>Ga0123336_10005492_pt1 | contig 10093 bp, 12 predicted proteins | sample SSSSmetaG_FD_96466 | JGI IMG/M metagenome (GOLD analysis project Ga0123336, IMG submission 96466) | Glacier valley bacterial and archeal communities from Borup Fiord, Nunavut, Canada, to study Microbial Dark Matter (Phase II) - ​SSSS metaG | ecosystem: Environmental > Aquatic > Freshwater > Ice...
GGGAGTTGCGGGGACCGGTGCCGGCACCGCGCGGCGGCGCTGGACTTCGGGCAACGGCAGATAGGTTTGCATGTTGCCGGGCTCGACGACGGTCTTGTCGACCTTCGACAGGACGCTCTCCATCGTTTCGAGGTACATCCGCTTGCGCGTCACCTCGGGGGCAAGTTTGTACTGGGCATAGACCGCGTTGAACTGCGCCGCCGATCCCTGCGCCACCGCGAGCAGCTGCTGAGCATAGCCCTTCGACTGGTTGATGACCTGAACGGCGTCCTGCTGTGCCGCCGACACGTCGTTAAAGGCATCCTTGACCGCCGGGGGCGGATCGGCCTGCTTGATATCGACGCCGCGAACGTCGATGCCGGCGCGGTAATTGTCGAGGATCTCCTGAATCCGCTGGCGAACCTGCTCGGCGATCTGGGCGCGCTGGGGGCCGATCGCGTCGTTCAACGTCGCCCGCCCGATCTCGGCGCGCATCGCCGCCTCGGCAACCTCGTGGATCGTTGCCTCGGGCTCGGCGAGTTCGAACAGGAACAGTTCGGGGTTCTTGATCTTCCAGCGGACGGCATAGGCGATGTCGATGATGTTCTGATCGCCGGTCAGCATCAAATTCTCGCTGGCCCCTTCGCCGCCGCTGACATCGACCGAATTAATCTGCTCGACCTTCTTCAGCACGACGGTGTCGATCGGCGCGGGCAGCTTGAAATGAAAGCCGGGGCCGGTCGTTTCGATGAATTTGCCAAAGCGCATGACCACCGCACGGTCCTGCGCCTGGACGCGGTAGGTCGCGGTAAAAAACAGCCAGATGCCCAGAATCGCGGCGGCGATCGGCAGCCATGGGATAGCGACCGTTCCGCCCCCGCCGCCCGGCAGCGAGCCGCGCAGCCGGTCCTGGCTCTTACGGAGGAAATCGTCGAGATCGCTGCGCCCGGTCGGGCCACGGTTCGGTGTCGGGCGACGGGGAGGGCCTTCGCCCCACGGGCTCTTCGGGCCACCGCCCCCGGTGCCGCCGTTATTGCCGTCGCCGCCACCCCATGGGCCGCCGCCATTGGAACCGTCGTTATTGAACTGCGCGGGCATGGCCACCGTATCGAAAATTGCGTCTGCGAGACGACCTATATACGGGTGCGGGGCGGCGATTGCGAGGGACGCACCGCCGCGCCCCATAACATGATGCGAAGGACTTGCCGTGACGTCCAAGGAGACCATCGTCGCCGCCCTCCGGGGCATCGCCGACCCGTCCGGTGGCGGCGACATCATCACCACCGAACGGGCCGGCGGCATCGTCGTCAAGGATGACGGCGGTGTCGGGCTGGTCCTCCTCGTCGACGGTCTGGCCAAGGACGGCGCCGAGCGTCTGCACGCCGCAGTCGACCTCGCGGTGCGCCGGGTTCCCGGCGTGACGGCGGCGCGGATCATTCTGACTGCCGAGCGCGGTGCCGCCCCCGCGATACGGACCGGGCCGGTCCCCGGGATCCGGACGATCGTCGCCGTTGCGAGCGGCAAGGGCGGGGTCGGAAAATCGACGGTCGCGGTCAATCTGGCCGTGGCTCTGGCGCGACGCGGATTGGCGGTCGGGCTGCTCGATGCCGATATCTATGGCCCATCGGTGCCAACGCTCCTCGGGCTGACCGCGCGCGCGCAACTCGATAACAACCGGCTCGTCCCGGCGACGGCGTTCGGGATCAAGGCGCTGTCGATGGGGATGATGACCGACCCCGGCAAGGCGATTATCTGGCGCGGGCCGATGGCGGCGTCGGCGATGACGCAGATGGTCGATTCAGGGGACTGGGGCCTGCTCGACGTCCTCGTGGTCGATCTGCCCCCCGGCACCGGCGACATTCAGCTGACGCTCGCGCAAAAGATCAAGCCGACGGGTGCTGTCATCGTCTCGACCCCGCAGGATCTCGCGCTGATCGACGCCCGGCGGGCGATCGCGATGTTCGCCGAGGTCGGCGTGCCGATCCTGGGCCTCGTCGAGAATATGAGTAGCTTCGTCTGCCCGTCGTGCGGGGTCGCGACCGACATCTTCGGCCATGGCGGCGCGAAAGATGCGGCGGCGGCGGCGGGAATCGCGTTTCTGGGGGCGGTCCCGCTCGACATGGCGCTGCGCCTCGCCTCGGACGCCGGGGTTCCGCCCGCGGCGGGGGACGGGCCGCAGGCGACGGCGTTCGCGGCGCTGGCTGAACACGTGGCGACCGGCCTGGGTCTATAGTCCGGGCGTCGTTGCGGCGGACAGCGGGATCGCAGGGTTCCGGGGTTGCGGGTGATGATCGAGCGGTTCATCATGCGGGGGTGGCTTCGGTCTCGCGCCGGGTGCCCGGAGGGAAGTCGAATGAAGACCGTCGCTGTTCGCCTTACGCTCGCAATTGCCACCCTCGTCGCCGTGGCCGGCGTCGCCCGCGCCCAGCAATACCCGACCTATGGTTCGCCGTCGCCGGTCTACGGCGCGCCGCAGCCCGACGCGAGCAACAACGCGGGCTATGGCGATCGCCGTTACGACGATCGCAATCGTGCACCGGAGGCGACGATTTTCATCGACGACGATTTTCGCGGGCGGAGCCTGACCCTCAACCGTGGTATCCGGCGACTCGGCCAATCGGGTTTCGAAGACAAGATTTCGTCGATCGGCATCCGCAGCGGGGTGTGGCTGGTCTGTTCCGACGACGATTTCCGCGGGCGCTGCGTCACGCTCGATCGCTCCGTCGGGCGACTCAGCGCGATCGGCATGGAGGATAACGTCTCGTCGATCCGCCCGCTGCGGCGCGGCGACCGTTAGGGCGCGCGGCGGCGGGCAGCGAGCGCCCGAATGCCGCCGTTGAGGCGGCGGCGCAGGTCGGCGTGGAGCGCGGGCGTGGCGGCGACAAGACCATGGACAGCAGGGCTTGGGCGGTTGAACGTCAACGCGTCGCCGTCGCGGTCGGTGATGGTTCCGCCCGCCTCACTGACAATCAGCGCGGCGGCGGCGACGTCCCATTCGGCAATCGTCCGCCCCTCGATGAAGCCATCGGCAATTCCGGCGGCGACATGGCCGATGCGGAGCGCGAGGCTATTCGGCTTTTCGACCGCGACGGCATCCCATGGCTCGGGCCAGAAGCGCGCGGTCAACGTCGCGGCGTCGATGGGCAGGCGGACGCCGACCATGTCGGCGCGCGCGGAAACGCGCAGCGGTTGGCCGTTAAGCGTTACCCCGCCCCCGGCCACGGCGACGAACAGCTGCCCGCGGGCCGGAGCGGCGAGCGCGCCGATAATCGCAATGCCGTTCTCGATCAGTGCGACCGATACCGCCCAGCCGGTGCGGCCGTGGATGAAGTCGCGCGTCCCGTCGATCGGATCGACGATCCACACGCGGTGGGCGGCAAGGCGCGCCGGGTCGTCGACCGTCTCCTCCGACAACCAGCCATAGCCCGGGCGTGCCCCGAGAAGTTCGGCCTTGAGCTGGGCATCGACGGCCATATCGGCCGCGCTGACCGGATTGCCGGGGGCCTTGTCCCAACGGGCAACATTGCCGCGCGCGAAGAAATCCAGCGCCAACGCCGCCGCCGAACGCGTCGCACCGAGAAGGAGGGCGATGTCGTCCGCCCGGCCGCTCGCGTCAGGCACCGGCGTCAAGCGCCATTGTCAGGCACCTGCCAGCGTCATGCCGTCGATCCGGATCGTCGGGACGTTGGTGGCGTGGCGGAAGACGAGGTCGTCCGCCGGGGTCAGATGGCGGAACATATCCTTGAGATTGCCCGCGATCGTGACCTCGGCGATCGGTCCGGCGAGCTCGCCGTCGACGATCAGGAACCCGCTCGCGCCCCGGCTATAGTCGCCGGTCAGGCCGTTGACGCCCATGCCGATCAGTTCCGTGACGTAAAAGCCGTGCGCGATGCCCCCGATCAGGGCGGCGCGGGTCGTCGCCCCCGCCAGCATGTGCAGGTTCGACGGTCCCGCGCCCGGGGGTCCCGAGACGCCGCGCACAGCATGGCCGGTCGGGGCGAGCCCGAGCTGACGCGCGCTGGCGCTGTCCATCAACCACCCTGTCAGCCGCCCGGCGTCGATGATCGCGCGCGCCGCTGTCGGCAGCCCCTCGCCATCGAACGGGCGGGAGCGCAGGCCTCGGTGGCGGTGGGGCTCGTCGCGAATCGTGACCCCGCTGCCGAACACTTCGGTGTCGAGGGCGTCGCGCAGGAAGCTGGTCCCGCGCGCAATCGCGCCGCCGGTAATCGCGCCGACGAAATGACCGAGCAACGAGCCGCCGACACGGGGATCGAAGACGATCGGCAACGCCTGCGTTCCGAGCTTGGCCGGATCGACCCGCGCCGCCGCGCGCTCGCCCGCCTCCCGATGGCGTCGGCGGCGTCGAGATCGGCGAAATGCCGCGCCGTGTGATAGGCATAGTCCCGCTGCATCGCCTGGCCCGTGCCGGCAATGACGCTCGCCGACACGCCGTAACTGGTGCCGCGATAGCCGCGCGCGAAGCCGCCGCTCGTTGCCAGGGCGATGACGGCGCGTCCGGCGCTGGCCCCGCCGCCTTCGGAATTGGTGATGCCGGGAACGGCGCGTGCGGCGTCCTCGGCGGCGATGGCCAGCGCCTTCAGGGTATCGCCCGCGGGGTCGCCGCCGTCGTCGAGGTCGAGGTCGAAGGCGGCGCCGGTCATCAGGCGGTCGGCGGGCGCCAGTCCGGCGAAGTCATCGGCGGGCGCCTCGCGCGCCATTGCCACCGCGCGGCCGACGACGGCAGTGATGGCGGCGGGCGACAGGTCCGATGTCGATACGCTCGCCGAGCGCGTGCCGACGAACACGCGCAAACCGATTTCCTCGCCTTCGGACCGGCCGATGTCCTCCAGCACGCCAAGGCGGACGCTGACCGAGGTCGAAGCGTCGCCGACATAGACCGCGTCGGCGGCATCGGCTCCCGCGCCTTTGGCGGCAGCAAGGGCATCGGTCAGGCGCGACAGCGCGGCGTCAACGGTCAACATCGACGCGACTTAGGGGGCGGGTGGGGGACACGCAACCGTTACGACGCCGCCGCGTTATCTGACCACGTCGTAAAATAGGGAACACGCCATGGGTATCGGAACTATCCTCCTGATCGTCCTGATCCTGCTGCTGATCGGCGCGCTGCCGAGTTGGGGCTATTCGAGCGGCTGGGGCTATGGCCCGAGCGGCGGCCTCGGCCTGCTTGTGGTCATCATCGTGGTTCTGGTCCTGATGGGTCGGATCTAACCGGCTTCGCGCGGCGGAACAGGACGAACGTCCCCGTCGCCAGCACGGCCGCGATGACGAACGCCGCCCCCGGCAGATGGACCGGGGCGGCGGGCGCGGAGAAGGTCGCAAACGCTTGCGTCATCACCAGTGGCCCGACGATCGCGGCGAGGCTGACGAGGCTCGACACCGCCCCCTGCAACTCGCCTTGCTCGTCGCGACCGACTTCCCCCGACATCAACGACTGGAGCGCCGGATAGACGAGGCCGCCCAGCGTCCCCACGGCGATGCCGGCATACATCACCCAGCCGGCACTCGCGGCAGCGTAAATGATGTAGCTGGAGACTGTGCTCGCGACGCCCCACACGATCAGCCGGCGCTCGCCGAAGCGGGGCACAAGAATCCGCGTCAGGACAGCCTGGGCGAAGATTGCCGACACCCCGACGGCGGCCAGTGACCAGCCAACTTCGCGCAGGCTCCAGCCGAAACGCGCGAGGGTGTAATAGGTCCATGTCGACTGGAGCGACATCTGGGCGAAGCTCCACAGGAAGGTGGCGGACGCGAGCAGCAGCACCGTCGGGCGCAGCTGGCGCAGACGGACGAGCGACCCCCAGACGTTCGCCCGCCGCCAGTCGAACGGCCGCCGGTCGGCCAGCGCAAGGCTCTCGGGGACCGCGAAGTAACCGTAGACCACGTTGGCGACCGCCAGGCCGGCGGCCACGAAGAACGGCGTCCGTGTGCCATAGACCGCAAGGAATCCGCGCAGCGCCGGGCCGACGATGAAGCCGATGCCGAACGCGAAGCCGAGCAGCCCGAAGTCTTGCGTCCGCCGCTCGGGCGGGGTGACGTCGGCGATATAGGCATAGGCGCTGTTGAACGACGCGCCCGCAATGCCTGCGATGATCCGCCCGGCGAACAGCCACGCGAGCGTCGGCGCGAACCCCATCAGCGCGTAATCGACCCCGAACGCGGCAAGGCTGCCGAGCAGGATCGGGCGGCGGCCGAAACGATCGGACAGGCCGCCCAACACCGGGCCGCAGACGAACTGCATCGCCGAATAGGCGAACATCAAATAGCCGCCGATCCGCGCGGCAGCGCCGACTCCGACGTGCGCGAGCGCCATGACGAGCTTGGGCAGGACCGGGATGATGATACCCAGTCCGATGACGTCGATAAGCACCGTCACGAAGATGAAGGCGAGCGCGTGGCGGTGGGCGGAGCCGGTCATTACGGATTTGTTCAGGCGCATTCAGCCGCGACGCCACTATGCCCCGTCATGCCGTCCGCGCCGCGCGATCGGTGGCGTTGGTCGCGGCGATCGCCGTCTTGATCCCGGCCCAGTCGTCGGCGTCGAGCGCGGTCAGGTTGGCGAAGTTGCCGCCCGACACCAGCCACTGCGCCCCGTCGATCGGGATCACCGCGCCGGTCAGGTAATCGCAGCCGCCCGACATCAGGAACACCGCGAGATTGTCGAGTTCGGACAGTTCCCCCCAGCGCCCGAGCGGGATGCGCTCGGCCCCCATGCCGCCGGTCTTGGCGGCCAGCGGCGCGGGCATCAGCCGGTCGCTCATGCCTTTCGATGGAAACGGTCCCGGGGCGATGGCATTGGCGCGGATGCCGTAGCGCCCCCATTCGACGGCAAGGCTTTGCGTCATCGCCGCGACGCCCGCCTTGGACATCGCCGACGGCACGGTGAACGGCCCGCCGTTCCACACCCAAGTCGTCACGATCGACACGATCGAGCCCTTCAGCCCCGCCTCGATCCACCGCTTGCCCGCCGCGACGGTCGTGTTGAACGTCCCCGCCGCCACGATCGACGCGATGGCGTTGAAGGCGTTCGGCGACAGGTCCTGGGTCGGCGAGATGAAGTTGCCGGCGGCGTTGTTGACGAGGCCGGTCAGCGGCCCGGCGGCGAATACCTCCGCCATCGCGTCGTCGATCGCGCCGCCGTTGCGGATATCGACGGCCATCGCGGTGCATCGCCCACCGGTCGCGGCGATCAGCTCGGCAGCGGTGGCGTCGAGAACGCCGCCGCGCCGCCCCCAGATGACGACCTCCGCCCCCAACGCCATGAACGCCTGCGCCATCGACTTGCCGAGCCCGGTCCCGCCACCGGTGACGAGGATCTTCTGGCCGTCGAGCAAGCCGTCGCGGAACATGGTCGCCTCTCCTTTATCGTTGGCATCATGCTATGCTGCGCCATGCCGTCCGACCAGCCCCCCGCCGTCAACGTCGATGCGCGCGGGCTGCGCTGTCCCTGGCCGGTGCTCCGCCTTGACCGGGCCTTCCGCGACGGCGCGATGGTTGTCGATCTGGCGAGCGACGATCCCGGCGCGGCCAGCGAAGTTACGGCTTATGCCGCTCAACGCGGCTTCGACCTCGTCGTCACGCCCGAGGGCTTCAACGTTCGGCGGCGCTGACGATCGCATCGATCCAACTATCTCCGTGACGTAGCGGCGACGCACGCGCTAGGGTCGACGCCCATGTGGCAACTCCATTATTTCACGCTGTGCCCGTTCAGTCGCAAGGTCCGCTTCCAGTGTGCTGAGAAGGGCGTCGCCGTCGAACTCGTCGCCGAGCGCCCGTGGGAGCGGCGCGACGGGTTCATGGAGCTGAACCCGGCCGGGCAGACCCCCGTGCTTCGCGACGGGGCGACCGTGCTCGCCGATTCGGGCGCGATCGCCGAGTATCTCGAGGAGACGGTCGACCGCTCGCCGCTGCTCGGTTCGGGAGCGGTGGAGCGCGCCGAGACGCGGCGGGTGACCGCATGGTTCGAGGGCAAATTCTACGTCGAGGTCGTCGTCCCGCTGCTCGCCGAGCGGATGTTCAAACGCCTGATCGAGCGCACCGCGCCCGACGCACGGGCGGTGCGCGGCGCGGCGAAAGCGGCGGAGAGCCACCTCGACTATCTCGACTTCCTCCTCGACCGACGCCGGTGGCTATCGGGACCCGCGTTCGGACTGGCCGACATTGCGACGGCGGCGCAGGTCTCGGTCGCCGACTATCTCGGCGGGATCGATTGGGACGGCCATGAGGCGTCGCGGCAATGGTATTCGGCGCTCAAGTCGCGCCCAACCTTCCGGCCCCTGCTCGGCGAACGGATGGAGGGGCTGCCGCCGCCGATCCATTACGACAAGCTGGATTGGTGAGCGCGGCCGAGCGCGGCGGACCAGACGCGCTTCCTTCCGATCTGGTCAGCCACCTGACCGCCGCCGCTCGCACCCACGGCTTCGCCGCCCTCGGCATCGCCCCTGCCACCGCTGCCCCGCGCGCGGGCGAACGCCTGCGCGACTGGCTCGCCGCCGGGTGCCACGGCGATATGCTATGGATGGCGACGACCGCCGACCGCCGTGTGTCACCGGCGGCGCTGTGGCCGGAAGTGCGCTCGGTCATCATGCTGGGCGTCGATTATGCCCCCCCGCTCGATCCGCTGCGACTGGCTGAACGGGGCGACCGGGGGGCGATCAGCGTCTATGCGCTGGGTGGCGACTACCACGACACGGTCAAGCGGCGGCTGAAGGCGCTGGCGCGGTGGCTGGTCGCCGCATCTCCTGCGCCGCTGAAGGTTTTCGTCGACACCGCTCCCGTCATGGAGAAGCCCCTCGCCGAAGCCGCCGGGCTGGGGTGGCAGGGCAAGCACACCAACCTTGTCAGCCGTGATCACGGCAGCTGGCTGTTCCTTGGGGCGATCTACACGACGCTGGCATTGACCCCGACCGCCCCCGGTCGCGACACCTGCGGATCGTGCGACGCCTGCCAGCGTGCGTGCCCCACAAATGCCTTTCCCGCGCCGTACCGGCTCGATGCCAGGCGGTGCATCTCGTACCTGACGATCGAACACGCCGGCCCGATCCCGGTCGAATTCCGCGCGGCGATCGGTAACCGCATCTACGGTTGCGACGATTGCCTCAGCGTCTGCCCGTGGAACAAGTTCGCGGCGGCCGCGCATGACATGGCCTTTGCCCCGCGCGCCGAACTCGTCGCGCCGCGTCTCGCCGATCTGCTCGCCCTCGACGATACCGCCTTCCGCGCTGTTTTCGCCGGGTCGCCGGTCAAGCGGGTCGGGCGTGACCGCTTCGTCCGCAACGTGTGCGTCGCGGCGGGCAATAGCGCCGACCCGGCGCTGCTGGCGGCGCTCGCTCCGCTGCTCGACGATTCCGCCGCCGTGGTGCGGGGTGCGGCGGCGTGGGCGTGGCGGCGGCTCGGCGGCGTGGCGCGCAGCGGGGACGCCGACCCGGTTGTCGCCGCCGAATGGACCGCCGCCCTCGTTTGACCGACCCGACCGGGCTTAGGCGACTAGGGCCGCAAGCATCTTGGCAGCGGCCCGGCCCGCGACCGGCATCGGCTGGGCGGCGACGCGCCCGAAAACGATCGATAGCCGTGGATCGCGATAGACGAGCGCCATCGACCAAGTCGCGAAGAGCCGTTCGGCCGATTCGCGGGCAAGCAGCTCGATATCGGCGTGGCGGGGGTCGTGGCTGATCCGCGCAAACAACCCCTCGACGGTCACGATCGGACCTTCGAGGACCTGGATAAAATGCGCGCCGTCGAAGGCGAGGACGCCCGTAACGCCGACGGCGGCGTTGCGCTCGAGGCACCCTTCGAGCAGATCGCCGAGCGCACGCACGGGCACGCCGTCGGGGGCGGACAGCATACTGACGCTACGATATACTAAACGAAACATTAAATACCACGTTAGCGTAATTAACATTACGTAAACGATTGGCCTGTGTGCCGCAAGGTGAGTTTCGGCCCGGTCTATCGCGGCGGGGCGTTCAGCGTCGTGTCGAGCCAGCGGTCGTCGAGGCGTGGTGCGCTGCGCGGGGGGGCGGGATAGTCATCGGACGGATCGCGCGGCAGGGCATCGCCGTCGGCCGGGCTGCCGCGCGGGCTTCGCGCCGGTCGA
>Ga0123336_10005496_pt1 | contig 10089 bp, 5 predicted proteins | sample SSSSmetaG_FD_96466 | JGI IMG/M metagenome (GOLD analysis project Ga0123336, IMG submission 96466) | Glacier valley bacterial and archeal communities from Borup Fiord, Nunavut, Canada, to study Microbial Dark Matter (Phase II) - ​SSSS metaG | ecosystem: Environmental > Aquatic > Freshwater > Ice...
AGGGCGACGACGAGAACGGACACGGCCATGATAGCGGCACAACGGTTACGGTGATTGATGGCAAATCGTTTGATGTGCTGGGAACGTTGCGCGTGGGCAAGGCCCCCGATGGTGTCGAGGCCGACCCGACGTTGCGCCGTGTGTATGTCGCCTTAGAGAGAAGCGATGCGGTTGTGGAGGTAAGCGATAGCGTCAATCTTCCATTGCAGGCAAACACGCAACTTGGACAGATGCTCGCCGCCCATAACGCAACCACACTGGTGCAACAGGCGGCGATTCTGACCCTACTTGTTATGCTCGTGACGATTGCGTGGACGACACTGGCCGCGCTGTCACCGCGTTGGCGTGGGAGGGGAAGCCCTCGAACTCCGCGAGCTGACGCGTCGTCTCGCTCAACGTTGCGTAGCCTTCCGCGGTGACATACGCCAGGCCTGTCCGCTTGAGAAAATCATAGACGGAGGTACACGAATAGGTATGGGCAAAGCCACCCGTTGGCAGAATCGCGTTGGTTCCCGCGCTATAGTTGCCAATACAAAACGGCGTGTAGGGGCCAAGTAGAATTTCGCCCGCGTTCTTCAGGTCGCCAAGCAGCGCGAATGGCTCCCGCACCTGCACCTCAAGATGCTCAGCGGCGTACTCGTTGGTAAACTCGATTGCCTGCTGCATTGTCTCCGTGAGAACAATGCCGCCCGTTCCCTTCGTGGACTCGAATCCGGCGCGACAAAAGCTTTGGCGTGGCTCTGAAAGGGCCGCGATCTTTTCGGCGAGCAGGGGAAGTACCGCGTCAACCAGGGCGCGGCTGTTGGTGACAAGCAGGCTTGAGGAGTCGGGGCCGTGTTCCGCCTCAATGAGCAGGTCACGCGCCACCAGTTCGGGGTTCGCGCTTTCGTCGGCGAGCAGGATGGACTCGCTTGGCCCTGCGGGCAGTCCCACGTCAACGGTTCCATATAAGAGGCGTTTGGCCGCCGAGACATAGGCGTTCCCTGGCCCCGTGATCTTGTGGACGCGCTGAATCGTCTCCGTGCCATAGGCGAGCGCGGCGATGGCGTGGGGGCCACCAATGCGGTATATCTCGTGGACACCACACAGGTCAGCGGCGACCAGCGATGCGGGGTCAATCGTGCCATCAGCTCCGGGCGGTGTACAGACCACGATACGTGACACCCCCGCGATTTTGGCAGGCGTTGCTAGCATATACATCACCGACGGAAAAATACCCTTGCGACCAGGGACGCAGAGCGCGACGCTGGTAATTGGTGTGATCTTTTCGCCAGCCATAACGCCGGGGGCAACCTGGGTAAAAGTTTGTTGAGGCGGCATCTGTTGCGCGTGGTACGTGTGAACGTTATGTATCGCGTGTTTTAGCGCGGCGTAGACGTGCGCGTCGAGCTGGGTGTGGGCGCGTTCGATTTCCGCGCGACTCACGCGCAAGGTTTCTGGTGTCAACCGCACCTGATCGAACTTCTCCATGTATTCGAGCAGTGCCGCATCGCCACGTTTCTGCACATCGCGCACTATCGGGCGCACATAATCGAGCAGGTCGTCGATCTCGACCTCCGCCCGACGCATGAGACGTGTACGCTGTGCAGTATCCAATTGTGCTAATTCGTAAAAGTGAATCATGTATACTATAATCCTTGTTTCTAATGGGTTTTAATGAGGAACAGTTAGGAACGTGATCGGGAAAACAGGGAGACCGCAAGGGTCTCCCCTACACAATGGCGTCCGCCCGCTGTAGTTTTTACTGTTCTTCGTTAGACCACTACATGTATTTTGTTATTACCCTAATTTTTACCCCCGTGCGATCCTATCGGCCTCCTCAGCGGCGGCGATGTCGCCTTGCATCCATCTGGCTCCGAAGAGACCAACCAGACCTGCGACAATCAGCGCGGGTGTACAGGTGAGTAAGAGGGCGGTACTCAGGTCTTGCCCCGCCATCCCTAAGACGAAATGTCGCCCATGTGTTGGGTCAAGATTTGTCGCGAGCGTCCCTACTAGTGTAGGCGAAAACGCATCACCTAACAAGTGGGCAAAGAGGAGCGAGACGGCAACCGCCGACGCGCGTAGCGATGCCGGCACGACATCCTGGGTCGCGGCGGTACTTGGGCCTGTATAGAGCGTGATTAAAATCGTCGAGATGACGAAGAAGACGGTGAACACGAGAATATTGTGGAAGGTGACGGCGGCGGCGAACGCGGGTGCGCTCAACAAAAAGCCGATCCCGCACACCAGGATACGTGACCCCGCGTGGTGCTTGTTCAGCCAATCGGCCATGTACCCGCCCAATACTGTACCCGCCATACCTGCCAGCACGACAACCGCGCCCGAAAAGAGACCTGCCTGCGATGAGGTGAAGCCGAATGTATCCTTTTGTTGCAGATATGTTGGCAAAAAGACTACGTTAACCGTGAGAACGAAGAAGGCAAAGATTTGAATAACAATGAGGACAACCAGCGTCTTGATACGCAGTAACGCGCCAAACTGGGCGAAAATATCGCTTGATGGGGAGGTGGAGTGGTCTGCACCTCGCGCCTCTTGTGTCGCCATGTGTGCTTCGTAGTTGGGTAACTCTTCTTCGTCTGCCTGGTTGCGACGCGGCTCGCGGATGCGCCACACGAGGAACACCAGTAATAGGCCGGGGATACCCGTGAAGAGGAACGCTAGCCGCCAGCTACCGGGGTAGAGGCCCGCGACAGCACCACCGATGATAAAGCCAAACAGGATGCCGAACAGTTGCGCCACGCTCCACCAGCTCATGATGCGTGATCGCTTCTCGCGGCAAAAGTAGTCGCTCATCAGTGCTGTGCCAGCCGGGAAATAGCCAGCTTCGCCGATGCCCAATGCCATACGCGACAGGAACAGCGTCGTAAAGTTGGTGGCGAGGGCGGTTGCTACCGTGATAACGCTCCAAAACAGAACGCTGATCGCAACCACATCTTTGCGTTTGGCGCGGTCCGCCCAGATGCCGAGGGGAATTGTACCGAGGGTATACACGATGAGAAACGCGGTTGCAATGTAGCCAATGCCATCGAGATTGAAACCAAGCTCTTTGGCAACGACGTTCGCGGCTCCGGTCAGGACATTACGATCCAAATAATTCAGGAAGCTAATGAGGAACATAACCCAGAAGACATAGCGTGCGTAGCCAGTGGTGATGCGTTGCGAGTTTTTCATGCCAGAGCTGGCAATAGGCGCAATATCACTCATGTTGTACCTCCGTATCGGGGGCAAAATAAAAGAACACAACTTCGCGGATTCGTGCATCGCTGCTTGCTAGTACGATACCACACGCGGGTGCTGTTGCCCAGTTGGGAGAGCTGAAAAGCTATACCATTTTGTTCTTTTTGTCGATGGTATGATACGATAGAGAGATAAAATTCGAGAATGCCTTTTGGGGATACAAAACTGTAGTTAACGCAGCGTCTCCAGAAAGCTCCACGATTTCAGGTCGCGTTCGAGGTGGAAGCGCAACAAACCGTGCATTGCTCGCTCTAGTTCAGTGTGTAGGCGGGCGTCGAGTCGGAAGCGCGGGACTTGTCCCCAGTCGGTGCGGTGCAAGAGGCGCAGGACTTTGAGCGCGTTCAGCGAGAGTGACTGGCTCCACAAATGGGAACAGTTGGGACAGAGCGCGCCACCGAGCGATGGTGTGAAGCCGTTCTCCTCTGGCTTTAGCTCGGTGTCGCAGTTGGCACAGACACGAAGGACGGGTTCGTAGCCAACGCTTGATAGCAGGTATATTTCAAAGTAGCGCATGAGCAGTTTTGTACGGTCATGTACATCTTGCACTCCCTGTACTCGTATATCGCCCTTTGTCTCACCGTGCGTTGTCTCCTGTGTTGTACTTCCTGCTTGCTGTCGTTGTAGCTGTACATCCTCGGCGTCTTTATCGAGGGTACGCAGCGATTCGAGGAGCAGCTTGTACACATCGTTGTGAGGCGTATTTTCCTCGATGAAGCGTTCGACGAGTTCGGTGAGATAGATGCCGCAGGTAAGATGCCACAGTTCGGAGCGCATATGTAGAAACGCCTCAATCCCCTGCGCCTGCGTCACAATATCGAGGTTACGACCTACCGCGACCTGGAGCTGGGTACAGGCCAGCAGTTCGAGATGACCCGTTTTTTTGCTAATGGGACGCCGTACCCCTTTGGCAACCGCGCTAAACTTGCCTTTGTAGGGAGTGAAGAGCGTCAACACACGGTCTGCTTCGCCGAGGTTGGAATGTTTGAGAATGATTGCTTCGGTGGAATAACTGCGTTGCTCTCGCATGGGAAGATTTATCCTGCGTTAAAAAAAGAGAAGAGACGTGATATATATCACGTCTCTTGGAGGCGACGAGCGGATTTGAACCGCTGGTGCAGCTTTTGCAGAGCCGTGCCTTACCACTTGGCGACGTCGCCCTAGAAGGGGGGAGCGGGAGACGAGGATCGAACTCGCGACTTTCTCCTTGGCAAGGAGATGCTCTACCACTGAGCCACTCCCGCTAATGCCATTGTGTACTGGTGCTTATCACCATCACTTGTTTGTTTTGGTGTTCGCATAAGTAAGATATCACACCCTTAACGGTTTGTCAACACTTTCTTTGCGTATTTCTAAAATACGCAAAGGCGTAAAGCAAGGGTACGGGGAGACCGCAAGAGTCTCCCCGTACCCCTGGCGAGGCGGAAGTGTACGGTTCTGTTTAATAGACCTCCTCGTTCTTGATGTTGGTGTTGAATGTGCCAACGAGTTTGAACATGGTGGTATCAACGGTCTTGAACGAGTGATCGCTGCTGACTCCATCGTGTGCGTAGGGGCGGGCACGGTTGTTTATGACCTGATATTGACGCCCGAAGGTGAAGACGTATTGTTGTATCTGGCCCGTTTTGCGGTTCAGCACAAGGATATCGTCGCCCTTCGCGCAGGCGCCGGTGGCGAGGCAGGCCGTGCGGTCAACAAAGGTTCCCACCAGGATTTGCTGGTTCTTGTTCCAGCTATGAACGGTGTGCTTTGTCACAAGCTTGAGCGCGTCGTCGAAGGCCAGGAAGGTACTCGCGCTAGCGTCTGGGTTATAGAGCATAACGTTCATGTGGCCTGCTCCAAAGTGACCAATATAAAACACTTGATTGCGCGGCCACCCTGTGTAGTCCACACGTCTGGTCAGCGACAGGTCCGACCCCAGCACCAGGAAGGCTCCCATGCCTCGGCTTGGCTCGTAGAGCGAAATTTGGGCGCGCCCCGACCCATTGAAGTCGCCACTGAACACTTGCCAGTTGCCTTTCAGGTCGTGTAGTTCCTGATAGTCAGCAATCGCCATGTTGCCGCTAAAGTCCATCACGCGAACCTCACCGATCCGTCGGTCATAGAGGAACACGCCGTCCTGATTATTGCTCTTGTAGCGTCCAACGTAAATCTCCCAGGTGTTATGCCATTGCGTGTATTGTTGCATGTGCTGTACACTCAGGTCGGCGTTGAAGTTGAGGATTACCGCGTTGGCGGTACGGCCCGAAAGTTGCCACTGTTGCACGGAGTTACTGAGTGTGGCATTGTCGGCTAACGATGTTGGAACGTTCGCGTTGGCGAAGCGATTGTAGAGGAACAGGCCCGTACGCTGTCCATCAAATCGCCCTGGATAGATTTCCCAGTTAGGCCCCCAACCTGCCAGCGAGACATGCGTCTTAACGGTAAGCTGTTGCGTCAAGCTGAGTACTTGCATCGTGCCGTTTGTGCGGTCATAGAGCAAAATATCGGCTTGTCCCGTTCCCGCGAAGTCGCCGACGCGGACATCCAGGTTCGTTCCCCACGCATCGGGCGCGGTCTTCGCATCCGAAAGCGGAACGCGTTGGGTGTATGTTACCTGAGTGGGTATATTGGCCGCCACCTGATTATTGAGTCCGCCCGATGGCTTGCGCGTTTTCAGCGCGACCACACTGAGCTTGCCCTCCTGCCGATTGTACAAAAGCAGGTCGCTTACGCCCGTGCCCGTGAAATCAGCCTTGAATTCTTGCTCTGTGCCACCATTGCCACCGGGGAGGCCGAGCGTTGGGTGACTCGCGCCAACGGTCTTCTGGTTCTGCTGATTTTGTTGGTTTGCCATCTGCACGCCCATATAGGAGTTGCCACGTATCCCAGGAAGACGGGCGAAACGCGCGGCGTCAAGCATTTTTGGGAAGTAGATAAAGCGTAGTTCGTTGCGTTGGAAACGTGCGGCATTGATGACACTCACGGGATAATTCAACCCGATATACATGGGGCGTGGGTCGCCATAGTTCTGATAGGTAACGTTGAATGTATCGCCGTCACTGTTAACGGAGCTAACAAACGCGACATGTCCGGCGGCTCCATACGCCCACACACCATCGGCTCGTGGGAAAACGGCGATAGCACCAACACGCGGTTGTGTGCCAATGGGAAGGCCGGCACGTTCGGCGTCCACGACCCAATCGGCGGCGTTGCCCCAGTTCAAGGGAAGGTCATAGCCGAGCAGATGCCACTGTTCCCATGCCCACCATACGCAATTGCCACCACCAGGGTAGGCACTGGGGCACAACTGAAATGGGTTGCCGTCATGGGAATAATACGCTTGGTTACAGCTTTCCTGTACCGTCGCGCTGGTACGGGCAACCGTCACACCGTCAATCTGGGCGTGGGACGGGTTCAACGGCCCAACGGCGATACCAATGAACGCCAGAACCGCGAGGATGATAATAGTTGGAAGTAAGATTTTTTTGGGAACACGACGCGGGGCGCGGGGCAACGTTGGTTGCTCCTCGTGTTTCTCCTGTATGTCAGGTATGAGTGCTGCTGTGGGCGGCATAATAAGGCTCCTTCAAGCGATAGTGTCCTCTGTATAAAGTCTCTTCGTATAACACTACGCCTGAAGGTGCTGTGTGGATTAGTTGAACTAGCACAGTATCAATAGAAATGGTATCGGTGGGGTCTGATTTCGCATGATTTACTACGACAATTGCGCCAGCAGCTCGTTCAAGCGGTTGACAAACCGTACCGGATCTTCTAGTTGCTCGCCTGCACTCAAAATGGATTGATCGAACAGAACAAACGCCCAATCACCAAAGCGTTGCTCGTCCTGCACCTCTTTGAGCTTGCGAACAATGGGGTGCGCGGGGTTGATTTCGAGAATTGGCTTTGTGTTGGGGATTGCTTGCCCAACAGATTTCAACAGACGTTGCAGGTTGGGGTCGATGTCGTACTCGCCGACGACCAGACAGGCGGGCGAGGTCGTCAAACGCGACGTGACACGGACATCCTTTACCTTCTCGCTGAGAACCTTCTTGAGCCGCTCCGTCAAGTCTTGCGACTCTGTGGCGGCCTTTTGCTGCTCCTCCTTCTCCTGCTGATCTTCCATGTTGCTCAGGTCGATCTCGCCCTTCGAGACGGATTGGAGCGGCTTACCCTCGTACTCAACAAGTTCCGCGCCAAGCACGTAGTCAATGGGTTCCGATAGCAACAGGACTTCGATATCCTTTTTCTTGAAGATTTCCAGGAGGGGGCTTTCCTTCGCGGCGGCAAAGGTTTCAGCCGTGATGTAGTAAATCTTGTCCTGACCCTCTTTCATACGCTCCACGTAGTCCTGGAACGATACGTCTTGTGTCTCGGATGAGGCGCGAGTCGAGGAGAAGCGCAAGAGTTTTGCGATGGTTTCCTTGTTGGCGGCGTCCTCCGGAATACCTTCTTTTAGGGCACGCCCAAATTCTTTCCAAAAGGTGCTATATTTCTCTGGCTCGTTCTTCATCAGGTCGGAGAGCAGGCCCAGTACCTTCTTGGTGGCGTTCGAGCGGATGGTGTCAAGCACACGGTTCTGCTGCAAGATTTCGCGGGACACGTTCAGGGGCAGGTCACTAGAGTCAACGACGCCGCGCACGAAACGCAGGTAGCTGGGCATGAGCTTCTCGGCATCGTCCATGATGAAGACGCGCCGCACATAGAGTTTGACGCCGTGCCGCCGCTCACGACTCCACATATCGAACGGGGCGCGGGCGGGGATGTATAGCAGCAACGTGTACTCGTAGTTGCCTTCCATGCGGCTATGTACATACGCCAATGGGTCTTCAAAGTCGTGCGAGACGTGCTTGTAAAACTCGTTGTAGTCCTGGGGGGTGATGTCGCTCTTGGAACGCGCCCACAGTGCTGATGCCTGGTTGACGCGCTCCTCTTTACTCTCTGCTTCGCTCTCGCTCTCGTCCGACTTTTCTTCGTCATCGGAGTCGTCGGAGTCGTTAGAGTTGTAGTTTTCACGCTCCATTAAAATCGGAATGGTGATGTGGTCGGAATAGGTGCGGATAATCGAGCGCAGCCGTGAACCGCTTAATAGCTCGTCCTCGCCTTCGCGCAGATGTAGTGTAACCTCTGTGCCGCGACTCGAATGCTCGATATTTTCAAGTGTGTAGCTCCCGCGTCCGTCAGACTCCCAACGCACCCCATGTTCTATGCCCAGTCCCGCGTGGCGCGTGGTGAGCGTAACCTGATCGGAGACGACAAACGAGGAGTAGAAGCCAACGCCGAACTGTCCAATCAGGTTCGCGTCGCGCTTCTGATCGCCCGTGAGCGATTGAAAGAACTCGCGTGTACCAGATTTGGCAATCGTGCCGATATGCTCCACGACCTCTTCGCGGGTCATGCCGATGCCGTTGTCTGAGATAGTGATGGTGCGGGCGGCCTTGTCAAACGTGATGCGGATATGCATGTCCGTGTCGTTTTCCGCCAATGCCTGGTCTGAAAGCATATCAAAACGGAGGCGATCAATCGCATCCGATGCATTTGAAATCAGCTCACGCAAAAATATGTCTTTGTTACTATACAATGAGTGGATCATGAGATCAAGCAGTTGCGTGACTTCCGCTTGAAAGCTTAAGTTTTCTTTCTGTGCCTCGACAGCCATGTTTTCCTCCGAGTGATGCTTGGGTTATTTTCAAACTCCCTATACTGTATCAAATTCTCCTGGTTTTTACAACCTTTCGCGGCCTACGGCGGCAAGAAAAAAAGGAAACCGGGGCGCATCCCCAGACCATAGGCACGGGCTTTCCCTCTTGAAAATAACATGTGTAGGAGCGAGCAAAATGTGCGTTGCAGTTCTGCGCGAGGGCATCATGCAATGAGGCCTGTACAGCAATCAGGCGCGGCGAAACGGTCTTGTGGCGAGGTGGAGCCTCACCAAGAAAAGAGTAATGTACGGGCCTCATTCTATGACGCCCTTTGGCCGCTGTACACACTTGGCCGAAGAGCGTCATGAAATGAGGCCCATATGCTATAATTTCGCCCGTTATAAATCCTATTACATGGATACCTCTTACGACTCTGTTTGTATAGACACTAAATCGGCTTTTCTTTCGTGTAACTTTGTAGAGGCTTTGTATTGTACAAAAAGAAAGAGGGTAAGAGGATGCAGCAACATACAACGCAGAGGCCAGCCGAGGCGAGCGGGACACTTATGCTTGGCGGCGATTTGCAGGTCTATCGTCTGGGCTTTGGCGCGATGCGTATCACGGGTGAGGGTGTCTGGGGACCGCCGAAGAATAAGCAAGAGGCACTCGCGGTCCTGCATCGTGCGCTTGAACTGGGGATCAACTTGATCGACACCGCTGATTCTTATGGGCCAGAGGTGAGCGAAGAGCTGATCGCGGAGGCACTTTATCCCTATCCAAAGGGACTGGTCATCACAACCAAAGGTGGCCTACTTCGCACCGGCCCCGGCGAGTGGCCGCAGGATGGTAGCCCCAAGCATCTGCGTGAGGCATTGGAGGGAAGCCTGAAACGCTTGCGACTCGACGTGATCGACCTCTATCAATTCCACCGTCCAGACCCAAAAGTCCCCTTTGTGGACTCGGTTGGTGAGGTGGCGAAGATGCAGGCCGAGGGCAAGATTCGTCATGTTGGACTTTCTAATGTAACGATTGAGCAGCTTGCACAGGCACAAAAGATTGTACCGATTGTCACGGTGCAGAACCACTATAACCTATCACGGCGTGTGTCGGAACAGATGAATGAGCAGCAAAGCGAAGAGATGGTTGACACCTGTGCGCGACAAGGCATTGGCTTCATTCCCTGGAATCCGCTCTCAACGGGCGAGCTGGCGCAGGCGGGAAGTCCGTTAGA
>Ga0123336_10005497_pt1 | contig 10088 bp, 10 predicted proteins | sample SSSSmetaG_FD_96466 | JGI IMG/M metagenome (GOLD analysis project Ga0123336, IMG submission 96466) | Glacier valley bacterial and archeal communities from Borup Fiord, Nunavut, Canada, to study Microbial Dark Matter (Phase II) - ​SSSS metaG | ecosystem: Environmental > Aquatic > Freshwater > Ice...
CCGGGGGCGGGCTGGAGAGCGGCATGGCGACCGACCGCGTGCACGACGACCGATCGCGCGACGGGGAGCGTGCTGCCTGATGGCGAGCGTAATCGCATTCCCCGCGCCGCCATTCTCGTCCGGTTCCGCCCGTCCGCCCCAGACCACCTTCGACCGCGCTGAACTGTCCGCCATCATGAACCTTTACGGCCGGATGGTAGCCGCAGGCCTGTGGCGCGATTACGCGATCGACATGCACGCCGACGCCGCCGTGTTCAGCGCCTTCAGGCGGGCGAGCGAGCGCCCCGAAACCGAAGTGTGGAAACGCCCCTCGCTACGCGCCAAACAGGGCATGTGGGCCCTCGTGGGCGAGGGCGGCGCGGTGATGAAGCGTGGGGGCGAGTTGCGCGGTGTGCTGGCCCCGCTGGAACGACGGCTGGTGAAGGTAGCGGACGGCTGAAGCCCCTCACCCCGCCACGGGCAGCCGCGCCGCCCAGCCCGCAGGCAGCCGCGCCACCGCCAGCGCGCGCGCGGGTCGCCACAGCGCGGAGAGCGACACCAGGAACACGCCGATCACCAGTGCGGTCAGCGGCACCTGAAGATCGCTCGAACCCTGTTTCAACAAAGACGCCACCGCATACAGCACATAGGCGAGCGCGGAGACCAGCAGCGCGCGGCGATCGATCACCAGCGCCACCGCCGTGAACACCAAATACAGCCCCACCACGATCAGCGCGGTCGCGGGCGACGGGTTGGGGCCGAACACGCCGAGCGCGCTCATCAGCGGGTGCACGATCAGCGGGGCGGCGAGCAAATGCAGCCAGAAAGCCACATCGGTGCGCCGCGTCTCGCGCCGGGGATCGCTGATATCGAAGCGCATCGCGAGCGCGAACACGCCCACCCCCGCCACGCCCGCCGCCCAAAGCGCGATCGCCGCCACGCCGGGCGCGAGCGATTGCGCCGCGCCCACCACCAGCGCCGCCAGCGCCCCCGCACCTGCCGCCACCGTGATCGGCACGCGGTAGCGCCGCCAGTGCATCCACGCCGCCAGCGCGCCCACGATCCCCGCGAGCAGGATGCCGAGCGCGAGCGAGGTCTGTTGGCCGCGCGCGATCCGCGCGCACACCGCAGGCGCGAGTGGCTCGGGCTTTGCCTGGACGACAGCGGTCACGGGGCCGTTCCACTCAGGCCAGCGATTGCACACACCATCGTGGGTATATTGATAGGCGTTGATCCGCCCCCACTCCGGATAGGGCGCGATCAGCCGTCCCGCAAACCCCGCCGCCGTCGCATTGCCCAGCACGAAGACGAGCAGGAGCACGATGCTCGGCAACGCCATCCGCCGCTTCAACGTGAAATAGCCCGCCAGCCCCCACGTGATGGCCGCAACCACCGCGCCGCCCAGCACCACACGCGCGATTTCGGCGCGACCCGGCAGCAGTTCGATTAACAGCCCCGCCGTCCCGAACAGCAGCACCACAATGGCCAGCGTTACAAACACATCGTTGAAATTGGTCAGCAGACGGAACTGCTCGTCGTCCGCCGTCGCGGTCGCGGTGCGACGGTCGCGCGCGAGTGCGGCCATCGCGTCGCGCTGCACGGGGGTGACGATCCCGCGCGCTACCGCCTCGTCCAGATCGGCGGCGTCAAACGCCAGCGGCTCTACGGTCAGCGCCATCACGCCGCCTTAGCCACCACCGCGCCGTCCGCATCGAGCGAATAGCCCGCCGAGCGCACGGTGCGGATCAGATCGGGCAGGTCGTCGCCGTTGATCGCCTTGCGCAGGCGCCGGATGTGCACGTCCACCGTGCGCTGCTCCACATACACGTCGCGCCCCCACACCGCGTCGAGCAACTGCTCGCGGCTGAATACGCGGCCCGGGTTCTCCAGAAAATGGCGCAGCAGCCGGAACTCGGTCGGCCCCAGCGCCAGCGCCACCCCGCCGCGCACCACCTTGTGGCCCGCCGTGTCCATCGTCACGTCGGCGAACTCCAGCAGCCCGCCCGACAAGGCAGGCCGCAGCCGCCGCAGCACCGCACGCACCCGCGCGATCAGCTCGCGGGGGGAAAACGGCTTGGTCACATAATCGTCCGCGCCGGTTTCCAGCCCGCGAATCCGATCCGCCTCCTCGGCGCGCGCGGTCAGCATCACGATCGGAAGATTGGCGGTATTCGCTCCCCGGCGCAGGCGGCGGCAGACTTCGATGCCGCTGAGGTTCGCCACCATCCAGTCGAGCACCACCAGATCGGGCTTGTCTTCCTCCGCCATGAGCAGCGCTTCCTCGCCGTCGCCGGTCTGGACGACGTCGAACCCCTCCTTCTCGAAATTATAGGTGGCCAGCTCCACCAGATTGGCGTCGTCCTCCACCAGCAATATCTTGGGGCGCGCAGCGGAAGCGGAAATCGCATCGGTGTAGGCGTAGGCGAGGCCGTCGGGTTCGCGCATCACATCCTCTCCTCGGCCAGCGCATAGGGCGAATCGTCCTGCTTGCGGCGATCGGTGATGTGGCGGCCGGTCGCGCTGAAATACACCACCTCGGCGATATTGGTAGCCTGATCGCCAACGCGCTCCAGGTTCTTCGCCACGAACAGCAGGTGTGCGCTCGGCGTGATGTGGTGCGGGTTTTCCATCATGTAGGTCAGCAGCGAGCGGAAGAGCGACGCATAAAGATCGTCCACCACCCGGTCGCGCTCGCATACTTCGGCGGCCTGCGCCGGATCGCGGTCCGCATAGGCGTCTAGCGCATCCTTCACCATCGCCGCCACCGCCCGCGCCATTTCGGGGATGATCACGCTCGGCTGGATCGGCGCGGACTGTGCGAGCACGGTAACGCGCTTGGCAATATTGGCCGCGTAATCGCCGATGCGCTCGAGCATGTTGGAAATTTTGAGCGCGGCGATGATCTCGCGCAGATCGTCCGCCATCGGGGCACGCAACGCGATCGTGGTGATCGCGAGGCGTTCGGCTTCGAGCTCGATTGCATCGATGCGCTTGTCCTGCGCCACCACCTGCATCGCCGCATCCACGTCGCGTCGCGCCAGCGCATCCACGGCCGCATTGATCTGCGCCTCCACCAGCCCGCCCATCTCGCCGATGCGCGTGCGGAGCTGCGCCAGATCGTCGTCGAAGGATTTGACCGTGTGCGAGGCGGTGTCGCTCATGCGTTGATCCCTGCATCGCGTGGAAGCTGCGCTCGCGCCGCGTCTAGCCGCGCGCGCCCGGCGTTGGAAGCCGTAGCTGCGGTTGACCCTTGCCTTGTCACAAAACTATCACGCAACACGCCTAAGACGATCTTGGCCTGCGGCATCCCTGCCGCACACAAACGATCCAGCAGGAGACCCACGGCCATGATCCGATTCGTTCGCACCACGCTGATGTTCGCCGCCGTGGCCTCGATCGCCACCGCCGCAACCGCCGCCGATATCACCGGCGCGGGATCGTCCTTCGTCGAGCCGGTCATGGCGCGCTGGTCGGCGGACTATAACAAGATCACCGGGGACCGGGTGAACTATCAGGCGAACGGCTCGGGCGCGGGCATCGCTGCGATCAAGGCGGGCACGGTCGATTTCGGCGCATCCGATCAGCCGCTGAACTCGGCTGATCTCGCGTCGGCGGGCCTCGTGCAATTCCCCGTCGTCATCGGCGGTATCCTGCCCGTGATGAACCTGCCGGGCGTGGCAGCAGGCAAGCTGCACTTCACCGGCGCGCTGCTCGCGGACGTGTTCATGGGCCGCGTAACGAAGTGGAACGATCCCGCGATCGCGCGCGCGAACCCGGGCATGAAGCTTCCCGATTCGGCAATCGTTGTGGTCCACCGCGCCGATAGCTCGGGCACCACCTTCAACCTCACCCATTATCTGGGCCAGGTGAGCCAGCCCTGGAAGAGCGGCCCGGGCGAAGGCAAGACAGTCAACTGGCCCGCCAATTCGATCGGCGGCAAGGGCAATGCAGGCGTCGCGCAATCGGTCAAGCAGACCGCCAACGCGATCGGCTACGTCGAATATGCCTATGTGGTCGAGAACAAGATGACCTACGCGCTCGTGGCCAACGCAGACGGCAAATATGTGCAGCCGGGTGCCGCATCGTTCGCCGCCGCCGCGTCGCGTGCGCCGTGGGAGCGCGCTTCGGACTTCAACCTTGTCATGACCAACGCGCCGGGCGCGGGCGCGTGGCCGATCACCGCGAGCACGTTCGTGCTGGTGCACAGGCATGCGTCGGCGGACAAGGTGGCCACGGCGGCTGCCGCGATGAAGTTTTTCCGCTGGACGATGGCGAAGGGTCAGCCGCAGGCTGCCGCGCTCAACTATGTGGCACTTCCGCCCGCGCTGGTGAAGCGCGTGGACGCGTATCTCGCCGCCAACGTCAAGTAAGCCGGATACGCCCGAGGCGGCTCCGATGGACGTGCCCGCCCCTTCCGCGTCCGGCGCTGCATCGGTGCAAACGCCTGTCGTCGGCCCGCTGCCGGGCGGCGCGGCGCGGCCGCTACGGCGGCTGAGCGGCGGCAGCGGGGACCGTGCGTTCGCGCTCCTCACCCGCGCGGCCGCGTGGGGCGTGTTCGCGTTGCTGATCGGCATCGCCGCCTCGATGCTGTGGGGCGGGCGGCAGGCGTTCCAGACCTTCGGGCTGGGCTTCCTCTTCAGCGACGCGTGGGACGTGGGTCGTGACAAATATGGCGCGCTGATCCCGATCTACGGGACGCTGGTCAGTTCGGCGATCGCAATGCTGATCGCGGTGCCCACCTCGTTCGGCATTGCGGTGTTCCTCGCCGAAGTCGCGCCGCGATGGGTGCGCTCGCCCATCGCCATCGCGGTCGAGCTGCTCGCTGCCGTGCCCAGCATCGTCTACGGCATGTGGGGGCTGTTCTTCTTCGCCCCCGTCATGTCCGCGCGCGTCGAGCCATGGCTGATCGCGCATGTGGGGCCATTGCCCATCTTGGGCCCGTTGTTCGAGGGCGCACCCATCGGCATCGGCATGCTGACGGCAGGCATCATCCTCGCCATCATGATCATTCCCTTCATAAGCTCGGTCATGCGCGATGTGTTCCAGGCAGTACCCCCCGCACTTCGCGAATCCGCCTTCGCGCTGGGAGCCACGCCTTGGGAGCTGATCCGCCGCGTCACGCTCCCGCACACGCGCTCCGCTGTGGTGGGCGCGATCTTCCTCGGGCTCGGGCGCGCGCTCGGCGAGACGATGGCGGTCACCTTCGTGATCGGCAATTCGTTCAACTTCTCGCGCTCGCTGCTCGCGCCCGGCAATTCGATCGCGTCCGCCATCGCCAACGAGTTCGCCGAGGCGGAAGGGCTGCACCGCTCCGCGCTGATCGCGATCGGCTTTCTGTTATTCGTCGTCACCTTCGTCGTGCTGGCACTCGCCAAGCTGATGCTGGCCCGCCTGTCGCGCAGCGACGGGCGCGCCGCATGAACATCTCGCCCGGCCTTGTCGCGCGCCGCAAGGTGCTGAACGCCGTCGCGCTGGTCGCCGCCACCGCGACCACGCTCTTCGGCCTGTTCTGGCTCGCGTGGATCCTGTGGACCACCTTCAGCCAGGGCGCGGCCGCGCTCAGCCCTCGCCTCTTCACCGAGATGACCCCCCCGCCGGGATCGGAAGGCGGCCTGCTCAACGCGCTCTTCGGCAGCTTCCTGATGGTCGCGCTCGGCGTGGGCATCGGCACCCCCATCGGCGTGCTCGCCGGCACCTATCTTGCCGAATACGGACGCGGCTCGCGCCTCGCCAACATCATCCGCTTCGTCAACGATATCCTGCTCAGCGCGCCGTCCATCCTGATCGGCCTGTTCGTCTACGAGCTGGTCGTCGCGCAGCAGGGCCATTATTCCGCGCTCGCGGGCGGTATCGCGCTCGCCATCATCCTGATCCCCGTCGTGGTGCGCACCAGCGACGAGGCGCTGCGGCTGGTGCCCAACCAGATGCGCGAGGCTGCACTCGCGCTCGGCGTGCCGCAATGGAAAGTCACCACACGCATCATCTACCGCGCGGGCGTCACCGGCATCATGACCGGCATCCTGCTCGGCGTGGCGCGCATCAGCGGGGAGACCGCGCCGCTGCTCTTCACCGCGCTCGGCAATCAATATTGGAGCGCGAAACTGTCCGCGCCCATGGCGAGCATTCCAGTCGCCATCTACAATTACGCCAATGCCCCGCAGGACGAAGCGCATGTACTCGCATGGGCGGGCGCGTTCGTCATCACCGCGTTCGTGCTGCTTTTGAACATCGTCGTGCGCTATTTCCTCCGGACAAGGACCCCTCGGTGAACGCCATCGCCTTTACCAGCGCCGACGCGCCGCCCGCGCGTCCCGCCCCGTCCGCCGCCCCCGCGATCAAGGTCGGCGTGGACAATCTCGATTTCTGGTATGGCGCAACCCACGCGCTCAAGGGAGTGTCGCTCGGCTTCAACGATGGCGAGATCACCGCGATCATCGGCCCTTCGGGCTGCGGCAAGTCCACGCTGCTGCGCACGATCAACCGCATTTTCGAGATCTATCCGGGCCAGCGCGCCACCGGCACGATCACGCTGGACGGTCGCAACATCTTCAGCCCCGATTTCAGCCTCGCCGAACTGCGCGCACGCGTGGGCATGGTGTTCCAGAAGCCCACCCCCTTCTCGCTCTCGATCCACGACAATGTCGCCTTCGCGCTGCGCCACTATGAGCGGCTGAGCCGCGCCGAGGAGCGCGACCGCGTCGAAACCTCACTGCGCCAGGCAGCGCTGTGGGACGAGGTGAAGGACAAGCTGAACGTGTCCGCGCTCGCGCTTTCGGGCGGGCAGCAGCAGCGGCTGTGCATCGCGCGCGCGCTCGCGGTGCAGCCCGATGTGGTCCTGCTCGACGAACCCACCTCAGCGCTCGATCCGATCAGCACCGCGAAGATCGAGGAATTGCTCGTGGAGCAGGCCGCCAACTTCACCTTCATCATCGTTACGCACAATTTGCAGCAGGCCGCGCGCCTCGCGAACCGCACCGCGTTCATGCTCGACGGGCATCTGGTGGAGATCGGCGACCGCGAGCAGATCTTCGTCAACCCGCAGAACAGCCGCACGCGCGATTACGTCACCGGCCGCTTCGGCTGACGCGATGGCGCGCGCGGCCGCGCGTGCCTAGATCGCGCCCATGCACGCGTTTGCCGAACTGCTCGATGCGCTGGGCTATACCCGCTCGCGCAACGCCAAGCTGAAGCTGATCGCGGACTATCTGCGCGCGCAACCCGATCCCGATCGCGGCTGGGCGATGGCGGCGCTGACGGGCGAGCTGGTGCTGCCCACGGTCAAGGCCGGACAGATCCGCGCGGCGGTCGAAGCCCGCGTCGATCCGGTGCTGTTCGCCATGTCCTACGATTATGTCGGCGATCTGGCCGAGACGGTCGCGCTGATCTGGCCCGAACCGCCGGGCGCGCGCGAGGGGCAACCGTCGCTCGCCCGCGTGATCGACGCGCTGCAAGCGCTCGACCGCGCCGCCGCGCCCGCGTTCCTCACGCGCATGCTCGATGCGCTCGACGATCAGGGGCGGTATGCGCTGCTCAAGCTCGTCACCGGCAGCTTGCGCGTAGGTGCGTCGGCCCGTCTCGCCAAGACCGCACTCGCCCAGGCCTTCGACCTGCCCGTCGACGAGGTAGAGGAGGCATGGCACGGCCTCGCCCCGCCCTACGCCGCGCTGTTCGCATGGGGCGAAGGCCGCGCCCCCCGCCCCGAACATACCGAACGCCCCGTCTTCCGCCCCTTCATGCTCGCGCACCCGCTCGAGGGCGAGCAGATCGATTTCGCCGAGTATGTGGCGGAATGGAAATGGGACGGCATCCGTGTCCAGGTCGCGTGCGCGGGAGGCGAGACACGCCTGTTCAGCCGCGGCGGCGAGGAAATCGGCGCGGCTTTTCCCGAGATCGTCGGCTCATGCGCGGCGGCGGGCGTGGTCGATGGCGAACTGATGGTGAGGGGCCAGGCGCAGGCGGGCGAGGCGGGCAGCTTCAACGCCTTGCAGCAGCGCCTCAACCGCAAGACCGTCTCGGCCAAGGCGCTCGCCGAGAGCCCCGCCTTCGTGCGCCTCTACGATATCCTGTTCGACGGCCCCGAGGATTTGCGCGCGCTGCCGTGGAGCGAACGCCGCGCGCGGCTCGAAGCGTTCGCCACGCGCCTGCCACCCGAGCGCTTCGATCTGAGCCAGATGGTCGAAGCCGCCACGCTGGATGAATTGGCGGAAATCCGAAGCGGCGCGCGCGACGCGGCGATCGAGGGGCTGATGCTCAAGCGCCGCGACAGCCCCTATCTGGCGGGTCGCAAGGCGGGGCTGTGGTATAAGTGGAAGCGCGATCCGCTGACGGCGGACTGCATCGTCATGTATGCACAGCGCGGCCACGGGCGCCGGTCGAGCTTCTACAGTGATTACACCTTCGGCTGCTGGACGCCCGAAGGCACGCTGCTGCCGGTGGGCAAGGCGTATAGCGGGATCACGGACGTGGAACTCGCATGGCTCGATAAATGGGTGCGAGCGAACACGGTGGCGCGCTTCGGCCCGGTGCGCGAGGTCGAAAAATCCCTCGTCTTCGAGATCGCCTTCGATTCGGTCCACGCGTCGCCGCGCCATAAATCGGGCCTCGCCATGCGCTTCCCGCGCATCGCGCGCATCCGCACCGATAAACCTGCCAGCGAGGCGGACACGGTGGAGGGGCTGGCGAAGCTCGCCACCTGAGGTCAGACGCGCGCGCTGGGTTCCTCAACCCCCGGCCGCAGCTCCGCCGCAATCCGCGCCGCAATCCTGGGCGCGGCATCGCCCTTGCCGTACAACCGCAGCGGTCGGCCCATCCATTTCGCCACCTCATCATCGCGCAGCACCGCGCGCGCCGCGCCCGCGATCGCCATCGGATCGGTCCCGACCAGCATCGCCACGCCCGCCTTGACCCCTTCAGGCCGCTCGGTCGTATCGCGCAGCACCAGCACCGGCGTGCCGAGCACCGGGGCCTCCTCCTGCACGCCGCCCGAATCGGTCAGCACCAGCGCCGCACGCCGCAGCAGCCAGACGAACGCTTCGTAGGCCAGCGGTTCTGTCAGGTGCACTCCCGCAATCCCGCCCAGCCGCGCGCGCAGCACCCCCGCGACCGCAGGGTTTGGGTGCACCGGCATCACGATCGCGCACGCCTCGTGCCGCGCGATCCGTTCCACCGCCTCGCAGATGCGCAGCAGCGGCGCGCCGTGATTCTCGCGCCGGTGCGTCGTCACCAGCACCACCGGCAGGTCGGTCGGCAGATCGGGCAGCCCCGGCGCGCGGGTATTGCCGCGCACGCGCGCATCGACCGCAAGCAGCGCATCGATCCCTGTATTGCCCGTCACCTCAATCGCGTGCGCCGCCACCCCCTCGCGCCGCAACGCCGCGCGCGCGGCCGCCGTGGGGGCGAAGTGCAAAGCCGCGACCTGTCCGATCAGCCGCCGGTTGCCCTCTTCGGGAAAGGGGGATGCGAGATCGCCGGTGCGCAGGCCCGCCTCCACATGCGCCACCGGCACGCGGCGCTGGAACGCAGCGAGCGCGCCCGCCAGCGCGCTCCCCGTATCCCCCTGCACGATCGCCATTTCGGTTCGCCCGCTTCCCAGAAGTGCGCCGATCGCCAGCATCGCGCGCGCGGTCAAATCGCCCGCCGCCTGGTCGGCGCGCATGAGGTCGAGATCCGTATTGGGCTGCAGATCGAACTGCGCGAGCACGCCGTCGATCAGCCCGCGATGCTGGCCGGTCACCACCAGCCGCGCCTCGATCTCGGGCCGCCGCCGCAGCGCAGCCATCACGGGCGCGAGCTTGATCGCCTCGGGCCGGGTGCCCATCACCACCATCACACGCGCGCGCCGCATCGATCCCCCCAACATGTGAACAAACCGGGGGATAACTTGTGTGGGACCGATGTAGAACCGCCGATTGAGTAAAATTTGCAAGCATAGGTTTACGGCTGCCCCGGCCGAGCGGGCCGCAGTTCTCGTGTCGGCGCAAATGCTCCGCATAAAGCCGCTCTCATGCGGGGCGATCGGCGCGGCCTGACTCAACTCTTGAGCAGCAGTTCGCCCTTTTCCACCCGCCATCCGTCAAGTGTCCGCAGGAACCGCATCCCCAACAAATCGA
>Ga0123336_10005499_pt1 | contig 10088 bp, 7 predicted proteins | sample SSSSmetaG_FD_96466 | JGI IMG/M metagenome (GOLD analysis project Ga0123336, IMG submission 96466) | Glacier valley bacterial and archeal communities from Borup Fiord, Nunavut, Canada, to study Microbial Dark Matter (Phase II) - ​SSSS metaG | ecosystem: Environmental > Aquatic > Freshwater > Ice...
AATACCACGACCGTAAACCAAATAAGAATCTGGCGACTCGGTCTCAACAACTCTTAATGCTAAGTTTTTTTCTAACTCTTTGTGTAAACGCTCACGTAAACGTTGTGAGGTAACAAATTTACCTTCTTTACCAAAAAATGGAGAGTTGTTAATGGTAAACAACATATTCATTGTTGGTTCATCAATACTGATTACTGCTAATTGCTCTGGATTATCAAAATCTGCAATGGTATCTCCAATATCAAAACCATCAATACCAACAACTGCGCAAATATCACCAGAAGAAACAGAAGAAACTTTTACTTTTCCTAACCCTTCAAAAGTGTATAATTCTTTTATTCTTGATTTAACAATTTTGCCATCTCTTTTTACCAAAGAAACTGGCATATTTTCTTTTATAGTTCCGCGGGCAACTCTACCAATCGCAATACGACCTACGAAAGAAGAATAATCTAACGAGGTAATTTGCATTTGTAAAGTTCCTTCTTGGATAGGCGCAGGAGGAATATTTTCCAAAATAGCATCCATCAATGGAAAAATATCTTCTGTTGGTTGTTTCCAATCAGTACTCATCCAGCCTTGTTTAGATGATCCGTAAATAACTTGGAAATCTAATTGGTCTTCAGTTGCTTCTAAGTTGAAGAACAATTCGAAAATTTGTTCATAAACTTCTTCGGGGCGACAGTTTTCCTTATCCACTTTATTTACAACAACAATTGGCTTTAAACCTAAAGCAAGTGCCTTTTGTGTTACAAAACGAGTTTGAGGCATTGCGCCTTCAAAAGCATCGCATAAAATCAAAACGCCATCGGCCATTTTTAATACACGCTCTACCTCACCACCAAAATCGGCGTGACCAGGAGTATCAATAATGTTGATTTTTACGTCTTTATACATCACAGAAACGTTTTTAGAAACGATGGTAATACCACGTTCACGTTCCAAATCGTTATTATCAAGTATTAATTCACCCGCAGTTTCATTATCTCTGAAGATAGAACAAGAGTGTAAAATTTTATCAACTAAGGTTGTTTTACCGTGGTCAACGTGGGCGATAATCGCTATATTTCTAATCTTTTGCATTCAAAAAAAATCCATTAAAATTTTTGCAAATGTAACGTTTTAATTGCAAAAATACGCACCTTAATCATTTGAATTTAAAATGACTATGATAAATTAATAATTCCTTATTTTTGATATTATGATAAACATCCAATTGATTATTGTTTTACTTTTATTTGTAACCGCCTTATTTTATATGGGACGGTTGATTTATAAAAGTTTAACCTCTAAAAAAGGCTGCGCCAGCGGTTGTGGAAAATGTGGTGTAAATTTCTCTAAAATTGACTCTGAGAAAAATTAGCTTTTAAAATTCTTTTTAAAATTATCAAATTCATAACTGTTCCTTTTTCATTTACAGATTCTGTTTTTTATGTTCTAGATTATTTAAATGATTAAAAATCAAATCAACTCTTTAAATCATAATTGATTATTGTTGATTTCGATTTTTAAGCGCCTCAAATTTTTAAGTTTGTATCATAATTAATCAACAATGAAAATAACATTAAAAAAACTATTAATATCTGCAATACTTTGTACAACTGCTGGATTTGCATTTGCTTGGGGAACTTGGGGCCATCATTATATTAATCATGCTAGCATTTTAGCATTGCCAGACTCGTTAAGGTCTTTTTTTTATAACCATGCAGATTTTATTACCGAAGAATCTGTGGTGCCAGATATCCGAAAATACACCCTTGGTGATAAAGCAGAATTTCCTCGTCATTATATTGATGTGGAAGATTATGGACCAAATGCTTTGCAAATTTTGCCTAAAGATTATCAATCTGCTTATGCCAAAATCAATAAAGACAGCATGAACATTAAGGGTAATTTACCTTGGACAATTGAGGAAATGCAAGAAAAACTTACCGATGCTTTTAAAAAGAAAAGTAAAAATGAGATTTTGTTTATTGCCGCTACTTTAGCCCATTATATTGGTGATGCGAATATGCCACTGCATACTTCTTCCAATCATAGCGGTAAGCAGACTAATCAACAGGGCATACATTCTTTATTTGAGGGACAAATGTTAGAAATGTTTGGGCAAACCATCAACTTAAAAACCGGTGCAGCACCCTATTTTAAAGATATAAATAAAACTACTTGGGATATGATTGCTACCAGTAATGCTTGCGCAGATACCTTACTGAAGACTGATGCATCTCTAAGAATATCGTTTCCTAGAAGAAATATTTTCCGTTTGGATAGTGCAGATAGACCAATAAAAAACCAATATGGCGACATCTATTTTAGTGATGATTATGTTAAAACGCTCCACAAAAATTTGAATGGTTTATTAGAACGGAGATTGCGATCTGCCATTTATTACACCTCCGGTTATTGGTATACTGCCTGGATAAATGCAGGAAGACCAGATTTATCTCAGCTGGATGATGAATCCATCACCAAAAAAAATCAAAAATTTCTAAAACAAGAACTTAAATTATGGCAAAAAGGTAAACTTATCAATCTTAAACCTGTTTCAGAATTTAAACTCATAAATCCGATTTCCGCAAATGATTAAGCGATTGTTTTTATTTCTTATTTTATCTGGTTTTTCGGAACTTATTTTTGCACAAAATTTCAAAATAATTCCTTTAGGCGTTTTAGGCGGCAGCCATGAAGATAATCTTTCTGCGTACATGGTGGCACCTAGTGGACAAAACAAATACGTTTGCTTAGATGCTGGTACGCTTAATACTGGCATCCAAAAAGCCATAAATTACAATATTTTTAAAGTTGATGCTGAAAAAATTTTAAGGGATAGCATTAAAGGCTATCTTATTTCGCATGGTCATTTAGATCATTTAGCCGGTCTTATTTTAAATTCACCTGATGACAGTCCAAAGCCTATTTATGCGATGTCTTATGTAATTGATGTGTTTAAAAAGCATTATTTTAGTTGGGAAAGCTGGGCAAATTTTGCCGATCAAGGAGAAAAACCTGCTTTAAGCAAATACCATTATGTTGCGTTAGAAAAGGGGAAAGAAATTGCTTTAGAAAACACACAAATGTTTGTGACTGCCTTTCCTTTGAGCCATGGAAATCCTTATGAGAGCGCTGCTTTTTTGGTTCGATCAAAGGAAAGTTATCTGCTTTATTTAGGGGATACTGGAGCTGATAGAATCGAGCAATCGCAAAAATTGGATAGCCTTTGGAAAGCGATTGCCCCACTTATAAAAAATCATCAGCTAAAAGCGATAATGATAGAAGTTTCTTTTCCTAATTCACAGCCAGAAAAGCAGCTTTTTGGGCATTTAACTGCAAATTTGTGGGTGGAGGAAATGCAACATCTAAGCAAATATACTGGAGCTGCTGCCTTAAGAAATCTGAATATGGTTATTACACACATTAAGCCTTCAGGTAATCATATAGAAGAAATTAAATGGGAAGTTAAAGCGAATAATCCTTTTGGGTTAAATATCATCTTCCCACAACAAGGAAAAGAACTCGATTTAAATTAATTTTCCTGTGCAAAAAACTTTTTTAAATTAAATCTACTAAGTACATAGACTTTATATATATTTGTGGCAGGAGAATTTTATTTTCATAGCTAATAAAAAATAGTAATCTCTGCCGTATACGGGCAATTTAAAATAATATAGGGAGTATTGCACCAAAATAAACTTATTTTATTGTGTGCTAATTTAAGCCTCTTCAAAATTTGGAAGGGGTTTTTTTATTAAAAATGTATGCAAAGTTTTAGAACAGAATTAGAAAATCCATTAGTAGAAAAAGATATCATTGATCTTGAGAAGAAGATTAGGGCTTTTCATGAAGGGAAAATCCACGATGAAAAGTTTAGAAGTTTACGTTTGGCTCGTGGTGTTTATGGCCAACGCCAAGCCGGAGTGCAAATGGTGCGCATCAAATTACCTTTTGGAAAAATAACTTTTAAGCAACTTCTTAAAATAGCTGCTGTTTCTGATGAATATGCATCTTCAAACTTGCATTTAACTACCCGCCAAGATATACAAATCCATTATGTAAGTTTGGATAGAACGCCGCAGCTTTGGGCAGAATTAGAACAAGATGACATTACTTTACGTGAAGCTTGCGGTAATACCGTAAGAAACGTAACAGCTTCCCCAACCGCGGGAATAGACCCAAAAGAACCTTTTGATGTTTCGCCTTATGCTCAGGCTTTTTTCGAGTATTTTTTAAGAAATCCAATCTGCCAAGAAATGGGTAGAAAAATTAAAATTGCTTTTTCTTCAAGCGAAGCAGACACGGCTTTTTCTTTTATTCATGATTTAGGATTTATCCCTAAAGTAAAGCAAGAGAGTGGAGAAGAAGTAAGAGGTTTTAAAGTTGTATTAGGCGGTGGTTTGGGAGCACAGCCTTCTTTAGCTCATGTTGTTCATGAGTTTTTGCATGAAGATTTGATTATCCCATTCTCCGAATCAGTTTTAAGAGTTTTTGACAGACATGGCGAAAGAAACAACAGAAACAAAGCCCGTCTAAAGTTTTTGGTGAATAAACTAGGCATCGATGAAGTAATCAGATTAATTGCAGAAGAACAGCTTGCCAATAAATCAAAATTATTCAAAATCAATCGCGATTCAATTGTTCAACCTAAATCTCCAGAAGTAAAAATTGAAACTTTAACCATTCCAAAAGAAAAGCAATTGGCTTACGATTTATGGAAAGCCACCAATACTTTCAATCAAAAGCAAGCTGGTTTTGTTGGTGTGTATGTAAAAGTACAAACTGGAGACATTCCAACCGAACAAGCAAGAAAGTTTGTACATGCTATTAAAGATTTAGTAGCTGATGAAATCAGGATCACCATTAACCAAGGATTGTTATTGAAATTTGTGAGGCCTGAAACTTTACCAAATCTTTTCTTGGCTTTAGATGCTTTGAATTTGGCTGCACCAGGTTTTGATAGCGTTGCAGATGTAACTACTTGCCCAGGAACAGATACCTGTAATTTAGGGATTTCCAACTCTATGGAACTTTCAAGAGTTTTAGAATCTGTAATTTATAATGAGTATCCTGATTTTGTAGCCGATAAGGAAATAAAAATAAAAATTAGTGGCTGCATGAATAGTTGCGGTCAACATGGTTTAGCTCATATTGGTTTCCATGGAAGTTCTATGAAAGTTAACGGAAAGGTGATGCCTTCTGTCCAAGTATTACTAGGCGGAGGAATTGTTGGTGATGGAGTTGGAAGGGCTGCTGATAAAGTTTTAAAAGTTCCATCTAAAAGAGCGCCTCATGTTTTGAGAGCCATTTTGGATGATTATAAAATTAAAGGTGATTTTTATCAAAATTTTCATGCTTATTATGATGAATTAGGTAAAGATTATTTTTACCAATTGTTAAAGCCCATTGCAGACCAATCGGATATAAAAGATGATGAATTTGTGGATTGGGGACATGAAGAAACCTTTGTTACCGCAATTGGCGTTGGCGAATGTGCTGGTGTTGTTATTGATTTAGTTGCCACTTTAATTTACGAAGCAGAAGAAAAATTTGATTGGGCTAACCAAGCTTTTGACCAACAATCTTGGGCTGATGCTATTTATCACGCTTACAATGCTATGGTTAGCTTAGCAAAAGCACTATTACTAGATAAAGGCATTAACCAAAGCACACAGACAGGAGTTATCAATCAATTTGATGAAGAATTTGCTATAGCGTTCGGCATCAAAAATTTTAGTGATTTGGTGTTACAGATTAATAAAAACGAACCTTCTCTCTCTTTCGCCGAGGCTTATTTAGCAGAAGCAAACGATTTTTTAATCAAGGTAAAAGCTTTTAGGCCAAACCCAGAATTAGCTTAAAATGGTATTGGAACCTAAAATAACTTTAATTGGTGCCGGCCCCGGCGATGCAGAATTAATCAGCATAAAAGGTGCAAAAGCCTTGGCTAAAGCCGAGGTTGTTTTATATGATGCTTTAGTTAATGAAGCTTTATTAGAAATGGCACCAGAAAATTCTATCAAAATTTTTGTAGGTAAAAGAGCTGGTCAGCATTCTTTAAAACAACAAGAAATTAACCAACTTTTAGTTGATAGCGCTTTAAGATATGGATATGTTGTCCGCTTAAAAGGTGGCGACCCTTTCGTTTTTGGCCGAGGTTATGAAGAAATTGATTTTGCCCATTCTTACAATATCCAAACAGAAGTTATTCCTGGCATTTCAAGTTCTATATCGGTTCCAGCTTTACAAGGCATCCCTTTAACACATCGTGGTTTAAGTGAAAGTTTTTGGGTAATAACTGGTACAAAAGCAAACGGAGAAATTTCTAAAGATTTACAGGTTGCGGTAAAAACCAAAGCTACAGTTGTAATATTGATGGGTGTAAATAAAATTAAAGAAATTGTTGAGATTTATAAAAACAATGGTTTAGGCAGATTACCTGTGGCTGTTATCCAAAATGGATCTACCCCAAAAGAAAAAGCTGCAATTGGTGTGATGAATACCATTGTAGAACAAATGGAGGAGAACAAAATTGGTGCTCCTGCGATCATAGTAATTGGCGAAGTAGTTAGTCTGCATCCAACTTTTCAACCTATTTTATCATCTTATGAGTTTGTTGACGCAGAATAACGGCAATCAATTAGTAGATGAGGAAAATGGAAATGAATTGTTTCCTATTTTCTTGAAGCTGCAAAACTTCCAAACTTTATTAGTTGGTGGTGGTAATGTGGGTCTCGAAAAATTGAGTGCCTTATTAGGTAACTCTCCAAAAGCCAAAGTAAATGTAGTTGCTGATCGTTTTATACCAGAGTTAAAGGAATTAGTAGTTCACCATCCATCGGTTAACATCATTGAACGCAAGTTTAAGGATGAAGACTTGAATGACGTAGAATTGGTAATTTTAGCTACAGATAACCGTGGACTTCATGAATACATCCGGAAAATAGCAAAAGAAAAAGGCTTGCTCTTAAATGTTGCGGATACCCCAGAGCTTTGTGATTTTTACTTAGGTTCTATTGTAAAAAAGGGGAATTTAAAGATTGCTATTTCTACTAACGGAAAATCTCCAACAGTTGCCAAACGCATTAAAGAAGTTTTAAATGAGAACATTCCTGATGAAATTGATGATACTTTAGAGCAAATCAACAAATTAAGACTAACCCTTAAAGGAGATTTTAGTGATAAAGTAAAAGCGTTAAACCAAGCAACTGCAAGTTTAGTTTCTGAAAAACAGGCAGATAAAAATTTAAAACCTGCAACTTTAAGTTATATCATTTGGAGTTTTGTGGTAGTTTTTACAGCTATCATTTTTTATCTATTATGGAAAGAGGAACCTGTTTTCCGTGATTATGTAAGTAATATCAATCCACATTTTTATTGGTTTTTAATTGCAGGATTTATCTTTGCAATGATTGATGGAGCAATTGGAATGTCTTATGGAGTAACCTCTACAACATTTTCATTATCAATGGGAATTCCACCCGCTTCGGCAAGTACAGCTGTTCATATTTCAGAGATTTTAAGTAATGGAATTGCTGGTTGGATGCATTACCGAATGGGAAACATTAACAAAAAATTATTAAAGTTATTGTTAATTCCCGGCATTATAGGAGCTGTTTTAGGTGCTTTCTTATTATCATCTTTAGAAAATTATGCACAATATACTAAACCATTAATCTCTGTTTATACCTTAATTTTAGGTATAGTAATTCTAAAGAAATCTGGCATTTTAAAAACTAAAAAAGCCAAAGCTGGTCTTAAAATTAAGAGAATAGGTGTTTTGGGTTTTAGTGGCGGGTTTATAGATGCCGTAGGTGGCGGTGGTTGGGGTTCAATCGTTCTATCTTCGCTTATTGCAGGAGGAAGAAACGCTCGTTTTTCTTTAGGAACAGTAAAATTAAGCCGTTTTTTTATTGCCTTAATGAGTTCTCTAACATTTGTTACGATGTTAAACGGATTGCACTGGTATGCTGTTGCGGGCCTTGTTTTAGGTAGTGCAATTGCATCGCCAATCGCAGCGAGAATATCCAATAAAATGTCTGCAAAAACTATTATGGTGGCCGTTTCAATTATAGTGATTTTGGTGAGTGTAAGGTCTATTGTGAAGTTTTTATTTAGTTTGTAAATTAAAATTACTTTTGAACTTATAATTGATAAGATAAAAAAAGAACAGTTAAAGCAAGACTTACAAGATTAGGTTTTGCGTTAACGATAGAAACGGCATCCTTTTTTGCTCTTACCATATTGCAGATTGCAAAAAAGATATAGTGGATAGCGTGTAAAAATGCCAAAAGAATAGAAGAATGAATACACAAGAAATAAAGGACGCGATAAAAGGGAAATCTCCGCAAGAAGTATTGGCTTTTTTAGTTCAAAACTTCACAGACGGCTTAATCTTTTCTACCAGTTTTGGTTGGGAGGATCAAGTGCTTTCTGATATGATTTTTTCTCGGGATTTAAACATTAAAGTATTCACTTTAGAAACTGGGAGGTTGTTTACAGAAACCTATTATACTTGGAACCGCACTTTAGAAAGGTATAAAAAATCTATTCATGCTTTGTATCCTAATCAAGAAAAACTGGAAGCCATGGTGACCAAAAAAGGGCCAAGTAGCTTTTATGAATCAGTAGAGAATAGAAAAGAATGTTGCGATATTAGAAAGGTTGAGCCACTAAATAGGGCTTTACAAAATCAAAAAGTTTGGATTACCGGCATAAGAGCTGATCAATCTCCTAATCGTGAAGATATGGATTGGGTGGAGTGGGACGAAGCACATCAACTGGTAAAAGTTCACCCCATTTTTAACTGGACTTTGGATGATGTAAAAACCTATATAAAAGAGCAAAATGTTCCCTACAACCCTTTGCATGATAAAGGTTTCCCAAGTATTGGTTGCCAACCATGTACTAGAGCGGTACAGCCCGGAGAAGATTTTAGAGCAGGGCGTTGGTGGTGGGAAGATGCCAGTAAAAAAGAGTGCGGCTTACATGAAACCATAAAAGGAGAAGAAGTTTTTAAACCCTAACAAAGCTTAAGGCTTAACGCCGAAGGCATTTACAAAATGGAAAATATTAGTAGTAAAATTTATAAGAAGCTTTAAGCCCTACGCTTTCAGCTTTTAGCTTAAGAAAATGGATTATTTAGATCAACTAGAGGCGGAAGCCATAGCGATTTTAAGAGAGGTAGCCGGGCAGTTTGAAAAACCCGCTTTGCTTTTTTCTGGAGGGAAAGATTCTATCACTTTGGTACGTTTGGCAGAAAAAGCCTTTCGCCCTGGTAAGTTTCCATTCCCTTTGGTACATGTAGATACTGGTCATAATTTCCCTGAAGTGATTGAATTTAGGGATAAATTGGTCGAAAAAATTGGGGAGAAGTTAATTATCGGTCATGTGCAAGATGCCATTGATAGTGGGAAAGTGATAGAGCAAAAAGGTAAAAATGCAAGTAGAAATGCTTTGCAAACTGTTACGCTTTTAGAAACTATCGAAAAGAATCAGTTTGATGCGTGTATCGGCGGAGCTAGAAGAGACGAAGAAAAAGCAAGAGCCAAAGAAAGGGTATTTTCAGTTCGTGATGAGTTTGGACAATGGGATCCTAAACGTCAACGTCCTGAATTATGGAATACCTTTAATGGTAAAATCCATAAAGGAGAAAATGTACGTGTTTTCCCAATCAGCAATTGGACGGAGTTAGACGTTTGGAATTATATCAAAAGAGAAAATATAGAAATTCCATCAATTTACTACTCACACAATAGAGAAGTAATTGAACGTAATGGTGTTTGGATGGCAGCTCATCAGTTTTTAAACATGGATGCCGAAGATAAAATCCATACTAAAAATGTACGTTTCCGTACCGTTGGTGACATGACATGTACTGCTGCTGTAGAATCAGAAAAAACAGAAATCGATGATATTATATTAGAGATTTCGCAATCAAAAATTAGCGAGCGTGGTGCTAGAATGGAAGATAAAGTTTCTGAAGCCGCCATGGAAGAACGTAAAAAAGGAGGATATTTTTAATGGATATATTAAAATTTTTAACCGCAGGAAGTGTGGATGATGGTAAAAGCACTTTAATTGGAAGGCTTTTATAT
>Ga0123336_10005501_pt1 | contig 10087 bp, 14 predicted proteins | sample SSSSmetaG_FD_96466 | JGI IMG/M metagenome (GOLD analysis project Ga0123336, IMG submission 96466) | Glacier valley bacterial and archeal communities from Borup Fiord, Nunavut, Canada, to study Microbial Dark Matter (Phase II) - ​SSSS metaG | ecosystem: Environmental > Aquatic > Freshwater > Ice...
AGCGCCCATATCCCCCCGAACGTCGTTTCCGCATCGCCCGAGCAGGGAGGTGGTCACGTCTAGCCGCATCGTCGCAGGTGGGAGGCCATTTCGTGTCGCTCACTGATGCTTTGTCCGGCTCACGGCTCGACTCACTGGTAGCTCTGCGCGGAGTCCTCGCGTTCGAGATCGACCAGTGTGAGTCGGCGCGCGATCTTGCCGCGCTCTCCCGCCAGTTCACCGACGTGCTCACGCAGATCGAACAAGCCGAGAAGGCTGCACCGCAGCAGGCAGGGACGGCACTCGATGAGCTCGAAAAGCGACGTCTTGCTCGGGAGTCAGCAGCCCCGCATCGCGCACGCGCCTAAGTTCCTCTGGTCGCACGCTGAGGATGCCGCCTTCCTGTCGTCGTCCTACGGGCTGACGGCTGATCCGTGGCAGTTCCTCGTCATCGAGTCGTGGCTCGGCGAGGACCGCAATGGACTGTGGACTGCCGGCCGATGCGGCCTCGCGGTTCCGCGCCAGAATGGCAAGAACGGCGCGCTCGAGATCCGCGAGCTCTACGGGATCGTTGCTCTCGGCGAGAAGTTCCTGCACACCGCACACGAGGTCAAGACGGCGCGCAAGGCGTTCACGCGACTGGCATCGTTCTTCGAGAATGAGCGGCTCTATCCCGAGCTCGCGGCGATGGTCCGGGAGATCCGCAAGACAAACGGTCAAGAGGCCATCGTCCTGAAGAACGGCGGCTCGGTCGAGTTTGTCGCTCGCTCGCGCGGGTCGGGTCGTGGATATACGGTCGACGTACTGGTCTGCGATGAGGCGCAGGAGCTCACGGACGAGCAACTCGAGGCGCTCCTGCCGACGATCTCCGCGGCGCCGTCTGGCAATCCGCAGACGATCTTCACGGGTACCCCTCCTGGGCCGACGTCGCCCGGCGAGGTGTTCACTCGCGTCCGAACCGCCGGTGTGCTCGGCAAGGATCGGCGCCTGTCGTGGCACGAGTGGTCATGCGAGGGCGCGATCGACATCACCGACCGCAATCTGTGGGCAGCAACCAACCCGGCACTCGGCCGGCGGCTGAACATCACGGTCGTGCAGGACGAACTTCCACCCACGATGTCGGTTGACGGGTTCGCGCGTGAGCGACTCGGCATGTGGTCGTCCTCGTCGCACCTCGCCGTCATCCCCGCGGTGGCGTGGGAGAAGCGCGCGACGCTGACGCCTCCGACAGAGGGAGCCGTCGCCTACGCGCTCGACATGTCCCCGGATCGGGCGACGATCGCAATCTCCGTCGCCCGCAAGACGGGCGGCTCGGTACACGTCGAGTGCTTCGAGCATCGATCGACGGCGCTCGGCACCGCGTGGGCGATCGACCTGCTCGTCGAGCGTTGGTCCAAGGCGACCGCCATCGTGATCGACGGGCAGTCGCCGGCGATGTCCCTCGTCCCCGAACTGCTTGCGCGACACGTCAAGGTCACGGTGACCGGGGCGGGCGACATGGCGAAGGCGTGCGGCCTGCTCTACGACGCCATTCTGTCCGACGCGAACCGACTCACCCACTTCAATCAGCCCGCCCTCAATGCCGCCCTCGCAGGCGCCAAGAAGCGGGACATCGGCCAGGCCGGCGGGTGGGGCTGGAACAGGAAAGACCCGAGCGTCGACATCACTCCCCTGGTGTCCGTGACTCTCGCGCACTACGGCGTACTGACAAGCAAGCGGCATCCAGGACGAACAGCAAGGGCGGTGGTGATGTCGTGACGACCCTGATCCCTAGCATGGCTGTCGATGTCCCCGGACTAGGACTCGAGCACGAGCGCGCGCTCGAGGTTCTGCTCATGCAGATCATGCAGAAGTCGTCTCGCAATGCGCTGCGTCGCCGGTACTACGACGGCAAGAACGCGCTGCGAGATCTCGGCATCGCGATTCCGCCGCAGCTCCGCAAGGTTGAGACGGTTGTCGGCTGGCCCGCTAAGGGCGTCGATGTCCTGTCTCGGCGCATCACGTTCGACTCGTTCTCGCTCGCTGGTGGCGACCCCGCCTCGCTCGGTGTGGACGCGCTCTGGGATGCGAACCGCCTCGACATCGAGGCACCGCAGGCGCACACGTCGGCCCTGATTCACTCTGCCGCGTTCCTTGCTACGACGACCGGCGATGTGCAGTCGGGTGATCCTGCCGTGCTTATCACAGCCCGCTCGGCGCAGTACGCGACGGGCATCTGGGACCAGCGTCGCCGCGGACTGTCCTCTGCGCTGTCGATCATCTCGATTGACGCACTCGGGCGCCCGGACTACATGGTCATGTACCTGCCCGACACTGCGATCATCATGCGCCGCGAAGGCATGAACTGGGACCTACGCGAGTCGCGGCACGCACTCGGTCACGTCCCGGTCGAGCCGCTCGTCTTCCGCCCCGAGCTCGACCGTCCGTTCGGTCACTCTCGGATCTCGCGCGCTGTGATGTCCCTGACGGACTCCGCTGTTCGCACCCTGCTCCGAACCGAAGTGTCGGCCGAGTTTTACTCAGCCCCGCAGCGGTACGCGCTCGGCGCTGACGAGAACTCGTTCATCGACGCTTCTGGCAATCAGATCCCGGCATGGCAGGCGATCATCGGTCGGATGCTTGCGATCGGACGCGACGAGGACGGCAACGTTCCCACGGTCGGCCAGTTCCCGCAGCAGTCGATGGCCCCGCATATCGAGCAGATGCGCGAACTAGCGTCCCTGTTCGCAGCCGAGACGGACCTGATGCCCGACACGATGGGTGTCATTCAGGAGAACCCGTCCTCGGCTGAGGCGATCGAGCAGCGCAAGGAGGAGCTTCGGCTCACGGCAGAGGCGTGCATTACCTCGTTCGGCGCCTCCTGGGAGCGCACGATGCGTACCGGCCTCACGATGCTGGACAGTTCGCCGGCCGCGCTCGCCGAGTACGCGCGCCTGCGCGCCAACTTCCGGAACCCGTCCACCCCCTCGATGGCGTCCTCTGCCGATGCCACGACCAAACTCGTCGCCGCAGGCGTCCTCTCGCCCACATCGGAGGTCACCTACGACGGGCTGAACTTCTCCGAGCGGCAGCGCGAAATCCTGCGCGCAGAGGCTCGGCGCGCCCGCTCGACGACGATGCTTGCGAGCCTGACGGCTCCGGTTCCCGCAATGGTGCCCGATGGCATCGCGATCTGATGTCAAGCAACTCCGCACCGCGAACGACGGCATCGTTCGACTGGCAACGCGGGACCTAACGAAGTTTTGGGGCTCGCTAAATCTGGCGAAACCGGATGCTGCGCGGGACGCGCTGCTCGAGTTCATCCCGACACTCGTCACCGAGTATGGCGACATCGCAGCAACAGTAGCGGCCGACTGGTACGACAACCTCCGGGTTGCGGCGGGCATTCGCGGCACGTTCGCGGCGGTGCTCGCTGATGGTGTACCTGATGCTGCGGTCACGTCGACCGTCCGCTTCGGCGCCGGCCACCTGTTCACCGACGTCCCATCCGGAACGCTCGACTTCCTCTCGGGCGCAGTCAGCAAGTACGTGCTGCAACCGGGCAGGGACACGATCGTTGGGTCCGCACGGGCTGATCCTAGCGCTCATGGCTGGTATCGGATCAGCGGCGGCGGGTGCTCGTTCTGCGAAATGCTCGCAGGTCGCGGGGCTGTCTACCGCGAGGACTCGGCCGACTTTGCGGCACACGACCACTGCAAATGCGGTGTGGCCCCGTCCTGGGACAAGACGCGCCCTGAGGCCGACGTCATGCAATACGAGGCGTCTCAGCGAACGTCTTCGATGACGCCTGAGCAAAAGGCAAACCACAACGAGAGCCTCCGCTTCTATCTGGCAAGCCTGCCCGACTGACTTCTGCCGCACGGCAGAGAACCACGCACAACCACACCACGGTGCCCGCACGGGCGACGCGGCGATCCCGCACGGGAGGAATACAGATGAGCGAGACAGTGGCCGAGGTCACCCCGGCAGCAGCAACGGCTACGGAAGTCACGGTTCCTGCACAGGAGACGACCGACTGGAAGGCCGAGGCACGCAAGTGGGAGGACCGCGCGAAGACGAACAGCAGCGCCGCGACCAAGCTCGCCGAGATCGAAGCGGCCAGCCTGACCGAGGCGCAGAAGCTTACCGCCCGCGCGGATGCGGCCGAGGCGAAGGTCGCCAAGTTCGAGTCTGACGCACAGGTCGCCGCATGGCGGGCTGAGGTCGCGACATCGACTGGCATCCCCGCCGATGCGCTGCGCGGCTCGACCAAGGACGAGCTCGAGGCTCACGCCGCGCTGCTCGCCCCGCTCATCGCTCCGAAGGGGCCTTCTGGGGCCGTTGGCCCCTATGTCCCACCCGAAGGCGGCGCACCTCGCGGCGCCCTCGGTGACCCCGCGACTCAGTTCGCCGAGTTCATCCGCAACGCCCGCGGCCAGTAGGTCCGGGCGTACCCGCTTCCCCTTGAAGGAGTTTCACCGTGGCTATCAACGCAACTGCGCTCGCCAACGTCGCAAGCACCCTGCTCCCCCCCACTGTCACCGGCCCGATCTTCGCGAAGGCGTCCGAGCAGTCGGCCGTCATGTCGCTGGCCCGCAAGGTCCCGCTGTCCGTCTCGGCCCAGACCGCGATCCCCGTCCCGATGGACGTCCCGGTCGCCGACTGGGTTGGTGAGGGCGGCGTCAAGCCCGCCTCGCAGGTGGGCGTCGGCGTCAAGCTGATGACCGGCAAGAAGATCGCGCTCCTCGTGCCCGTCGCCGATGAGGTCATCTCGACCAACCCGGCCGGGCTCTACGACCAGCTCTCGCAGGATCTCCCGACCGCGATCTCGCGGGCGTTCGATCAGGCGGCCATCGCTGGCAAGTCGATCCGCACCGGCGGCGCTGGCCCGTTCGCTGACTACCTCGCCCTGAGCAACAACACGGTCGCGCTCGGCACCACGACGGCCGCGAACGGTGGCATCTACGTCGACCTCGTGACCGGCATGGGCAAGGTCGTCGACCGCAACTTCGACTTCACCGGCTTCGCGGCTGACCCGCGGCTCCTGGTCGACGCGATGCTCGCCGTCGACACGCAGGGGCGCCCGCTCCTGGTCGACAACCACTCCACCAGCACCGGTGGCGCCGTGGACTCGCGCACGCTCATCGGTCAGCCCGCGTACTTCAACAAGGGGATCTCGGGCAAGTACTGGCGCGCTGGTGACTCGGTGCAGACCATCACCATCGGCGGCGTCCCGACCGGTGGCACGTTCACCCTGTCGGCTGGAGGCAACTCCTACGTGGCCGCGTTCGCGGTCACCACGGCGGCGCTTCAGACCGCGATTCAGGCGTGGGGCGGCATCTTCGCGCTCGTGACTGTAACCGGCACGGCGGGCAGCTCCTACGTCATCACGTTCCCGGCGATCACCACGGGCGTCCAGGCTGCGTCGACCGCGTTCTCGATCAACGGCAAGGGCCTCACTGGTGGCACTCCGACCGTCGCGATCGTCGCGTCGGGCGCGGGCGGCACGGACTCCCTGATCCGCGCCGTCGGTGGCGACTGGTCGCAGGCGGCCTACGGCGTCGGCATGGACATCACCGTCAAGGTGTCCACCGAGGCGAACTACTTCGACGGAACGACCTGGCACAGCGCCTTCCAGGAGAACCTCACGCTCCTGCTCGTCGAGGCCTACTACGGCTTCGTGCTCGGTGACCCGAACGCCTTCACTATCTACACCAAGGGCACCGCGGCGTTCTGATCTAGTCCGCTCAAACTGTAGGGAGGGGTCGTCATGGCAGCATTCGCAACCGTCGCAAATCTGGTCGCGCGTTGGCGGCCCCTCACTACGGATGAGCAGGCGCAGGCCACCATCCTGCTCGATGACGCATCGGCGATCGTGCGCGCAGAGTGCCCGACTGTGGATGCGCTCATTGCGGCCGCGACACTCGATCCGGCTGTCGTGCTGCTCGTCGTCTGCGGCATGGTCAAGCGCGCGATGCTAGCCAACGCAACAGGCGAGGGCGTGTCGGCCGAGCAGCAGACTGCCGGCCCGTTCGCTCAGTCGCTCACGTTTGTGAACCCGATGGGGAATGTCTACCTGACCAAGCAAGACCGACGCCTACTCGGCTTCGGCGGTCAGCGCGCGTTCACCATCGACACGGCCCCGCTTGGATCGGGCGTTACCACCGTCGGCGCCGGCTACCCGTGGGACGTGATGTAGTGCAGTTCGGCGAACCCGTCTCGCGCATCCGCGCCGGGGTGTCTCCCGGACCCGATATCTATGGCGATCCGCTCCCGGGCGTCAATGTCGAGGACGCTCTCGATGGGGCTGCGTTCGACCCTGGCGATTCGAGCGAGCCTGCTCAGATCGGGACAGCGCGAGTCGTCACGACCCCCAAACTCTACTTCTACCGCGGTGCTCCCGATATCCTCTCGTCCGACCTACTTCGCGTGCGCAGCGATGTGTACTCGGTCATCGGTCGCCCCGCTCGCTGGGTCAGCCCGTTCACCGGGGCGACGTTCGGCCTCGTGGTCGAGCTCAAGATGGTCGATGGCTGATGGATGACTTCGACCTCGAACTGATCCCCGACCTCGACATCGAGATTGCGAAACTGGTCGACAAGAGTGACACGGCCGTCGATGCGTGCAACAAGATCGCCGACGCTGCCAGATCGCTCGCCCCGTCCGACTCAGGCGACTACAGGGCCGGGATCAAGGTCGAGCGGTTCAAGGGTGGCGCGCGCGTAGTCGCCACAGCGCGACACTCAGCGTTCATTGAGTTCGGTGTCCCCGGTCGCAACCAACCTGCCCAGTTCGTCCTACGCCGCGCAGTCGATTCCGTTGGACTCCGATTTAAGAAGCGGAAGGGGTGACCCGTGGCTGACTCAGCCTGCCCCGCTCACGTCGATGCGATGACGGACGGGATGCACCCAGTGTTCCTGGTGACCTGTGCCGAGTGTGACATCTGCACCCTTGAGGATGCGTCCTGATGCCGAACCCGATCACTCCCGGCCCGGACGCAACCCTCGCCCTCCTCCAGTACCTGCGCCTGCGCCCCGAACTGACGGCGCTCATTCCGGCCGCGAAGATCGTGACCGAGATCCCAACGAACCCCACCTACCCATACGTCCTAGTCACTCTCGGTGGCGGTGGCGGCATCTGGCCGGCGATCGATGAGCCGTCGATGCAGGTCGATACGTTCGGCGGATCGAAGGCCCTGTGCGGGCAGATCGCGCGCATGGTGTCAGCTTGTATCGAGGCCATAGCGAACGACGTTGTCCCGGCTGCTGTTCTGTGCTCGGGTTCCAGTGAGATGCGCATGGCGTGGATTCCGGACACCGTGACGTCGCCGCCTCTGGCGCGATACACGGCTCGGTATTCCGTGTTGATGCACCCGTAGGTCAGTGGCGCACGATAGACTCATAGAAAGTCCCCGCACCTGCGCAAACAGGCCGGGGTTTGACCGACTGAGTTGGAGTCGATGTGCCTGAGTCTACGTGCTCAACGCCCGGATGTGAACGGGCCACCTACTGCAAGGGCATCTGCCAGAAGTGCTACAACGCGGCCTACTACGCCGCGAACCGTGAACGGCTCATCGAGCAGTCGGGCGCGTGGCACAAGGCGCATCCCGAGTCGGTGGCTGCGAGCCGTGAGCGATACAAGCCCGCTGAGGTCGAGTACGGCAAGACGTACCGAGCGGCCAACGCGCCCCGTATCAAGGCGTACCTCGCAGCCAACTACGCAGCCAACAAGGCTGAGCGTAAGGTCACGCAGGCCGCATACGCGCAGGCGCACGCGGACGAGATCCGCGTCAAGCGAGCGGCCTACTACGCAGCGAATCCGGGGCAGGTGGCCGCGAATAGCCGGGCGTGGAAGAAGGCGAACCCGGAGCGCGCAAGCGAGGTAAGCCGGGCCGGATGCGCTCGCCGCCGTGCCCGCATGATGGGCGCCGTTGTCACGAAGGCCGACTACGCGGCGATCCTCGCCGAACATGGGATGGTATGCCACATCTGCGGCGAGCCGATCCCTGATCGCGCGCACCTCGACTTCGACCATGTGATCCCGATCGCTCGCGGCGGTGCTCACTCGGCCGAAAATATTCGTCCGTCTCACGGTAGTTGTAACCGATCGAAGGGTGCGCGGGTTCCTAGCGCTGCCTAACCGCATTAACCCACCACCCGACGAGGCCCGCCAATAGTGCGGGCCTTCGTCATGTCCGAAAGGAATCATCTCCCATGGCTGGACTGAACAAGGGCGAGGTTCGCGTCGCCGGTACCGGGGCCTTCTACCGCGCACCGTCCGGGACCGTCTGCCCGACCGACTCGACGACTCCCTGGAGTGCCGCATTTGTGCACCTCGGCTTCGCCGAAAATGGCTTCTCGATGAAACAGGAAATGAAGACCAAGGGCATCCCCGGATGGCAGTCCCTTGAGGAGTTGCGCCTCATCGTCCTGTCCCTGATCCGGTCGTTCAACTTCGAGCTCGTGCAGTCGAACAAGAGCACCCTGGGTCTCGCATGGGGTGGCGCGACGATCACCTCGAACGCCGTCACCCTCGGCACGGCGACCATCGCCATCACCACGGGCGTCGTGACCACCTCGGCGACTCACAACCTCGCGGTCGGCGATCCGGTGCAGTTCGGTGTGATGACGGGCGCGGCGCCCCTTCTGGCTGTCACGACGTACTACGTCCTCAGCGTGCCCACCGCGACGACCCTGACCCTCGCAGCCACGGTCGGCGGCGCTCTCATCGCGACCACTACGGCGGGCACGTCGCTGTCGATCACAAAGGTCACCGGCGCCTACGTACTGGCGATCCCGGATGCGTCGATGATCGGTGACTTCGTGCTCGGCATCGACTGGTCTGACGGGGTGACGAGTCAGCGATTCGTCATCAAGTCGGCGCAGCAGACCAGCCTCCCGACCATCAAGTACGTGAAGGACGACGCGATCCGATATGGCCTCGAGGTCCAGGCCATGAAGCCTTCGGACGGGTCCAACTCGGTCCTGGTCTACGGGGTCGACACGGCTGCGGTGACCGCGTGAGCATCCTCAATACGGCACCTGAGGGTGCGAACGTCCTCGACCTGGGTGAGGCTCGGCGCACGCGTGCTGAGATCCGCGCGGCCAAGGGCGACGGCACCCCTTACCTCAAGCTCGCCGCGGGCTACGTCGAGGTGCTGCCAGAGATCCCGCTGATCTCGGCGTTCCTGTTCCAGGCCGAGAAGATCGAGGAGGGACTGCGGGCGATGCTCGCAGACCCTGCCGATGTCGGTGCGCTGCTCGAGGACGGCCTATCCGCTGAGGATCTGGCCGAGCTCGCCAAGTTCGTGGCGGGCAAGTCCCTGGGGGAATCCTCGGCCTCGCTCACGTCCTGACTCAGGACTGGGATGAACTAGAGGCCGACTTTTCCCGGTACTACCGGGCCGACTTGCGGCAACTCTGCTGGGGCGAGTCCCCGTGGGGTTGCCGCAGGTTGCTGGCCCACGTCATGAACCTGCCCGCCGACTCTGCCGCCGAGCGTAAGCGGCAGAAGTCCCCGCTCGGCTGGTCGAACGACACGGAACTTCTCGCGGCTGTAGTCGATTCGGTCAACGTCCTCACCCGGATGCTGTCCGACTCGGACGAGCCTGCCTCCCGCGTGCCTCGCCCGTATGACGCGCAGGCCGAGCCTGTAGCACCCAAGACCATCACCCTCGCCGCGTTTGGCGACCTGCTGAAGGAGTGACAGTGGCCCTCTCAGCCGGTCAGGTTTCGCTAGGGATCAAGCCTGACGCGGACGGCTTCGGCGCGAGCCTGCACAACTCGATCATGGGTCAGGGTGGCGCGTTCGCCACAACTGGCAAGGCGATCGGGGCGGGCGTCCTGGCGGGCGCTGCGGCTGCGATCGCGGTCGGCGCATCCATCCTCAAGATCGGCATGGACGAGGCCCTCGATGCCTCAGCCGGGACTGCCCAACTCGAAGCGGGCATCAAGTCCACGGGCAACGCCGCGGGCGTCTCGTCTCAAGGGCTCAACGACCTCGCCTCGTCCATTCAGGGCTACTCGGGCCAGACGGATGACTCGATCGTCAAGAGCGAGCAGTTGCTGCTCACCTTCACGATCAACAAGACCACCGACACCGACAAGATCTTTGACCGAGCCACGGTCGC
>Ga0123336_10005504_pt1 | contig 10083 bp, 7 predicted proteins | sample SSSSmetaG_FD_96466 | JGI IMG/M metagenome (GOLD analysis project Ga0123336, IMG submission 96466) | Glacier valley bacterial and archeal communities from Borup Fiord, Nunavut, Canada, to study Microbial Dark Matter (Phase II) - ​SSSS metaG | ecosystem: Environmental > Aquatic > Freshwater > Ice...
CAACTGTGATGTATTCCAATATTATGTCAATGTTTAGAAGTGGAGCTGAAGGTCAGATTTACGGCTACGATGGAAAACATGAAGCATACGGATTTTATGTCACGGCAGGAATGATGGGTGTGCCGGGTTTCATGTTGAGTTTGCGGGGTATTGTAAATTCGGCCAATAATGAATTGGATGAATATGTTTTCGTGTCACATTTTATCCCATATCAGTTACACGGAACTGATCATGAGACACAGGGAAGCGGGCCTCTTTGGATTGAGAACGGCCAGATGTCAATGGACATATTAGGTGGGTTAGCTGGTGCAGCGCAGGGTCTTGTGGTCAGTGGTGGCTTGGTAGCAATGGAAAATATTACTCTAAAAATTGGGGAGGTAATCAATATACTGGTAGTCGGGCTGGGGCATTTAAAGCAGCTGCAGGTTATCAAACTCTTGGTAGGGTTGCCGTTGCTGGAACAGTGGTTCTTGGGGGCATAGCAGTCTATAATGGTTATCAGCAAGATGGTGGTCAATTCGGATACAATGCACAGTCAGCAGCAGCAAGTACCACAGGAGGAATATTAGGAGGATGGGCTGGTGCGGAAGGTGGTGCTGCTGTGGGTGCTGCGATCGGGGTATGGTTTGGAGGTGTTGGTGCAATCCCAGGTGCAGTTATAGGAGGTTTGATTGGCGGTATTGGTGGTGGCCTGCTCGGTAGTTCAATTGGAGAAAGTAGTGTCAACTATTATCACGGGAGGTAAAGCAAATGGAGAATAGTTTGAACATATTGCACTACTGCATTTATAAAGTCCATTACAATTTGCACTTGCTTTTTAATAAGATAAACCCCTTCAGGCTTATCTATAAACTTCCTTTTCAAAAAAGGAGATATGAGAAATTGGGAATTGACATAAATGAGGAGATGAATCGAGCATTTAGCGATAGAAAGTATGGACTAAGCACAATGGTTTCTGGCGGAGCGATAGTAGGCATTCTATTTATTTTAATAATGGCTGTTGCTCTACTGATAATCAAAGTTGCAAACTCGGATATCAGGTTAACTACAATTCATTTTATTGCCTTCGGTTTACTCTCAGCAGCGGCATGTTACTTCCTTGTGCTTAAGAATGACAAGTACTTAGCGTATTTTGAAATTTATGATAGATGGAGCAGAAGTGAAAAAATAAAGTATGGAGGGATTAGTTTCATTTTTACGGTTGCCGTTGTTCTTCTCTTTATTTTAAGCCTTTGACTTATCACTATTACAATAAAAAAGCCCGGGTCGTTCCGGGCTTTTTTTATTTAATGGGCATAAGTTTTCTTGGCCTGATGATCTCTGAGGAAAGCATCAAGCACAGCGGTAACAATATTCTTTTGTTCCTGCGGCAGCTTCTGAATGTCGGATATTTTTTTGACTAGGGATTTTTCTAAGACGGCGACAGAGCTTGCGAGCACAAGAATGATAGGATTATCTCCAACCAATGCGAATGCGGATTACACCACAATAGCCTACGCCTTTAATCAGTATTATTATGCTGCACTGAATGTGTATGAGAGTGGGGTAAGCAAAAACGGTTCAGTAGCGTACGCGGCCGGCGATGTTTTAAAGATCGAGCGGTTGGAGGGAATAATACGATATTATAAAAACGGAGTATTGTTTTATACTTCTGCCACACCATCTACTTCAGCGTTATTAATTGATGCATCGTTTTATACTGAAGCCGCCGGGGTCCAGTATCTGCGAACATCGTTCATTAAAAAGACCTCTACGGTAATGCGTAATTTTGATTACGATCATGCAGGACGTTTGCTAAAGACATGGCACAGCCTTAATGGGGCAACACCCGTTATTCTTTCTCAGAATGAATACAATGAACTGGGCCAGCTGATCACAAAGAAATTGCATGCGACAACTGATCCACTGGTTGGTAAATCGGGGGTTGTGTCGGGGGTAGACAATATTGTTTCCAATGCATATAATAATGAGAAGGCGATGATCGCCGGTACAAGCGTTACCCTTCAGACGGGATTTACTGTTCCGCCAGGAAAGAATTTTACAGCCAGAACACAACTCACTTCCTGGAACGGATCCAACTTGACCCCGGCCAACGGCTCGTTTGCCCAGGTGGTGAATTACAAATATAATATTCGTGGATGGCTGACAAAGATCAACAACAGTGATGTGAGCACGGGCACTGCCGGCGACCCTCGCGACCTTTTTGGAATGGAGCTTTTCTACAATAACGTGGATGGTGGAATTACAAATGGCGGGGCATTCAATGGGAACATCTCAGCGGTGAAGTGGAGCAAAGACCAGAGCCTGGGCACGAAGAAAGAAAACGCCTATACTTATAACTATGACCTGATGAATAGGATCACGGGAGCAACGTTTAAAGAGAAGTCTGGCTCTTGGGGGCTTGCCACGAGCAGTGGTTTTTCAGAAAGTGGTTACACTTACGACCTGAATGGAAACATCAAATCACTACAACGATATGATAAACGGGGCTCGACTGCACCATTGGATGATATGGTTTATTATTATGGTACCACAACGACAAATCCGACGAGCAACAAGCTTTTAAAAGTGGTTGATAACGGAGATGCCTTTGGTGGCTTTGTGGATGGGACCAATGGCGGAGATGATTATACCTACGATGATAATGGTAATATGATCACTGATCAGAACAAGGGTATCACGACAGCAATTGCCTATAACCATCTTAATTTACCTCAGACCGTTTCCAAGGGAGGAAATAGCGTTTCCTATCTGTACGATGCTTCCGGAAGAAAGTTATCACAGGTGACCACATTCTATGGTTCGCAGAAGCAGGTTGATTACTCAGGGGAGTTTCAATATGAGAACGATGTAATGCAGTTTGTTGGTCATGAAGAAGGAAGAGTAGTCCTTGCTTCCACTGAGAATGTGTTTACCGATGATGCCACCGTTGTTAACAATTTTACAGCCGTGAATGCAACACTATCAGCGGTGACACAGAATGGCGCTGAGAAATATGTAAAGGCAACGATCACGGATGCTTCGGGTCGTCCGGGAGTTTTTCCGGTAGGAGGTACGACGCCTGTTACAGGAGGCGAACGTTATAAGGTCCGTGTGCGGGGTTACCGCACCAAAGGTACTGCTGCGATCTGTTGCAGCAACCCGGCTTTCCTGTTGGTGCAAGCCAGTGGAACAGATCTTACCTGGGGAGAGGCAAGTCTTCCTGATGGATCAGTGAGTGCTACTACCGAATCATGGACGGAAAGAATTGTGACCATTCCTGCAGGTGCGACGACGTTGCAAGCTGGAGTAGGGTACGACAATGCACATGTTGCAACAGGGGAAACAATTTATATCAACGATTTTGAGATCACGAAGCTGACAACGAATACAGTCCCTGAATACCAATATAATTTAAAAGACCATCTTGGTAATGTGAGAGTGTCTTTTACAACGAAAGCAGACTTTAAGACGACGACGGCAGCGGCAGTGGATGGCAGTAATTTACTTCTGCTGAACTATGACTTTGTCCCACAATAATTTTATACTCCGGATTTTATACTTTCAATATTCCTTACAAGGAACAGATGCCTCCGGAGTTTTTAATTTTCATTACGAAAGAGGATAACTAGAGATTCCGTTGTCCGATAATCAAGGGGAAGTTGAAACTCTAACTTGTTTCTTCTGGTTTGATTTTTAGTGTCTAGTTGGCGATGAAAGTATTGATACAGGCACGGATCTTGTAGGCCACATCAATCAGGAGATCAATGATTAGATTTAAGTCTTCTGAACGTGCTAATCTTATGAAATTGTTTCTTTAATTAGTTCACCAATGAACGGCTGAACATTTTCAGAGAACCCCCGCATCATGACGCCGTTCATGGGTTTAAAAGTTCCTCTATTGACAATATTTTTAGGTTCAGCATTAAAAGTCTTGATCAGATTAGTGACTTTATCTGCATCGTATGGGATAATGTTTTTAATGAAGAAATCAGATTGCCTGGAGGCATTGATGGGGAGCGAATAAATCTTCGATATATTGTATACACTGAGCAATGGTATTAAAGCAAAGGCCATTCTTAATCTCTTGTGCAATGGTAGCTTCTCCGTTCGCATCATGAGCGTATTTAACATCTTGAATGAAGTCCTTGTAAAACTTGTATCGTTTCGGTTGGTCGGAATTTGCAATCACTAGCGTCCGGAGAAAATACAGATTCATAAGTATCTTCAATTTTGAAGGTAGAATGAAGGGTTTTGTGAGTTGTTTCAAAAGTGAGCCCCTATGTAACGAATAGCGATTGTTGAATGGATACTTAAATTGAGGCACTCTATCTAGTTCTCACACGCTTTCTTTCCTCCTCTTTACAATCGAAAGGCATTGCTGCAGGAATGAAAATCCTGAAATGCCATACCAGGTTTTGCGAACCTTGTGCGAATGCCTTGCGAATGTACTGCGAATGTCTTGCGAATCGAATGCGAAGAACATGCGACGCGCTTGCGAAAATGATGCGAACAGCATGCGAAGAAAATGGTCAATTATGCGAAGCAGGTGCGAACCGAGTGCGGACGACATGCGAAGGAAACACTTCATTATGCGAACGGCATGCGAAGCGCTTGGCTAGGACACATTGAAAAATGCGAAGGAATTGCAAAATCATGCGAACAAAATTGATGTTCATGCAAAGAAATTGTGAATGCATGCGAACAAACTGACCAAACATGCGAAGGAATGGTGAATGCTTTGGCAAAGTGAAGTTGCGTGTGCCACAAGTTGATCACAACTGTAAATGCTTATGGCACAACTGTTTTAATGGAGTGATGATTTCAAACTCGATATGAAAATTGGAGTGTTGTACTGAAGTCGAGGTTGCAGTATGAGTAAAAGAGGTCGGCAGAATAGTACAGACGTACTATTTCAACAGGATTTAAATCTTTACAATTATTTGATTGCTATTTAGTTATATGAAAGACTTTAGCCGTGGATTTTGGATGTAAGATTATATTACCATAAAGTTGTTTACCCAGGTCTGTAAAATCAAACAAAGAGTTGCATTTGGTAGAAGCGGTGAGAATCAGAAAGAATGGGACGGAGGCTGCGATGATTCCCGATACAATAGTCAATATCCCGATAAGTTAAGGATCTCAGGCATCTACTGAACAGATTGAATCAGCCTTACTTACCAATTCCCTGATCGCCTCAATGATAATCTCGGGCTTATCCAACTGAATATGGTGTATAATAACAATCTTAGGCATCTACATCGTAAAAGCATCGCAGCGCAGTGAAATAACGTGCGTCGTCCATCTTGCGCAAAGCAAAAAAATCCCTTTCGTCACTTGCTGTGGGATTCTTAACGTATGAAGACTTTGATATTACTTTAAATTCTTCTTTATTACATTACTTTCATTTTTTACGAAAATTTGTTACACCTTTTTTAAGGAACCGAACTTTAACATTTTCTATGCGTCTTGCGACTTTGTTGAAACCAATTCTTTGTGGAATCTTTATTGCATCCAGCACTCCGTCTTTCTCGCAGATCAAAGACCTTGACTATGTTTTAAAAGATACTATCTACTTTCGTGGATACGTGACCCAGTTTAAGGGTGGGAAAATTCTTTTTCAGACAGACCGAAAAATGCCTGGATTTAACTACACTGCAAATGATATCAAAGAGTATCAATTCCAGAAACGTTTATTCAAATCCCTTTCTTTTGGATCTAATAAAGAATTTGTTGAACAACTTGCAACGGGTGATAATAATTTATACAAAAAAGGAGATTCTTTTTTGATCAATAAGGGAGATGATTGGATTCTATTGAATAAAAGTAATTTCAGAACTGTGTTAAAGGAACGCCTTCAATGTAGCGATGAAAATATTTTTGCTAGGGTAAGATATTCGAAAAGTTCTGTCAGGAATGTTGTGAAATTGTCCAATGAAGGAATATGTAACGAGAATAATATTCAATACAGGAGATTTGGCGTCTTTGCTGGTTATGGTACGCTATCACATGAGGTCGTGATCTATCAAACTGCGGGCTCAAATGTGCGCATGAAAAGCCAGCTATCCTCAGTGATGGCGGGTCTTTTCGCCGAGTTTCCTGTCTATGCTCAACGGAAATTATATTTTACTACCGAATTGTTCATGACGCATAGTGAACCTATGTTATTTACAGATGTTTTGGCCCAGGCAAGCTATATGAAGCTCAAAGTAAATTCAGTAACCATACCCATAGGTGTAAAATATGCTTTTACCAATACACGGGTCAAACCGTATGCAAGAGCGGCAGGTTCATTTTCCTTTGTTACCATTGATGGTCCTGGATACATTGTTGTTAACGAATCAACTATCTATACGACGACCATCAGGAAGTTCACCAAAGCTAGTAGCATTTTTTATGGTCTTCATCTCGGTCTTGGTGTCGAAATTCCTGTGTCAAAGCGTAGGGGAGTATTTCTTGAGACACGATATAATTTAATGCCTGGTGGAGATTTTGATTTCTTCTCATTAAACAACTCCGGTTTTTTCTTTGTTGGCGGGTTCCATATTTAATCTTTATGTTTCGAAAAGTCCAGTACCTTATTCTCCTGCTTGTCTTATTAGGTTGTGAAAAACCTGATTATCCCCAGATGTATCCTATTTTACTGACACAACCAACGGACAACATTACATCCGCAGGCGCCCGTTTTAATGGAAAATTTGAAAGTGTAGGTGCTGAATCAAAGATTCTTGATCATGGATTTGTGTGGAACATGCAATCTGATCCAATGATCTGCAACTCATCGCAACTATCTCTTGGCAATTCGCCTACTCAGGAATTTTCCGGAATGGGTACTGAAGGAATGGTTACCGATAAAACGCATTATGTAAGAAGCTATGTTATTACTGACCGCGTCACGATCTATGGAACAGTAGTAGGTTTTAAAAGCGCAGGCTCACCAACCTCATGGAAGAAAATAAGTGATACCACTCCGCTTGGAAACGCATTGGCTGCCACCTCATTCGTGGATAATGGGAAGATTTATTTCCTGTATAACAATTCCTTTTACGCGTATGATGTTATGTCAAATACATGGACTCCTAAAGCAGCTTTTCCAGCCAGTAGCAGGACCAACGCATCGGGTTTTATTATAAACGGAAAATTCTATTATGGATTTGGAAAGGTAACGGATTATAGTAACGGGTATTACAATGACCTATACAGTTACGACCCGCTGACCAATATGTGGACGACTGTGTTAACGAATACTTCTATTCCGGCGCGTGCCGGTGCGGTGACATTCGTTATTGGAAACAAAGCTTACATTGGATTTGGCGAAAGTTCTTCCAAATTGAATGACTTTTACGAATTTAATCCGGTTACACTGATTTTGAAACCAATTCCCAATACTCTTGTAAACGCTAGAAGTACAAACACCTCATCATTTACAATTAATGGAAAAGGTTATTTTCTTGGAGTTGAAAAGCAGGGATCACCAACATCACCGTCAACTGACCTGTATGAATTCGACCCAACTTCCCTAGCTATTTCGCGTAAAGCAGATTTTCCAAACATAATGACTGCAACTAATAATGTTGCTTCAGCAACTACAGGTTACATTTTTTCCAAACCGCCAGCATATTATAACAACAAGATTTATGGATTTGATCCGGTGAAAAACGTTTGGACGGCAAATGAAATATTTACTGGGTCAGGAAGAATTCTTTCAACGGGAGTATTTCTTAATGGGAAGATTTATTTTGGTTTGGGAGTTTCAGTAATACCGCAATATTATGACGTTAAGCCTACACCTGATTTCTGGGAATTCACCGTTAAGTAAAATTTTATCTATTATACCTATGTTTTTTAGTAAACCGTACAGAATCCTCTTATTGATTCTGTTTTCACCCATTTTTTTGTTTGCCCAAGATGTCAGCTTTGCAAACTACATTGTTATTGACTCAACAGCTAACCATGGTTTGGTCTATCCGAGAAAGGATGGGAAAATTGATTTTAAAACAAGCAGGATTGGTAAAATCACAGTGTATGATGCCATCCAGGTAAAAGAGTTTACCTACAACAAAAAGCTATTTGATTCATATTCGTTTCAGAATAAAAGGGAATTCTATGAGCGTGTTGTTACAGGTGAGGACACTCTGTACAGAAAAGGTCACACGTATCTTATCAGAAGCAATAATGCTCCTCTTGAAATGAACAGAAAGAATTTTCGTTCAGTCTTAAAAGAAAAGCTCAACTGTAGCGGAGACGTTGCACAATTTTCAAAAGTAATTTATACGCCATCAGCAATAAAGAATGTCGTAACGTTATCAAATACGGGGAGGTGTGACCTGAATAATTTGCGTTATAGAAAATTTGGAATTTATGCAGGGTATAACTTCTTTCAATTCAATGGCTCGATGGTCGATGGCGCCTCCCTGTCGGGTGGCGGCCAATCGCCAACAGCAGGAATCTTCGGAGACTTCCCGGTATTCAGAAGAAAGACTCTTTATTTTACGTTTGATGTTGGATTTATTTCTTTAGTCGATGCATTGATTTCAAGTTCATCATCCTCCACTTACAGAACAGCGGATGTAAAGCTTTCCGGTATTACTGCTTCTCCGATTGGTGTAAAATGGGTGTTCAATAAAAAGTTAAAGCCATACTTCAGGGCGGGAATAACAGCTTCATATCTAAACATTACTTCTTCAGCGGGCTATCTTACGTCAACGTTGACGGCTGCTTCAGATGTGAACTCTGCCCTCATCCTTATAAAAAGTTCTTCTGGTGGATTGTATGGTCTAAATACCGGGGCGGGCATCCAGTTGCCGCTTGGCAAGAGAAAAAATCTCCACATTGAATTGCGGTATACCTATGCTACAGGCGCAGATTTTGATCCACTTACGCTTGGTTACTTTGCAGGTTCACTCTTTGTTGGTTTCAATATTTAAATAGCTATGTACATCAGAATTTCAAGTTTTATTGCCATCTGCTTTTTATGCACCTGTCAGTCAAAGGAATATCCGCAACCATTTCCTGTCATAACGACCGGCGAGGTTTCAAACATTTCAGCTGCGAGCTCTGTGTTTAATGGTAGTATCGAAAGCCTCAGTAGCAATCTGAATATCGTTAATTATGGATTTGTGTGGGGACCTATAATCAATCCTACATTTGAAACAGGAGCGGAGTTTACATTTGATGGGGCAATACCCGTGAAAGGAGCCTTTTCGGCAGAGATAAACTATGACATGACATCCGGTGTATTTTACTACGTACGATCATTCATACGAACAGATAAGTTAACTATTTACGGTAATAACATATTATTTAAAAGTAAAGGAGACGCCGTAAGATGGTCCTTTCTTCAAAATTCCCCTTTCTTTAATGATTATCGGGGGGTTACCACAACGTCAAACGGCGCATCATCGATCTACTATTGTTCAACATTGCTGTATGATTATAATATTCAGGTGAATGCATACACAAAGAAAGAGGACATGCCCGGCCTTCTAAGAAGTTTCCCATCTTCCTTCTTTATCAATGGCAAGCTTTATTATGGGTTTGGCCAGTCAGGGTCAACTTATTTTAACGACCTCTGGAGCTATGATCCTACATTGAATCAATGGAAAGAGGTGGCTGGTGTGCCGATCAGCGCACGCGGCAGGATGATCTGTTTTACAATAAATAATAAAGCATATCTCGGGTTCGGCAAAGGTGGATCCAGTGTAAATGATTTTTGGATGTTCGATCCTGCTTCTGGCTGGACTCAAATTACTACGCCGTTGAAAAGTAATGGAACAGGAAACGCTACGTCCTTTGTTATCAATGGTAAAGCATATCTCGTTGGTGTGGTGGATCCAGGTTCCGCAAAATCATCCATTGCTGATGTGTACATGTTCGATCCTTCCGCTCTAACCTTCACCGAGAAAAAGCCTTTTCCAAACATCGTAGTCGGATATAAATCGACAGCATCGGAAACGAAAGGTTATGTTTTGAGTGGTTTCAAAACAGGAGCACTATATAAGCTCTATGAATATGATCCATTAGTTGACTCCTGGAAAGTGCGTACCAGCTATAACTTCAATGGATTACCATTATCGCATGCTGGAATGTTTTATCAGGCTGGAC
>Ga0123336_10005508_pt1 | contig 10081 bp, 8 predicted proteins | sample SSSSmetaG_FD_96466 | JGI IMG/M metagenome (GOLD analysis project Ga0123336, IMG submission 96466) | Glacier valley bacterial and archeal communities from Borup Fiord, Nunavut, Canada, to study Microbial Dark Matter (Phase II) - ​SSSS metaG | ecosystem: Environmental > Aquatic > Freshwater > Ice...
CGCGGCCAGCGACTTGCCGGCGGCGGCACCCGGCGTGGACGGGCTGCTGCTGGATGCCAAGGCCCCGCCCGGCGCCACCCGGCCCGGCGGCAACGCGCTGACGTTCGACTGGTCCGTCCTGCGCGGCTGGGCCGCCCCCCTGCCCTGGCTGCTGGCGGGCGGCCTGACGCCGGGCAACGTGGCGGAGGCCATACGGGTGTCGGGTGCCACGGCGGTGGACGTGTCGTCCGGCGTGGAGGCTAGCCGGGGCGTGAAGGATGCGGGGTTGATCCGCGCCTTCGTCCAAGCGGCGCGGGGTGGCTAGATCCAGCCCTTCCGCTTGAACCACCATAGCGGCAGGATGCCGCTGAGCACGATGACGGTCAGGCCGTAGAAGTAGCCGTATTCCCATTGCAGCTCGGGAATCCACTTGAAGTTCATGCCGTAGATGCTGGCCAGCAGCGTCGGCGGCACGCCCACCACGGACACGACGGTCAGCACCTTGATGCCGTTCGCCTGCTCGATGTTGATGAAGCCCAGCGTCGCATCCAGCAGGAATTGCACCTTGTTGCCCAGCTGCACGTCGTAGTCGGCCAGGGACATGATGTCCTGGCGCAGCGTGGTGAACCGGGGCAGCAGGTCGGCGGGTATCCACCCGGCCGCCACCTCCCGCGTGTAGCCGATGATGCGGTTCACGCCCAGCAGGCTGGCGCGTATGTTGGACAGCCGCTCCCCGGCGCGGCCGACGCCGCGCAGGGTGGCGCGCAGCTTCTTGTCCGTCACGGCGGCGTTCTGCACTGGGTCCTCCGGGCGGAACACCCGGCGGGACATGCCGTCCAGTTCTCCGCCCACATGCTCCAGCACGTCGGCCAGGCGGTCCACGATGGCCTCCATCAGGCCGACAAAGGCCGCGACGCTGCAGGGGTGCCGTTCGGTGCTGGCGAAGCGGATGGCGAACAGGTCGAACACCGGCATGTCGGCGAAGCGCACGGTCATCAGGTGGTCCGGTGATAACACGCAGCCCAGGGGGGCCACCATGCTGATGCCGTCCGGGCCAAGGTAGGTCATGGGCGTGCTGAGCGTCAGCACCTTGCCCTCCACCGCCAGGCGGCTGCTGCTCTCGATCTCGGCCAGGTCGGCCTGGGCGGGGACGTGCAGGCCGGTGACGCGCTCGGCCAAAGACCGCTCGGCATCCGTTGGGGACACGAGGTCGAGCCACACCCCCTCGCCCGTGTGGGCATGCGGGTCCGGCAGCAAGACCTGGCGAGGGGCATGGCCGGGGTTCAAATACAGCATGGCCCAGCATAGCTTACGGCGCGGCGACGGGCCAAGGCAGTGCGTGACCCTGCGGGGCGGCTGCGGTATGACAGGCGCGCCATCCCGCTGCATCCTGGAGACAGCCTTGAACCAGATCGCCCCATCCCGTCCGAACAGCCTGCGCCTGGGGCCAGATGCCCGCGGCCGCTTCGGCGGCTTCGGCGGGCGCTTCGTGGCCGAGACGCTGATGCCGCTGATCCTGCAGGTCGAGGCGTCGTATGAGGCCGCCAAGGCGGACCCTGCGTTCCAGACAGAGCTGGACGCCTACCTGAAAGACTACGTGGGCCGCCCCAGCCCGCTGTGGTTCGCCCAGCGGCTGACGGCAAAGCTGGGCGGCGCGCGCATCTACATGAAACGTGACGAGCTGAACCACACCGGCAGCCACAAGATCAACAACTGCATGGGCCAGATCCTGGTGGCCCGGCGCATGGGCAAGACCCGTATCATCGCCGAGACCGGCGCCGGCCAGCACGGCGTGGCGACCGCCACCGTCTGCGCCCTGTTCGGCCTGCCCTGCACCATCTACATGGGCGCGACCGACGTGGAGCGGCAGAAGCCCAACGTGTTCCGCATGCGGCTGCTGGGGGCGGAGATCAACGCCGTGACGTCCGGCGCCGGTACCCTCAAGGATGCGATGAACGAGGCGTTGCGCGACTGGGTCGCCAACGTCGAGGACACCTACTACCTGATCGGCACCGTCGCCGGGCCGCATCCGTATCCGGCCATGGTGCGCGACTTCCAGAGCGTCATCGGCACCGAGGCGCGGGTGCAGATGATGGAGGCCGAGGGCCGGCTGCCGGACGCCATCGTGGCGGCCATCGGCGGCGGCAGCAACGCCATGGGCCTGTTCCATCCGTTCCTGGACGACGACGTTCGGCTGATCGGGGTGGAGGCCGCCGGGCGCGGGCTGGACACCAAGGAGCACGCCGCCAGCCTGTCCCGCGGCCGCCCGGGCGTGCTGCACGGCAACCGCACCTACCTGTTGCAGGACGACGACGGGCAGATTCAGGAGGCGCACAGCATCAGCGCCGGGCTGGACTACCCGGGCATCGGGCCGGAGCATTCCTGGCTGCACGAGATCGGCCGGGTCGAATACGTGTCCGCCACCGACCAGGAGGCGCTGGACGCCTTCCAGTTGTGCACCCGGACGGAGGGCATCATCCCCGCGCTGGAACCCGCGCACGCTATCGCCCACGTTGCCAAGATCGCCCCCGCGCTGGGGCCGGACGCCATCGTGCTGATGAACATGTGCGGGCGCGGGGACAAGGACATTTTCACGGTGGCGGAACACCTCGGGGTGAAGCTGTGAGCCGCTTTCTGCTCCCTCTCCCTCTAGGAGAGGGTTGGGGTGAGGGGGTCTTGCCGGGAGCAAGATCCTCAGCCGCATGCATTGCCCGGTGCCATCAGGCCACGGCGGGGCGCGGGCGGACAGACCCCCTCACCCCGACCCTCTCCCGTAGGGAGAGGGAGCAGGAAGTATGAGCCGCATCGCCGCCCGCTTCGCCGCCCTGCGCACCGAGGGCCGCGGCGCGCTGATCCCGTTCCTGGAGGCCTACGACCCCGACGCCGAGACCAGCATGGCCATCCTGCGCGGGATGCCCGGTGCCGGGGCGGACCTGATCGAGATCGGGATGCCGTTCACCGACCCGATGGCGGACGGCCCCACGGTGCAGGCCGCCGGGCTACGCGGGTTGAAGGCGGGCGCCACGCTGGCGCGCACGCTGGCGATGGTGCGCGACTTCCGGCTGGATGACGACGCGACGCCGGTGATCCTGATGGGCTACCTGAACCCTATCGCCTCCTATGGCCCCGAGCGGTTCTGCACCGATGCGGCGGCGGCCGGGGTGGACGGGCTGATCGTGGTCGATCTGCCGACGGAGGAAGCCGACTTGCTGGCCGGCCATGCCAAGGCGCAGGACCTGGACATCATACGCCTGGTCGCGCCCACCACGGACGCGGCGCGGCTGCCGCTGGTGCTCGATGGCAGCAGCGGCTTCGTCTATTACGTCAGCATCACCGGCATCACCGGCACGCGCAGCGCCACGGCCAGCAGCCTGGCCGCCGCCATGCCGCGTGTGCGTGCGGCGACCGGCCTCCCAATCGCCATCGGTTTCGGCATACGCACCCCGGCCCAGGCGGCGGAGGCGGTACAGGTGGCCGATGCCGTCGTGGTCGCGTCCGCGCTGATCGACACGCTGTCCGCCAGCCTGGACGCGCAGGGCCGCCCGGCGCCGGACACCGTGCAGCGCGTGCTGGACCAGGTGCGCGGCCTGGCCGACGCCGTGCGGCACGCAAGGGTGCCCGCGTAACATGAGCTGGCTCGCCGAATACGTCCGGCCGAAGATACGCACCTGGCTGGGCCGGCGGGACGTGCCGGACAATTTGTGGACCCAATGCCCGAACTGCCAGCAGATGCTGTTCAGCCGGGACCTGGAGCGCAACCTGAAGGTCTGCACGAGCTGCGGTTTCCACCTGCGCCCCGGTGCGGCGGAGCGCCTGGCCTACACCTTCGACGGGTTCGACCCGGACGGCGGCACCCCCGGCGCCTTCACCCGGATCGAGTTGCCGCGCGCACCGCTCGATCCCCTGCGCTTCCGCGACAGCAAGAAGTATGTGGACCGGCTGAAGGAGGCGCGGGAGCGCACCGGGTTGGACGACGCCATCCTGGTCGCCCACGGCAGCATCGGCGGCCACCGCGCCGTGGTGGCCGCCATGGCGTTCGAGTTCATGGCCGGCAGCATGGGCGCCGCGGTTGGGGAGGCGATCGTCGCTGCCGCGCGCCTGGCTGTGCTGCAAGGGGCGCCGCTGATCGTCTTCACCGCTAGCGGTGGTGCTCGGACGCAGGAAGGGGCCATCAGCCTGATGCAGATGCCGCGCACGACCATTGCGGCGGGCATGGTCAAGGGCGCCGGGCTGCCGTTCATCACCGTGCTGACGGACCCCACGACCGGCGGCGTCACCGCCAGCTTCGCCATGCTGGGCGACATACAGATCGCCGAACCCGGCGCGCTGATCGGCTTCGCCGGCGCCCGCGTGATCGAGCAGACCGTGCGGGAGAAGCTGCCGGATGGCTTCCAGCGCGCGGAATACCTGCATGAGCACGGCATCCTCGACATGGTCGTGAAGCGCGAGGACATGAACGCCACCCTGGCGCGCCTGATCGGCCTGCTGACACGGCCGCATGCGGAGAGCGCTGCGGCGTGAGCCGGATCGAGCCGATCCTGGACCGCCTGCACGGCCTGTATCCCCGCCTGATTGACCTGGGCCTGGACCGGCTGGAACGGCTGCTGACGCAGTTGGGCCATCCCGAACGGCGCCTGCCGCCCGTGATCCATGTGGCAGGCACCAATGGCAAGGGCAGCACGTGCGCCTTTCTGCGCGCGATGGCGGAGGCCGCCGGGCTGCGGGTGCATGTGTTCACGTCGCCGCACCTGGTCCGGTTCAACGAGCGGTTCCGGGTCACCGGGCACCTGGTGTCCGACGAGGCATTGGCATTGGTGCTGGAGCGGATCGAGGCGGTGAACGCTGGCGCCCCGATCACGGTGTTCGAGGTGGTGGCCGCCGCCGCCTTCGTGCTATTCGCGGAGGCGCCGGCCGACCTGTGCATCCTGGAGGTCGGGCTGGGCGGGCGCGGGGACGCGACCAACGTGATCCGGGCGCCGGCGGCCTGCGCGATCACATCCATCTCGATGGACCATGCGGAGATGCTGGGCAACACCCTGGCCGCCATCGCGGCGGAGAAGGCCGGGATCATCAAGCCTGGCGTCCCGGTCGTGACCGGCAGCCAGGTGCCGGAAGTGCTGGCGGTGTTGCAGGGGTGCGCCGACAGGGCCGGGGCGCCCCTGCTGGCGCGCGGGCGGGAGTGGGACATCGCACCGCACGGCCCTGGCCTGCGCTTCACCCATCCGCACGGCGTGCTGGACCTGCCGCTGCCTTCCCTGCCCGGCGCACACCAGATCGACAATGCTGGCATCGCCGTTGCCGCGTTGCGCGCCGCCGGGCATTGGTCGGACCACGCTGCCGCCGGGCTGGCTCGGGCCGAGTGGCCGGCGCGCATGCAGCTTCTGCACGGCCGGCTTGCGGCGCTGCTGCCGGAGGGGTGGGAGCTGTGGCTGGACGGCGGGCACAACCCCGGCGGCGGCGCGGTGCTGGCGCAGCACATGCAGGGCTGGCTGGACCGGCCAACCCACCTGGTCGTGGGCATGAAGCAGGCCAAGGACACCGCCGAGTTCCTGCGCCCCATGCTCCCCCACGCCAGCACGGTCTGGGCGGTCCAGGAGCCGGGGCAGCACTTGGCGCTGCCCATCCCGGCCATCGTCGCCGCGTCCGGCGGCGTGGCCCGGCCCGGCCCGACCGTGGTGGATGCGTTGCGGCAACTGCCGCGCGGGACGCCCTCCCGGGTGCTGATCTGCGGCAGCCTGTACTTGGCCGGAGAGGTGCTGAGGGCGGATGGATGCTAGAAAAGGTCGTCCCGGACCTTGGCGTACGCCAGGACACCCCATTTAATGCCATCAGCGCGGCTTGGCCGCGCCCTTCGCCGCACCTTGGAGCTTGGTAATGGACGGACAGGACGTGCCGCCGACGCCGAAGCTGCGCGCCACCCCCGTGGAGGCGCGGGCAACCGCGACCGATCCCGGACGGGCCACCGCGTTGATGATGGCGCATGGCACGATGGAGCTGCGCTGGTTCTCACCCAGCGACCATGACCCGCAGACCCCGCATGACCGGGACGAGCTGTATGTGATCGTCAGCGGCACCGGCACGTTCATGCGGGCGCAGGACAGCGCGCCGTTGGGCGACGATGTGAGCCTGCCGCTGCTGGGGCAGGACCGGGTTCCGTTCGCGCCGGGCGACGCGATCTTCGTGCCGGCCGGGACGGTGCACCGGTTCGAGCGGTTCAGCGACGACTTCGCCTGCTGGATCGTGTTCTATGGACCCGAGGGCGGGGAGGCGCATGGACATCGAGATCACCCGGCTGCACCCGGCGGACCAGCCGCGCTGGACTGAGCTTTGGCGGGCCTACCTGGCCTTCTACGAGACGGTGCTTCCGGACGAGCAGTATGAGGACACCTGGGGCCGGTTGTTGCACGACACGTTGTTGCACGGCCTCGCAGCCCGGCATGATGACGGCACTATCATCGGCATCACCCACTTCCTGTTCCATGCCAATGCCTGGACGACGGCGCCGGTGTGCTACCTGCAAGACCTGTTCGTGGACCCGGCCGTCCGTGGTGGCGGCACCGGGCGCAAGCTGATCGAGGCCTTGGCGGACCGGGCACGAGCGCAAGCCAGCACGCGGCTGTATTGGATGACGCAGGCCGACAACGCCGTGGCGCGCGGGCTATATGACAAGATCGCGAAAGAGACGGGGTTCGTGAGGTATTTCTATGAACTGGGGTAGCAGTTTGATAGCCTCGTAGGGCGGAAAAGCGTCAGCGCCTTCCGCCATGGGCCAGCGCTACTCCCGCGGGTGTCGGAAGGCGCTTCGCTTTTCCGCCCTACAAGGGTCTTTGCTTACAGATTGCTCGCCACCCACTGCTTCAGTTCGCTCTTGGGCGCAGCGCCGACCTTGGTGGCCATCGGTTTGCCGTCCTTGAACAGGATCATGGTCGGGATGCCGCGCACGCCGTAGGTGTTGGGCGACATCGGGTTGTCATCGATGTTCACCTTGGCGACCGTGACCCGGCCCTTATACTCGGCGGCAATCTCCTCCAATGCCGGGGCGATCATCTTGCAGGGGCCGCACCACTCCGCCCAGAAATCGACCAGGACCGGCTCCTTGGAGTCCAGGACCAGCGACTTGAAGCCATCATCGGTCACAGTAACGGTGTTCTCGCTCAAGGCACTCTCCTAATTTGGTGGCGTTGAGGTGGGGACCGGGGGGTGGCCGATCAAGCGGGTGCATGGGCGTCCAACAGGGCACCGGGCAGCATGACGACGGTGGCGCCTTGGGTCCAGACCAGCGCGCAACGGACGGGCCGGCCCGGGAACACGCCGCGCAGCACGGCGCGGTAGGCGGCCAACTGGCGCAGGTAGCGCACCGGGATCGCGTCCAAGTCGGGCGGGGCGTCTCGGTGCGTCTTGTAGTCCGCAAGCCACACGGCATCCGGCAGCACCGCCAGACGGTCCGCGATGCCGGTGACGACGGTGTTGCCGACCAGCCCGGCCAGCGGCTGCTCGGCCCGGCCCTCCGGCCCGAACAGCGGGGCCAAGTCTGGGTGCTGCAGCACGCCCATGACCTGCGCGGCCAGGCCGTCCACCTCCCCGGGCGGCAGGCTGATACCGGGCCGGGCGAGGTGCGCCAGGGCCGCCGGCAGGCGCGCATCGGGCGGCAGGTCCGGCAGGTATTGCAGCAGGGTGTGCACCAGGGTGCCGCGCAAGAAACGGCGTCCAGCGTCGTCGCGTGCCGCCAGGGGCGACGCGGCGCGCGGGACTTGACCCAGCCCGGCGCCATCCGGGCGGCTGGGCGCCAGCGGCACCGGCAAAGGCGGCTCGGGCGGCGGCGGGGCCGGGCGCCAGTTGCCGCGCCGGCCAGCCCAACCCGGCAGGTCCGCCGGCTGCCGCGTGCCGCCCGCCAAGCCAGGCAGCACCAGCGCCACTTGCGGCGACGACTGCACCAGACGCTCCCCCATCCAGGCGCCCGGCACCGCGTCGAACGGCCCGGCATCGGCGCCGATGGCGCGGAAGCCGCGTTCGGCCATGCGATACCAGCTATCCTCCGGCACGCCCTTCTTGGTGTGCCAGCCGCAGACCAGCAGCCGATCCTCCGCCCGGGTCAGGGCGACATACAGCAGGCGGTTGTATTCGCGCAGGCGGCGGTCGCGTTCGGCGGCCTGGGCGGTCTGCACGGCGGCGCAGCGCAGCTCCCGGCGAGGGGACCACAGCGGCAGGTCGGCGCCGGTCGGGCCGTCATGCACCCAATGGAACGCATCGTCCTCCGGCGGCAGGGCCGTCGTGTCGGGCAGGATCACCAGCGGCGCTTGCAGGCCCTTGGCGCCATGGACGGTCATGACGCGAACTGCGCCCCCTGCCCCCTCCGCCTCCCGCTTCACCTCGGCGCCGGACCGGCGGAGCCAGTGGACGAAGCCTTGCAGGGCGGGCGGGTGCGTGGCGGTGTAGGCCAGGGCGGCGTTGAGCAACTCGTCCAGCGGTTCCGCGGCCTCCGGCCCCAGCCGGGCCAGCAGCCGGGCGCGCCCGCCCAGGGGGCCGAGCGCCTCGGACAGCAGGGCATGCGGCGTCACGTGGTCGGCGCGGGCCTGCAGGGTGGACAGGAAGGCCCAGGCCTGGCGCCAGACCTCCCGCTCCCCGGCGCGGTCCCGCAGCGCATCCCACAAGGTGCCGCGGCGGTCCATCGCCAGGCGCATCAGGCTGTCGTCGGTCAGGCCGCCGAGCGGGCTGGTCAGCACACAGGCGACGGCCAGGTCGTCCTCCGGCAGCAACACGGCGTCGCAGGCGGCCAGCATGTCCTGCACGGCGGCCTGCTCGGTCAGCACCAGGCGGTCCAGCCCGGCCACCGGGACGCCGCGGGCCTTGAGCGCCCGCACCAAGGCACGGGCGAAATCGTTGCGGCGGCGGACCAGCACCAGTACGTCGCCGGCGGCCAGGGGCCGGTCGCGGCTTTGCAGGCGCACGCCGTCCCGCAGCTCGCCGTCGATGTAGCGGGCCAGGGCGTCCGCCAGGCGCTGCGGCGCGGACACCAGGCCCATGTTGCGGTCTGGCACCGTCCACGGCTCCGCCGCCTCCTCCTCCGGCAAGGGGGTCAGCGGCCACAGCTCCACCTGCCCGGCGAAACCCGCACGGTCCGCAAAGTGATGCAGCGGCCCGTCCTCTGCCACGCCGCGCGCCGCGACCGGATCGGCGAACACGGCATCGACCAGCGCCAGCACCGGCGCCGTGGAGCGGAACGACACGTCCAGCGTCACGTCCCGCCACTCCTGCGCGGACCCGCCGACGCGGGCGGCCATGCGGTCATGAGAGCGGCCGAACTCCTCGGGGTCGGCGCCCTGGAAGGAGTAGATGCTCTGCTTGGGGTCGCCGACGGCAAAGAAGGTGCGGGCGGGCGCGGCGGTGGCGTCCACCTGCTCCGCCCGGGCGCCCTGCCCGGCGAAGAACTCCTCCGTCAGCCGGTGCGCGATCTGCCATTGCTCCGGCGCGGTGTCCTGCACCTCATCGAGCAGCAGGTGGTCGATGCCGCCGTCCAGCTTGTACATCACCCAGGCCGCGCCGGGATCGACCAGCAGGCGGCTGGTGCGGCCGATCAGGTCCCCGTAGTCCAGGAACCCCATCTCCTGCTTGCGCCCGGCATAGGCGCGCAGCACCGGACCAGCGAGCAGCAGCAAGGCCGTGGACGCCTCGGCCACGCGCAGCGCCCGGCGTTCATCCTCCACGGCCAGCACGCGGGCCTGCTCGGCTTCCAGGGCCGGGCGCAGCTGCGGGTGCTTCTCGGCCAGCTTGGCGTTCGGGAAGCTGCCGAAGCTGCGTGGCTTGCCGTCGCCGGCTGCGAACTCCCGGACCCATTCGGCCCAATGCTCCTCCCGCAACGGGGTGTCCAGGCCGAGCCAGCCCAGCATCCCTTCGGCGCGCAACTTCACGGCGGGCGACCCCTGTGCGGCGATGGCCTGCACCGCCTCCCGCAACGGCTGCTCCCCCTGCCAGGACGCGCCCACGGCCACGATGTCCGTGTCCGTTGCGCCGCCCGCACCCGCGGCACGGCGCATGGCGGCCAGCAGGCGCGGTTCCGGCAGGTCTAGCGCCGGTTGCAAGCGGACGCGCTCGCTTTCCAGGA
>Ga0123336_10005511_pt1 | contig 10076 bp, 5 predicted proteins | sample SSSSmetaG_FD_96466 | JGI IMG/M metagenome (GOLD analysis project Ga0123336, IMG submission 96466) | Glacier valley bacterial and archeal communities from Borup Fiord, Nunavut, Canada, to study Microbial Dark Matter (Phase II) - ​SSSS metaG | ecosystem: Environmental > Aquatic > Freshwater > Ice...
ACTGATCACGTAGGTTTGAATGGGCGGCTCTATTTTCGAGAGCCAGCGGGAAGCTGATTGCTGTCCATCACTATCAATGACTGCAACGGACTTGCCCTGGTTTGCTAGCCACCAAGCCAGATGGCAGGACAAGGATGATTTGCCGCAACCTCCCTTCTGATTTACAAAAGAAATTACTGACATTTCTTTTCCTCAATGGTTTTGGTGATAGTTTAACTGTATAACCGTGAAACCGATTAACAATTAAAGGGTTAAAGGGTTAAAGGGTTAATTTATTCAGCTCTTTATGTCAGGAAGCTGCGTCTCTCACAACTCATCTTGCCTTTGTTTGATAGAATGACGTAAAGCCTACTGTGCGTAGCTTTTAGGCTTCGGTAGATGTCGAGTTTTGAGAATCTTTAACCACCGTTTTTGAGAATGGTAAGCTCTAACTTTTTAATTCTCTAGCACGATTGTAAAGATTAGCATTTGAATTCTGTGTTAGTGGCTTCCTTTTGGAACTATATCTATAGTCCTTCGACCAGCTCTAGCCATTTTGGCTAAAAAGATACAGAAATGACGAATTGTGAGCTAGACGATGCTTTGAGTCAGTACAGCAGAACTTTGAGTGAACTTGAGGAAGCTATTTCTAATGTTCGTCAGCGTAGTACTGACGAAGTGGTCGTACAAATCCTAGAGAGATCCGTTCTGAAGGTTTTATTGGTTCGTAGTGAAATTGACTTGAAGATTAAAGGATTGCCAGCACCTTCAGAGGAGCATTTGGTTACACTTGCCTTATGTGATAGGCGGTTGAAGCAACAAAGTCAGGTGATCGCTCGATGCAACTCGTTGAAGGATTGGCAAACTAGCTTCAAGCCACCACCAGATGCCTGGTGGTGGTTTCCCGAATCGTCTAAGCACCAGTGGGATAGACGAGACTGGCTATGGAGTTTTCTAACGCTGATTGTTTTGGCGGCTGCGTTCAGTCTGATCGCGAATATTACGCCCCGTTTTCTGAGCGGAAATCCCAGCATACAAGGGGCATTTGCCGTCATTTCTCAAAGTTTTATTGCACTGTTGACCGCAGGCAGTTTGCTCACAAATGCGGGGCAAAAAGCTATAGAGCGGGCTTTGGAGCAATTGAACATCCCAAGCCACTTTCGTGCAGAAGTCAAGTTCGGTTTGGCAATTCTGCTCTTGCTGGGTCTTATCGGGTTTCATAGCACGTTACCCTGGTTTGCGGCTGAGGCGAATCGTGCTGGATTGGCAGATAAACGAGCAGGTCGCTTTACCAGCGCTCAGGCTAAGTACGAATATGCTGTCCGAATGAGTCCTGATTATTTGGAAGCTCACTATAACTTGGGCTCGTTGTATGAGGATCTACAAAACTTTGATGATGCTCAGAAAGAGTATCAAATTGCCGTACAGGGGAAGCTACGCAATGACGATGGTAGCAAGCTGACTTTTCTCAAAGCATCCAATAATCTGGCTCGGTTGCTGATTCTCAAAAAAGACTATATTCGAGCAGTTCCGTTTCTTGGAAAGGCGCTAAATTTTCCAGGTGTTGGGGAGGACTTCAGTGAGCCGCAGAACTTCTGCGCTGATACCTCATCTAATAAGTTGACAAACTGCACCAAGAAGGTGAAGTACGATTTGCTCAAAAATTTAGGATGGGCACGGCTTGGACAAGAGCGTTTTGCCGAGGCTGAACCGATTCTAGGAGCCGCAGCTTTGCTAGACAAGGAACAGGCACCCGCTCATTGCCTCTTGGCGCAAGTTTATAAAGCGCAGGGGGATAAAGAAGGAGCCTTTAAGGAATGGAGGAATTGTAGAGATGCGATTAAGCCTGCTTCCGAGGGGTTTATGAGTCCGGATGAGGACAATTGGTTAGGTATAGCACAACAAGAAATTGAAAAGGGAGGCAAAAAGTGAGAAGCAGAATTATTGTGGGTGCCAGTAGTGCGATCGCCCTGCTGTTGGCGTTGGCAGGTTCAGCGTTGCCAGTTACGGCAGCTAACCCAGTGGGACGAATCGTTGAAAAGCAAGGTGAGGTAGTACTGAAGCGTGGCAAACGCTCTATCAAACCAGTCACCAAAGGCGTAGAACTGTACTCAGGAGATTTGCTAAAACCGTCTCAGAAAGCAATCATTGTAGTACGGTGTGTGCAAGGAAAAACCTGGATTTTGAGTGCTGGAGTCGAATCCAACGTCAACAATCGTTGCACAGTGGCAAAGTCGAATCATGACCCTGATTCAGACGATAGCCGTGGTGGTTCTGATCAGAGTGTTCCCTATGTAATTAGTCCTCGCAAGACTCGTGTACTAGATAGCAAGCCAACCATTCGCTGGAATGCTGCACCTAGCGCTACGAGTTACACCGTGATTGTAAGAGCTTCTGGCTTTACCTGGAAAGTCACAGGGGTGAAGGGAACTCAGGTGACCTATACCGGGCAGCCGTTGAAAGCGAAGGTGTCATACTCCGTTGTGATTGAAGCAGAAGGCTGTACATTGTCGAAATGTTCTTCTGAAGAGGATGATTCTCAGGCGGGGACTGGCTTTACTTTAGTAGCGGAGGCTGAAGCACAGCAGATAAGATCAGACGCTCAACAACTTGCCAAGCAAAGTTTATCGGATGAAGCAAAGGCATTGATGCTGGCAGATTTTTATGCCGAACACCAACTAACGAGTGATGCTATCCAGACCCTGGAAGCGCTGGCGAAGCAGGGAAGCAAAACAGTGGCAGTGCACCAAATGTTGGGTGAGTTTTATGAGCGAGTGGAACTGAGTCTATTGGCGAAGGATCAGTACGGTAAGGCGTTGGAGCTAGCGAAGACAGATCGGGATATGGCAGCGCAGGCAGCGGCGAAAATGGGTTTGGCGCGAATCTTTTGGGGCTTGGGCAGCAAGGAAGTCGCGATTCGCAACTTGAAGGAAGCCCAAAGCGCTTACAAAAGCCTGGAGGATACGGAGCGGATGAAAGAGATCGCAGCGCAGCTCGCCAAGTGGCAGGAAAACTGATGCTGTATGAGCAAGCCTTTATTCATTCATCTGGCAGATCTCAAGCAGCAGAAACACCTAAGTACAGAGTATACAAATTAGTAAAGCCCAGTATGGCTTTACTAATTTGTTCGTTAACTTGCCAATTTGTGCCGCTACAACATTCTGCTGCTGCGGATTCTAAACCGCTCAAATTTACCACTTTTCAAATTTTGGATGGAAACATTGAAGCAGAGTGTGTCGATCAAAGCAAGGCTAATCCGGATTCTAAAAATAGACTTTCAAAAAACTTTCGCTTAACCATGCGTGGAGTTCGAGTCGAACCAACAATTCAATCAGGTCGCCATCTTTGGGGAGCTTATGGAATTCTTGCCTTCAGATGGCTCTATCAGCAGTACCCCCACTACTTTCAATGTGGGTATCCAATCGATATCAAGCGAATTAATGAAGGCATTGCACAATTTAATCAAAAGGTGCTAGAGGCAGCGTCACAACCTGACTTGACTGACAATAGCGTTACAAGTAATCAATACCCAGTACCCGGAAACCAACTTCAAAGGCTAGTCTATGCTCTCTACGATATGGATGCTTCTGTTCAGAAAGATGGGATTTTAGTTTTTAGGATAGTTTTTAAGAGAGTTCAAAACATTCGTGTTGCCTCTCTATGTCCTAACCCTGAAAGTGAACATATTATTTCCCACATCCAGGACACGTTGCAGGTACGTGGACAAAAACCAGATGCTCTAGTTCTACGAGAAGTAGGGCTGAAGCCAGGTGAAAGGCTGCCAGAATCTGATGTGATGGAGAAAGCATTGGATCGCATTATGAATTTAGAGTTGTTTAATGGAGGACTCATCGCAATTGCACCTGCAGATAATGTACCAAATCATCTCACTTACATCTTCTGCTTACGTCAACGCAATGAAGCAGAACTAACTTTTTTAGAAGCCACAAAGATTGATACGACCTTAAATGGAGTCACTGCTAGAAAGGCAATCTCAAAGTATAAGGAAGTGCTGACAATACTCCGTCAAGAGAAATCCATCTCTGATCAACCAGAAAAATCTGCCCCAAGAAATGCTAAAAAGCGATTACTGCTTAGTCTTCCTTTCGCTCAGATAAATAGAATTGAAGTTTCAGAAGCAGGTACTTTAGCAAATATTGCATCAATCCATAACACCCTTGGTGAATTTTATGATGCACTACACTATTACAGCCAAGCCCTTACAATGCTTCAATCGTCCAGGCAAGACTTAACCGTCAAAGAGCGTGAGGATAAGCAGGCAGTAATACTATTTCAAATCGCCGAAATTTACACTGTTTTAGGAGATCGACAGCAAGCACAAAAATACTATGATGAGGCGCTAAAAATTCGATTGAAAGACTTGAGAAAGCAGCAATAGCAGAGAGAATTAGAGAATGCATTTGAGATACAAAGAATATTAGGCATTAACAATTAGTCTAAATATTAGTACTAAAAAGCACTATAGACTGGACTGAATAAAGCCGGAAAAATCAAATCTTGAATGGCAAACACAATGAAGCATTGGCTACCCGCGTACTATCCACTATTGTTATTATTTTGTGAATTAGGAGCGCCGCAAACACCTGTTAAAGCTGCTGACCCATCACCTTTTTTATTCAATTTTTCACAAGATTATACGTTCGAAAAGGTAGATGCTAGCTACTCGATAGGAAACATTAGATTGAGATGTCCTAAGGAGACGCTGTCAGGTTCGACTCACAAATCTTCAAGCTCTATCCCAATTCTACGTACAGTGCTAATCAAGGATGCAAAAGAATATAGTGTAGACAGCATACAATATTATCACAACGTAGTCGGATGGATGACGAAGAATTTTACTGAATACTTTCAATGTGGTCGCGCAGTAAATTTTCAAAAGCTACAGAAAGGGATTAATGAAATGAACTCAGTAGTTTTAAAGAAATCTGGAGGAGCGAACTCAGTATTTGATGAAACTGTGTACAGCTTGACTCCTACTATCAGCAGAGATGGAGTTTTGTCGCTGGAGGTTGTTGGCAAGGTCATTCAGAATATACAAATTTCGACTCGGTGTAATGAACAAGGCAGAACAATTGATACTTCTGGCACGATCGCATTGCGTGGGCAAAAACCAGATGCCTTAATCCGACGTACATTGGGATTAGGAATAGGAGATCGCTATCCTATATCAGTTAGGGAGCTGGGTGAAATACTTGATCGAGTTTTTAGGTTAGGGCTCTTCGAACAGGTATGGTTGGGTATTGCGATTGACCATAATTCAGACAATTTTACCTGGCTGATTTGTGTTAATCAAAAAGATGAAACCCAAATTATGATGGATGAAGCTGCACGCATTGATGTTCAAAATGCAGAGTCTGCGAAATGGGCAATAAATAAATATGAAGAAGCACTAGCGCTGTTCAAAAAACCAAAAGCTGCAGCCAGACATGGAGAGTCTAAGCAGTTTCTTATAATGCATATTGTTGAATCAATGGCGACTACATTACCTACCCAAAAGGAGGCCATAATTAGAATAGCTGATATCTATGCTGAAGTTGGGGAATTTTATCAGGCATTGCATTACTACAGTCAGGCTCTTCCCATTACTCAAGAAAAGGACAAAAGAGAAGAAGCAAGAGTGTTGACAGAGATAGCTGATATTTATAGAGTCTTAGGTGATCGCCAGCAAGCACAGAAATATTACCAGCAGGCTTTGTCGCTTCGCCTTAAATACTTGAATCAGCAAAAGTAGAGATTAGAGAGAATAGATAAACATATGACAAAAATGCAACAGGCTGCACACACATATTATAACCAAGCACTATCAATACTGTTAGAGAAAAGAAAGCTAGCACAAAGCGGAGCAACAAAATGAAATATACGGTGTGGCTCAATTATTTACTACCTATCAGTTTGCTTTTGAGCATTTCAGCTCTAGCGCCACAGGTTGGTAGGGCGGATGAAACTCAGTTCCCTGTACCTCCGAAATCTGAGTACAATTGCCGATCAGATGTAATCGAACAGTTTATGCACTGCCTTGAAATAAGCCTTTTTCCAAAAGCTATAATCACATGTATCAATCAAGATAAGTTTGGAACTCAAACGAGAAACCTCCAGCCTGCTTTACGATCTATACATCTAGACACCCCATCCACTCGCTATGGTGCTATCGCATTTGGGAATGCTGCAACACTATGGTTATTTATTCGTGCATCCCAATATTTTCACTGTGGTCAACCTATTGATTTGCAGCAGGTAAAAACTGCACTTAGAAAACTAAATGAATCAGTTTACAGTTTTAATATTGAGGGATTGAAACTTGACAAAGGAGACAGAAAAGTTGCCACCTTTTACGAGCTAGTTCCCAAGATTGAGTCAAATGGCACTCTCATCCTTTCAACTCAGCCTAAAGCTTTCAAAGAAATTCAACTGTTTACAGGCTGTAACTGGAAAGAAGATACTTTTGCCACTCGTGGAGCAACGCTGCTGCGAGGTAAGCAATATGAAACCCAGATTCGCCAAGCATTGGGATTTAAGGCAGGCGATCGCTGGCCCGCTGATGGAAATGCACTTAGTCTCGCGTATGATCGCGTTCTCGCTGCTGCTCCTTATAAAGGAGTTGCGCTTGCCCTTGCCGTAGAAGAAGATCCCGATCTCGTTACAGGCATTCTGTGCCTACTTCCATCTGAACCAGCCGATGTTGCAGTGTTTGAGGCAAAGCAAATTGATCCTCGCCAGTCGGTAGCCGCAGCAAAACAGCAAATTTCTCTTTATCAAGGCGCTCTTTCTCTCTTGCGGCAGCAGTCTGCTAAACGTCCAGAAGCATGGCTTCCCAATGCCCCAAACAAATTTCAGTTTCACTTTTTTCAATTTCAGGGCACATCAGGAATATTTGGTCAAGCCTCGGAGGATGAAATGCTAGTTGGCATTGCTGCTGCTTACTGGGTGATGGGCGATTCCTATCAGGCGATTCACTACTTAACCCAAGCCAATCAGCATCACTCTGATCCGGGAATCACAAGGGCTATGGGCGAGATCTATCAGACATTGGGAAATTCTGAGCAATCGCGTACATACTATCAGCAGGCTCTTTCCTCGGCACTACAAACGAAAGGTAAAGGTGCATTTTTCAGAGATTTCTTTGGCGCATGGAATGTAGCTCAGGATAGATCAGTTGGTGCTGCTCTTCTGAAAGTAGACCAACAACTGAATCCATCTGGTAATTTAGTTGCCCAAGCTCAAGTTCCCCCGTCTCAGTCCGCTCCATCCCAATCTCCGCTCATACAACTCAATCCGGATGGAAGTAGGACACTCAAATTCTCTCCGGCAGCAGGCGCAGAGTTTTATAAGTCCCAAGGGGATTTCGCTAAAGCTGCCTATTTCACTCGCTGGGATGCTCATGAGTATTACAACAATAAGAACTGGCAGCAGGCAATCAAACGTCTCCAGGAGGCACTAGATCTTTCCCGTAGAGCCAAAGAGCCTATTGAGGAAGCCGAAACCCTTACCGATCTGGCAATTGTTCATAATCGTTTGGCAACCGAGTCTAAGCAGACTCAAGAACGGCAAATCGCTCTCGACTACTACTATCAGGCGCTTGTCCAATGGCAGAAAATTAACTATCGTTCTAAACAGGAACAAGGTATTTCTGCGTTTGGCACCGGCTTATCAAATGCGGCAGCAGCAGAGCTAGAGCAAATCTCAGTTCTCTATACACGCCTAGGGCAGCCCAAAGAAGCACTGGATTACCAAATCCAGGCACTCCTCACAGGAGCCAAAGTTCCACCCGGTTCAGATGATGCAGAGCGGTTGTTGTTGATGGGCTACTTTTACAACGACTTAAAGCAACCCCAGCAAGCATTAGAAGTTTTCAATAAAGCGCTGAGTATCCAGGAAGCCAAAGAAAATAAGTGGGGACAATCTGAAACCTTGTTCTTCATGGGGATGGTCTCCTACCTATCCCTCAATCAGCCTCAACAAGCATTAGATTACCTCAACCGAGCCCAAACCCTCTGGGAATCGCTTAATTCGCCCAAAGTGGCTGAAGCGCTCTTTGGTAAAGCCTGGATTGCCCACAAAACAGGCAAAAATGCGGAGGCAATTCAATTGATGGATCAAGCTGTTGCTCGATTCCAGCAAGCAGGCGATCGCCAGGGAGAACTGAGAACTTCGATGATGCGTGGGTTCTTTTACCAGTTCCAAGATGATGTTCCAAAGGCAATTGCGTCCTATGAGCAAACGATTGCTACTATCGAGTCTTTGAGAGATTCCATCAAACTGGCAGACCTGAAATCGAGCTTTACCGATAAACAGATTGACCTTTATCAAAACCTGATCGAACTGCTTTGGAACACCGGGCAGTACGAAAAAGCCTTCAACTATGTCGAACGGGCAAAAGCGCGATCGTTCCTCGACCAGCTTGCCAATGCCAGAATTACTCCAAACAAAGGAGCTACACCTGCTGAACTCAAAAAATATCGCGACATCAATGACCAAATGGGCTTCCTCCAACAGCAAATTGTGACTTTAAAGAAACAAGCTGATGAGAGTTTTGGTGAAAAGGAAACAGCCTTACGCCGGGATCAGGAAGCAAAGGAAAAGGAACTTAAGGCTCGACGGGCTGAGTATGATGTGTTATTCCGAGAATTGCAAAGCCAAAATCCGGAATTTGCTAGTCTGAAAAGTGCGAAAGTCCCAGAGTTGAGAAAGATTCAAGCACAACTCGATCCTGAAACGACTTTAGTTGAGTACTATACCACTCAAGATCGTGCCTACGCTTTTGTCATCACCAAAAGTAGCTTCAAGTCAATACTTTTACCGAATGCTAGTCAAGCAAATTTAGATAATCGGATGGCTGTTTTTAGTAACAATCGAAAACCCCAAAAAGATAAGATGGACAATTCAGAGCCGCAACTTGCTCTGAAAGAGCTTAATCAGTGGTTGATTGTTCCGATACAACCCTATCTGAAGACTCGTAAGCTTGTGGTCGTGCCACACGGCATTCTTCATACCCTGCCATTTGCCGCTCTTACCGACGGCAATCGTTATCTCAATGAAGACCATACTCTATCTACTCTACCGAGTGCTAGCATCCTGCAATTTTTGAAAGGTAAACGCAAGCCTAATGCCAACACTATACTTGCACTGGGCAACCCAGAAATCGCGGAACCATTGAAAGATTTACGGTTTGCAAAGTCAGAAGTGGACGCGATCACCGGACTCTACAAAACTACTCCTCTACTTGGCAAAAAGGCTACTGAGCAAGCTATCTGGCAAAAGGGTGGAAATGCCGGAATTTTGCATCTGGCAGCACATGGCGAATACAATCCCAGTAATCCATTGTTCAGCACGATCTATCTAGCAGGAAATCGTCAAGCAGCAACAGATTCTCACAGTGACGGGCGTTTAGAAGCTCGCGAAGTCTACGACCTAGATCTCAAGGCAACGAATCTGGTTGTCTTGAGTGCTTGCGAAACTCAGAAGGGCAAACTCAGTACGGGTGATGAAGTGATAGGGCTTAGCCGTGCTTTTATCTATGCTGGAACACCAAGTATTATCGCAACTCTTTGGAGTGTCGATGATGAGGCATCAGGGTTGCTGATGCAGAAATTTTACAAGCATCTTAAGGGTGGTATGGAGAAAGCCGAAGCACTACGGCAAGCGCAGATCGAAATCCGAACAGATCCTAAATATCGCCATCCCTACTACTGGGCTGCGTTTACTCTAACTGGGGATGATGGCAAATAGCAATGGTGTGACTAATACTTTAGATCTACAGAGATACTCCTTCTAAAACCTCCCTTTTCGAGAAGGTCAGAGCATCGCTTAAACCTCGACGATAGAATAAGGCTTTCAGCCTCTCTAAACCCATCTCAGTTTCAATCCTTCAGACCTTCTGTGTGCCAATGAGTTCTGAGAGCCTCAACCATTACATAAGTGGGGCATCTTAGGCAGAGTTTTGTGCAAACCTAAGCTTGTGCAGCACTGATTGCTTCTGCCTGTAATATTGGCTTAACGCCTCTCATTACCAAAGACATTGCGGCATTAACCCGAGACCGATTGCAGTGGGTGCAGCAAAATTATCTTCGCCTCGACAC
>Ga0123336_10005513_pt1 | contig 10075 bp, 8 predicted proteins | sample SSSSmetaG_FD_96466 | JGI IMG/M metagenome (GOLD analysis project Ga0123336, IMG submission 96466) | Glacier valley bacterial and archeal communities from Borup Fiord, Nunavut, Canada, to study Microbial Dark Matter (Phase II) - ​SSSS metaG | ecosystem: Environmental > Aquatic > Freshwater > Ice...
CGGCCGGCGCGGCGCTGCTGCCCACCATCGCCGAGGTCTATGACCAGGCCGAGATGATTATCAAGGTCAAGGAGCCGATTGCCGAGGAATACGCCCTCATCAAGGAGAACCAGCTGCTATTCATGTACTTCCATTTCGCCAGCGGCGAGGAGCTGACCCACGCCATGCTGGCCCGCAAGGCCGTTTGCCTGGCTTACGAAACGGTGGAGCTGCCCAACCGGGCGCTGCCGCTGCTCATCCCGATGAGCGAAGTGGCCGGGCGCATGGCCCCGCAGGAAGGCGCGAAGTACCTGGAAAAGCCGCTCAAAGGGCGCGGCATTCTGCTCGGCGGCGTGCCGGGCGTGAAACCGGCCGAAGTGCTCGTGCTCGGCGGGGGCGTGGTGGGCACCCAGGCCGCCAAAGTAGCCGCCGGCCTCGGCGCGCGCGTCACGATTATGGACATCAGCCTCAACCGCTTGCGCGAGCTGGACGACTTCATGCCCAAGAACGTGGTGACGCAATACTCGAACGAGTACAACATCCGCGAAGCCATCAAAACGGCCGACCTCGTGGTGGGGGCCGTGCTCATTCCGGGCGCGAAAGCCCCGCACCTCATCACCCGCGACATGCTCAAGACGATGCGTCCCGGCACGGTGGTCGTGGACGTGGCCGTGGACCAGGGCGGCTGCATCGAAACGTGCCACCCCACGACCCACGAAAACCCAACCTATATCATTGACGACGTGGTGCATTACTGCGTGGCCAATATGCCCGGTGCCGTGCCCTACACCAGCACCCTGGCCCTGACCAACGCCACGCTGCCCTACGCCGTCAAGCTCGCCAACCTGGGCTGGCAGGCCGCTTGCCGCCGCGACCCCGCCCTGCGCCTCGGCCTGAACGTGGTGAACGGCGAAGTGGTGTACAAAGGCGTCGCCGATGCCTGGAACCTGCCACTGGTGGACGTGGACTCGGTGCTGGAAGCAGCGACGGTGTAAGGTGTAGCGCGGACTCTGCGAGTCCGCGCGTGAGACGACTCAACAACGTTTTCACGCGCGGACTCGCAGAGTCCGCGCTACGTTTTTACGGCCTCCCCAAACGTCGGCACGTCCGCCAGCCGCTCCGTCGTCCCGCGCGCGAAATCCACCCGCCAGCAGTAGTGCGTCAGCCCGTTGGTGAGCAGTAAAAACGGCGCGCGCAACGTCTGGTTATACGTGCTCGCCTGTTGGGCCACGGCGGGCGTGATGGCCACTGACGGCCGCTTGCACTCCACGAGCAGCAGCGGCTGGCCGGCGGCGTCCATCGCCACGAGGTCGGTGCGCTTCTGACGCTGGTTGTAGCGGTGGCCGCGCTCCAGACTCAGCAAGCCGCGCGGGTAGCCCAGGTGCGCCGTCAGGTAGTGCGCCACGTGCTGCCGGACCCACTCCTCGGGCGTGAGCACCACGTACTTGCGGCGCAGCTCGTCCCAGATTTCGGGCTGGTTGGCGGCCGGTTGCCTAAGTTTGACCTCGAAAGGCGGCAGGTCCAGGGCTTGCATCACCTCCAAAGGTACCTTTTCCCGATGAGTGAATGGGTGATTGAATGAATGAGTGAAGGGGCTTGTGCTGCTTTCGCCTCAATCACTCATTCACTCAATCACCCATTCACTCATTGAACCCCCCATGAAAACCAAAGAAGAAATCGTTAATAACTGGCTGCCACGCTATACCGGCGTACCGCTCACCGATTTTGGGCAATACATTCTGCTGACGAATTTCAGCAACTACGTGTACATGTTCGCCGAGCAGTTTGGCTGCGAAGTGCGCGGGCTGGACAAGCCCATGCAAACGGCCACGGCGAACGGCATTACGATAATCAACTTCGGGATGGGCTCGCCGATGGCGGCTACGGTCATGGATTTGCTCTCGGCCATCAAGCCCAAAGCGGCGCTGTTTCTGGGCAAGTGCGGGGGGTTGAAAAAGACCAAGCTCGGCGACCTCGTGCTGCCCATCGCCGCCATTCGCGGCGACGGCACCTCCGATGACTATTTGCCGAAGGAAATTCCGGCCCTGCCCTCGTTTCGCTTGCAGCGGGCGGTGTCGTCGATGATTAAGAAGCACGAGCTGGATTATTTCACCGGCACGGTGTACACCACCAACCGCCGCGTCTGGGAACACGACGAGGAATTCAAGGACTACCTGCGCCGCGTCCGCGCCCTGGCCGTGGACATGGAAACGGCCACCATTTTCGTAGTCGGCTTTATGAATGACATCCCGCACGGGGCCTTGCTGCTGGTATCCGACAACCCAATGACCCCGGAGGGCGTGAAAACGGCCGAGTCGGACTCGAAAGTGACCATTGATTTCGTGCGCAAGCACCTCACGATTGGCATCGAGTCGCTGCTGGAATTGAAAAACTCGGGCGAGTCGGTGAAACATATGCGGTTCGAGTAGGCGCGGTTTCGGACGCTGAAGACGATAGGGGCCAACGAAGGCTTAGAACGGTTTCGGAGTCAGTGTACGGCTGAGCACGGGCGGCGCGGTCAGGCGGCTTTTCGCCGCCCGACCGCTTGGCGTACACTGACCGTGAAACCGCTGTAGCTTCGGGCTTTGGCCGGTAGTTCTCATGCCTTTTTGTACTATGCGCCTGGTTTATAAACTTGGGAGTGCCTGCTTGCTGGGTAACCTGCTGCTCAGCGCCTGCCAGCCGCGCCGCGAAGCCGTGGACCTGCTCGTTACCAACGCCACGGTTTATACCGTGGACTCGACCTTCAGCCGGGCCGAGGCGTTTGCCGTGCGCGACGGCCGTTTCGTAGCCGTGGGTCAGGCCGCCGACCTCAGCACCCGCTACGAGGCCAAGCAGACGGTGGACGCGAAAGGCCAGTTTATTTACCCCGGCTTTTACGACGCGCACTGCCACTTCAGCGGCTACGCGCTAAACCTGCGGGCGGCCGACCTAGGCGGGGCGGCATCGTGGGCTGAAACGGTGGGCCGCCTCACCCGGCACCGGCAGCAGCAACCGGGCGCGGCCTGGCTCACGGGCCGCGGCTGGGACCAGAACCGCTGGCCGGGCCGCCAGTTTCCGACTAAAGACACCCTGGACCAGCTCTTTCCGACGGTGCCCGTGCTGCTCGTGCGCGTGGACGGGCACGCCGCGCTGGCCAATCAGCGGGCGCTCGACCTGGCCGGCATCACCACTCAAACGCCCATCAGCGGCGGGGTCATCGGGCGCGACGGGCGCGGCCACCTCACCGGCCTGCTCGTGGACAACGCCGTGCGGCTCGTATCAGCCAAGATTGCGCCGCCCACTCCGGCCGAAGCGGAAGCCGCGCTGCTGCTCGCCCAGCGCAACTGCCTGGCCGTGGGCCTCACCAGCCTCGCCGATGCCGGCCTCGACCGGCCCGAAGTGGAGCGCCTCGCCGCCTTGCAGCAGGCCGGCAAGTTGCACCTGCGCTTCTACGCCATGCTCACGCCCACGCCCGCTAACCGGGCGTATTACCTGCCGCGCGGGCCATTTTTCAGCGACAACCTGACCATCTGCTCGTTCAAGGTTTATGCCGACGGGGCGCTCGGCTCGCGCGGGGCGGCCCTGCTGGCTCCGTATGCCGACCGGCCCGCCGAAAAAGGCTTCCTGCTGCAACCCGTGCCGTATTACCGCGACTTGGCGCGGGAGCTGGCCACCAGCCGATTTCAGATGAACACCCACGCCATCGGCGACTCGGCCAACCGGCTAATGCTCGATATTTACGGCGAAGCGCTGCGCGGCCAATCCGACCGCCGCTGGCGCATCGAGCACGCGCAGGTGGTGAGCGCGGCCGACGTGCCCAAGTTCGGGCGCTTTCGCGTCGTGCCGTCCGTGCAACCCACCCACGCCACCTCCGACATGCCCTGGGCCGGCGAGCGCCTCGGCCCCGCCCGCCTGAAAACGGCCTACGCCTACCAGGCGTTGCTGCGGCAATACGGTCAGGTGGCGCTTGGCTCAGATTTTCCGGTCGAGGACATCAACCCGCTCTACGGCTTCCACGCCGCCGTGGCCCGGCAGGATGCCCGCAACCAACCGGCCGGCGGCTTCCAGCCCGAAAATGCCCTCACCCGCGAACAGGCCCTGCGCGGGATGACTACCTGGGCCGCCCACGCTGGCTTCGAGGAAAAGCGCAAGGGGCAAATCAAGCCCGGTATGCTGGCCGATTTCATCGTGCTTGACAGGGATATTATGACCGCACCCAACGAGCAGCTGCGCGGCGCGCGCGTGCGGCAAACCTGGATTGGCGGAGTTTGCCATTTAACAGTTAGCAATTAACAGTTAAATGATTAAAAGCTGCCTGCTTCGTCGGCGCTTTGGCCGTAAATGCCGGGCACCGGAATATCGAGCAGTCGCAAATACACGGTGAGCTGACCACGATGATGGATGCTGTGATTCAGACCCATGATGCGAATGGCAGCGGCTTTGGGGCGCTCCATGAGCACCTGTTCGCCGCGCGTGAGCTGAAAATTCTGGGTCAGCTTTTCGTCGTCGCTTTTCTGTAATGCCTCGCGCAAATTGGCCGCGTACTGGTCGAAACGAGTCAATAATTCTTCACTGCTCGTGGGCGAGGGACCGGGCTTGGGCGCATTCTGGTCGAGGAAATCGCGGGCATCGGCCTCCACGAACAGCTGCTTGAACATGAGTAAGTTCACGATGTGCGAGGCTAGTTGGCCCAGCTTCATGCTTTTGGGGTGGGGCTGAAATTCGGCCCGGTCGTAGGGCACGCGTTCGAGGACCCGGCGCGTGATAACCAGCTCGTGGTCGAGTTCGGCGAGGATGTTCTGTTGAATCGAGGAGGTGTGCATGTTAAAGTTGGGAAGGGAAATCGTTGGGTAGTTGAGCTGTTTCAGCTCGTGGCTAGGGGCGTACCGGCCACGGCCGAAGCGGGCGGCGGGCCAGGGAAAGCAACGGCGGGCGCGACCTCCTCACGCAATTTCTTATTGCGTAAGCTCAACAGAAAGCCCAGGCCGATAATGAAAAACACGATGAGCGCCAGGATGCTGTAGCGCATCGACCCCATCACTTGATTGATGATGCCGAACGTGGCCGTGCCGATGACGATGCTCAGCTTTTCGGTCACGTCGAAGAAGCTGAAGAAAGCCGCCGAGTTGGGCGTGTTTTCCGGGATAATCTTGGAATACGTGCTGCGCGAGAGGCTTTGCACCGCGCCCATCGTGAGGCCGATGACGGCGGCCAGCGCGAAAAAGCTCCAGCCGGCCTGCACGAAATAGCCGGCGATGCAAATCAGCATCCAGATAAACACCGACCAGCTCAGCGCGCGCGTGTTGCCGATGCGCTCGGATAATTTAGCGAATAAATACGCGCCCAGAATAGCCACCACTTGCAGCAGCAAAATAGTAATGATTAATTGGCCTTCGGGCAGGTGCAGCTCGTCGGTGCCGAAGAGCGTGGCCACGTACATCACCGTTTGCACGCCCATGTTGTAGGTGAAATACGCCAGCAGAAACCGCTTGAGAATGGGCAGGCCGGTGAGCTGGTCCCAGACGCGGCCCAGCTCGCGGAAGCCGTTGAGCAGCCAGCCGTCGGCGCTGGCGGGCGCGTCGGCCGGCCGGCCGGGGTCGGCGGGCAGCGTGGCGAACGGAATCTGAGCGAAGCCCGCCCACCACACGCCCGTGAGCAAAAACGAAAGCTGCGCCGCCCGCTGAGGGGTTGCAATGCCTACTTTATCATGAAATTGATTTATGACCAGGCAAATAACCAGCAGAATGACTGACCCCACGTAACCCATCGCAAAGCCCCGCGCCGACAAAGAGTCGAATTTTTCTTCGGTGCTTATTTCAGGCAAGTACGAATTATAAAATACGATGCTGCCCGAAAAGCCGACCGTGGCCGCGATAAAAATAAACGTGGACAGCGTGAGCGTATCGGGCGAGAAGAAAAACAGCCCCGCGCAGGCCGCCGCCCCAAGGTAGCAGAAGATTTGCAGGAACCGCTTCTTGCGCCCCGAGTAATCGGCGAGCGACGTCAGAAATGGGCTGACGAGCGCGATGAGCAAAAACGAGAACGAGATGGCATAATTAAGCAGCGACGACCCCGGCACCCGCAGCCCCAGAAAGCTCACCGCGCTCTGTCCGCTCTCGGTGTGGGTGATTTGCTTGATGACGCTCGACCAGTAAATCGGAAATATCGAGCTGGTGATAACGAGCGGATACACCGAGTTGGCCCAGTCGTAGAACGTCCAGCCGCGGGTAATGCGCTTGTTATCTTTTTCGACGGGGGGCGGGGCGAACGTAGGAGTCATGGCAGGAGCGCGAGTGGCGCGGCAAATGTAGCCTGACGTGCCCGCCCTACCGCCGCCGAGCGCGCGGCAGCCGCCAATCCGGCTGATAACCGGTGCCGCCGAACAAGTACAGCATCAGCGCCCGCGAGTAGCGAAAGACGAGCGGCGTGGAAACGAGCGTGAGCGCGGCCACGACCACCACATAAACCCACGTGTCGGGGTCGCCGGCCAAAAAATACAGCGCGATACCGACGACCAGAAAAATGCCCACCGCGAAGCCGAAGCTGATGTACATGGCCCCGAAATAGAAGCCCGGCTCCGGCTCGAAGCTTTGGCCGCACACGGGACACTGGGCGGGCATGTTGGTGAAGCGCGTCAGGCTGGTGGCCGGGTCGGTGAAAAGGCGGCCCTCGTGGCAGCGCGGGCAGCGCAGGGCCAGCAGGGCCAGCGACGAGGATTCGATGAGCGGTTGGTCGATGGACATAACAATAAGCGGGAGCAAACAAAAAACCGACTGAGCGCCTGCTCAGTCGGCTTCCAGTACGCAGATTATCGGCCGGTGGTCGGCCGCTCAACGTTGCTTCCGGGGTCCGCTCGGGGTCGCTCAGGGCCGGGTGGTGCCGGCCGGTACCACCGCGCCCGTCGTGCCGACCGGCGCGCCTTTGGCCGCCTGCTGCATGGGGTTGGGCGCTTGCGGGGCGTTGTTGCTGAGCTGCGCGGCCTGGAACAGCTCGAAGCGCGTCGGCACGGGCTGGCGCGGGAAGGCGTTGTTACTCAAGTCGGTGTCGGCCGTTTGCTGCAAAGGGTCGAGCACGAAGCTCACCACGTTGCGCGGCGAGACGAGCAGCTTGGTTACCTGCTCGTTGTTCTTGCGCCAGATTTCGGCTGGGATGGTCATCATTTCCTGCGAGCCGTCGTCGTAAGTCAACTGCAATATCACGGGCATCACCAGGCCGCCCACGTTGCGCAAACTCAGCTCATACACGTTGAGCGGCGTGGTCAGGCGCTGCTGCTGCTGGGCGTTGAGGCTGCTCACGTACTGAAAGTAGCGCTGCTTGTCGGCCTCCGTTACCGTGAGCGGGTCGTAGCCGTTGTAAAAATCCTTCAGCTCGGGCTTGGCATCGACCAGGGTTTGCGTGACGTCGGTCTGATTGCGCTGGGCTGAGAGCGAGGGCGCTTGCGCGGCGCGCTCGTTTTGCAGGCGGGCGTTTTCCTGGCCGGGATTCTTGGTGTTGATGCGGTAGAACTTAACGTTGTCCAGGCTCAGGTCGCAGCGGTCGGTGGTGTAGAACCAGCCGCGCCAGAACCAGTCCAAATCCACCGCCGACGCGTCTTCCATCGTCCGAAAAAAATCGGCCGGCTGCGGGTGCTTGTAGGCCCAGCGCGTGGCGTAAGTTTTGAACGCGTAATCGAATAAGTCGCGGCCCATCACCGTCTCGCGCAGGATATTAAGGGCCGTCGCCGGCTTGCCGTAGGCATTGTTGCCGAATTGCAGAATGCTTTCCGAATTCATCATAATCGGCGTTTGCAGGCTCTTGTCGATGCGCATGTAGTCCACGATGTTGCGCGGCTCGCCGCGGCGGCTGGGGTAGTTGCGCTCCCACTCCTGCTCGGTCAAATACTGGCAGAAGGTGTTCAGCCCCTCGTCCATCCACGTCCACTGCCGCTCGTCGGAATTCACAATCATGGGAAAGAAATTATGTCCCACTTCGTGAATTATCACCGAAATCATCCCGTATTTACGGTCGGCCGAATACGTGCCGTCCTTCTCGGGCCGGCCGCCGTTGAAGCATATCATCGGGTACTCCATGCCGCCCACCGGCCCGTGCACCGAAATGGCCACCGGATACTGGTACGGAATGGTGAATTTGGAATACGTTTTAATGGTGTGCGCCACCACTTCGGTCGAGTATTTACCCCACAGCGGATTACCCTCTTTCGGGTAATAGCTCATGCACAGCACCGGCTTGCCGCTCTGCGTAATACCCATCGCGTCCCAGATAAACTTGCGCGACGCGCACCAGGCGAAATCGCGCACGTTCTGGGCCGTGAACGTCCACGTTTTGGTGCCCGTGGCGCGGCTGCTCTCGTTTTTCAGCGCCTCGTCGCTCGTGATAACCAGCACCGGCTTGGCAGCACCGCGAGCCTGCGCCAACCGGGCTATTTGGGCGGCTGTGAGCACCTGAGCAGGGTTTTGCAGGGTGCCGGTCGCGCCCACCACCTGGTCGGACGGGGCCGTAATACTCACCCGATAATTACCAAAGGGCAGCGTGAATTCGCCGTTGCCCAGGAACTGCTTGTTCTGCCAGCCGGTCGCGTCCGAATACACGGCCATGCGCGGATAAAACTGCGCTATTTCGTAGAGATAATTTTTATCTTCCGGGAAAAACTCATAGCCGCTGCGCTGATTTATTTTCAGCTGGTCGCTGATATTATAACTCCATTTTACCCCAAACGAAATAGCCTGCTGCGGCCGCAAGGGCTGCGGCAAATCGATGCGCATCATGGTGTGGTTAATCGTGTACTTGAGGGGCTTGCCGGCCGCGTCCGTCACGGCTCCTATTTTGAAGCCGCCGTCGAAATCGGCGGTGGCCAGTTGCGCGTCCAGGTCCTGAAACGAGAGGCGGCCGGCCGTCACCTGGCCCACTTGCGTGGCCGCCGTCATCGAGTTCTTGGCCAGGATGTTCTGGTCGAGCTGCACCCACAAATAGGTGAGCACGTCGGGCGATAGGTTAGTGTAAGTAACTGTCTCCGAGCCGGTAATGGCTTGTCTCTGGTCGTCGAGGCTGACGCGGATGTCGTAGTCGGCGCGCTGCTGCCAGTAGCGGGGGCCGGGCGCGCCGCTGGCCGTGCGGTACTCATTGGGCGTGGGCAGCTCGGTGCCGAGCTGGGCGAACTTGTCGGTGCCCGAGTTGGTGGTCTGGGCCAGGGCCAGCGCGGGCAGCAGCCAGCACAGACCGGTAATGAGTAGCGCGTTACGCATACGGGCAGGAAATAAAGTCTATTAAAGCAGGCGGCGAAGATACACGCGCCCCGCGGCTACCGCATTTGCGCCAGCAATAGGGTTGCTACCCCGAGCGCCGCGCCGCTTACGGTCAGCAGCCAGTCGCGCCGGCCCACGCCCAGGCCGCGCGTCAGCAGCAGGCCCAGCAGCAGAATCGCGCTCACGACCAGCACCTGCCCTAGCTCCACGCCCACGTTGAAAGCCAGCAGCTCCAGCACCGGCCGATGCGCCGCGCCCAGCAATGCTCGCAAATAGTTGGAAAAGCCCAGCCCGTGAATCAACCCGAAGCTCAGCGCCAGCAGGGTGGACACGTTCCAGAGTGCCGATGCAGGCTGCGGGCGGGCCGAGGGTCGGGCCAGCGCCGGCCCGGCGCGCCCCATATTGACGAGCGCGGCACCCATAATCGTCACCGGAATCAGCACTTCGATGAGCGGCTCGTTCACGGCCACCACGCCGAGCGTGGCCAGGGCCAGCGTGAGCGAGTGGCCCACCGTGAAGCTCGTTATCAGCGCCAGCACCCGCCGCCAGTCGGCCAGGGCGTAGGGCGCGCACAGGGCCAACAAAAACGTGAGGTGGTCGGTGGCCTGCCACGAAATAATGTGGTAGAAGCCCAGCGTGAGGTAAGTTTGAAAAACGGACATCGGCGCTGGGTTTCTTGTTTCTGGTTTCTGGTTTAATGCGTTGCCAAGTCACAGAGCCTAAAGGAGTTCCTGAAACTGTAAATTAATCAAAACAATCTATTCAAAGTCGATTAACAAGAAACAAGAAACAAGAAACAAGAAACAAGAAACAAGAAACAAGAAACAAGAAACAAGAAACAAGAAACAAGAAACAAGAAACAAGAAACAAGA
>Ga0123336_10005517_pt1 | contig 10071 bp, 9 predicted proteins | sample SSSSmetaG_FD_96466 | JGI IMG/M metagenome (GOLD analysis project Ga0123336, IMG submission 96466) | Glacier valley bacterial and archeal communities from Borup Fiord, Nunavut, Canada, to study Microbial Dark Matter (Phase II) - ​SSSS metaG | ecosystem: Environmental > Aquatic > Freshwater > Ice...
ATTCCAGTTATTTGGCTACACGCCTCCGCTAAACAGGAATTACAACAAGGTAATGCAGTAACTAAGGCAAATTTAATCGTCTCAAAATATGGCTATCCTTCCCTATAATGTTTACGGAAGGATAGCCATATTTTGAGACGATTAAATTTGCCTTTATCACGGCATCACCTTGTTGTAATTCCTGTTTAGCGGAGGCGTGTAGCCAAATAACTGGCACCTTCGTTATTACGCTCACATTTGCTCCGCCATCAATGTCGTAATTCCCCCTTTTGAAGTTTTCGTTGGCATCTTCCCATGCCTTTTCTGCGGTTTCGTCAGCAATAAAAATAATGGCAGTTGCTCCTCTTCTCAACATCGGCAAGCCATATTTTACGTAGACATAACGACTATAACGCCATGTAGGCAAAGAAACATTCAAATTAATTCCTGTTGAATTAGCTTCAATGGCGACGACTTTACCCTTTACATCAATCTTATTAGTATCAATTTCTAAGGCATTTCCCAAGTAAAGAATCGGAGCGTTTAAGCTAATATTTGCCATTTGCGAAACTGATGCGTCCTTCCACAGTTTTAGGGATTTGTCGTTAATTTGAATACTCGAATTATCAGAAAGATGGTTTCTCCAGAGGGTAAAATACTGAAAATAGGTACCATCATCTCCCGCAGGTTTCAGTCCAATGGCTCTGTATTGCTCTCCAAGCCACATGGAAGCCTTCAATTCGTCCAAAGTTCCCGCCGACCGACCGTTATAATGAGCATCGGCTAAGGCGTATAAATCCTTTTTCAAATCCTCTATTTTAATAGTACTTAAAGCAGGCGGATTATTTAACTGGGCAAAGATTGGATTGGCAATAAAGATCAATAAATACAAGAAGTTTAGTTTTTTCATGCTGGTAAATTTTAAAAGATTTATTGGGTAATTTTTTTATTCCCTAAGATACGCATACTCTTTTGAATCTTTAAATTTGTGTCCATTAATCTATAATTTTTTTATGGAGTGTATAATTATTACTGTAAATAGAAAAGCCAAATTCTCCTATATCATTCAGGAAAACTTGGCTCTTACAATCGTATAATTCAAACTCTAATTTTCCTACAAATCACTCAAATCAAATCCATCCATAAATGCTGTCGTAAAATCTCCTGATTTGAATCGTGCATCATCCATTAATTTGATGTGAAATGGGATTGTTGTTTTAATTCCCTCAATCACAAATTCTTGCAATGCTCGCTTCATTCTCAACAGTACTTCCTCACGACTTTGCCCCGTTACAATTACCTTCGCAATCATTGAATCATAATTGGGTGGAATTGTATATCCTGAATAAACGTGGCTATCAATCCTAACTCCATGACCACCTGGCAAATGCAAATTAGTAATCTTACCTGGTGATGGACGGAAACCATGGGCAGGATCTTCGGCATTAATTCTACATTCCAAAGCGAATAATTTTGGAAAATAATTTTTTCCCGAAATGGCAATTCCTGCCGCTACTTTAATTTGCTCTTTAATTAAGTCAAAATTAGTAACCTCCTCAGTGATAGGATGTTCCACTTGAATACGAGTATTCATTTCCATGAAATAAAAATCTCCATTTTTATCCAAAAGGAACTCAATCGTACCCGCACCTTCGTATCTAATGGCTGCTGCACCTTTTATTGCTGCTGCACCCATGCGCTCACGTAATTCGGGCGTAAGGGCAGGTGAAGGCGTTTCTTCACACAATTTTTGATGACGCCGCTGAATCGAACAATCACGTTCTGATAAATGGCAAACCGTCCCGAACTGGTCTCCCACAATTTGAATTTCGATGTGACGGGGCTCTTCAACGTATTTTTCCATGTATAAACCATCATTGGCAAAAGCCGCCGCTGATTCTATTTTGGCATCGTCCCAAAGTTTATCAAACTCATCTTCACTACGAATAATTCTCATACCACGTCCACCACCACCTGCCGTAGCTTTAATAATAACGGGATATTTTATTTCTTTCGCTAAGACTTTTGCTTCTTTAACCGTATCAATCAAGCCCACAGATCCTGGAATCACGGGAACACCCGAATTTTTCATGGTTGCTTTGGCAGTTGCCTTGTCGCCCATTGCATTGATTTGATCAGCAGTTGCTCCAATAAATTTGATACCATACTCCGCACAAATTCTTGAAAATTCAGCATTTTCCGATAAAAATCCGTAGCCTGGATGAATTGCATCCGCACCCGTAACCTCGGCGGCGGATATAATAGCAGGAATATTTAGGTATGATTGTCGGCTTGGTGGAGGTCCAATACAAACGGCTTCGTCCGCAAATTTTACGTGAAGACTTTCACGATCGGCGGTTGAGTAAACCGCTACGGTTCTAATGCCCATTTCTCGGCAAGTTCTGATGATACGAAGGGCAATTTCACCACGATTGGCAATAAGTATTTTTTTAAACATATTTTTAGGGGTTAGGGGTTAGGAATTAGGGGTTAAAAATTGGCGACACACCTAACCTCTAACCCCTACACCTAACATCTAACCTATTGTTCTACAACAAAAAGAGGTTGGTCAAATTCTACTGGTGTGGCATTTTCTACCAAAACTTCAACAATACGTCCTGAAATTTCAGACTCAATTTCGTTAAATAATTTCATTGCTTCAATAATACAAACGGGTTGTCCTTTTGAAATGTCTGAACCAACTTCAGTTAATGAAGGTCTGTCTGGACTCGCTGAGCGATAAAATGTTCCAATCATCGGTGATTTGATGGTAATTCTGTTTGAAACAACCACGGGAGCCGCTACAGGAACAGCCGCAATTGTCTGATGAACCACAGATGCAACTGCCACGGGAGCAGCAACTTGCGGAGCAAAAGCAACCATTTGCTGACCTATGGGAGCAACACCGTATCTTTTTACAGATAATTTCAGTTCAGAGGTTTCGATACTTACCTCATCAAGGTTTGACTGTGCAATAAAGTCAAGGAGTTTTTGAATTTCTTTATTTTCCATGTTTTTTTAGGGATTGGGGTTAGGATTTTACTTCTACTTCCGAGATTAGTGTCCTCACCAGCCAATTGTGTACGTTAACACATACAGATTTTGCTTACGCACGATGGTCGAAGGACACCAACCGTTGGACTCAAATCCTAATTCTTAACAATTAACTTTTAACTCTTTCAACGTACTCATAAGTACGAGTATCTACTTTGATTTTTTCGTCTGTTTGGATGAATAATGGAACCGTGATTGTTGCTCCTGTTTCCACCGTTGCGGGTTTTTTAGGGGCATTTGCTGTATCGCCTTTAACTCCATTTTCAGTGTAAGTGACCACTAATTCCACAAACATTGGCATTTCGCACGAAATCGGTAAATCTGTTTCAGTATTGATAAGAATTTCAACTTCTTGCCCTTCTTTCATCAAATCTGAGCCTGGAACCATCTCTTTGTTTAAGGTAACTTGATCGAAAGTAATGTTGTCCATAAACGTAAATCCAAATTCTTCGGCGTAAAGATATTGATAAACCCGACGTTCAACCCGCACGGGGAAAATGGTTACGCCTGAATTGAAAGTATTATCAATTACTCTACCTGTGTTCAAGGATTTTAATTTTGTTCTCACAAAAGCGGGACCTTTGCCTGGTTTTACATGAAGGAATTCAACAATCGAAAATAAATCATTGTTGAATTTAATTACTAATCCGTTTTTAATATCTGCGGTATTTGCCATTGTATTTTTTTTTACTATATTCTTTTATAATTTATTCAAAAAATTCTCAGTATTTCGAGCCTTCTTTTTTTCAAATTTTGTTTCTTTTCACAGCTTGTTTGAGTTCTTTGATTAGTGTCTTGTTAGATATTTTGTTCATAGTAAAACTCCTTATTTATTTCATAACTAACTATTAATCAACCATTAACTTATTCATCCGATTGTTGGTGAAAAACGCCAACAAAGGCGGGAATCACATACAAATCTTTTCTTCCGATTATTGGTAGAAAACATCAATAATCGGAAGAAATAGCGTAAATGCCTCTGCTAATAACTGTTAACCAGTGACCAACCTCAAATCGCCCATTTTAAATAAACACTCCCCCAAGTAAATCCTCCACCAAAAGCTGCCAAGATTAAATTATCGCCCTTTTTCAATTGAGATTCATAATCCCACAAACACAGTGGAATCGTAGCAGCGGTGGTATTTCCGTATTTTTGAATGGTCAGCATTACCTTTTCTTCGCCAACGCCCATCCGATGTGCGGTTGCGTCAATGATGCGTTTGTTTGCTTGGTGGGGTACTAAAAATGCAATATCATCACCCGTCAAATTGTTTCTTTCCATGATTTCTGCCGAGACATCCGCCATTTTTGTTACCGCAAATCTAAACACCGCTGGACCTTCTTGATGAATGAAATGCCATTGTTTATCAATCGTTTCATGGGTTGGTGGATAAGCGCTTCCGCCCGCTTTTTGAATGAGATAGTCTGCCCCAGAACCGTCCGATTTCAATATAAAATCTTGAATTCCCAGCCCTTCATAATTCGCTTCTAATAAAACTGCCCCCGCACCGTCACCAAATAAAACGCAACTGGTTCTATCAGTGTAATCAACAATTGAAGACATTTTATCGGCTCCAACCACCACCACTTTCTTGTAACGGCCTGATTCTATGAACATTGCACCCGTTGTTAAGGCATTAATGAATCCTGAACAAGCAGCGGCAACATCAAAAGAACCTACGTTTTTAATACCCACTGCTTCACAAATAAGATTGGCAGTCGCTGGGAAAAAATGGTCGGGTGAAATGGTGGCACAAATCAATAAATCAATTTCTTCAGGATTTGTGTTAGTTTTAGTTAATAACCCTCTAACCGCCTCAATTCCCATTACAGAAGTCCCTTTTCCTTCGCCTCGCAAAATATGACGCTCCTTTATACCCGTTCGTGTCATTATCCATTCGTCGGTGGTATCAACAAGTTTAGCTAAGTCAGCATTCGTAAGGATGTCTTCGGGAACGTATCCTTGTACGCCTGTAATTGCAGCAGTTATTTTGGTCATAATATTTTCTGAGGTTGGGGTATAAAGTCGTAGGCTTGGCGTATTTAGATGGAAATACCTTAATCCCTTATGGATTGATATACCTACCAGTCAACAAAAGTGTGCGTTTTTTCCTCTTCCTTACGACCTCATATTTCATACCTACCGTAGTGCTTCTTTAATTTTTTCAGTAACTTTTGATTCAACCAACTTGCGACAAAGTTGAACCATATTTTTTGCCGCCGTTACCGACGACGAACCATGTGCAATAATAACATTTCCATTTACCCCAATAATCGGACTGCCTCCAACAGCTTCATAATTAGTTTTGTCTAAAAACTCATCGCTGATGCCTTTATCCTTCATAATTCCGTAAAGAGATTCACCCATTTTCAAGAGGATATTTCCAGTAAAACCATCCGTTACAATCACATCGGCTTTGCCTTTAAAGAAATCTTTTCCCTCAATATTACCAATAAAATTGATAGATTTATCTTCTTTCAACAATTTATACGCTTGTTGAACGATCAACGAACCTTTTTCCTCTTCTTCTCCGATGTTCATCAACGCCACTCTTGGTACTTCAATATCCATCGTCGCTTTTGCATAAATAGAGCCTAAAACACCAAATTGAGCGAGAATTTCGGGTTTTACATCAGCGTTTGCTCCAATATCCAAAATCACCGCTAAATTTCCACCTATTTGTGGAGCAAATCCCGCAATCGGCGGACGTAACACACCTTCTATAGTTTTGATGGAAAATAAAGAACCTACCATTATTGCCCCAGTATTTCCTGCAGAAGCTAATACATCAATCTCGCCCGCCTTTAAAAGTTTAAACCCAACTCCGATACTGGAATTGGGTTTAGATTGCAAGGCTCTAACGGGGTGCTCGCCCATTTCAATAGTCTCATTTGCTTCAACAATTTCAATATTTGTACCCTTAAACTTTTGATTATCAAGTATTTGTTTAATCTCTTGGACCCTACCAATCAAAACGATGGTAATGTCGGCAGGTACTTCTTGTGCTGCTAAAATGATTCCCTCTACGATTGCTTTGGGGGCAAAATCTCCACCCATTGCATCTATACCTATCTTCATTAATGTGTTTTCCGGTTAAACGATTTAACCACAAATCTAACTACTATTGAAGTGTTAATTAGTATTTTTCGTAAAAATAGTTTCAGAAATTAGATTTTTTCAAATTCTAATTTCTGAAACTATTTCGAAATTATTGATGCAATGTTCAATGCTCAGTTATAGATGGACAAATAATTAAGCGTTTACTCTTTTACTTGAATTTGAGTATTGAAGATTTGTCAATCATTATTTCTAACTATGCTTGAACTGCGTAACCTTCAACAACCATTTTGCCTTTGTACATCAAGTTTCCTTCGAATATGTGTGCACGGTGACGTAAGTGAATTTCACCTGTTGTTGGGTCAGTAGTAATTGTTTTTGGAGTACCAAAGTCGTGTGAACGTCTTTTATCTCTGCGAGCCGTCGAAATTCTCCGTTTAGGATGTGCCATTTCTTTATTTCCTTAAATTATGATTCGTTATTTATTTATTACTAATTTTTGTTCAATTTCATCAAAGCCTCCCAACGTGGGTCAATTGGTTTTTGTACTTCGTTTGTTTCTTCGTCGTCTTGACTTTCATATTTGATGGTTGAATAAACAATCTCTCCTTCATCTTCTGATTCTTCATCGTTCAATTCAAAATTATCGTCGTCATCATCTCCAAAATCTAAATCATCCTCATCAATATCTTCTTCTTCGTATTCCTCCTCAAATTTTTTCATTAAACTTTCATACGTCACCTCATCTTTTATGAAGCGTGGATGCAGTTTTTTAATAGGAATTTGTAAACCAATAAAATCAAAAATATCTTGTGCAACGTTAATATACTGTGTGTTACGGTCAATCAATACTAATTCCTCCGTGATTTCTTCGTTGTGGTCAGAAAATTTTAGAATCATTTTCTGGGTAACATCCACTGGAAAATCGAAAAGATCAAGACTTCTATCGCAAGTTAACTCAACGCTTCCAGTGATTTTGTATACCATCTGAATCATCGTTTCATTTTTATTTAGAACGACGGTTGATTTAAAGTTCCCCTTCTGAATTAATTCTTGGTCGAGTGCTTCAAAAAAATCATCTTTCCCTTCAAATTCATGCACGTATTGCTTGTTTTCGAGGCGAAAAATGTCAATTTTGAAGGTATTTAAGATACTTTTTTGCACAGACTTTATTTGAAAAGACTGCAAAATTAAAGAGTTTTTTTAATAAAGAAAAGGAAAGATTGAAATTAGTTATAAGTTGTAAATTATTAGTTTTGAGTAAGTGTTCTAATAACGTACAAAAAGTGTCCGAAAACGGACACTTTTTGTACGTATAAATATATAAAATTCTGATAATCAGACTATTATATATTTGGCATATATTTGGGACAATTCCATGCGTAACCATTTCAAGGTAAATAATTAATTACGTAATTACCATTTACTCTTAACCGTTCGACTTTGAACTCCAAATATCATGTTAAAAAATTATCTAAAAATCGCCCTTCGGAATCTTGTCAAAAACAAGGTGTATTCTTTTATCAATATTGCTGGTTTAGCGGTGGGAATGGCGGTGGCTATGCTCATTGGTTTATGGATAATTGATGAACTTTCTGCCAATAAACATCACAAGAATTATAATTCAGTTTATCAGGTAATGATGCACCAATCTTTTGATGGACATCGTGGTTCTCAGACTTCTCTCCCCTACCCAATGGGCGAAGAATTACGGACTAAATACCCTGATTTTAAGGCAGCTGCGATGTGTGATTGGGGAAGCGGACATTCGTTAGTTACGAGCAATCAGAAGTTTAATAAGTTCGGACATTATTTTGGGGAGGAAGGTGTTGACATGTTTTCCTTAAACATTTTAAAAGGTGACAAAAATCCTTTAAAAGACCCTTATTCAATTGTTTTAACAGATGAGTTGGCAACAACAATATTTGGTAATCGAAACCCGATTGGAATGGTTTTGAAAGTAGACAATATTGTTGATTTGAAAGTGACGGCAGTGGTTGCAAAACAACCTAAAAATGCCACTTTACAATTTGATTATTTGTTACCGTGGAACTTACAAATCAAGTTACTGGATCAAATTAAAAATCAACAAACCGATTGGGGAAACAACTCATTTCAGGTTTATGTACAATTGAAAGAAGGTGTAAATCCATCAAAAACGAATGCCAATATTAAGAATGTAGTTCTAAATCATCTGAAGAACGATAAATTAATGCAGACGAATGTCAGACCAGAGGTTTTTTTGCATCCGATGGCTAAATGGAGACTTTACAACGAATTTTCCAATGGTACAAATACGGGTGGCTTTATCAAATATGTGAAACTCTTTGGCATTTTTGGACTCATTGTCTTATTAATTGCTTGCATCAATTTCATGAATTTAAGTACGGCTCGTTCAGAAAAAAGGGCGAAAGAAGTTGGCGTTCGTAAAGCCATGGGTTCTGGGCGTGGGGAGTTAATTGGGCAGTTTTTGAGTGAGTCTTTGGTAATTTCATTCATTGCTTTGTCGTTTGCTTTAATCTTGGTTGAATTGGTTTTGCCTGCTTTTAATACCATTACCGAAAAAAATGTTTCATTACAATTAGCAGACCCTACTTTTTGGGGCATTATATTGATTTTCACTATATTCACGGGACTTTTGGCGGGTAGTTATCCTGCACTTTATTTGTCGTCATTCAATCCTGTGAGAGTCTTGAAAGGTACGATTCGGGTGGGTAAAAGTGCTTCATTACCTCGTCAGGTTTTGGTGGTTTTGCAATTCTCATTTTCGATTGCTTTAATGATTGGAACCGTGATTATCTACCAACAAATTCAACACGGTAAAAATCGCCCGATTGGTTTTGATAGTAAAGGATTGATTTCAGTATTTATTTCGGCTGATTTAGTTAAAAACTTCGACCCTCTTCGTACTGAATTATTGGCTTCGGGTGCTGTATCATCAATTTGTAAATCTTCGTGTCCGCCTTATCAAACATGGAGTAATAATGGAGGTTGGGAATGGAAAGGGGCAAAACCAGAGGATAAATCGGCTCTATTCAACACGATTGCTTCCGATTATGATTATATCAAAACAGTAGGCATAAAACTGAAAGCTGGGCGAGATTTTTCAAGAGATTTTGCTTCGGATTCTGCGGGGGTAATTCTGAATGAAGCTGCCGTGAAAAGAATGGGACTCAAAAATCCTGTGGGGGAATTATTGAAATGGAATGGAGAAACTCGTAAAGTAGTTGGCGTTGTGCCTAATATGCAAATGGATTCTCCTTTTGAAGTGATTCGTCCTACTACCATCATTTTTTCTAAAACATGGGCTAATCTGATTTGTGTAAGAATGAATCCAAACGTTTCAGCCTCGGGAGCCATTAAAAAAATGAACCTAATTTTTGATAAATATAATCCTGGTTATCCTTTCGAGTATCAGTTTACGGACGAACAATACGCCAAGAAATTTAATTATTTAGAACTCATCGGAAACTTATCATTAGCGGTCGCATTCTTAGCCATTTTCATATCTTGTTTAGGTTTATTTGGCTTGGCATCATTCATGGCAGAACAACGCACAAAGGAGATTGGCGTAAGAAAAGTTTTGGGGGCAAGTGTGATGAATATTACGACTTTATTATCGAAAGACTTCTTAAAATTGGTAATAATCTCCATCTTAATTGCTTCACCAATTGCTTATTTTACGATGAAAAATTGGTTGCAAGATTATGAATATCGCATAGAAATTGGATCGGGTGTTTTTGTGTTGGTAATGGTAGTTGCAATTGTAATTGCCTTGTCAACTGTAAGTTACCAAGCAATTCGGGCGGGATTGGCGAATCCTGTAAAATCGTTGCGAACAGAGTGATTTTAGGAGGAAAAGAGAAAGATAAAATGATAAACCTTGTAAAATGATGAATTTAATAGGGTTTATCTGTTAAAAGATGTTAAGGCAAAATCAAAAACTTATTCTGTTGATTATCTTCATAATAGCAAAATAA
>Ga0123336_10005518_pt1 | contig 10070 bp, 6 predicted proteins | sample SSSSmetaG_FD_96466 | JGI IMG/M metagenome (GOLD analysis project Ga0123336, IMG submission 96466) | Glacier valley bacterial and archeal communities from Borup Fiord, Nunavut, Canada, to study Microbial Dark Matter (Phase II) - ​SSSS metaG | ecosystem: Environmental > Aquatic > Freshwater > Ice...
CTTTTGTATAAGACATCCCCAGAATCTAAATAATTTTGAATATAGTACTTACTATTTCCATTTAACATTTTTCCAATGTTTTTAAAATCATCTAAATTGTGAATTCCTTTAACAACAGTAGTCCTGAATTCATAATCAATCTTGTTCTCTTTAAGAATATCAATAGATTTTTTAATATTATCTAATAGCTCATCGTTTTTTATACCAGCAGCAATGTGATAATTTTCTATACTTGATTTTATATCCATAGCTACATAATCAATCAGTTTCTCATCTATTAGTTCTTTTAGCAATTTTGGATTAGTTCCATTTGTGTCAAGTTTTACGTTTACCCCAGTAGAAGATTTAATCTTGATTATAAAATCTTTTAAATCTTTATACATGGTAGGTTCCCCTCCGCTAATGCATACACCTTCTAATATATTTTTTCTTTTCTTTAAAAAGTCTAATATATATTGTTCAGAGTATACCTCAGTTGATTCATTTAAAACTAATGAAGAGTTGTGACAGTAAGGGCATCTAAAGTTACATCCACTAGCAAATAATATGCAAGCTAAATGGTCTGGATAATCTAACAATGTCGTCTTATTTATTCCCGAAAAATTCATATTTACCTCCTACCTACGACTTTAATTTATTGAATAAGAGGACTAAAACACTCCCCTTATTCAAAACTATTGATGTTATTCTTCTAAATATTTTATAATACTTGAAGCATTAACATACTTTTTATAACCAGTTTCAGTTAGTACCAACAATGTTGGAGCTGACATTACTCTGTTTTCTTTACAGAAAGCAACATTTTCATCAGCATATAATTCAACGTATTGAATGTTTTTTTGTTGTAGCAGTTCTTTAACAATTTTACAATTTGGACAAGTTTTAGTAGTTAACAAAACTATATTGGAATTTAAAGATTTAAATTCTTTCTTTTCTTCTGTTTTTTCAACTATTACTTGTTCTTCTTTATCGCAAGCTACTTCTTTCTTAGATTTATAAAGAACATAAGTTTTTCTGTTTTTATATTCTTGAGATTTTCCATCATTCCAATTTTTAATCGGACGATAGTAACCAGTAATTCTACTATAAACTTCCGTTTCTTTTCCGCAATGAGGACAAGTAAATTGTTCTCCTATTAGATAACCATGTTCTGCACATATAGAATAAGTTGGGGAAATTGTATAGCAAGGCAATTTATAATTTTCTGCGATTGCTCTGACAAGTTTAGCTGTTGATTTCCAATCTGGTAATTTTTCTCCAAGAAAAGCGTGAAATACTGTTCCAGATGTATACAACGGTTGAAGTCTATCCTGGATATCTAACGCATCAAACAAATCTTCTGTATATTCTACAGGTAAATGTGATGAATTAGTATAAAAAGGAGTGTCTCCTTCTTTCCCAGCAGTTATTATATCTGGGAATTTCTCTTTGTCATGTTTTGCAAATCTATAAGTAGTACCCTCAGCAGGTGTAGCTTCAAGATTGTACAAATCGCCATATTTTTCTTGATAATCTGACAATTTATTTCTCATGTAATTTAATACATCTTCTGTAAATTGTTGAGTTTTAGCATCTGTTAAGTCTTTACCTAACCATGATGCATTTAACCCAGCTTCATTCATCCCAATTAATCCTATTGTTGAAAAATGACTATCAAAATTACCAAGGTATCTTGCCGTATATGGATATAAGCCATCATTTAACATTTTTGTTATGAAATTTCTCTTAATCTTCAATGACCGAGCAGCTATATTCATTAAGCGTTTTAATATTTTATAGAAATCTTTTTCATCTTTTGCTAAGTAAGCTATTCTTGGAATATCTATTGTTACTACCCCAACAGAGCCTGTGCTTTCTCCTGCACCAAAAAAGCCACCAGATTTTTTACGTAATTCTCTAAGGTCTAATCTCAAACGACAACACATTGACCTAACATCACTTGGTTCCATATCGCTATTTACATAGTTTGAAAAATATGGAGTACCATATTTAGCAGTCATTTCGAATAATAACTTATTATTTTCTGTCTCTGACCAATCAAAATCCTTAGTAATTGAATATGTTGGAATTGGATATTGAAATCCACGTCCGTTTGCATCGCCTTCAAGCATAACTTGAATATATGCTTTATTTATCATATCCATTTCTTTTTTACAATCCTTGTATTTAAAGTTCTGTTCTTTACCACCTACTATACAAGGTAATTCTGCTAAATCATTAGGCATTGTCCAATCAAGCGTAATATTTGCGAATGGAGCTTGTGTTCCCCATCTGCTAGGAGTGTTTACCCCATAGACAAGTGATTGTACACATTGCTTTACTGCTCTATAGTCCATATTATCCTTTTTTACAAAAGGTGCTAAATACGTATCAACTGAGGAGAAAGCTTGTGCTCCTGCCCATTCATTTTGAAGAATACCAAGAAAATTTACCATTTGATTACAAAGTGTTGAAAGATGCTTTGCAGGTGCGGAATTAATTTTACCAGGTACACCGCCTAATCCTTCTTGTATTAACTGTTTAAGAGACCAGCCTGCACAATATCCAGTCAACATTGATAAGTCATGAATATGCATTGCTCCATCTCTGTGAGCATTGCTAATTTCTTCATCATAAACTTCTGATAACCAATAATTAGCAGTAATTGCTCCTGAATTGCTAAGTATAAGCCCTCCTACTGAATATGTTACAGTAGAGTTTTCTTTAACTCTCCAATCTTCTACTTTAACATATTTATTAACTATATCTTTGTAATTGATATTTGTTTTTCCGATATTTCGTTCTCTTTCTCTTTCTTTTCTGTACAAAATGTAAGCTTTTGCTACATCTGTATACCCAGAATCAATAAGAACCTCTTCTACACTATCTTGAATTGTTTCTACTGATATTTCATCATTTATAATATTCCTACTACATTTAGCAGTTGTTCTTAATGCTAACCTTTCAAGAATACTATCATCTGAATAATTATCAGTTGCTTTGAATGCCTTTGAAATAGCCTCTTCTATTTTTTCTAAAGTGAATTCTACCTTTTTTCCGTTTCGTTTTGCCACATTTAACATGTTTTTTTCTCCTCTCAAACTTGTTGTTTTTGTTTCTAATGTAATAAACATAACTTTACATTCTAGGATTACACTATACCGTTTTTAAAAATGTAATGCTAATGTTAATACAACGAACAAAAACTAACTTTAACTAAATTGATACATGTTTTTCTTTTTCTTTAACCTTTTTGTTTTATAACTCAATTTGCGCTTAGAATTATAAAACTCAATACCACAATATATTTTCCTCCCATGTTTTATTTGTATACTATATTATATTAGGATTTTACAGTAATTACAAAACGTATACCAATATAAAATTAATTGACGTGTTTATAGTAGGCTATTTTTATTTAAATAAAAAATATGAATCCTAAAATAAAGAATGACTTATATCAGTAAATTTATAGTGTTATATATAATATAGTATGTTATTAGTAAAAGGTCAAGCTATTTAAAATTAACAAAAAATAGCATGTAAAGAACATATAGTGATTAATTGATTAGTAACATCGTAGTTTGGTATGACAGCACCGATAATTATATTTGCTATTGAAAAGAGGTCCAAGATGGGTACAAGATGAGGCCCAAGATGAGGCCCAAGATGAAAGTAAAAATTCGCATAAAACATATTCGTGTTATAATTTATAAACTAACATGATATCTTTATTAAAATCAGTAAAACAAAAAATTTTTCAAAAAGTATTGACGAAATAAAAAAAACATGTTACAATAGAGATGAAAACAAAATAATATAAAACATCTTTGTGTTATAAAACAAAGACAAGTGGAATATAGTTGATAAAACACATAAATAAGAAAAACTTTCCAAGAACTATTGACAAAAAGAAAAAGATGTGTTATAATTAATAAGAAGAACAAAAACCCGTTATCAACAGTGGTTGAACGGATTAAAATAAAATAAAATAAATTTTAAGAAAAGGAGGAAATACATTATGTTTAACAGAGGATTTGTAGTAGCAGTAGCGATTAGACCGATTCATGTACAGGTGCAACCGATTATGTGGGCACGTGCTATTTGCAATGCGAAAAAATCCTTATCTAAGAATATAATGCATTTTCTCTTAAAATATGAGAGTCTTGACAAAGCGTTAAGTATTTAAGAGTATACACAACGTTTATGCATTAAATAGCCTTAGAGTTATTGGATTTTTTCCAACAATTCTAGGGCTGTTTTTATTTATTTTCACTTATATGCCAGAGTAGCTCAGTCGGTTAGAGCATCGGACTCATATCCCGAAGGTCAGTGGTTCGATACCACTCCCTGGCACCAGCGGTTTTAGTTTTTATCTTTTCGGGTTCCTATCAAAATTTCGAAAAAGGTTAGATTATTCTATTATATATACTTTTTAGTTGGTAACCTAATTATCAGTATACGGGTGTTAGCACTACGGGTAAACAGTATATATATAAAAAACATGGGGATATAGCTCAGTTGGAAGAGCATCTGCCTTGCACGCAGAGGGTCAAGGGTTCAATTCCCTTTATCTCCACCATTTAATATAGCGACATAACTCAATCGGGAGAGTGCCTTCCCTACAAGGAGGATGTTGTGGGTTCGATTCCCACTGTTGCTACCACATGGGCTTATAGTTCCAACTGGAAGAACGCTTGGCTGGCAGCCAAGAGGTTACGGGTTCAAATCCCGTTTGGTCCACCATTACATTTAAATTATTAATTATGAAAGGAGTGCTCATTATGATGATAAAACACAATTGGGGATTATTGAAAAATCAAATAATCGGATTTAAAGAAATTGAAGATAATAAAATATCAGTTCATAAAGGAATAATGAAAAATGTTAAAACGTTTAAAGATAAGTTGAAATTTACATTCGAAGATGGTAAAACATTAGAAATTACTACTGACATTTTCAATCGGCTATACATTAGGAGAAAAGATGACGTAATTTGGTTTATTTATGAGGGTCAAAGTTGTAAAGTTGTTTCTGGAATGATTGGTTTCACACTATCTGATACTTATGGATTTCCTGTTGAAATCACAAAAGAAATTTTTGAAGAAAAAGATTTGGACCTTGATGTTGAAGGATTTAACGTAATAAAAACTCTTCAAAAAGAGAAATCACAAAATACATTTAAAAATACAAATGCTTTTTAACTATGTGTCTATAGTTCAATAGAAAAGAACAACGGGTTTCTAACCCGTAGGTTGGAGGTTTGACTCCTCTTAGACACACCATGGATTTGTAGTTCAATGGGAGAACAGCCTGCATTTAAATATACAGGCGGACAAAGGTTCAATTCCTTTCAATTCAACATGGGGCCATAGCTCTAACTGGAAGAGCGTCTCGTTTGCAACGAGAATGTTGCGGGTTCAAATCCCGCTGGTTCCACCATTTTAATATATGCCTGTAGCTCAGTGGATTAGAGCATCGGTTTTCTAAACCGTCGGTCGGAGGTTCGAATCCTCTCAGGCATACCATTTACAAATTAATAACGGGGTGTAGCTCATTTGGCTTAGAGCGCGTGGTTTGGGTCCACGAGGTAGCAGGTTCAAAACCTGTCACCCCGACCAATAATATCGGGATATAGTTCAGTTGGTTAGAATGCACGTCTGATAAGCGTGAGGTCGATGGTTCGAATCCATCTATCCCGACCATTAAATATCTTGGGGTATGGCTCAACGGAAGAGCATCTTGCTACGAACAAGAAGGTTGCAGGTTCAAGTCCTGTTATCCCAACCAATTAATATGGTGAATATAGTCAAGTGGTTTAAGACGCAGGATTGTGACTCCTGTTCTCGTGGGTTCAAATCCCACTATTCACCCCATGTCTTGCAATATAACAACCTCTACGTGGTGCAAGATAGTAACTGTCAATGACAGGCTAATGTTATAAAATATTGGGATATAGTTCAGTTGGTTAGAACGCCCGTCTGATAAGCGGGAGGTCAGTGGTTCAAGTCCACTTATCCCAACCAATATATTGTGGAGTAGCCTAATTGGTAGGGCAGCTGGCTTTGACCCAGTAAGATATCAATCTTTGTGAAGGTTCAAATCCTTCCTCCACAGCCAATTTAATATAGGGGTATAGATAACTGGTAAGTCGGCGGGTCTCCAAAACCTTGCAGCGTGGGTTCAATTCCTACTACCCCTGCCATTTAAATAATAAAACATATAATAACATTATCGGGGTGTAGCTCAGTTGGAAGAGCGCGTGCTTTGGGAGCATGAGGTCGCAGGTTCGAGCCCTGTCACCCCGACCATAGGAAGATATTTGTGATTTTTCGACTTCGAATCAAATAAAAAATCAACAACTTTGTGAGGTGCTCGCAAGATTACATTAAAATTTGGATTTAAAACGTATCTTGCACTTATTTCCTTACATATTATCGAGATATAACTCAACTGGGAGAGTGTCTGCTTTACAAGCAGAAAGTTACAGGTTCAAGTCCTGTTATCTCGACCAATCAATTTCTGGGTGTAGCCAAGTGGTATGGCGCTGACTTAGGGAGTCAGAAATCGCAGGTTCAATTCCTGCCACTCAGACCAAAAACTAATATAGTTTTAATTTCTAATATTGGGGAGTCGCCTAATGGTAGGGCAGCGGGCTTTGAACCCGTGAGATATTAATCTTTGTGAAGGTCCGAATCCTTCCTCCCCAGCCATTTAAATAATAAAATATATAATAATATTATCGGGGTGTAGCTCAGATGGGAGAGCGCCTGGTTTGGGACCAGGAGGTCGCAGGTTCAAGCCCTGTCACCCCGACCAGTAGGAGAGATGCAGTCTCTTCGAGAACAAAAAAGGCATAAGTGGTTGTTAGAGTTTGTTAACCATGAGGGACGTATTCCCAAAGCTAAGGCTAAAATCAAACTTAATCAATATCGGAATGTAACTCAGTTGGTTAGAGTACAGAGCTGATACCTCTGAAGTCACTGGTTCGAGTCCAGTCATTCCGCCCAATATATCGAGATATAACTCAACTGGGAGAGTGCCGTCCTTACAAGGCGGAGGTTACAGGTTCAATCCCTGTTATCTCGACCATTTAAAATAATACCAAACCCAAAATAAACATTAAAAAAGGAGAAACAAAATGAAATTAGTTAACTTTAATAAAAATACAAATTCAAATGATAGTTTTGTGAATGCTCTTGTACTTGGTACAACTGGGCATGGAAGAGGATATCATCCTTGGGACAATCTTAAAAATTGTGAATGTGGCGGTTATCCGTGGATGCAAGGAAAAGATGGTGGTAATTTTGAAGAAGGTGCACCGTATAGAATTGAGTGTCATAAATGCAAAAAACATACAAAGTATAGCGATGTATCTGAAATAAAAAATGATTGGGAACATAACCTAATCGAATAACCAAAACATACTGGAGAGTCGCCTAATAGGTAGGGCACCAGACTTTGACTCTGGGGCTGAAAAGCTTGTGAAGGTTCGAGACCTTCCTCTCCAGCCAATTTAATATAGGGGTATAGATAACTGGTAAGTCGGCGGGCCTCCAAAGCCTTGCAGCGTGGGTTCAATTCCTACTACCCCTGCCATTCAAATAATAAAACATATAATAACATTATAACGGGATGTAGTTCAGATGGTAGAGCACTTGGGCATAGGTCTAAGAGGTCACAGGTTCAAGTCCTGTCATCCCGACCAATATATCGAAATATAACTCAACTTGGAGGTGGTCTAAATAATAAAAATTTCAGTAAGTAAAATACATTCAAATCTTTTAAATGTAATTGTGAAAAATTCTAATTCTTATAATGAAGTATTAAAGAAAATGGGTTATACGTCAACATCAGGATGGGTGCAAACAGAAATAAAAAAAAAGATAAAAAACTTAGGTATTGATAATAGTCATTTTTCAAGAGCTTTGATGGTTACAAAGAAAAAAGAATTAAGTGAAATATTTATAGAAGATTCTAAATGTGGGCAAAGAACACTTAGGACATACGTTATAAAGCTTAATCTTATTGAATATAAATGCATTGAATGTGGTCAACTACCAATTTATAATGAGAAGGAATTAGTATTACAATTAGACCACATAAATGGAATCAACAACGATAATCGACTAGAAAATCTTAGATTTCTTTGTCCTAATTGTCATTCTCAAACAAAAACATTTGGGATAAAAAATAAAAAAAAGACAACACAAATAAATAAAGAAATAAACTGTAAACTATGCAATAATTCAATAACAAAATATAGCAAATCAGGGTTGTGTAAAATTTGCAAGAATAAATTAAGTAGAAAAGTTGATAGACCTTTAAGAGAAGAACTATTAATATTGATTACTTCAAAATCCTTTTTGGATATAGGGAAACAATATGGAGTCTCTGATAACACAATAAGAAAGTGGTGTGAAAATTATAAGCTTCCTTATAAATTAGAAGAAATTTCAAAATTAAAAGAAAACATATCGGGAGATAATAGTCCAAATTAGTTTTCTATTAGTACTATAAAAATTTAAAATGTTATCTATACCGCTAAATAATAAATAATATAATACTATCATAACGACTGGGTGTAGCCCAGTGGTATGACCTCATATTTGGGATATATAAATCGCAGATTCAATTCCTGCCACGTATACCAGAGGGAGACATTTAAGAACAAAAATGGATTAGGTCGAATTAAAGAAAAAACAAAAAACTTTATGAGGTGTTAGCAAGATTACATTAAAATTTGGATTTAAAAAGTATCTTGCACTTATTTCCTCATATATATAGTGATATAGCTCAACTGGGAGAGTGCGTTCTTGACTAGGACGAAGTTGTGGGTTCGAGCCCCACTATTACTACCACATTATGGCTACGTAGCTCAGTTGGTTAGAGCAGGAGAATCATAATCTCAAGGTCACAGGTTCAAATCCTGTCGTAGCCACCAATATCTTTTATACAATAAACCTTTTATTAAGGTTATCTATTATAACATGTTTTAAAGCTTGTACAATCGATTTTAAGCTATTTAAATACAACCTGTGATAACTTATTCAAACAACAATAAAAGATGCTTAAATCGTTAATAACGGGATGTAACTCAGTTGGTTAGAGTACAGAGCTGATAACTCTGAAGTCAGTGGTTCGAGTCCACTCATCCCGACCATATAGGCGTGTAGTTTAATGGCAAAATAACAGTCTCCAAAACTGCAAGATGAAAGTTCGAATCTTTCCACTCCTGCCATTCAAATAATAAAATATAACAGTTAATTGAGGTGTTTAATATTAGTCGTGGTATTTATTGTATTAAGAATAAAATAAACGGAAAAATGTATGTTGGCAAATCTAAAAATATAGAAATGCGATGGAAACGACATTTGAAATCTTCAAAATATAAAAAAGATAAAGGATATGAATATCCACTATATAGGGCAATTCGAAAATATGGATTAATTAATTTTGAATTTCTTATTTTAGAGTTGACTCAGGTTTTAGACTTGGACACACTTGAAAGAGAATATATTTTAAAATTCGATACAATGTTACCAATTGGATATAATCAAGTGTTTGGGAATATTATTCAAAGTATAATAACCCCGCACACAATAGTTGAAGTATCAGACTTACTTGAAAATACATTATTTACAAACATAGAAATTGCAAAAATGTATAATATTTGTGATGATTCAGTTGGATTAATTAATAATGGAAAAACATGGAATAATCCTTTACAAAAGTATCCTTTGCGAAAACCAAAACTCAAAAAACCAAAAATAATTAAAAAAAATACTTGTGAATCTTGTGGTGATGAATGTAACATACATAACAAATATAAATTATGTAATAAATGCTATAAGAAAACTCAAAAAAGCAAATTAATGCCTACAAGAGATATATTAAAGGATGAGATTAGAAATCTTAGTTTTGTAGACGTGGGTAAAAGATATGATGTATCTGATAGCGCTATTAAAAAATGGTGTAGAAAACATGGGTTGCCTTTTAGGGCATCAGATATAAAAAAAATAACTAATAATGAATGGGCAAATATTTAATATATATATAAACATGTTAAAACATACTGTTTTTAATCAAAA
>Ga0123336_10005522_pt1 | contig 10068 bp, 6 predicted proteins | sample SSSSmetaG_FD_96466 | JGI IMG/M metagenome (GOLD analysis project Ga0123336, IMG submission 96466) | Glacier valley bacterial and archeal communities from Borup Fiord, Nunavut, Canada, to study Microbial Dark Matter (Phase II) - ​SSSS metaG | ecosystem: Environmental > Aquatic > Freshwater > Ice...
AGTTCTGTCGTGGATGAATCGAAGTGCCATTGACAAATCGCTGATTCCCTTCTTTGAGGCGAAGAATAGCTTCTTCCAATGATGGTGGGACAACCTGACTGTGGGCCATGGTAATCCCCGTTACTATAAGACTAAAAAGAAGACTGCATTTTTTTATATTCATTATTAATAATTAGTTGGTTGACGTTTCAAATTGCCATTGAGGATCTTCTGTCATGTCTTTCTGAGTAAAATCGTATTGTTTTCAAATCCTCATTTTAGCGTCGCAAAAATGCACGTTAGTATTCATATAGTTTTATTTATAGTTTTGATGTAATCCATAAATATAAATTATGAATTATACCCTTAATCAGCTACAGGTTTTTCTTAGAATTACCCAGACAGAAAGTGTGACCAAGGCAGCAGAAGAACTACACCTGACACAGCCTGCGGTTTCAATACAGCTAAGAAACTTCCAGGATCAATTTGAAATTCCGCTAACCGAAGTTGTGGGAAGAAGGATTTATATCACTGAATTCGGTAAGGAAATCGCCACAGCAGCCGAGAACATTCTCAATCAGGTCGCTGAAATCAATAGCAAAACACTAAAGTTCAAGGGACAGTTGTCCGGACGATTAAAAATTTCTGTTGTGTCAACGGCAAAATATATCATGCCTTATTTTCTTTCATCGTTTATACAGCAGCATCCTGGTATTGAATTATTGATGGACGTCACCAATAAGAATAAAGTAGTGGAGAGCCTTGAAGATAATGCTGTTGATTTTTCCATGGTATCAATACTCCCCAAAACATTGAACGTTCAAAAATTGGATCTCCTTCAGAATAAATTATTCCTGGTGGGGAACCTCGACCGAAAATTTAATAAATCAGTACACGCCAGGGAGTTATTGAAAGAGTTGCCACTTATTTATCGCGAAAAGGGCTCTGGTACACGACAGACCATGGAATCATTTCTTGATAAGTACAAAATAAAAGCAATCAAGCGCATGGAACTCACCTCCAACGAAGCAGTAAAGCAGGCTGTTTTGGCGGGGCTGGGTTATTCTATCATGCCCTTAATTGGTATAAAGAATGAACTTCAAAATGGAGGCCTTCAGATTGTAAATGTGAAAGAACTCCCTATTAAAACGGTATGGAGCATGATCTGGCTAAAAGGTAAAAAACATTCGCCTGTAGCGGCTGCCTTCCTCGCCTACATGATAAAAGAAAAATCCAATATCATTCAGCAAAAATTTGAATGGTATGAACAGTATTGAACAGACATTAGTAATTTACATCAGTCCAACGGAACATAAATGTCAAACGAAGCGCCAACGCCAGGTCTTCCCGTAGCGGTAATAAACCCTTCATGATTGTCCACAATTTTTTTTACGATTGCCAACCCTATCCCTGTTCCAGCGTATTCCTCTTTTGAATGCAATCGCTGAAATACTTCAAAAATTCTTTCATTGTAATGGGGATCAAAACCAATTCCATTGTCGGTTATAGTAATATTATAATACATCCTACCCCGCTCACGGATAGAGCTCAACGCCACGCTATCCGATAGTTTATTTAGAAAAACTTTCTTTCCATCAATTTTGATCTTTGATGGTTCGGTAGCTTTCGCGAACTTAATTGAATTCAATATTAAATTGGAAAGAAGCTGCTTGAACTGAAAAGGAATAATAGTTAGGTTGATAAGTTGCTCTATCTGGAGGGACACATTTTTGCCATCCATCTCGTCAGAAATCTCATTCACCACTTCATCAATAATTTTATTTAAATTGATTTTTTCAAAATTTCTATCGCCCGCTTTTATTCTTGAAAAATCAAGTAAATCATCAATTAACCGTTGCATCCTCGAAGCAGCAGATCGCATTCTCTTGAAATAATCTTTTCCCTTATCTGAAAGGTTTTTAAATTCATTATCGAGAATTTTACTTGCAAACGTCTGAATTTTTCTGAGCGGTTCCTGCAAGTCATGACTCGATATGAATGTGAATGACTCAAGCTCCTTGTTTTTAATTTCGAGCTCTTCGTTCTTAATAAGCAATTCTTGTGTTCTGTCTGCGACAATTTTATTTAATTCCTGGAGAAAAGTTTTTTCAGCATGTGTGTCGTTAAAAGCCCCTACCCATTTAATAATTTTCTTATTTTCATCATACACAGGTTCACCCGTAACAGTAAACCATTTATACAATCCAGAGATGCTTTTTAACCTGACGTCATATTTATAAAATTCACCTGTAGCGAGACTCCTGAGCCAGGCACTATTTATTCCATCAATATCATCGGGGTGAACAATAGCTTGCCATTCCTCTGCGCCCTTTGGTTTTACGCCTGTATAGTCAAACCATTTCCCGGATGTGTATTCTGAAATTCCATTCGCATCAGTAACCCATACGAGCTGTGGCAGTGCTTCAGACAATTGACGAAATCTTTCTTCACTCTCCTTTATTTTCTCTTGCTCCTTTTTTCTCTCAGTAATATCTCTGGCTATTGCAAAGAGATAAGGCTCGTTCTTCAAATGAAGGACACCCATATTTACTTCGACAGGATAAAGGGACCCGTCTTTTCTCCTGTGGCTCGTTTCGAAGGGAATAATTATGCCATCTACCGCTTTTTTAAAAATTTGCCTGAATGAATGAAGGTCAAAGTTCGGGTCCACATCTGGTACTCGTAGTAACGATGACTCAGTTTCCGAATACCCCCATCTCACTAAAGCTATCTTGTTCAAATAAGCAAACGATCCGTCTTTTCGCACTAGTATGAAAGAATCCGTTGCATTATCAGCCATGTATTTAAACTTTTCAATTTGTTCTTCAAACGCTTTGCGTTGCGTGGTCTCCTGTGTAATTCCATTCACGCGAACAGGTTGTCCTTCATTATTAAATGTTATTTTTCCTTTTGACTTTACCCAGCGGGTTATTCCATCGTGAATACCAATCGTCCTGTATTCCAGTTCATAAAATTCCTTACTTTGCGAGTTGACCATTTCCCTAACTATCTCCTCCGATCTTTTTCGATCATCAGGGTGTATACCGTTGACATAGTGTGAATATTCTACATCCGTATCGTGATGAAGCCCAAACATTTCTTTGGTTCTGTTAGACCATGTTATTGTTTGTAATACAGGGTTGAAATCAAACGTTCCTAAACCACCTCCCTCCAACGCCATCCTCAATTTCTCTTCACTTTCCCTTATTTTATTCCGCTCTATAATTTGAGAGGTGACGTCATTTCCGTATACGAGAATACCATCGACCTTCCCGTTGTTATTAACAGAGGGGACGTACACAAAATTGATAAAGAAGTCTTTTGTTTCGCCGTTTGGTTGTTGAAGATTGATACGGACTTCCAGTGGAGCGTACGTTTTCCCTGTCGCATAGCTGTTATCAAGTAATTCATAAAAGCCCTGCCCTTCCAATTCCGGCAAAACGCTTCTTATCGGCTTTCCAAGAATTTCACGGCTTGCAATAAGTTTTAGGTAAGATTCATTAGCAAGTTCAAAAATATGGTTAGGACCTCTCATCATACAAATGATCGATGGAGCATCGGTAACAAGAACCTTAAGTTCTTTTTCAAAGCGTAAGGATTTATTCAATTCACTAATAATTCCCGAATACGATAAAAATAAAACAGCAAGTGCACAAAGACTGGTAAAAAGAACGACTATAGGAGTTATAATTTTTTTCTCGCTAAGTACTTCGTTCCGGTCCACATATAATTCATTCTCTACACTGTTCATCAAATGTATTCCTGCCTGCAAACTGTCCATGATCGTTTTCCCGCCTAGAATTTGTAAATTAGTCAAGGGACCTTGTCTGTCAGACTTGAGCAAATAGTCCATATATGAAATGCGCTGATCAGACAATACTTTTATAGCAACCAGATTTTGTTGTTGCACCACATTGTCCCGAGTGAGCTGTGTGAGCGTCTCCAGATGCCAGGGAAAAATTTTTAAGGCTTGCGTATATTCTTTAAGAAATAAGGAATCATGTGTCAGTAAATAGCCTCTCTGATTTGTTTCGGCGTCTTTCAAGACACCTAAAAGTTTCTCCAATTCCAGCGTAACATGTGTTGTGTGATGTACCCATTTGGCAGAGTCAATTAACAGCATTACTTGTCTGAATGAAAAAAATGAGGCAGACATCAAAACAAGAAGCGTTGCCAGGTAGAAAAGCTTCACTTTACCGATTTTCTTCAGGGATATTTTCATTTCAGAATTTTAATATATTTACTGCTCTAAAAAATATATTCTATACTCTTTATATGGAGATCTTTCATTGATGCACTCAACATATAACGTTAGAAAATTGAATTAAAATTAATAATTTGTATGAAGAGAAATATTGTTCTGGCAGACGATGATTTAGACGATTGCATGCTTTTTGAGGATGCAATAAATGAAATTTCTCATGATATCAAGTTGATTGTTGCCAATAATGGAAACGCATTGATGTCAACGCTCGAGGGAACAGTTCCTCCTCCGCCATTTGCAATTTTTCTGGACCTCAATATGCCTGGTAAAAATGGATTTGAATGTCTGAAGGAGATTAGGTTAAACCCTAAATTTGAGTCCATTCCGGTGGTGATATTTTCTACTTCCAAAAATGAAAATGCTATTGATGAGACTTATTCATTGGGAGCAAACTATTATATGATTAAACCCTCCAGTTTTTCAATGTTAAAAGAAGTCATTAGAAAATTACTTTCTATCGACGCGGAAGTTCTTCGTATTCGACCTTCGCGGGATCAATACTACGTTTCTTTAAATTAAATAGTTATTCATTCTTTAAATTCCTTAATCCCGCCGCCCAGTAAAGAGTTGCCTTTAACTTTTCGTACTCCGCTTTCAGTTTCAGAAGCTTGGACTGTGATTGAATTAGTTTTTCCTGCTGGACATTAATTTTAAAAAGATCACTTTCCCCATTCTCAAGATTGAGAAGTTCAGCCTGTAGTAGCCGCTCGTAATTATGTGCCATATCATTTTGCTGATCAATGATTTTATTGGTTGTAACGATCTGGTTATACACTGAATTGACCTGATTGATAATCTCCCGCTGCGTCTGTAGCCTTTCATACTCAATACTCTTGATCTTGATCCTGGCTTGCGCAAGCTTTGCACGTTCCTTCCTGATCAGAATCGGCATTGAGAAATCAAGTCCAAATTTATAGTTATCACCGAACGTAAACGGTTGGAATTCTCCGGTCGGACGAATGGGCTGATTCAGGAAGTTATAACTCAGATCGAGTCGTGGCTTGAGATATTCTGCCGCAAGCTTTCGATCAATCTCCAGTTGGCTTGACTTAACGCCAAGTTTTATTAGTTCAGGGTGATTTTCTTTCGCTAATAAAGTAATATCATTTAAGGTTTGAAGTTCCAGTAAGTTTCCATCGTTTCTCTCAAGCAAGGGCGCCGCTTTCGGTGAAAGATTTAACGGTACGCCGGAAGCATCCCATAGATAATTTGAAATCTTTATTCTCGCAAGTGTAAACTCCAGGTACGATTCCTGCCGCTCTACCAGTCGTTGCTGCAGCGTTATCTTTGCCTGAACCGTATCCAAACCGGAAGCTTCACCGAAAGTAGCATTTAGCTTCACACGTCTGAAAATTTCTTCCGCGAGTGCCGCATTCTGTGAGAGGAGGCGATAATTATAATAGTTATAATACCACTGCCAGTAATCTTTAGCGGCATCAAGTAATATTTTATTGATCAGTTTTACCTGTTCGGCTTCCGCCATTTTAGTGAAGAGCTTTGCTTGAATCAATGCTGCCCTACGGTCATCGATCAACAGACCTCTTCCAACAGGAAGGGAGATCCCCGTAAAAATCTGTTGATTTTTATCTGTTACCGGCACCGTATTTTCAGGATCGATAAACAGTCCACTGTTTTGTTCTATTCCAACCTTGGGATCCAATGGTAGCCAGGTAGGAATCGTAAACGATGCAATCCATTTGTTATAGTATTCTTTATTATTTAGTTCTTTTGAGCTAAACCGGCTTTCAATTTTCGGATCAAATGATCCGCGCGCAAGTCTGATTTCCTGTTTTGCTACTTCACTCAATAATCGGGTTTGCTTCACGATCGGATGAGATTCCAGAATCGTTGTGTAAAGCGATTCAATTGTAAAAGAGAGCACAGTATCAGACAAAATAAAGACTGAATCAAGCGAACTCTTCGTTTGAGCCTTTACGATTGTAAAGGAAAAACCGAGAAAGAGCACAAAAATTATTCTCATACAGCCGATGCTTCAATATCTTTCTTTTCTTTTTTTGTTCCGGGCTTATCGGTGTATGGTTCCGCGTAAAGACTCGCTGGAAATCCGTTCAATTGCCGCCATAGTTCATACCACACCGGAACACTGTCTAACATTACCCAACTCTTCGTACCCGATCCTACACGAATTTGCTTTGGCCATGTTATATCACTCAAATCAGGAATAACAAGGATCCTGAATTCTCCGGGATGAGTATTCACGACATCGATCACCTCTACTATTCCACCAAAAGAACCTACCGAAATACTCGGCCATCCTGAAAATTGTAATGCAGGGAATCCATCAAATTCGATTCGCACATTTCTTCCGCGGCTTATGAGTGGAAGATCCATCGCCTTCACGTACATCTCTACGGCTACATCGGTGGATAGCGGCATAATAGAACATATTGCTTCGCCTTCTTTCATTGTCTCCCCAATTCCTGCTTTGGTTGCTTTTACCACCTGACCCGCTTGTGGCGAAAGAATAAAATATTGCTGACTCCTTATTTCCATATTAACATATTCATTTCCGAGCTTTGAAAGATCGGCCTGCGTTTCAAACTGCTCTGCCATTGTATTATTAAGATCTGATTCTGCTTTATTAATTTTATCGAGTGCCTCGGCCTGCACACGATCTATCTCAATTTCAGCACTGATGAAGTCAGCTTCACTTCCCTGGTATTTATATTCTATGTCCTGAAATTTTGTGAGCGGAATGTTACCCGCTTCAAATAGTTTTTTATTGCGTTCATATTGATTCTTCGCATTGCTGAATCGTACTCGCTCGGCTTCAAGTTTAGCCTTGGACTGTTCAACTTTTATATTCATTCCATCTTCCAATGCGTTGATCTGGCGCTTCAGGGCTTTGGCTTTAAGATCTTTCGAGGCAAGACTTTTTTCTTTCGAGTCAATAATCTCCCGCAGTCGCAGCAGCATTTTTGGATCAAAGTATTTTTCTTTCACCTCACTGATGATGGCGATGGTGTCTCCCTTTTCTACAAACTGACCTTCACGCACTTTCCAATCCTGAATTCTTCCTGCAATAATAGTTTGTATTGTTTGAGGCCGATTGCTCGGAGAAAGTGCCGTTACCTGCCCCGTTCCATGAATGTTCTGCTGCCAGGGAAGAAAAAGGATGAGAATAAAAAGTAACCCCATTCCCAGAAGCCATCGCGCTAAAATTTTTCCTGCCATCGGCGTATTGAGCGACCGTAACGAATACAGTTGATCCTGTGGAAAAGACAGGGCATTAGATTTTTTGGGGATAGATGACATCGTCTTACTTAATAGGTATAATCGCTGAGTTCACCGTTCTTCAGAAGCACCTCAAATGGCCCTTCACTTTTTATTCTTCCGCTTTCCATCAGGATAATTTTTTTACAGGCACTCATTATGATCGGATCATTCGAAATAATAATCAGTGTCCACGTCCGATCTTCCTGCATCAGAGAACCGAGAAGCTTCAACTTATCGGCTTTGGTTAACAGCGCGAAGAAATCATTTAAAACGATCAATGAAGGTTTCTTTATCAGGCACCGTGCGAGAATCAACTTTTGGGCAACCGTGTGGGAAAGCCCTTTGCCTCCGCTGATAACAGCCGATTCCAGTCCTTCCGGCATTCGATGAATGGTATCACTAAGTCCTACTCGTTCAATCGCACCCAATACTTGTTCAATGGTTGCACTGGATCTGCCAACAGTCAGGTTTTCGAGAATCGTGCCATCAAATAAATCTTCCTGTGATACATTTTTAGCTATCTGATCACGCAGATGAGACAGGTCAATGTCTCGCAGAGAATAGGAGTTGATCGTCACTATTCCCTGAAACTCCGAATAAAATCCCGTAAGGATATTTGTCAGTGTGGTTTTTCCGGCGTCTCCCGGCCCGGCAATACAAATTATTTCGCCCGGGTTAATGTGAAGATTAATATTTTGGAGCGCCATTGATTGAGTTTCCGGGTACTGATAGAAAAGATCCTTTACCATGATGCTAACACCTTTTCCATCAACGGAGTGAAAATCAAATCCTCCTGTTTTTTCAATGGGAATGTCTGTTACATGCGAGACCTTATCAACAGCAGTCAATAGATCATAGACCACATCCATGTACATGATTATTTTCTCCACTGCATTCAGGATAAGGATGATCACGATTTCTGACGCGACAAACTGGCCCAGCGTTATTTTGCGATCGACAACAAGTAGTGTTCCCATGATCAAAAGACCACCCGTAATCAATGCTTTGAACAATACAATAAAAGAAAATTGCGTGACGAGTGTATTGAAATGAATTTTTCGATTCTTCAAATAGTTATTGACATTATAATCCGTCTTTCGCAAAGGCAAATCGGTATTACCTGCCAGTTTGAAAGAAGGCAATGCCCGCGCCAGTTCTTCCAGCCATTGGGCAACTTTATATTTGTATTTTGATTCGAGAATAGAAGAAGATAATCCCCGTGGACCGGAAAGGTAGAAGATCACCACAAGAGTTGTAAGTAAAATCAAACCAAAAAAAACGAAAAATGGGTGGTAGAGTGAGATCAGCAAGAGACCAAATAAAATCTGTATTGCCGATGATGTCAGATCAATGAGGAGCTTTGGCAATCCTTTTTGAATGGTCATCACATCGAAGAACCTGTTCACCAGCTCCGGCGCATAACTTTTGTGAATCGCCTCCATTCGTAATCGAGGTAAGCGATATGCGAATTCAAAGGCAGCTTTCGAAAAAATTCTTCGCTGTAAAAATTCAACCAGGCTGATTTGAACAATTTGTAATGCTCCCGTCAAGAGAACTCCAAGGATCACCAGGGCAATCATCACATACACAGAACTAAACACAACGCCGCCAGACACTAGTTCCACTGTAGTTTGAATTCCAAGGGGTAAAATCAAACTGACAAAACCAATAACGATGGCGTAAAAAAGAATATAAAATATTTCCTTTCGTTCGGTTCCTAATAAATTCAATAATCGCCGTACAGGATTAAGAGGTATGCCCTCTTCCGGACTGCCGAGCGGCGAATCGTAATTGAATATTGCAAAAAACGTTATGTTTCCCTGCTCATTTTGAAATAATTCGACATCCTCAATGTTTACAATTGATTCCCGATTACTGTCTGAATCAAGCGTAATGCATTTCCATTTTTTCTTTTCAGGAACAAGCAACGCAGGCCGTACACCGTCCGCATTTCGTATGAATGTGAAAATCGGGCTGATTTCCTTTTTTATGAAATCGTGGAAGGCCTTCTTCTCAAGATTATATTCCAGGAATAGTATCCTGATTTTATTACCCGCTTCAATGAGATCACGTAGATACTCATTTAATTGCGTGTCATCGTAGGTTCGTTGATTGGACTCCACGTGGTGAATGTCTCCCAAGTCAAAATCATGACCTGTAATGAGCGCCGCCTCTCGCAGGGTCCGGTAAATTTGGCCGTTGGTAAGCATCGCTATTTTTTAATTGTATTGAAAACCAATGACTCCAGAAAAAGGTAAAGGTTCTGATGAAATTTCCTGTCATTCTTTAAATTAGTTAATGACGGAAGATGTTCTGCGAAAAAGTGTTGTTGTTTAGCGGCAAGAAGTGTTGTACTGATTAATCCATTTGGATAGCGGTATTTAGGATTGATCTCTTTTATTAGGGACGCAATTTTTTTGCAAAGCGATTTGAAACTGACGAACAAACCTTCCTCGTTATCCGTGTCGACCCATTTTGTTAGGAATGTCTTATCCAGTTCATCCATTACAATCCTATACAGTGCATCTTCATTGATAAATTCAAACGTGGGATCGAATTTTTTCTTTTCTGCAACGATCCTGAGAAAG
>Ga0123336_10005526_pt1 | contig 10065 bp, 10 predicted proteins | sample SSSSmetaG_FD_96466 | JGI IMG/M metagenome (GOLD analysis project Ga0123336, IMG submission 96466) | Glacier valley bacterial and archeal communities from Borup Fiord, Nunavut, Canada, to study Microbial Dark Matter (Phase II) - ​SSSS metaG | ecosystem: Environmental > Aquatic > Freshwater > Ice...
AGCATGGTCGATGTCTTGCAAGAGTCGTAGCATAAACGACGAATGGATGCCATTTGGCGCGAAGAGTTCGCTCCACGCTACGCTGCTAAAATCAAACACTGTATCGGCCACCCCCAGCTTTTGGGCCAGAGGCAAAACCGTTGCATTGCTTACAAAGGTGATATGTGCGCCATGCGTTTTCAAGGTGTGTAGCAGCGGAAACGTGAGTAGTGTATCGCCGATTGCACCAGTGCGAACAGTGAGGATATTCATAGCTTCGGGCTACTTTCGAGCCAGGAAAAGGACCTCGACAATAACACCGGCGAGCAAGATAATCAGTCCCATGAAGATATTCCAGCTATGAAAGTAGCGCAAAATGAGGTTGAGGATAATTACCAGCGACAAAAGAAACGCCTGACGCAGGGCGTGCCGCACAGTCGAGCGATACAGGTGCGAGGTAATTAGTCGCAGGCCAATTCCATACGCGACTGGAGTAAACGTGCAGGTAAGCGCGACGCCGAGCAGCGAAAACAGGATAACGAACGCTCCCAGGCCGGTTGGTGCAACAAAGCGCGTAAAAAGTGCCACCGCGACCCACGCGAGCGGGGCAATTACAATTGACGAAACGAGTACCAAGCGACCAGTAGTCATAATATATCCTCACCATATATGCTGTTGAGGGCTACAAGTACCTGTCGCCCTCGATGCTTGCACTATTGTTAGCGCAGCAGGGTAAACGGTTTGTTCCCATTGAGCGGGGCCTCGCTCCGCTTCTTGCTCTCTTGATTTTCGGCGGTGAAGTAGCTACGCCACATATCGGGGGCGTCCTTGCTTTCGCCGCCGTGCGGTGTATGACGGGTACGAACGCGGCAGATAATCGGCGTGTTGACGCCCGCGCCCGCCACAATCACCTGTCCCTTTGAGAGTGCGGGGAGATTGTTCAGCAGGTCGCGCCCGACGCCTTCAATCGCGGAGGCGACGCTTTTCTGGTCGATTTCGTTGACGATACGCATAATGCACTGTGTCTGGCACTGGCTCAACACGTCGGCGTCCAGTTTCCCTGGACGCTGCGTGATGAGTCCAACCCCGATACCAAACTTACGGCCCTCGGCAAGCACCTGTTTGAGAATAGAGGTCGAAACAACATCGGTCCCGCTTGGCGCGAAGTGGTGCGCCTCTTCAATCAAGACAAAAACGGGATAGGGCAGATACATCTCGCCCGAATGTACCTTGCCGCGCTCAGTATCCATACGGGCTGTATTTAAGCGGCGCAGCAGCGTTGCCACAATTACCTGTTGATCGCGTTCGTCCACATCATTAAGTTGTAGAATCGTACATTGACCGGGCTTGAAGATTTCGGGCAGGTCGAGGTGCTGCGTGTCATCAAAGGTCATACTGTCCTCGAAGCGTTGTCCCACACGCCATTCAAGTGCCCGCACCGTACTTGAGTCATCGCCTCCGCTACCGTCGTCGTCGTCTTTTTGCTTTGCGACCATGTTGATAGAGCGTTTCAGGTCAGCCACGCCCCAGGGGGTCCCCTTCTTGAGATTTTTAACGTGGCGCATCGCCTGACTTAGCAGGTACTGCTGCTTCTCGGTCATCTCGGTGAGTAAGTGGCGCATGTCGCCCATGTTAAGCGAGGAGATACGCACCTTGACCTGATCTTGTTTGTAAATCTTGACCTGTGCCTGATAGCCGCCCCTGCGTCCCTCGGCTGGTTCACTGAAAAGCGGCGCGTTCATGATCTGGTCGAGCGTCCCATATTCGCCGTGTGGGTCAACAATCAGCACACACGCCTTGTTGTGCGGCTGCATCAACTCCTCGATAACAACGCTGGCGAGATAGCTCTTGCCCGCGCCCGTGCTAGCGATTATCGCCAGGTGAGTGCTTACAACATCTTTGACCGACAGCACCACAGGCACGGCGTTGGGTGAGCGCGTCAGCAGGGAGCCAATCGTCGCCGAGCCGGGCTGTCTGTCCTGTTTTCGACTCAGGACCGAGGCTAGCATCGCATCGTCGGCGAGAAATATTTGCTTGCCGGATTGCGGCGGAATCCAGGGGTTGATAAACGAACCGGTTATCGCGTCATAGTAGCCCATGATGGCGACATGTAGCTCAAACAACTCGTTGGTATGTGAGTTGTAGCCCATCATCGCCGCAACTTGGCTTGGCGCGATCTCTGGCTCGCCCAGAAATGTATCGGGATAGAGCTGTAGCGGCACACGTTTAAGGATACGTCCAAGCACACGGCGCGCGTTGCCATTTTGTCCCGCTTGTGTCGTTGGGTTGGGAAGTTCGTAATAGACGTACTCGCCGTTTTTCAGTTGCTGCTCATCGTCACGCGAGACAAAGGTATACTCATGAATGGTTTCCCCTGGCCCCTTTGTGATGCCAACGGGTTTACGGGGAGCATGAAGCACCGAATGATGTGATTGGTCGAGCATGAAGCTATCCTTCCCTACCCTGCTGTTTCTACTTTGAGTCGCCAGGCAAAGTTACGTTTGACAATTGAGAGCAACGCGAGATTTTGCGGAAACAGGCGTTCGAGCTGGTCAATAATACGGAGCGTCACCATTGGTAAAAGACTATTGCGCTGCGAGATAATGTGCGGCACATAGCCGATGTGCAGGTATGCATCTGGATCGTGGGGTTTGCTTACACCGCCTGGAACAGTGGGATCGTTGAAAAAGTGAAACGCGCACACATCTTCATCGTTCATGGTTTCGATTTTACTGTCCAGCTCCAGAGAGAGCAATGGAATCCCATGCGTTGCGGAAATATACGCCGTAGCCCCACTTTTTGTTGTGTGTTGCTCAATCATACCTAAAATCATAACATAGGTTAAGATAGCCTTTTCAGAGATGTAGTCGGGTGAAAAAAGCTCAACCTGGGTCTCATTAGAAAGACGGGGGCCGAGCGTACCAAAAGCAGGATTTTGTAGAATCGTGTCATAGATTACGCCTACCGCGTACGAAACGGCATTTTCCTGCTCCCCTGACGCAAACAGTTCATCGTCCGTTTCAGACGAACGCAGGGCCACACGTACAAAACGGCCAAAGGCATAGTCGGCTGGAACAGGCTTCTCTTGGGCCTCGTATGCGCCAAAAATCTGGCACACATAGTTGATATGTGAGTCAGACTTTACAATCTTTCCAATAATCATTGTAACCTCTCAGGGTATGTTCTCGTCGGCGTATTCTTTTTGGCGCGTTCATTTGTGGAAACCGTTTGTGCTTCTCTTCTAAAGAACGATGATGAGAACAAATACGCTGGCGGCATTATAACACAGACGCGCCCTATTGCAGAGAGGGTGGGACCAACCTGGGCTAACCATGAATTGCTAACGGGAGGAACGGGGTACGAAGAGGGCGTGGCCCAGACGGGAAATGACCGATATTTGGTGTCTACCTAATATGTTGCATATGCAGACAAGACAAGATATTATGTTCTAGCTAGCAAAGAGTTTCAGGTTGTGCCACCTTTTACTATCTTGTAGAACTCTTTGTAACCGAACAGCTACAGGTATGGAGGATATTTTTTTATGCTTACCTCGGATTCTTCCCAGAGGCAAGAAGGCAGAAAAGCACCACAGCGTCCGCCAGAAGTGGACAAATACGTAGATGATTTTCTCTCGCTTACGTGTGATACCAGTCGTCGTTACATCCTTGAACTACTTTCTGTTCCGGACGACGCCAACAACGCGGTACTTCCAGAGTGGCGTTCGGGGGATATCGCACGAGCAATAGGGCTGTCGGCGGCCACAACGTCGGAGCATTTACGGCAACTCGCCGCCGCCGACCTTGTAACTTCACGACGCGAAGGCAACACTGTATATTACCAATTGCGTAACCATTTGCTTGTTGTCGCGTTTCAAGACCTGCTCGCCGCCTTGGAGAGCAATTTTCCGTCGCGCTCACAGGATAAAGCCGTAAAGTAACAATGAGCGACTAAAAAAAGAAGCCACATTGTATGTTCAAGTCAAAAAACGCTCGATGGTTTGCAAAAACTCGTCAAGGTCAAGCGGCTTGTTCATACCTTTGATGTTGCGTTTTTTTAGCTCTTTAACCGGTAACTGTGCGCTAATCATCAGCGTGGGAACATGCGCAAGTTCTGCGTTCTCGTGCAGTTGATCGTATAGTTCAAGGCCGTTCATACGCGGCAACTGGTAATCGAGAATGAAAAGGTTGGGCTTAATGCCTGTAATAGTATGGAGTGCCTCGGCTCCATCGTGTACCAGGATAGCGAGAAATACTGTTTCTTGTGCAATCGCCTGTACCAATACCTCGCCAATATGTATGTCGTCTTCCACTATAAGGATCGTTTTGACTTGAGCATGAGCCGCTGTTTCTGTTTGCCCATTCTCTTGTGGCATATGTTCGCTCCAGATTTCTATGCACTACACAAACTTACCTCATCAATTTTGGTGTATACCGAAATTGTTATCTTTACTATAGCAGATAACGAGCAAAAAAGAAAGGGGTAGAGAAGCCTGTCCTTTCGTTCAGTTTTTCTGCTCCGACTTGACATGTACCCTCGTCATCGCATACAACTACGTGTATGGGCGTAACACGCGCACACCGTTTGTGCGCTGTGGACCACCAGATAAAACAAGAGGACCGCGACTATGCACGTCCTCGTAGTATATCCGACCAAAGGAGAAATACTATGGCCTTTGAATTACCAGCATTGCCGTATGCCTACAACGCGTTGGAGCCATACATTGATACGCAGACCATGCAACTGCACCACGACAAGCATCATCAGACCTATGTAACCAACCTCAACAATGCGTTGAAGGATCACCCCTTCGCGGCATTGCAGCCCGAAGAGGTCCTGCGGCGCATCAGCGAAGTGCCAGATGCAGCGCGAACGGCGGTACGTAACAGTGGTGGCGGTCACGTCAACCATACTATGTTCTGGCAGATCATGAAGCCAAACGGCGGTGGTGAGCCAACAGGCGAAATCGCGAATGCCATTACTTCTTCTTTCGGCTCCTTCGACACCTTTAAGACGGCCTTCAACGACGCTGGCACGAAGCAATTCGGCTCCGGCTGGGCATGGGTCACGCTTGGACAAGACGGCAAGCTACAGATTAGCTCGTCCGCGAACCAGGACAGCCCCCTATTGACCGGTGTCTATCCTATTCTTGGCAATGACGTGTGGGAACATGCCTACTATCTCAAGTACCAGAACCGCCGACCAGAGTATCTCAGCAACTGGTGGAACGTCGTCAACTGGGACGAGATCAACAAGCGGTACGCGCAGGCACACAGCAAGTAACCGTAGGACGTGACGAATGAGGCCCGTGCGCGAGGGTGGGCGTGATAAATCAGGCCCCTACGCCACCCATATCCCCTAGGACGGCCCCGCCGCCGATAGGTTCCCCAGGGGAACGTTTGGGTGGTGGGGCCGTGTAGGGCGCGAGGGGTGGGCGTGATAAATCAGGCCCCTACATCCCCGCCCCCCATTCTCTGTTCCCCATCCTTCATGTATGAAATTTTGGGGATAATAGAGGTATGAGGCCATTTGCGGTGGGGGGCGGGGATGTAGGGGCCTGATTTATCACGCCCACCCCTCGCGCCAATTGACCACGCTCACAATAAACACACGTTGGATACGCTGCGGCGAGGTGGGTTTAGCGGCGCGAGGGCGTCATCGAATGAGGCCCGTACAGCGTGTTTTTTCATTTTGTGTTTGCTTTATTCAAAGCATTTTTTCTTCTATAAATTTTTAGGGCTTTGAAATAGTTCTGTATAAAAATATTATCACCTTCTTGTATGTTTAGCTTAAATGGTATCCCGTCTGTCTCATTGTCTGGTGTAAATATTTGCTTCATACCTGCTTTCCTACATATGTTAATACCCTCTCTGGTTGAGGCCAAGGCATAAATATTTTCTATATCTATGCCTTGTTTTCCCAAATTTTGAAAGTAAGAAAGCATCTTGCCAATGAAATGTACCGCTAATTGCTTGATATTTGGGTCTACCGCCATATCCCCTATGTAGATGTTGAGCGGCTTTTCTGGCTCTATTCGTTCATAATCCTCTGTCGAAACGTCCCTTAATCGTATCTGTTCATGAAGAACCTGCTCAATTTGTTGTTCTTTTAGCGTGTGCATTGTAAAATAGCCTACTACTTGGTTATCGCGTAAAAGCAAATGCCCAATCTCTAGCAAAGGGTTCTTAAACCATTCCATAAATGTTTCTGGCGGTGTGCCATAACCGCCAACTTTCTCAAAGATAGAACGACTGAAATCACTTACGGTTACCGCGTCTTCTACTTTCGCAATCCTAAACACATATTTTTTCTGTTCATCGTTACTGCTTATCACTAGACCTTTCATTGTACTGGCGAGGCTATCTATCTCCTTAGCTGAAAACATTGCCCCCCTTTGTCTAAATGATGGTAACTGCGGTTGAGGTATTTTCCCATCTTTTACATAGTCGTAAAATGTGCTTTTCGCTAATCCTAGTTTTTTCATTGCTTCTCGTGCTGTGTAAAATCTTTTGCTTGTCATAAAGGGTTCCTCCTGAGCCAGTCCTCATATTGGAAGTATAAGCCATTTCGGACTTAGTGGTGCTAATAGACTTGACAAATGAGAAAGTATTCGGCTATAATAATCTTATAGGAATTGTCGGACTAAAAACCTGCTATTGTAAATATGTTAGCTGGCGTGTCATTACCACGTCAGCTAGCGTGAGTTACCAGTAGTCCACATTACAAGCGTTGCTAGGTTTCTCGATGTAAGTATCACGCATTGGGCCTAGCTTGTCAACCCAAAAAACAGGAGCGACCCATGATTTATGATCAGAAAACCATGCCTTTGCCGCGTATTCGCGACCCGCGCCCGACCTTTCGCCAGTTTCGCGAATATTCCGACCCGTTTGATATCGTCCTGCTCGATGTCGTGCTGCCTGGAAGCATTTCCGGCACGGAAATCATCAACTACCTGTGTGGTACATGGCCTGAACTCCCGCTCATCATCATGTCAGCTCTCAATAGTATGGATATCGCCAATATTCAACGCCAATTTCCAGAGGCGGTGGTGCTGCAAAAGCCCTTTCGTATACAAGCGTTGCGGGTAGCGATTGAGGAACGCTGCACAATAAAGGCATAATAACAGCGAGCGGCCCCGACGCTCACATTGGGGACGCTCGCTCTTTAGACTAGCCTTTGACCGCGCCGGCGGTCAGGCCCGACACGATGCGACGTTGGAAGATCAAGACCATGATTACGAGCGGGATGGTGACGATTACGGCTGCGGCTGCGATTTCGCCATACGCAATCTGGTGCTCTCCGTTGAAGAGTGGGATTGCGACGGTCACGGGCTGCGCGTCCGAGTTGGCGGTAAGCGTGAGGCCGAACAGGAAGTCATTCCAGGCGGCGATAAACGAGAGGATCGCCGCCGCGAAGACGCCGGGGGCGGTCAACGGCACAATCACTTCCCACAGTGTGCGAAGTCTGGACGCGCCATCGACACGGGCCGCCTCTTCCAGGTCGGCGGGTAGATCACGAAAGAACGATGTTAGAAACCAGGTGGTAAGCGGAAGAGCGATCACCAGGTCTGGGATAATCAAGGCGGCATATGTGTTGTAGATACGGAACGCGGGATTGGTGAAGAGGACGAAGAGTGGCCCCACCAACGCGATAAGTGGGAACATATTTACTGAAAGGACCACCGCCAGCACAAATGCCTTGCCACGAAACTTCAAGCGGGCAATCGCGTATGCGGAAAGCGAGCCAAAGATTAGCGCGAGTACCGTTGTGCAGATCGCAACAATGGTGCTATTAAGCAGGTCTTTTGCAAAAGCAGGCGAAACGCTTGTAAGCGCGGAACTGTAGTTTCCAGGCTCGAAAGAGTGCGGTATGATCGTTGGCGGTGAGGAATTGAGTTCTACACTGTTCTTGATAGAGGTAATCACCGTCCAGTAGAACGGGGCGAGGGCAATGAAAACAACCACCGCAACCGCTATATAGAGGCCAACACGGTTCTCTTTACGCTCGGACGTCCCTTTTGCTGTGCGCGCCTTCGCTCTTGCGACAGGTACAGTCTGTTCTTGTACAGCCATGATAAGTTCTCCTCTCGGTGATGATTAATCTTGCTTTGCGATACCACCCATAAGTGACACAAAGACGCTACTGACAACGACACATATGAGGAAAAGGACGATAGCCGCAGCCGCGCCGGGGGCGAAATCCGGTGCAGTGCCCTGAAACATATTGTTATATGCGTAGGACGCGATAGATTGCACCTGACGACCACCAAACAAGAAGAACAGGTCAAACGCTCGTAGAGCATCAAGAACGCGGAAGAGGAGGGCGATCAGGAGCGAATTCTTGAGCATCGGCATTGTGATGCTCCAGAACTGCTGCCAGCGTGTGCTACCATCAACGCTTGCCGCTTCATAGAGGTCGGCGGGAATAACTTGCAGACCGGCCAGCAAGAGCAGTGCCATGAACGGTGTTGTTTTCCACACATCGGTGATGATGGCGGCTGTGAGAATACCCGCGTTTGTGCGCGTCAGAATGTCGCCGGGAGCTAACAAGTGCATACCCTGTAAAATAGAGGTGATGATGCCCGTCTGGTCGTTGTACATCAGGAGCCATATCTGTGCCGAGACAATGGTTGGGAAAGCCCAGGGGATGAGAATTGCAGTTCGCACCAGGCCACGACCAGGAAAGGCTCTATTGATGAGGAGTGCGATAAGGAGTCCCAGGAAGGTTTCCAGGGCAACACTTATCACGCTGTAAATCAGCGTATTGCCAATCGACTCGCGGAAGATTGTGTCACCGAGAACCTTCGCGTAGTTGCTGAGTCCAACAAACGAGGCGGCGGGAATCAGCGGGTTGTCAATAAAACTGAGTCGCATTGCGTCGATAATAGGATAGACCGCGATGATAAGAATAACGAGTAGTGTAGGAGCTACGAGGAAATACGGTAACAGTCCACTTCCTGTATCCAGGCGTTCACGTAGGCTGACCTTGCGTGTGGATGTGTTGGCTGCTTGTGTCGCCATGACGCTCATCCCCTTCTTTGGGTATATGTCGGTTGGGTATTCTGGGTAGCCGAGAAGCGAAACATTGGTGTATACCCAACTTCTACAACAAACAGGTGAAGAAGCCCCTTGTGTAGTGATGGAATGGGAGCAATTTGTACGCCCTCTGCTCCCATTCGCTCACAACATAGCTAAGGATTACAGGATACTATTTTTTCACCAATGGTTGCAAGTCTGCCGCAAGTGCTGACAAGGCGGCACTCGTGGTTGACTGCTTCGTCAATGCCTGGTGGATACGCAGTTGGATGGCGTTGGTAACGTCAACATAACGGGGCGTTACTGGGCGTGGCAGGGCGTTTTGCAGGCTGTCGGTAAGCTTGCTGAAAAATGGTTCCTGCTTTTGCACGTCTGGATCGCTGTAGACGCTCTGCAATGCAACCGTGAACGAGGCTACCGTCGCGCCGACCTTCTGAGCATCGGGTCCCAGCAAGTACTGGGTGAACTTCCATGCTGCGTCCTGCTTATCTTGCGCGGTGTATGCGTTGATTGCCAGGTTCCAGCCGCCCGTTGTGGAGTGGCCGGTGGTGTTGCTTCCACCAGGAAGCATGGGGTGAACGTCGAACTTGCCCGCGACCTTCGACTTCGCGGCGTCGTTGCCCAGTGAGTAGGCATACGGCCAGTTACGCATGAAGATGGCATCCCCGTTTTGCCATGTGCTACGCGCAGGCTCTTCGGAGTAGGTGGTGATAGCAGTAGGTGAGATACCACCAACCCAGCTTGCCATTTTATCAACCGCCGCCATCGCCTCTGGACTGTTGACCGTTACCTTCGTGGGGTCATTCGCGTCCAGGATAGAGCCGCCGTAGCCGTTGAGAACCTCGTTGAAGTCGCAGACCAAGCTCTCGGACTGGTTGCCTTGCCAGACATAGCCATACTTTGCCTTGCTCTTGTTGTCGTTTGCCAGCGTTGTCAGTTCTTCCCAGGAGGCGGGGGCCTTGGCAACAATGTCTTTGCGGTAATAGATGAGTCCAATGTCTGTTCGGAATGGAGCCGCCCAAATCTTGCCGCCAAAGGTACAACTCTTCAATGG
>Ga0123336_10005528_pt1 | contig 10064 bp, 9 predicted proteins | sample SSSSmetaG_FD_96466 | JGI IMG/M metagenome (GOLD analysis project Ga0123336, IMG submission 96466) | Glacier valley bacterial and archeal communities from Borup Fiord, Nunavut, Canada, to study Microbial Dark Matter (Phase II) - ​SSSS metaG | ecosystem: Environmental > Aquatic > Freshwater > Ice...
AGATTTGTTCCCCCTGGGCTAGCACCTGGAGGGAATGGAGGGAATGGAGGGAGCGGAGGACAAATTATGCTATCCACTTCTTCCGGCAACATCACCACAACCAGCATCGCTGCAGATGGAGGAAATGCAGGGAATGGAGGGAGCGGAGATACCACTCCAGGAGGGGCGATTGCAGAGGGAGGGAGCGGAGGGAATGGAGGGAGCGGAGGGAATGGGCAGATGATCAGTCTTACTTCTACCTCTGGCAGTCTTACGACAGGAGGAATTAACACATCTACTGGCAAGGGTGGTGCTGGTGGTTCCGGTTATGGTTATAACCCGGATGGTGTAAATGGAGTCAGTGGGGCAATTGGTGGTGCTGTAACACTCGATCCCCAGGGTAATATTCAAGTTGGCTTCATTGATACCCGAGGACGAACTACTGGTGGCGATATCAATATTTCGACCAATAAGTTTTTTCGAGCTACGGGCTTTATTCCCTCACTTCCAGGGGTGAGCCTTTCCACTGCTAGCCTCGACAACCTCAACGGTGGCTCCATCACCATCACTCATGGCGGTGGTTTAGTGCCCACTAATTTTACTGTAGGCGGGGTAACATCTACAGGGAACGGTACGGCTGGAGCAATTACCTCCGGTATCAACACAATTTCCTCGCCTCCTCTTCAGTCGTTCCCTGGTAACTATACATTGGGAAACGCAGCAGGTATCATCCGCATCATCACCTCTCTTCCTCCCGAAGAACCACTTCCTCTAGAGAAACCTCCAGAGGGGATGATGCCCACTCCGTTCTTACCTCCCTCTCCGCTCCCATGCGCCAGTTCTGTAGCCGCTGCTGTCGAGGGCAAATTTGCTCAACAATATGAAAAATCACTTGGCTCCCGCTTAACCCGCAAGACGGTTCTAGATGCGTGCGAAGTCCTCCGCAGCATTCAAGCCAGCACTGGCGTAAGACCCGGCATCATTTATGCAGTCTTCGTGCCGCCAGAAGTAGACCCCAAAGACCTTAAGGTTTCAGCCGAACGGTCCCCAAACGATTATTTGGCACTGATTCTTATCACGCCCAAAGGAGGCGAGGTCGTCTCTGTCCGTGAGGCGAAGCGAGCCAAAGTTGAAGTCACAGCACGGGATTTTCAGACGAAAGTGACCGCTCCACGCCAGGGAGACGCTTACAAAACACCGAGTGAAGAACTCTATAACTGGCTGATCACGCCACTGCTGCCAGAACTTAAAAAACAAGGTACTGAAAATCTTACGTTCATTCTCGACGAAAGCTTACGCGGTATTCCGTTAGCCGCTCTCTATAGCTCGAAAGCAGAACATCTAGGACATCTCATTGAACAAGGATTCAGCGTTGGTATGATGCCATCACTCAACCTTACCGATACCCGCTATGCACCCATCCGCAACGTGTCGATGTTAGCCGTCGGGCGATCTGACTTTCGTGGCATAGGAGGCTTAAACAATCTCCCCACCGTACCGACCGAGATCAACCTCCTCACCCAACGTGTTTGGAACCGCAGCGGCAACGAACAGCTTCTCGACCCCAAAGACAACATCAATCCTGAGAGTCTGGCAGCCGCAAGCCGCAAGGAATTTGGCATCATTCATCTTTCTACCCATGCCCAATTCAAAGCTGAAGATCCCACATCCCCCCAGCCTCCCGCCCAGGTATCCCCCGATCTAAAAAATGAACCTGAACCGCCCCAATTACACAACTCTTTCATTCAGCTATCAGGCACCAACGTCCTGCGACTGGATCAATTTAGAGCATTAGGGTTAGATAGCCCTCCCAGAGAACTCCTAGTGCTGAGTGCCTGCCAAACGGCGCTCGGTGATCGGGACGCTGAACTCGGTTTTACCGGACTTGCCACCCAAGCGGGCGTGAAGTCTGCGATCGGTAGCCTCTGGCGTGTGGATGAAGGTGGCTCTCTAGCACTGATGACTGAGTTTTATCAGCAGCTTCCCGTTGCCCGCATCAAAGCCGAAGCCATTCAACAGGCACAGTTGAACATGATTGGGAAAAAAGTCCGCATCCAAAAACGCAACCCCACAGGAACCGAGTTGATTTGGACCAAGGGCGCTGAACCACTGCCTATTGACTCCAAGAACCCCACTCCCAGAATTCCTGACCTTACACATCCCTACTATTGGTCAGGCTTCACCTTAGTGGGTAATCCGTGGTGAAGCCGTTGCTCACCGCATCCAAAAAGTCTCTTATGAGTGCATAAAACTTGCAGGCAGCCTCCAAAGGTTCTCAAAGGGGTTCATGTAGGAAGGGGAGAGTTTTTAACGCTAGTCGCAAATCTCCAAAAGAATGATCCTAGCCTCTAGCTCTACGCCCTCCTTGCCCCTTTGCTACTTTGTCCTCAAATTAGTACCCATCATGACTTATAAACGTCCTATCTCCTGGATGCATCGTTGGTCACGCCCAATCATGGCAGGAATTGCCTCGATTGGCGCTGCTGTAACTGCCTACTTAACCTACAGCAAGCTTACGGGAACTGCTGCTTGCCCCACCGAGGGCTGCAACATTGTTCTCTCTAGTCCTTATGCCACTGTACTAGGCTTACCCTTGACGCTATTCGGTTTTTTTGCCTATGCCAGTGTAGTAATCCTTGCCGTTGTGCCTCTGCTAGTAAATGAAGTTAGAACAAAAGACCTCCGAAACAACTTGGAAATCTGGACAAGCTGGCTCCTATTTATAGGTACGACCGCCATGCTGGTGTTTAGTGGATACCTGATGTATCTCCTAGCGTTTGAGGTCAAAGCCCTTTGCGTCTATTGTGTTGCCTCTGCCCTTTTTTCAACCATTCTCTTCATTCTGGCGCTGGCAGGTCAGAAAAGGCTTGATGTGGGGCAACTGTTTTTTGCTGGAACAATAGTGGCGACAGTAGTGCTGGTTGGAACGTTAGGGGTTTATGCAAATGTTCATGAACCTACGATCGCCATCACTGAAGAGCGACCCGCAGTTAGGGGCATCCCAATCACGACAACTGCTGGTACAGCCGAAATAGCGCTTGCCAAGCATCTCAACCAAGTGGGCGCAAAATTCTATGGGGCGTTCTGGTGTCATCATTGCCACGACCAGAAGCAGCTTTTCGGCAAGGAGTCCCTTCAATATCTCCCCTATGTTGAGTGTTCTACTCCTGACAGACGGAGGCAGACCGCCACTTGTGAAGAACAGAAGATTGAGAGCTACCCCACTTGGAGGATTAGTGGTCAATCCTTCTCTGGTACTGAGCCGCTGGAGAAGCTAGCAGATCTAACTGGTTATCAGGGACCTCGCAACTTCCAGAACGCTTTGCCCGCAGGTTAGTCATTGCTCTTACACATCTTCAGAGATCTAGAAGTCCCCGTTTCCCTCGTTCTAGAAGCACTCGTAGCAGGCGGTAAAGCTAATCATGGTGAACTCCCCAACAATTTCGCAGTCTGGAGTCACATTGTGTAAACCTTAAACTTTGAACTCAATTACCTTGTAGCAGTCAGCATTTCTACCTTCTCTGGTAACCTTTTAGGAGCGTTTCAAGGTGGGCTGCATGACTGCAAAGGTTCTAGTAAGTTCGCATCCAGTGGCTTGGAGCCTGCCTCTCTGTCTCCATTTCATTTTAATAACCGCCGTTCCATCAGTCGCTCAATCGACTAATTCACTCCCACAGCCCTCAACACCACCTAGTTCCGATCCCCAAAGAGCGATCAAAGCTGAAAAAACTGAATTTTGCCCTCAACCCTATAAATACAAGCCTTCTCCTCAAAAGGTCACAATCAATTCCCCTATCGGTAAAATCCGAGTTAGAGGTTATACAGTTCTGACTGAAACAGAAATCACGCAGGCAGTAAATCAGGCGATCGACGCTCTTAAAGGCAGCCCTCTTACACCAGAGGGACTTGGAAAGAAAGCCATCGACTATATTACATTGCTCTATATCAGCAAGGGTTACATCACTTCTAGAGTAGCATTTGAAACCCCTCCAGTTGCAGAGGGTGTGGTACAACTGCTTGCGATCGAAGGCTACGTCAGCACGATCGAAGTTCAGGGGCGACAGCGTTTGAATCTCACCTATATTTGCAGCCGTATCCGCCAAGGCATTACACCCCCGCTTAAGAAAGATCAGTTAGAGGAGCAGCTTCGACTCCTGAAGACTGATCCTTTTTTCAACAACGTCGAGGCAAACCTTAAAGCTGGTGAACTGCTCGGCGAAAGCATTCTCGCCCTGCAAGTGAGCGAATCAAGAGCCTTCAATGCCTCCTTGGGTTCAGATAATTTCTCACCGCCCAGTATTGGCTCTGAACGTCTGGGTGCTGCGATCGGCTACCGCAACCTGACAGGTATCGGCGATGCCATTAACGCCTCCTACTATATTTCCACCACCGGCGGTTCTAAAGCTTTCGATGTGAATTACCGGGCACCTCTAAATTCGATGAATGGCACTATTCAGTTACGAGTCGCTCCGAGCCGCAGCAAAATTACCGATCGCTTCAAAGACTTAGGTATTCGAGCTGACAACAACCTGTATGAACTCACCTATCGCCAACCTCTCATTCGATCAGTTAGAGAAGAACTCGCTGTTTCTCTAGGGTTCTCTCTAGAAAATGGTCAAACCTTTTTATTAAATGAGGTTCCATATCGGTTTGGCATCGGTCCTGACGCGAATGGCAACAGTCGTACTCGCGTTCTGCGCTTTGGGCAAGATTACGTCAAACGTGATACTAACGGCGCGTGGGGATTGCGATCACAGTTCAGCTTTGGACTCAATATTTTCAACGCCACCAGCAATCCAGGCTCTACTCCCGATGGCAGTTTTTTCAGTTGGCTTGGGCAGGTACAGCGTATTCAGCAGATCAATGAGAATAATTTGCTGATCGCTCAAGGTGATGTACAGCTCACACCCGATAGCCTGCTGCCTTCACAGCAATATATTCTGGGGGGCGGGCAGTCAGTGCGTGGCTTTCGCCAGAACGTTCGCTCCGCAGACAATGGCTTTCGGATCTCTCTTGAAGATCGCATTGCCATCCAACGTGATAAAAACGGGCTATCCATTCTGCAACTTGCTCCCTTCTTCGACATGGGATCTGTCTGGAATAAAGCCAGCAACCCAAACAAGTTAGGCAGTCAGAATTTTTTGGCTGGGATTGGGTTAGGCATCATTCTTGAGCCAGTGACTGGCATCGTCATTCGCTTAGATTATGCCTACCCGCTGATTAATTTGAGCGATCGTGGCAACAACGCTCAAGATGAAGGGTTCTACTTCAGCATTGGTATTACACCGTAAGCACTGGCAATGTGCTCCTACACGGTTGTGCGGCGAAAGCAAAGAAAGGCACCGAACGCCATAAAGTCGCCAATCTGCCCTCAAGAGTTTTTAGAACAACAGCCTGGAAGGAACGGCCCTCAGACTGATACCTGCGTCAACCAACAGACTCTTTCTAACACTGCGCTTCATTAAAAGCGCAAATAATCTGATTAAATAATTGTGCCAGTGGGTGAGGTGCTAGCGGGCTGATTAAGGACGTAAATAGAAATTCAAATTTGATTTGTAAGTTTTCTTAGATTCTGAATAAAACCCGTTAGCCCACTCCATCAGTTTATAGAGCAACGCAAGACCACTGTTACGAAATACAAGGTTGCTTGCTTGCGATACAAACAGCACTTTGGAGAATTAGTGGTGAAAGGCTTACTCGCTTTGATCTTAGGCAGCGCTTCTCTCGCTAGCGCAATGCTGGTTGGAATCCCTGCACAACAGGTTCAAGCATCTGATCGGCAATCTCCCGCCGTTATCCGAAATCCCGACCAATATTCACAAGCAACACAATCTGTTGTTTTAATAAATGACACAGATGATTGGGTAACGTACGAATTGAACGGTCAGCGATTTCAACTTAGGAAAGGGGAAAGTCGCCCTCACCGAGTTGGTGCAGATACCAGTCCTGAAGTGAAATTTGACCAGTACGACTTTGATGCGAAGTGGAACACCCAGGCAATCACCCTCAATTTAATCCCAGGGCGCTCCTACACCTTCAAACGTAATTTTGATGCGACTGTGGGTTTGTATTAACCCGGCTATAAGCTTAGCAACTGCGTATCGCTAACTTATTGTACTAACCCATGAGTACGAGGCATTTCAGTCAATAATTCCCTCGCAATTTGAGGCTACTGCGCTGAACACTGCAACCAATTATCGAGAACTATCAGGAGATTTGTGATGATTGCAAAGAAACTACTTGTTTGTAATGAAAACAATAATTTTGGAGGATTTGTGGTTATGAAAAGCTTAGGCTTTGTTGGCTTCACGATCGCCTATTCGCTTCTAGGAATTGTTGCAAGTTCAGCAGCCGCAAAAGCTACTGATTCGACTTTTATACCAACGAATCTGCAACCAGCGGCTGGCGCTTTAACAAGGAGTGCTTACCAGACTGGAGGCAGCCAGCTTGAAATGCGTGTTGCTTCCATTGCTGCCCCAGAAGTGAGAGGGATACAGAATTCATTTCAAGAAGTTTTTGGGCGAGATGCCAATCGAGATGAAGTTGAGGTTTGGCAAAATGCTCTAAGCCAGGAACCGATGGGCTATTCAATGATTGTTCAGCGCCATAAAACCTGGCTTTTCTCTGATAGTGGGCAGAATGAGCTGACACAAGTAATTCAGCGCTCCTACCAGACTGCCTTTGGCAGAGCAGCAAGCTCTAGTGATATCCAGACCTGGAAACGCTATGCACCAGAGAATCGGTGGGGATATAAAGACATCGTTTCCAAACATCGACAGTGGCTTGTGTCTGGCACCCCGGAAGCGACATCTGAGTTAAGGCAAGTCATTACGCGATCGTACCGTCAAGTCTTTGGTAGAGAGGCAAGCCAAGATGAGCTGAATGTCTGGGAACCGGAAATTCGCGCACACCAATATACCTATACAGAAGTAGTCGCTTTGCACAAGAAGTGGCAGCGGGGTGAGCGGTAAAGCGTCGAAGCTAGCAACCTCAACTTCAACTTGGCTAGGAGGTATGGCAGCAATTCAATACCGTTAAAAAATCGTTGCCCTACCTATTTTGAATAAATCCTGTTCGTTCGCTCCATATGTTTTTAGAGCAAGCAAGATAACAACTGAAACGCTAACCTCCTTACCTATAATACAAACCACGCTTTGGAGAACTTACAGGAATGAAAGGTTTATTGGCTCTAATTTTAGGCAGTGCTTCTATCGCTAGCCTAGCACTGATCGGACTGTCTGCCTCACAGGTTCAAGCATCTAATCAACTGATTTAAACATCCGTCTCAAATCTCAAGCCTACCCATTCTCTCAATTGCTCTGAATTCTCACTCAATTTCTAAGGAGTAAACTCATGAACCTCAAACTGTTTTCCACCATGTTTACGTCTATCGTTTTATCTTCCTCCATACTGCCAGCACTTGCAGGCGAATATCAATTTCGGACTTGGGTTAATCAAGATGTCCTAGCTACAGATCACAAAGCTTACTGTGATGACGTGATTGGTCAACAGGTTCGTAACAATACGGGATCTATTAATCAGAACGATATTGGATCTCAAGGATACGCTAGCAATCGTTCCTCAATGCAAGAGTACAGCAATAGTAAACAGTCTGGAACTCAAGCAGGTGTTGGTCTTGGACCGATTGGTTTCAAATTTGGTCAACAGTCGAGCAATAGCAACTCTGGGCGAACTGCCAATACCTCAGCAAACCAGTCTAATAACTCCTGGGATAGAAGCTCTCAGAGAACCTTTGACCGTTCTACAGTGACTAGCGAATCGGTTGGCAAAAACTGTTCCGCTTTTGTCCAGTCAGGTGCGATGGTAGAAGCCACGCAAATCAATGCAGAAACTGATCGCATGGGGATGCGCACCCAAGAGCGTATGGGTATGTTTAACATGCTATTTGGAGGGCGGAAACGGTAAACGAAGTTTCTCGCAAGTTGAAGTTGGAGGTGCATCTGTCTGGATCATCTCCAACTCAAAACAACAATTTTGGCTCCCATCACAATTACTCATTAAGGGCAAGCCCCAGGAAAGAATCATCATGAAACGCTCTGTGTTACTCAGTAGTGCCGTCATCTTGACCGTTTTGGGCACAACGGCTATTTCAGTGTCAGCCCAAGTCAATCCTCCACTGTATTCACAAGGTAATTATCAAGCTACTCCAGTGGCTCAATCAACGGCCATTGTTGTGGCAGTGCCAAACGCAATTCAATTTGAGTTGAAAGGTGACCAGAGTTATCCGACGACCCTAATGCTGATGCAGCCTGTCTTAGATGCCTATGGCAATGTTGTTGTGCAGGCAAATACTCCTGTTCAAGCGCGGGTTGTGCCAACGAAGGGAGGAGTCCAGATTCTGGCAGAAGCGTTGATCGCTGAAGGTCGAGCCATTCCAATTCAAGCCATTAGTTCTCCGATTCCGACGCAATCCATGCAGCGTACTGATGTAGAGGAACGAGCGGATAGAAATTCCAGTTTAGGCAGTCGATTGGTGGGTAGTGTCTTTGGGTTGTTTGGTAAAAAGAACAGCTCGAATACAGAGCAGGACCCAAGCACAGCTTTAGAAGGTCCAAACACTGGCAACATGATGAAGGGTGGCTTAATTGGGAACGCCCTAGGACTTGTAACAGGCTTAGTCTCATCGGATCGAGCCGACATTGCTAACATTCCTCAAGGCAGTGTGTATGTGTTGACATTGCAGTCCCCTCTGCCTGCGATCGCCCCAGCCACGATCGCTCCACCTCTCGTTTCACAGCAGTCCTATGCACCCAGCTCTGCACCCCAGATTGCGCCCACTCAGCAGGTTTCTGTTGCTCAACCAACACAAGCGGCTCCTAAAAAAGCGTTCAATTTTCGGAATTCGCTCCAATATAGCAAAACTGTAGAGCACATCATTGCTGCTTTTCGGAAAGGTGATCTGTCTGCTATTGCCGCCCGTGGGCTGATTGAATCCGCTAACCAGTACGCAACAACTCAGTTGACCCAACCGCTTTACCCACCCGCTGGAGTACGGCGACAAGTTGCACAATTGTTCAGTTTCACCTATGCGATCGATCATTAATTGATGCAATTCCTGGTTTAAACACAGGAAATTTTGTCCATAACACCCCTACTGCCTTTAAGGAAAGAAATACAACGTATGAAAAACCAACTCGTACTGGGAGCAGTACTTTTCATCGGTATCACTTGCGAGAACGCTCTTCTTGCATCAGCCCAACCGATAACACTTCCTGAAATCACAGTCTACGGTAAGGCTCCACGGCGTGCTCAAAAACCCATTAACTTTGTTGAAATTGAACCAGTTACCATCTACGGTAACGCTCCACAACGTGCTCAAAATTCACGCGGAGTTGTTACTCTTCCTGAGACTACCATTTATAGCAGCAATGAGTACAACGCTTGTGTTCGAGAAGTGGATGAGCAAAGCTCATGTGGAGGGGATGCACTGAAGGCAGGAGCAGCAGGAACTATAGGTGGGTTGTTTACTGGTGATCCTGCTGCGGCCGCGTTAGGAGGGCTTGGTGGTGCTGTTGGGAAGTTCTTGGTGTGTAGTCCTGAGCGATTAGGTAAGAGGCAGCAATGTGGAGAACAATATGGTTTTCCTCCTCCATCTGGTGATCAAACCACTTACGGTGGGGACACTCCCTATGGAGATCAAAGGAGCTGGCTTTACTAGAGAATGATTGAAAAGATAACCACAAGTTGCTTCTAGATGGGGTTGAGTCTAACTCAACCCCATCTAGGGGTTCTCTGCATACCCCCTCGAAAAGGTATATTCCACATTGGATCAGCGGGCGCATCGTGGGCAGAAGTCCGACCAAGGAGTGGAGGTTTCAGCCCCTCAAAGGAGTTGGATTACGCCTGTAACATGGCAGTTGGATGTACTGCTCAGTCTAATCTTAGTCCTCATCCTGTGTAGTATGATTCTTGACCAATTTGATCCACTTATCAATTGCTGCTCTTGCCTGCAAATTCCTTAGCGTTGGTTTTGGTCCAGTGCGATTCGTTTAGCTGAAATCGGCTCCCAATAGGAGTTGAAAAGATAGCTAGCATGGCTCCCCTAGGAGTCGTGAAACTTTATG
>Ga0123336_10005530_pt1 | contig 10062 bp, 8 predicted proteins | sample SSSSmetaG_FD_96466 | JGI IMG/M metagenome (GOLD analysis project Ga0123336, IMG submission 96466) | Glacier valley bacterial and archeal communities from Borup Fiord, Nunavut, Canada, to study Microbial Dark Matter (Phase II) - ​SSSS metaG | ecosystem: Environmental > Aquatic > Freshwater > Ice...
GATATTCTTAAATTTTTCCCTATAGATGAGAATAAAATATTCGTAACCCCACTAGCTGCAGATAAAAAATATACCCCTTTAGACAAAGCTCTATGTAGGGTTTTTCTAAAGGATGTGTATAATATAACAGACCCTTTTATACTCTACCTAGGGGGATTTAGTGAAAGAAAGAATGTAGCCTCTGTATTCGCTGCCTTTTCTAAAATATATAAGAATTTAAACAAAAAATATAATTTAGTTATTGTAGGTGGCTATAAAGACTCTAGTCAAAGGTTACTAAAACTTACAAGTGAATTAAAAATAGAGTCTAATGTTATTTTTACTGGTTTTGTACCTGAAGAGCATTTGCCTGTTTTTTATAACGCCTGTGATACTTTCGTTTATCCATCTTTCTATGAGGGCTTTGGACTACCTCCACTGGAGGCAATGAATTGTGGCACTCCTGTAATAGCTTCTAACCTTACCTCTATTCCAGAAGTAGTAGGAGATGGAGGAATACTAATAAATCCCTATGACATCTCTGAGATATCATCAGCTATAGGAAACTTGCTAGGTAACGAAAAGTTAAAAGATGAATTGAGTAATAAGGCATTAAAAAGAGCCCGTGAATTTTCATGGCAAAACACCGCAATTAACACTCTTAAAGTTTATGAGAGTGTGTATAATTCTAATTCTCCTTTACAATAAAAAAAAGCATGGAATTTCTCCTACATGCCTTGCAAACGAGCTTAAAACCGTAATTCCATTAAGAAATTCTAATCTTTTGTGAATAGAAAATTCCCTAACGCTCACATTCGCCGTCCTGGCTCAGGTTCGCTAGACTGCCATCCTGGCAGTCTTACGGGAATTTTATATTCACAAAAGAAGAATTTCTAAATAGAATTCCAAATGTTTTTTCGCTTCTTATTGCAATTCACTCCGGAGATATTTCATACTACTATCTATAAATATCACTTTTGAGTATTCTACGAAGGTTCGTCATGTAGCATTGTGGCAAATAGTATATAATGAGTTTTACAGCCTCTTAGTTTATGGAATGAAAAAGTTACGTAAGCAGACCAGGACGGTCTGCTAGCACTTCTGAGACAGGACGTCGAATAAGTGCGTTAGTAACTTTTTCATGGAATAAACTTAGAGGCTGTTAACGAATTATCTACTATTAGAACAATGCTACATGACGAACCTTCATTTTATAGTTTATTGATAATGCTTGCTAGGTAGCCGGCGCCAAAGCCGTTGTCAATGTTAACAACGCTAACTCCGCTGGAGCAACTGTTTAACATGGATAATAGTGCAGCAAGGCCTTTAAAACTAGCTCCGTAGCCTACACTGGTGGGAACTGCTATAACTGGTTTATCCACAAGGCCCCCAACCACACTAGTGAGAGCGCCTTCCATACCTGCTACAGTAATAATTACTTTAGCACGCCTAATAACATCTAGATTTTCAAATAATCTATGAATACCGGCTACCCCTACATCATAAATTCGCTCTACCCTATTTCCAAAAATTTCTGCAGTAATAGCCGCTTCTTCAGCAACTGGTATATCAGATGTTCCGCCCGTTACTAATGCAATGTATGTACTTTGAAGCTGAACTTCCTTTTTTTTAATTACGATAGTTCTTGCTAGTTCATTGTACTGAGCCTCATTGCATATTTCCTTTACCCCTTCATACATTATCTTAGTAGCTCTTGTGCCAAGAATGTTTACATCCTTAGTAAGCATTAAACTAACTATACCCTTTATCTGTTCCACAGTTTTACCTTCACAATATATAACCTCTGGGTAGCCAACTCTGAGTTCTCTATGATTATCTATTTTTGCAAATCCTAAATCTGAATAGGACAAATCTTTTAACTTAACTATGCCATCATCAATGGATATATCCCCACTTTTTATGGACTTAAGAAATTTCTTCATTTCCTCTGAATTCATATATTTCCCACCTACCAATTATTTTTCTATTTTAGATTTCCTTTTTCAGTGCTTCGTATATAGTTCTTGCAGATATTCCAATATCCTCTGCTATTTTTTTACATTCTTCATATTCTAATTTGCTTTTTATTTTTTCACCTTTGTAATAAGCTTCCTTCACTGTAATTTCACCATATGAAGTATTTACTTTAATAAATTCTCTGTGAAGCATTGTCTTTTGGACTTTGAAATTTCTTACTCCAAAGGTAGTAGTTTCTTTAAATAATGCTTCTTTTATTGTTTCTATTTTATATTCATTACATAAAACACTTAATTTTACACCTGGCCTACCTTTTTTCATGATAATTGGAGTCAAATACACGTCTAAGGCACCGCAAGTGAACAGCTTATCAATAATGCATTCATATAACTCTGGATTCATATCATCTATGTTGCATTCAACAATCTCTTGAAACACTTCTCCTTTATCTTCTACTTTGGAAGTATTAGATAAATTATCCTCTTCTACGAGCATTACTCTTAGTACATTCGGAATTTCAGTATCTCTGTTTCCTATGCCATAGCCCACCTTATTTACAATAAACTTGTTATTATCTTTAAATTCATCCACTGTAGCTGCTAGAATTGCTGCTCCTGTAGGTGTAGTAGTTTCGAAAGGTACAGCTCCAAGTTTTACTGGAATCCCCTTTAAAATTTCTACAGTGGCAGGCGCGGGAACTGGTATAAGCCCATGAGCACACTTAACAAACCCTCCACCAAGTTCTATAGAAGAGCTCATTACTTTATCTACATTTAGATAGATGAGGCATATAGCGGCTCCCACTATATCCACAATAGAATCTACTGCACCTACTTCATGAAAATGTATTTCATACAGTGGTTTTCCGTGAACCTTTGCCTCAGCCTGCGCAACCTTCATGAAGATTTTCATACTCAGTTGTTTTACCTTAAGGCTTAACTCACTGCCTTCTATAATTTTTTGAATATCTTCAAGGTTTCTTTGATCATGATGGCTATGATTATTACTCTTATGTTCATGGATATGCTTACCTTCATTACCATCATGAGAATGGTCGTGATGATGCTCATCCTCATGACAGTGTTCTTGTAGCATTACATCTACTTTAGTGCCCTCAATGCCTTTTCTACTGCCATTTGACACTTTTATTTCATATCCACTCAAATTTAATTTACTCAATTCTTCTATTAAATATTTCTCATCTATACCTAAATCTAGCAATGCACCTAAATTCATGTCCCCGCTAATACCTGAAAAACAATCATAATAAAGTATTTTCATCTTCATTCGCTCCATTTCATTTGTGTTTATTCCATTGTACCAAAAAAATAAATATTATAGGCGAAATGTATAAAAAAAATCTGTAATATAGTTTTTTAAACTAATATTATAGATTTTTTTATTTATTTAGCTATGGAATATTTAAGTTACCTTTTGGTTTTCAAGCATATAATTTTGTCTCTCAACTTCCATATAAACTTTTTCAACATTTTCTCCAAAACACTTAGATGATAATGGTTCTATTCCCTCATAAGCATTTTTTACCATGCTAGTGCATTCCTCTTTATTCATGAGAACCTGATATAATATTTCGGCTAAATCTTCATCTTTATAGAAAATCCTTCCGTTAATTTTATCCTGAATTAAATCGTCTAAATTTTTATCGTACTTAGCTACTACAGGAATTTGTGCCGCCATTGCTTCTGTGACAGTTAATCCTTGTGTTTCAGTTAGTGAAGCACCCACAAACACATTTCCCATCTGATAGTACCTACCAATTTCCGCCCAAGGTTTTTCGCCAGTAAATATTACGGATTTTTCAATATCCAGCTCCTTTACTTGCAATTCTAAATTTTCACGCTCAGGTCCATCACCTACAACCAATAATTTACAATTTGGTATTTTTACAATAAGTTCCTTCATACTATTAATAATTATATCTACACTTTTCTCTTTTGCCAGTCTCCCTATAAATAATACAACTGGCTGGTTTTCTTCTATTCCAAAAGATTTTTTCTCATCATTGATAAGGTCTTCATTATAATTACTTCGTTTAAAGGGCTCAATATCAACCCCCGTAGGTATTACATCAATATGTCTCATTAACCCATACTGCTGCAATGCATCCTTTACCTTCACAGTAGGTACTATTATAGCACTGCAATCTCTACAATAAAGCTTACTTATCTTTTTAGCAAATTGCGAAGCCGGTTTAAGCATTATACCTCGAGAAACATAGTGAATATAATCTTCATACATAGTGTGATAAGTGTGAACCACAGGAATGTCTAATTTTTTAGCTACTATTCTTCCAAATAAACCTACACTAAATTCCGTTTGTGTATGTATTATATCTAAATCTAATTTTTTTATCTTAATCATAATTTTGCGTGAATATATCATACCAACTCTTTGTGAAGGTAAGAGAAAAAATGGTATACTAGGCAATCTCATGATACCTTCCTCTTCCTCTACATCCGGATGTGTGACTGTAATAATAGTTACACTATGTCCTAGTTTGATTAATTCATTTTTTAATATTAAAGTAGAAGTAACTACACCACTTACTTGTGGATAATACGCATCAGTAAAAATTCCGATATTCATAATCAGCCCCCTCTAAATACTATATTTTCTTATTTAATATATATTGTTAATCTAAATTTACTTTTTCATAAAAGCATAAAATCCAAAAATTATACAAGAATAAAATGTAATAAGTCTCCATAATAATATAGCTGCCATTATATTATTAGCTGCAAAAAATAAGCTAAAAAACATAAAGAATGCACCTTCCGCTCCACCAACGGCTCCAGGCAAAGGTATAAATGCTGTTAACATCATTACAAATGCAGTTCCTGCTATCATGCTTTCTATGCTAGCGCCTTGCATTCCAAAACTAAGATAAATAAAATACGGTATACTAAAGATTATTGTCAATTGAAATATTGTATAAATAGTAGCTTTAACCATCTGTGCACTACTGTGCTTTACTATCTCAAAGTTATCATGAAATTGATCCAAATTATCATTAATACGCATTTCGATTTTTCCTATGTCTTTTACTAATTTAAATTTCTTTAAAACCTTAGATAAAATTATTATTAATTCGTGTGTTAATTTACGATATTTTGAAAAGATAATTAAGAATATGATTACACTAGCATTGACGGCAAATCCTATAGCTATTAAATAAAACAAATTACTCATTTTAGTCTTAAAAAAACTTGCCTTCCAAAATATAAGAATTAACGAATATACAGTTAATACAGATTGATATATAATAAATTTAATCATAAGCACTGACCCTGCGCTACCGGCCCCTATATTTTGTTTGGTAAGTGAATATAACTGCATTGGCTGACCACCAGATGCAAATGGAGTAATGGAATTAAAATATTGTCCAACCATAGTAACTTTAAATGCTTCTCTAAATCTATAGTCTTTTTTTATTAAAAATATAATGCTTTGCAAGGTTTTAGCTTCAAACGCCCAATACAATAGCATTGCAAAACCTGCAGCAATTATCCATTGAATTTGCAAGTTTTTCATTTGATGAATCAAATCCATCCAACCATTTGTAAAAACAATGAGCAAAACAAATATAACGCCAGAAGCTATCCCCAAGATAACATTAACCTTATAATTCTTCATTAATTTACCTACCCTTAATTCGACATACCTTTTTATAAAAGTCCTTCCACATAGCGAGTACATTCTCTTTAGAATAAAAATTATGGCCCCGTATGGATTTTTCTTTAGCCTGCTTATAATAGGCAGAATCATTTTTCAACTTTTCTATGGCCCTTATAAAACCTTCATTATCATGTTCTTTTAAATAGTAATCAAATAATATATCCTCATATAGCTCCAAATCTCTTAATAGTACTGGAGTATAAGTATTCATTGCTTCTAATATTGACATAGGGAAAAGCTCGTTATAAGATGGCATAAAAAGAACATCAGATACATTATATATAGCATTCATCAAATCTCTTTCAACTATTCCTGTAAATAAAATATTTTTAGGTGCATGCTCCATTTGATTTTTCAATTCCTTATATCCATCTGTAATATTTCCAAAAGAAAAACCACCTGCCCATATAAATTGTACTTCGGGTAGTTTTTTAGCTATGTCAATAAAATCAATTACTCCTTTTCGAGTTTGTATTTGACCTACTCCAAGTACAACGAAAGCTTCCTTTGCAATATTTAATTTTTCTTTCTCTATATATTTATCCTCAGTTGAAAAATCATAGAATTTTTCACTTGAAACAAAATTAGGTATATATGTGATTTTCTTTCTATCTATATTGTAAGCCTCAAGCTTAGTTATGAAATTAGGGTTTACTGTAACTAAATAATCCATTTTGTTATAAAAACTTATGATATACTTATAAAAAATATTTTTAATCAATTTTGGTAATTTTATACTTCCTTCAATAGTTTCAGGTAAAAAATGAACATAACCAACCGTTACTCCCTTTTTTTTAGCAAAGGGAATACTTAAATAATGTTTGAAATCAATAGTATGATAATGCATTATTTCGGTTCTTATCTTCTTATTTATTACAACTTTATATTCACTATCTAATCCACTGCGAACTAAATTCACTTGTTCTAGATAGGCTGAACCTACCCCTTGACCTTTAACTTTATCCGCTGAAGAAAGCATATTTATAGTAGGCATAATTGTCACTCCCATCTAATGTAACCTTGTTACTATGTTTATTGTACCCTACTAATATTAAAAATTGATTAATGTTACCTTAAAATTTTCTTAAATTTTGCAAAATTACCCTGAAAATTGATTTATAGGGTACTTATTTCATCTATTTTACCCTTTGACATATTAACAATTTTATCTGAAAGGTAATTTGCTTCTTCTTTAAAGTGTGTAACAAAAATAGTTGTAACCTTATTATCCGTATGTATCTTATATAATAATTCTCTCATATTCACTCTTAATTCTTCATGTAAAGCACTAAAAGGTTCATCCATTAAAAGAATTTTAGGTTTTATAACCAGAGCTCTTGCTATGGCTACTCTTTGCCGTTCTCCTCCACTTAACTGAAAGGAAAGTCTTTTTTCAAATCCCTTTAGGCCAAGATTTGCAAGCATATCCTCAGCACTGTTCAATCTTTCGCTTTTACTAATGCCCTTCATTTTAAGTCCAAAAGCTACATTCTCTATAACATTCATATTAGGAAATAGCAAAGGCTGTTGAGCTACAAAAGCAAAATTTCTATTTTCAATAAGCATTTCTGTAATATCTATATTTTCTATAAAAAGTCTACCTGTATCTGGTTTTATAATTCCAGCGATAATCCGTAATATTGTAGTCTTCCCACACCCAGAAGGACCCAAAATAGATAAGATTTCTCCATCTTCAACATTTAGATTTATATTAGAAAGAGAAAACGACTCAGTATATTTTGCCTCATACCGCTTACATATATTCCTAAGCTCTAACTTTGCCATAAAATCACCCCTAAATAATCTTGAATTTTCTCTTTTTATAATATTTTTTAAGTATAAAGTCTATTAAAACTAAATTTATTATTGCTAGTGCCGAAAATAGCACGCCATATACTGAACCAATGGCATTGTCTCCTCCACTTATAAAAGGGAACATTACTATAGCTATAGTACTAACCTTCCCCCCACCAACTAAAAATGTTAGAAAATATTGGCTTATAGAAATTAGAAAAGTAAAGCTAGCCCCAGCCACCATACCTGGAAGGATATGAGGAAGGATTATATAAATGAATCTAGAAATCGGTCCCGCCCCTAGCACCGCTGCCTGCTCTTCCAATGCAGTATCTACGGTACTATAACTTACCATTAGAGCCATTATCATATATGGCAATGTAGGCAAAATGTGAGCTAAAATAACCCCATATATAGATTCTGTTAACCCAAGTTTTAGGAAAACTACATACATTCCCATAATTGCAGTAAAAGATGGGATAATAATAGGTGCAAATAAGAGTCCCTTTATTATAACTTTCCCTTTAAATTCATATCTAACCAAGGAAAACGCTGCAGGAGTAGCTAACAAAATATCTATAACTACTACCGATATGGCAATAATTATTGTATTGAAAATTGATTCATAGGTACTTGAATTCTCATAAAAAACATATTTTAGGGCTCTAACCGTAGCATTCTTGGTGATTACACTTGGCCATCTAAAGTCATAAGCGAAACTATTTATAAACAGAGGTATAAATGGCAGTAAAAAAGCTACTAAAAGAACTCCTATTGTAATATAGTATATGACCTTGCTATGAGTTTTCATTGTCAACTTCACCATCTCACTTCTTTAAAATCTCTTATCTTAATTAATTTGTATGCTGCAATACCTAACATTGCTGTAATAATGGCTAAAATAAAGTTTGCTGCTAGTGCCAAGGGTCTTTCTGAGAGTTGTCCATTATAGTACATATTATAAGAGTATACAGAAATAAACTTGGGATAGGTTATTCCTAATAAATATGGTACTTCAAAGTCTGAAAAAGTAAAAGCAAATACTATAAGAACTGAGGATATCCATGTTGGAAGGATTAGAGGCAATATTACCTCCCTAAAAAACTCTTGCCTTCTTGCTCCAAAAACTTGTGCTATTTCTAACCAAGAATCTTGAATCCTACTTATTATGGGAAAAACCATAAGCATTATAAAAGGAGTTTCTTTCCATATGTAGGTTATAATGATTCCTAAACTATTAGGATCATTTACCACACTGGGGAATGCTTCTATGCTTTTAGTTATTCCTATAGAATAGGCTATACTTGAGATCCAGCCACTTTTCATAAATAAAAGCATAATGATATACGCCGCAGTAACGTGGGGCACTAACATGGGCACTTGAAAAACTTTTCTGATAATAGCAGTTTTTCTATTTTCACCTAAAATAAATAATACCCTTACTAAAATTATTGCTAAAACCCCAGATAATACACTTGAAACTAGTGCTACTTTTAAAGTTAAAGCTAATGAGTTTATAAAATCTTTTGACAAGATAAGTTGCCTATACGCATTCATTGTAAGATGCGAATCACCACCTATTCCCATTAATCCTAGACTTTGAAGTAGTCCTAGTGTTAATCCTCCAAAGAATATTGTAACTATGATTATTAATGAAGGTAAAATTAGTATATAAGGTCTACTTTTTTGCCACATTGTCTAACCATCCTTTTTCAATGAACTCTACGTAATCAGCCGTAATTTCAGGAGTTCTGTGACTTTGAAGCTCTTTTAAGCTTAAAGTTGAGGCACCTCTATCAATTGAATTTATTTTTTTGACCTCTTCTGATGATAACTTATTAACATCTATTGAAAGGCCGTCCCCCCAATTATTAGGATCAAACTTTGCTATTTGTGCCTCTGGAGATAATAAGAAATTTATTACTTCCTTAGCAGCATCCTGATGTGTTGAGTTAAAAGGGATAGATAAAAAGTGAGTATTTGCTAAGGTTCCATTATCTAATAAAAAGGTTTTTGTAGACTTTGGAAAAGTCCCCTTCTTTATTTCATTTTCAGCCCTTGCTTCATCATAACCCATTGTCATCCATACTTCTCCGTTAGAATAAAGCTTATCCAGCTTTGCAATACTTTCTGGATATGTCTTGCCTTGTTGCCAAAGAGAAGGCTTTATTTCATTAAGATAATCCCATAATGGTTTTGACGCTTCTTTCATAGCATTTTCATTGAAAGCTGTCATGAATTTTTTAAAACCACCATTTAACTCAAATAATCCTTGCCTTAAGAATGCACTTCCAGTAAAATCATTTGAAACTGGATAGGCAAACTTGCCTGGATTTTTCTTTATCCATGTTTTAAGTTCTTCAAATGATTTAGGCGGGGTCTTCACTTTTTCAGAGTCATATATAAAAACAAATTGAACTTTGCCCCAAGGCGCTTCAAGTCCAGCTGTCTCTTCACCAAAGTCATATTTAACTTCTGGAGAATCCGCTAAAACATATTTATTATAGTTTGATAGCTTATCTACAAAAGGCTCTGATAATATTTTGCTACTCTTTGAAAGTTTAAAGTTTTCACCATTTAACCAAAGTATATCTGCACTTCCCTCTTTTTTCCCTA
>Ga0123336_10005531_pt1 | contig 10060 bp, 7 predicted proteins | sample SSSSmetaG_FD_96466 | JGI IMG/M metagenome (GOLD analysis project Ga0123336, IMG submission 96466) | Glacier valley bacterial and archeal communities from Borup Fiord, Nunavut, Canada, to study Microbial Dark Matter (Phase II) - ​SSSS metaG | ecosystem: Environmental > Aquatic > Freshwater > Ice...
GAATCTGAATACAGCAGAAGTAAGTATTTTACAGAAGTTTGAAGCGGCTAATGACATATCTACATTGATTTCATTTAATCCTAAATTGAAAGAAATAACCGAATCAAATAAGCCACAAGAGTTTATGAAGATAATTGGTGAGATGGGTACTTTAAATGATGTCCTTGAGGAGTATTATTTATCCAATCTCTCTAATTTTACCAAAACTACTTTTTTCCCAAGGATATATATGCTGGATAGACCTGAGTACAAAGGCTTTAGAATTTCTGACAAGGTTTTCAACATTAGTGAAATAGAAAATGAAGAATGGTATAAGAACTTCTCAACAGGAATAATTACAGTGGTTGGAAAAGATAAGGCTCAGACAATGATACGCACAATAGACAGTATAAAAATTGCACGTAAGATTTTCATTGTAAAAGATGCTGGAGCAGAGCAAAAGGCCTTGCTAACCATCGATATAGAAACTAACACTTTGAACGATATTTTAGAGAGTACTAAGACTTCTCCACAAAGTTCGGTTTTCATTACCAATGAAAATGGCTCTGTGATACTGAAGACTAAAAATTTTATTGAGGATAAGACTTTTATTGAGGCAAGCACTAAGGAAAAAACTGGGGAAGATGGATCCTTTAATTCATTTATTGAAAAAGTCAATGGTGTTGAAATGTTAGTTTCTGTGAAAAGGATTGATAAATTAAATTGGAACATAGTTTCTGTCTCACCAATGAAGAAATTAAATAAAGAATTAAATGCCTATAGTAAATTTGTATATATCGTTATAACTATATGCGGGCTACTATCCTTTATGGTTGCTCTGATCTTATCAAATGATATATCAAGGCCTATTAGAAAACTTGTAAAATCAATGTCTCATGTTAAAGAGGGGAATTTTGATATAAATATCAGCTATAACAGAAATGATGAGTTTGCCTTTTTGGTTCAGCAGTATAAATCTATGATTAATGAAATAAAAGAGTTAATTGATAAATTATATATAAGTGAATTAAGGCAAAAAGAGGTAGAGTTAAAAGCAAGGGAATATGAACTAAAAGCGCTTCAAGCGCAGATAAATCCACATTTTCTATATAATACTTTAGATTCGGTAAATTGGCTTGCCCTGAAGTACAATGCTAATGATATAAGTATAATGGTAAAAAGTTTGTCTAATTTTTTTAGATACAGCTTGAGCAAGGGGAAAAGTGAAATCACCTTGGAGGAAGAAAAAGGACAGGTTGAAAGCTATTTAACAATTCAAAGTATAAGGTTTAAAGAAAAACTTAATTACAAAATAGATTTTTCCGAGGAAATACTTAAGTGTAAAACAGTAAAACTAATACTACAACCAATTGTTGAAAATGCCATTATTCATGGAATTGAAAGAAGAAAATCTGGCGGTTTTATAAATATTAGTGGCTACAAAAAGGAAGATTATATAGAGATAACGGTGTCAGATAATGGTGAGGGTGCAGATGTTGAGAAACTTAACAATCTTTTGTTAGATAAAACTGTAGAGGATTCGTTTTTTGGAACAAGGAATGTAAATGATAGAATCAAACAGTTTTTTGGAGAAGAATATGGTTTGAATTTTTGTAATAATGAAGAAGGTGGATTAACAGTAGTAATAAAAATTCCGTTTAAAAAGTAACGCTTTTCAAATAGATTTATACAAGCTGTAATACAAAGGAGTAATTTTTATGTTGAAAATGATACTAGCTGATGATGAAAGCATCGTGAGAGATGGACTCCATAATATAATTGAGTGGAAGGATTATGACATAGAAATAGTAGCTGAGGCTTCTGATGGCCAAGAAACTTATGATTTATGCATGAAGCTGATGCCTGATATTCTTTTTACTGATATAAGAATGCCCTTTATGGATGGACTAGAAGTTGCAACAAAGCTAAAGGAAAATGGTAATGATTTAAAAGTCATTATTTTTAGTGGGATACAGGATTTCGGCTATGCAAAATCAGCTTTGAATATTAATGCAGAAGGCTATATCTTAAAGCCATTGGATGTAGATGAGCTAATTGAAGTTATTAATAAGGTTGTAAAGAAAATAAAGCAGGGCAAGAATTTAAATGATAAGGTACAACACTTAAGACAACAACTTCATGAAAATTTTGGTGCTGCTAGGGAAAAATTCCTTAGGCACATGGCCTTGGGAGTCTATAAGAAAGAAAATGAAATCCTAGAGAAATTGAATTATTTTCAAAACCCCATAAATGCCAATGAATCAATTTCTGTAGCTGTTTTACAGATAGACGACTACAGCAAATTGATTGAGAATTATAATGAAGAGGACAAGCAACTTTTAATATTTTCTATTACAAATATAGCGGAGGAGCTAATTAATAATTCTTCAAAAGGTATCTGTGTGGTAATGGGGGATAATGAGCAATTGCTCCTTTTTAATAATATAATTGGCGGAACAGCTTTAGAAGAAAATGATATATTTTTAGAGATAGTTTCTAGTCTTAACAAGTATCTAAATATCTCTGTATCTATAGGGGTTGGAAGAAAAGTGGACAATGTTCTAAATATAAATGCTGCTTACAAAGATGCAGTAAATGCTTTGTATTTTAAATTCTATACTGGCAAAGGGTCTATTATTAATATCTCAGATATAAGTTTGAACTTTGAAAGTAAGGAGTTTCCAAACTTTTACTCTGAAGAAAATGAATTTGTTAATCTAGTAAAGTCGGGTAATGTAGACGAGACAAAAAACTTAATTCAGAACTTATTTACTAACTTTACTCATGATAAAAAATATACAATAGAATATCTACAAAGAATTTGTGGTGAATTAGTTTATACGATTACGAGATCATTATATGAATTGGGCGAAAATGTTGAAGAGGTATTAAGTAAACGGACCGAGATTTTAAATATAATGCATTATACAGAAAGTATTTTTGACCTTCAAGAGCAAATTACCAGTGTATTAGTTACAGTGGCAACTTATTTTTCTAAAAAGTACACCCAGAAAAATAATAAGGTCATTAGTGATATAAAAAAGATTATAGGCAAGAGATACATGGAAGATTTAAATATTAATAAGATAGCGGAATCAGTTTATCTTTCACCCAACTATATAAGTCTAATATTCAAGCAGGAAACAGGGGAGACAATAATTGATTACCTAACAAAAACTAGAATGGAAGAGGCTAAGATATTGCTGAAGGAGACAGATTTCAAGATATTTGATATTTCTGAAATGGTAGGATTTCAAGACTCTTCTTATTTTAGCAAGGTGTTTAAAAAGTATACAGGAATACATCCACAAAAATTCAGAACACTTCAAACTCTTGAATAATTAACTTATTCAAGAGTTTATCGTATACATTTCAAATAAACAAGTTTAATTTTCAAATGAAATCTCAATAGAATTTTACGGTTTGTAAGAGATAATTCCATTCAGATTTTCCGTAAAGAAAATTATAATTATATCAATGGGATATCCCATCTACAAACTTTTAAGGAGGAATTGAAAGTGAAAAAAAACATTTCTAGAGCAGTTAGTATGGGTATTTGTTTTCTGCTTTCAGCTAGTTTGATTACAGGTTGTGGAGGTTCTAAGAATAATAGCTCCACTGGCGCTATAAAAAGTCCTGAGCCTCAAAAAGAAGTTAAAATGCAGACTGTTCAGGTTTGGACAAATAACGCATCAACAAAGGCCGAAGATGAAAAAATGATTGCCGATTTCAATAACGGGGCTGGCAAAGAAAAAGGAATACAGGTCGATTATAAAATATACGGCGGCGACTTTATGAATGTTCTGAATGTTGCAGCAGCAGCATCTCAAGCTCCACATTTATTCAAGCTTGCACAGGGTAATATGGTACAGTTCGCTAATGCAAATTGGTCTACTGCTATTGATGAAATTCCTGGAGGCAAAGATTATATTAAAAAGTATGATGGTTTACTTCAGCCAGGTTATAACATAATTAAAGGTAAGACATATACAGTTCCTGTTGCTGTAAGCACTCTGGGAGTTGCTTATAATAAAGATCTTCTTAAGAAGAATGGGTTTAATAATCCGCCTAGCACATGGAAAGAGCTAAGAAAAATGGCTAAAACCATTACAAAGAATGGTGCAGGTAAAGAATTCGGATTTATAGAAGGTTTAAAAAGTACTGGATATGTGAGTGCTAATGGCTTATGGCATTATGCAGCATCAATTGGTCATTCAGAATTCAATCACCAGACAGCAAGATACGATTTCACATCATTTAAGCCATTCCTACAGCTTTGGGCTGATATGAAGGCTGATGGTAGTTGGTTCCCAGGGGTAGAAGGACTAAATAATGACCAAGCAAGAGCTCAATTTGCTGAGGGTAATATATGGCTTTAAATTATCTGCAAGCTGGGATCCTGCCGTTTTGAAGGATCAGTTCCCCGCTAAAATGGATTGGGGTATTGCTAGACCTGTAGAAGATACAAATAATAGATACAGAGATTATGCATATCAGAGTATATCACCAGTATTTGGTGCTGCATCTAAAGATCTACCAGAAAAGGCACTTGAAGTTTTCAAGCTCTTTACATCGGATGATACAGTAGTTAAATTGTATGAAGCTGGAAAAGCAGTACCTTATAAAACAGACCTTGTTAAAGCAGCAAAAACTCAACCCAGTATTAAAAATTTCACAGATTTTGCTAACCTAGAAAACACTTATCAGTATATGATGAATCCTAAGGGCGAGTTAAAACTTGAGGGAGATACAGCTGAAGTTGTTCTTTCAAAAGTTATCTTAGGAATGATTACGCCTGATAAAGCCGTAACAGATTTGGATAAGAGATATAATGAAGCCTTGGATAAAGCAGTAGCTGGTGGATTAGATATTACTCAGTTTACAGATAAAAAAGGCACAAGCCTTAAAAAGTAAATTTATTACTGAATTTTGCATGGCTATGGTGCAAAGAAATTCAATTTATGTCATAGCTATGCAAGATTCTAGGTACTAATTTGCGATTGAATTATTCTATAACCTTTCTGAAGTAAATTAGTATAATAAGGTGAATGCCAGTGGAATCCTGACCAGTAATTCTAAGAAAGGCGGTTTATTTGATGGAAGTATCTAACCCAACGAAATTAACAGTTAATAAAGCAGGACTATTTAGTAGATTTTTAAAAGTTATTAAAAAAGATGATAATATCCCAGCATATGTTCTAATGGCTCCAATGCTTTTAGGGTTTCTGGTTTTCACGATATATCCAATTATTTATGTATTGAGATGGTCAGGTTTTGATTATGACGGATTTTCACAAGCAGTATTTATTGGTCTAGAAAATTTTATCAGGGTATTTACAAGGGATTCTAGTTTCTGGAACTCAGTTTTAAATACCTTTATTATTACAATTGGTAAAATGGCTTTTGAAATACCTTTAGCTTTAGTATTGGCAGTATTGATAAATTCAAAGTCTAAAGTAAACAACTTTTTCAGAACTTTCTTTTTTATGCCAACTATCATTAGTATGGCTATTGTAGGTATCATATTTTCAATTCTTTTTGGCTCATACAATGGAATTGTGAACGTATTATTAGTTAATTTGGGGATTACTGCAGATAAAATCAATTGGTTTGGGGATAAGTGGCTATCACTTATTGTTATTATCCTTGCTGCAGTATGGAGCCACTACGGTATTACAATGATATTTTTTCTAATGGGACTACAAAGTGTACCAAAAGAATTATATGAATGTGCGGATATTGACGGTGCAAGCCCAATCCAACAGTTTTTTATGGTCACGATTCCTATGCTCAAGCCAATAATGCAGACAATCTTAATGTTGGCAATAGTTGAGGGAATGAAAATGTCTGATTTGGTTCTGGTATTAACCAACGGTCAGCCTGGAGGACAGACTGAAGTTGCTATGACATACATCTATAAATACTTTTTCCCAACAGATGCAATGGCAGGCGGACTTATTCAATATGGATATGCATCTTCACTTTCAGTTGTAATGGCAGCTATTATTGGTATAATCACGATAATATATCTTAGATTGTCTAAGAATATGAGCGAAGTATAGTAAAGGAGTTAACTCTGTGAAAAATTATGCGAAAAAGATTTCTAAAATTCCAGCATTAATATTTTTATCAATTGTATTTATAATAAGCATATTTCCAATTATCTATATTATTCTTGCATCATTTAAGAGTAATGCAGAAATATTGACATCAGGAGCAAACCTTTTACCTGAAAAATTTATTACTGACAATTATGTTAAGGCTTGGACACTGGCAAATTTTAAGCTTTATACTTGGAATAGTATTTACATGGCATTTTTTATAGTAATAGGTTCGATATTCACGTCTACTACAATAGCCTATGTTTTGCAAAGAGGTAAATTTGTGGGTAGTAAATTTATTGGTGGATTGTTCCTTTCTACAATGTTCATTTCGCTAGGAACTTCAAGTTTATTCCCACAACTCCAGGTCGCCAAGCTTTTCGGACTTCACACTTCTTTGTGGGGAGTAATAATTATTAGAGTTTTAGGTATAAATGTTACCCAGGTTTTTATAGCCAAGGGATATATGAGTACTATTTCTAAAGAAATTGATGAGGCTGCAAAAATTGATGGCTGTGGATTCATAAGAATTTATTGGAATATTATTTTCCCTCTTTTAAAGCCGCTTATTGCAACTATAGGGTTGTTGTCCTTTAGGGCAGCTTGGAACGATTATATGCTGCCAATGGTATTTACTTTGGCAAAGCCAGATAGAGCACCTCTTGTTGTAGGAGTAGTTAATTTGAGAAATTCAGGTGAAGCTGCCTCTGCATGGAATCTGATGTTAGCAGGTACGTCTATTGCGATTGTACCAATGCTAACTGTTTACCTATTCCTTAATAGATACTTTATTGAGGGTTTAACCAGTGGAGCTGTAAAAGGTTAAAAGACATAGTCTGAACATTTATAATTTGGAGGCAAAAATGCATAATATAAATACACTGCTAGTTTCAAGCCCAGTAATCAAAAGACACGGGGCAAACCCTATTTTATCTGCAAAAGATATTCCATACAAAGCTGATTTAATATTTAATGCAGGAGTTACAAAATTTAAGGGCAAGTACGTAATGGTATTTAGAAATGATTATGGATATTCAGGTGGTAATAATTTCGAAGGTACGAATATAGGGTTGGCCTTCAGTAATGATGGAATAAAATGGGATGTCCAGCCAAAGCCTTGTTTTGAACTCAAAGACGAAGAAATACTTAGAGCATACGATCCACGTTTATCGGTGATTGAGGGAAGATGCTATATGTGCTTTGCTGTGGATACAAAGCATGGTATAAGAGGTGGAATAGCGGTAACAGATGATTTTATAGATTTCGAGATTCTAAGTCTTACTTTGCCAGATAACCGCAACATGGTACTGTTCCCGGAAAAGGTGAATGGCAAGTATTTCAGACTAGAACGCCCATTCACTGTATATAGTCGTGGAGGAATTGATAGGTTTGATGCATGGATTTCCGATTCACCTGATCTTAAATATTGGGGAAATTCACATCTCCTCTTTGCGGTAGAGAATGTCCCGTTTGCTAACGATAAGGTTGGGCCAGCTGCACCACCTATTAAGACAAAGTATGGTTGGCTAACGACTTTCCATTCAGTTGATATTGACCCTTCAAGGGGCAAAAATGGCTGGGAAGATTCATGGAAAAAGAGGTATTGTGCAGGTATTATGCTCTTGGATTTAAATGATCCTACAAAAATCATTGGAATGTCAAAGGACCCACTAATTGTTTCAGAAGCTATTTATGAAAAAGATGGTTTTAGAAACGATGTCATTTTTCCAGGAGGAATGATCTTAGAGGACTCAGGTGAAGTTAAAATATATTATGGGGCAGCAGATACAGTAGAATGTCTTGTAACGGCAAACGTTGAAGACTTAGTAAAACTTTGCACTGAGCCAAAGTAGGCAAAAAAAGCACACTTATAAAGTATTTACAGGAATAAATATGTGAAATAAGTTTTTGGGAGGCGTATACTTATGGGTATTTATGAAGAGGTATATGACGTTATTGTAGCTGGAGGGGGGCCTTCTGGCGTAGGAGCAGGGATTGCCGCCGCAAGAAATGGAGCAAAGGTATTAATAATTGAACGCTATGGATTTTTAGGTGGAATGGCTACAGTCGCTTCAGTACCTGCTTTTTGTCCATTTACTGATGGCGAGAAGACTGTAATAAAGGGTATAGGCTTAGAGGTTCTAGAAGAATTGAAAAAGCAGTCCTTTGCTAATCCTTTTAGTGATAAGAAAGAACTTATAAGAAGACAGTATGACTGGGTACCTATTGACCAGGAAATACTTAAAAGGGTTTTAGATGACGTGGTATTAGAAAGCGGTTGCAGAATCCTTTTCCACACCTTAGTTACAGACGTTAAGGTATCTGACTGCATCGTTAATACAATTACCATCGAAGACAAGTCCGGCAAACACGAGATAAGCTGCAAAAATTTAATTGACTGTACTGGGGATGCGGACCTTGTTGTCAGAGCTGGGGGAGAGACTGAATACGGTGACGAAAAAGGACTTGTCCAGGCTGTGACGCTTTGTTTTAGAATAGCTAATATTGATGTAGATAAGTTTATGAAATATGCCAAGGAAGAAGAGGAAACTGGGAATCTTTCAAAGGCAGTGGCTAGAGCCAAAGCTAATGGAGAATTCCAATTTAACGAAAAACAGGTATGTGGTTTTTCTCTGCAAAATGAAGGAATGGCAGGCTTGAATTTTGGACACGTATACGAAGTCAACCCGCTAAAATCAGAGGATTTAACTAGAGCTGAAGTAGAATCAAGAAGGCAGATACCGACTATGATGGCATTTTTGAAAAAATATGTGCCAGGGTTGGAAAATGCAGTCTTAGCTTCATCTGGTCCATCTATTGGTATTAGGGAGACTAGAAGAATAGTTGGGGAATACAGGCTATCTAGACAAGATTATTTTGAAAAGTCCGTATTTAATGATACTATAGCACGTTTTGCATATCCTATTGATGTTCATGCATCTTCACTACAAGATATTGCACACACTAATGACAAAGACCAATACATTACAAGTAAGTACAAAGATGGAGAATCCTATGGAATACCATATAGAGCACTGCTCCCAAAGGGCTTGAAAAATGTGATTGTTGCTGGAAGACCGTTATCTTCTGACAGAGCAATGCATGGCTCTTTCCGTGTAATGCCAGCATGCTTCGCAACAGGTCAGGCAGCTGGAACAGCGGCGGCTATATGTTCTAAAGAGAATATAGAATTACGAGAAATTAACATTAAGAATCTTCAAAAGGTACTGGTGGAACAAGGAGCATTTATTTAGCAAAACCCCAATCTTTGCAAAAGAGAGACAGCAGATAAGTAAAATGGAACCTATAGGATAGATATAAAAATAGTCTATCAATATAGGTTCTTTTTTAAATGTGTCTCAAAGTATGCGCCTACGAATATTGCTTGCCAATTTCCAGTAAATTATAAACTGTAAAATATGTAATGTAGGGGCAACCCCCTGTGGTTGCCCTCTTTCGATTTTAACACTGGGCAACCACGGGGGGGATTGCCCCTACTAGGATGAAAATATTTCAATAAAAGGCGGAAGCTTCAAAATATGATTCTCCCTTCTTCTTTATTAATCACCTATTTATTTATAATTCTGTGCTAACTTTCATAATTTTTGAAAATTAGAGGGTAATGAGATATCGGTCAGCGTGTCTGCAACTTCAGTGTTATATTTTGCTTCTGTTGCTATGTCTCCCAAGGCTACTATTCCTACTAACTTGTTGTCTTCAACGACAGGTACTCTTCTTATCTGGCTGTGTGCCATCATTTTAGTAACATCGTTTACATCCATTTCAGGTGTCACTGTGAGTACACCAGAAGTCATAACATCTCGTACAGACGTCTCTTGTGAGTTTTTTCCACGAGTAATATTTCTTACTACAATATCCCTATCTGTAATTATTCCTACTACGCTATTATTATCACAGACAGGAATTGATCCTACATTATGCTTTTGCATCAGCTGTGCAGTTTCAACAATTGTTGTTGA
>Ga0123336_10005533_pt1 | contig 10059 bp, 11 predicted proteins | sample SSSSmetaG_FD_96466 | JGI IMG/M metagenome (GOLD analysis project Ga0123336, IMG submission 96466) | Glacier valley bacterial and archeal communities from Borup Fiord, Nunavut, Canada, to study Microbial Dark Matter (Phase II) - ​SSSS metaG | ecosystem: Environmental > Aquatic > Freshwater > Ice...
AAAGGATATTACTTACACCTAATAACAGACTATATATTCTATTTTAAATTTATACCTAATGCAACAACACAATTGTATGCAGATTACGATATTTTAAATGAATATTTAGTGAAAAAATATAAAGTAAGTATACCAACAGAGTTAGTAGATATAGTACAATTTAAAATAGGTACACCAAAACTAATTAATGAAAGTTCAATTTCTGAATTTATAGATATGGTAAGCAATATTAATCTTGAACAATATTTTGAACATATATGCAAACAAATACAATAATAAATAATAATAATAACAAATAATTAAATCACTTATAAACGTAAGTGATTTTTTAATTTAGAAAAGAAGAGGAACTTTGAATATAGAATATTTTCCAATAAATGCATTATTTTTACAAAATACTATTGCAATAAAAAAAAATTATTATATAATAAATATTAGGTGATTATGATGAATAAAAGAGAGTATATTTTAATAATATTTTTAGTACTAGCAATAATTGCAATAGTAGTAGCAGCAATATATTTTAACAATGAAAATAGAGAAATTACTGCAACAAATAATGCAAGTAATACTGTAACTCAAACTCCAATACAAACAACAAATATAGATCCATATAGCAAATATGAAGGATTTACATGGGCAAGAGAAACTAGTGCTGGATATGCTACACAGAAATTTGAAATTGTAGATGCAAAACTATATTTAATAAGTAATAATGCTAAAACATTAGTAACTAGTGTAATCGGTGTACCAAAGTATGTAAATGCAATAATTAGAGGTGGTGTACTTTCCGATATAATAGTTATTACTGAAGATGGTATAGTTTGGAAAAATACTGATGTAGATGATGGAATAACGATTGCTATAAAAGATGCATTTACTAAAGTTCCATTAAACGGAACAGTAATTGATATGACTCTGGGTAATGAGGGTGTTGTACCATATAGTGGACCATACTATCTAACAAAAGAAGGTAAATTAATAAGAGAAGATGGTAAAACTTATGAACAAATAAATGGACAACATATAAACATGATTGGAACTTTTGATTGTTTTGTATATATAAATAAAGATAAGACAGCTTCATATAAAAGAACCGAAGATACAGAAGATTTTATAATAGATCAAATAGGAAAAAAAGTTACTTTAAAACAAACTTTTTCGGAAAGTTCAGAGAGATTTTCAGGAACAACACAAGATCATTTTTATATTGTAACAGAAGATAATAAATTATTTGATTTTTCTGCAACTTCACTTATGGTAGCAAATCCATATTATGATGCAAAAGATAGAACAGTAGAAAGTTTAAAAATGGTTTCGGTAAGCAAAATTAAAATTAATTTTACTGATGGAACAAATCTTATTATAGCAGGTGTATATTCATATTATGATATGAGTACAAATAAATTAATAAATTTTGAAAAATAAATAAGCAATAATAAGATAAAAAATATTTTAGGAGAGATAAAATGTTAGAACAATTAAAAGAAATATATTTAGCTGGAGGATGTTTTTGGGGTATAGAAAAATACATACAAGATATAAATGGAGTTAAAAGTACGGAAGTTGGATATGCAAATGGAAATACACAAAATCCAAATTATGAAGATGTATCACATAAAGAAACTGGATATGCAGAAACAGTTCATGTAACATATGATATTTTTAAAATAAGTCTAGAATCACTTCTTGAACTATATTATGAAGTTGTAAATCCAACATTAATTAATAAACAAGGAAATGATGTAGGCAGTCAATATCGTACAGGTATATACTATATAGATAAAGAAGATTCTAAAACAATAATAAAATCAATTAATAAATTACAAGAAAAATATAATAAACCTATAGCTATAGAAGTAAGAAAAATAGATATATTTTATAAAGCAGAGGAGTATCATCAAAAATACTTGGATAAAAATCCAGAGGGATATTGCCATATAAGTAAAGAGAAATTAAATAGTGTTAAATATATAAATAAATATACTAAACCAACTAAAGAGGAATTAAGTAAATTAACAGATATTCAATACAAAGTTACACAAGAAAGTAACACAGAACCAGCATTTAATAATCCATACTACAATAACTTTGAAAAGGGGGTATATGTTGATATAACAACTGGTGAACCACTATTTATTTCATCAGATAAATTTGAGTCTGGTTGCGGATGGCCTAGCTTTTCTAAACCAATTGATCCTGATGTATTACTAACAGAAGAAGATAGACAATATTTTATGAAACGTACTGAAATTCGTAGTAAAATTGGTAATGCACACTTAGGACACGTATTTAACGATGGTCCAAAAGAAATGGGTGGTAAACGTTATTGTATAAATAGTGCATCACTTAAATTTGTTGCATTAGATAAAATGGAAGAAGAAGGCTATGGATATTTAATTGGATATATCAAATAAATATTAAGAAATTAAAAACAATTACAACACAATGAATAGATTAGTTAACATTATAAGACAGTGCACATTTTAAAAAGATAAGCATATAATTATCTTTTGTAATAAAAAGATGTATTTTATAATATTATTATAGTGTAAGTCAATACATAAAAAATTAAAATATAATAATTTTTCGTATTGTATACTAATTTAAAATGGGATGTGTTTGCTATTGTTTTTTTATGTTTTTAGTGCCAAAAGAATAATAATTGTTTTGATTTGTTTAATAATAATATCTTCTATTCCCTGCATATTTATAGAGAATACTTTTCATCAAAGTATTGCTGTCGCACAAGATGCAAATGGAAAAACATATATTAAATGGGTTAGTTTTAATGTTACATATCCCGCTTTAAAAAAAGCTATGGATTTAGATATTTTATCCCATAACAGAACAGGATACATATATGACTGGATAGAAATATTATCATACCTTGGAGCAAAATATGGTGGGATTTTTTCAAAATATAAAGAAAGTGATATGGATGTATTTGTAAAAAGACTTGAAGCAGGAGAAAAAGTAGAAGATATTACAAAAGATATGAAATTTTATACTTACTACTTACAAGCATATACAGCTGTACTTAGTGAATTTGTTGGTAACTACAAAGTGCAAGTTACAGATAAAGAAGGAAATATCCAGTGGAAAGAAGAATATGGTTTAAAAGTTTTTTCACCTATAGCTGCTGGATACAATTATAACGATTATGATGATTTTGGAGCACGGTAGAGATTATGGATATAAAAGAACTCATTTAGGACATGATATGATGGGGAATCTTGGAACTCCAATTATAGCTGTTGAGTCTGGAATAGTTGAGGCACTAGGTTGGAATAGATATGGTGGTTGGAGAGTAGGTATAAGAAGTTTTGATACAAAAAGATATTACTACTATGCACATTTAAAAAAGGATAATCCATATGTTAAAAACTTAGTAGAAGGTCAAATAATAAAAGCTGGTGATGTTATTGGATACTTAGGTAGAACTGGATATAGCATAGAGGAAAATGTTAATAACATAGAAATTAATCATTTACATTTTGGCATGCAATTAATATTTGATGAAGTTCAAAAAGATGGTATAAATCAAATTTGGATAAATGTTTATCCAATAACACAATTGTTATCTAAAAATAGAACCAAAGTTAAAAAAGATGTAGATACCAAAGATTATAAAAGATGTTATGATTTTTTTGAACATAATTTAGAAGTATATAATTAAATAGTATTAATATACAATGTAATATTTTATATAAATAAGTAACAAAATGTAATAAAATAGAAAATATAGTTATTTTATCATTTCATTTGCTTGAATTAAAAAAATATATCATATATAATATATTTGTAGAAAATACGTAAAGTAAATTTTCAAATAGATTAAGGTGGTAATTTTTATGAAAAAAGAAAAGATAATTTTAGGCATATTAATAGTAATAGTAGTAATATTTGTAATAGTATTTGTTGCACTATTTGCGACTTTAGCAGTTAAAACAGATAATAGTGGTACAATTGATGCGGCTTTGAATGCTAAGGCAGCTACTGATAAAGCAACTGTTCAAGCAGCAGTAAATCTGTACATTGCAAAGTTAGCATCAGAAAACAAAAACAATGTTAAATATGTTATATCTCCTGGAAGTATTACTAATGGTAGTGCATATGTTACGGTAGGTAGTAAAGAATATATTATAGATGCTAGTGCAATAAAAATTAAATTGCCAGATGGAGAATGGTTTGTAGACGCAGTTGGAGTAGTAACTGTTAAGTAGTTTTTAAAATGATTATAGTAAAATATATAAGATATAGTAATAAACCTGGTGATAGAAATTAGTATATCATCAGGTTATATTTAACAAATAAACGCAGAGGTGTTAAAATGAATAAAATATTAAGTTTTGTAGTAAATGAAAAAAATGAATTTCTATTACTAAAAGGAAGTCCTAATGATCCACAATTTAAAAAGTCATTATGGTATGTTGTTACTGGCGGATGTGAGGATATTGATAAAAACTTTATTGATACAGTAAGAAGAGAAGTATTAGAAGAAACTAATTTAGAAGTAATAGATAGTGTATATTTAAATTGGATATTTAATTATAATTCATTGGGTATTGAATGCGTTGAAAGAGTATATTTTTCTAGAGTAAATAGCACAAAAATAACTTTAAACGAAGAGAGTATTGAATATAAATGGTGTGACTTAAATGAGTTTATTAATATGATAGATTGGTTTGGTAAAAAGGAAGTACTTACAAAAGTTTTAAAAGAAGCCCTGCTAAATAACAAATATTTTAAAGAACAACAAATAGATGTTTTTTAAGTAATTTAAAGTAAACATATATACGCCAATACTATTAAAGCAAAGAATTTTCATTGACAAAGTTACATAAGTATGATATAATAACGTAACAAAAATAACTAATGAAATCTACAATTGGAGGTATATTATGGAAAAGGCAACTGTTACATCCGTAAATTATGAGAAATCAGATACTATTGAAAAGCAAGGTAAACGTCGGGATATTGAAAAATATTTAGATAATGGTTACTATGTTAAGGTTCAACGGAATGGTTATTGGGTTTTAGTGAAAGCTTCTCAAGTTCAGGTTACTCTTAGTAATTCAACTGGTACTAGAACCTTTAATATGAAGGAAGAAATTCGAGAACATTACAATAGGACAAAAGTAACTGAAGCATTAGCAAGAACTTTTTTGAAGGATGTTAATGCTGGTAACATACCAATGTGTATGAATTTTGAAGGTATGTACACCTTTAATTAAGTTGTATATTTAAAAAATCAAGTGCACTTAAAATATTAGTTAAACTAATATTTTAGGTGTATTTTTTATTAACTAAAGATAACAAAATTAATTATACCGAATGTACAAAAATAGTAATATATTTAATGAAATATATTATTAAATAGCAGTTTTCATATTTGTACTTGCATATTTTTTTAAAGCAACAATAAAATATATTATATTTATCAATATATCAGGAGGTATTTATGCCATTTGACAATAGAGAATTATTAGCTCGAATAATTAGATGTGAAGCTGAAGGTGAGGGTGAAAACGGAATGAGAGCAGTAGCTACAATAATAATGAATAGGGTAAATACTGCAGATGGAGAATACCAACGTGTTGGACAGGGAAATATTAGAACAATAATGTTACAACCCAATCAATTTCATTGTACTTCCGAAATACTAAAAGGAGTACCCACAACTAGAAACATTTATACTACACCTCCTGAACCTATACATTATGAGATTGCTGATTGGGTACTTGGTGGAGGTAAATTCTTTGGAATAACTAATTCTTTATGGTATTTAAACCCGCAATATCAATGTGCTAATAATTTTCCAGTTAATAAATCAGGAAAATATTTTACGTCAGTCAATCAACATTGTTTTTACTCACCCACACTCAAATACAAAACAACATAAATTAGAAAGGAGATATAATATGGACAGACAAAATGCAACTAGTGAATTAATACCTGAACCATTAACAAGTACACTATATATTCCAGGCTATTTAAAGACACAAATAGGTAAACTAGTAAAAGTAGAATTTTTAATAGGAACTGCAAGTACTGATAGAACAGGAATACTAGTTAACGTAGGAGTTAGTTATATTATCATACGACCTATTGAAGTTAATGGTTTACTACTATGTGATTTATATTCTATAAAATTTGTCACAATAGTTGAAAGACCTACTATACCTTTATTTGGAGGATTTGGAGGTATGTAAAAAAGTAAAATATTTCAAAATTTCAAAATATAGAGTATTGCCCATATATTGGCAGTGCTCTTTTTAATATTTAGCAAAAGTTAAACAAAATACTGATTTTTTCGACAATTTTTGTTTAATAGTTGAAAAAATAACTTTTTTATTATATACTTTAGATGGTATAATTTAACAGTAAAATGATGGGAATAACATCAACAATTATATTAAGTAAACTCAAGAAAGAATTCAATATACTGCACAGACAAGATTCTAATATTAAAGTGCTGTAAAATAAAGTAGTTAATAGTCCCAATATTTACAATAATTAAAAGTAAGGGAGAGAAAATATGGCTAGGAAGAGATTGACGCAAATATTTCCAGCGTTGTTACCATTAAGGCAAAAGCAAAAAAATATATTTTTTAAAATAGGAATGAAGTTAGATAAGAATAAATATGTAAAAACAATTATAGATGATAAGTTACCTAAAAAGATATTTAATCATAAATCATTGTTACTAAGAAAATTGGGAGAAACAGATATACAATTACAAGTAAATAAAATAGATAATTTAAAAATAGCAGCAGCAAAGTTTTCTGGTGCAATAGTAAAGCCAGGTGAAGTTTTTTCATTTTGGGATATAGTAGGTGATGTATCGTATAAACTTGGATACAAAGATGGTATATTTTTATCAGATGGAGAAGTTAAAACTGGATGTGGTGGTGGACTTTGTCAATTAGCTAACTTGATCTTTTGGATGTTTTTACATACACCATTTGATGTAATTGAAAGATATAGACATGGCTTTGATCCATTCCCTGACTATGGTAGAGTTATACCATTTGGTACAGGTGCTACATTAGTTAATGGCTGGAAAGATATTAAAGTAAAGAACAATACACAGCAAACATTTCAAATAAATATATGGTTTGATGATTCATATATTTATGGAGATATAAGAGCAAATGAATATCCTGAATATTCATATCATATAAAAGAAAAGAATCATAGATTTTTGAAAAGAGAAGATGGTATATATAGATTAAATGAAATATACAGAGATATAATTGATAGAAAAACAGGTAATTTAATTAAAGAAGAGCATCTATTTGATAATGATTGCATAATTAAATATGATATAGATGAAAACTTAGTATGTGTGGATAATAATCAGAATAATAAGAATATAAATGATGTTGATTTGTTACATCATACTATATAAAAAATTATAATATTTATATTATAAAACATATAATTTTAGCAAACTTAAAGGGGGTGAAAACATTAACAATAACTATTTAGAGATAGAACAAAAAGCTATAGCAAAAGTTACAGAAATATTTATTTTTTTAATTATAGTTATTTTTGCACTAGTAGTGGATTCAACTGGTTTCTTTAAAATATTAGAATGTAAATATTATACCTTTGTTGGGATAAGTGTATCATATCTATTTACAGTAACAATTATTGCATTATATTTTTATTTATTTAAAAATATAAATATAATAAAACATATAAAAATAGATAAGGTTAAAATAACCATAATTATATTTTTAATAATAAATATAATAGCTTGTGTTTTATCCCCGTATTTAAAAAAATATAATTTATTTGTTGGAGTCGGGAGAGGCGAAGGCCTTATAACTATTAGTTTATATACCATTACATTTTTATTTGTAACTCTTTTTGGAAAATTTAAGAAAGAATATATATATTTCTTTTCAATATCATCAATATTATTTAACTCAATAGCAATCTTGCAATTTGTTGGTTTTAATCCATTAAATATTTTTCAAGGTGGACTAGGAATACATAATGCAAGCTTCATGGGAACGATTGGTAATGTAAATTTCATATCTGCATATTTTTCAATTGTACTTACAATATCAACGGCAGCATTTATATTTCTAGATGATAATAAAAAATATAAGGTTATACATTTAGTATCTATTTTAATGGGTTGGATAATATTTCAAGTAATAAATGTAAATGGTGGTAGACTTGCTTTTTTAATTACAATCACAATATTTGCACCATTTATAATTTTAAAAAGTGAAAGATTTTCAAGACTTCTTAAAGTAATGAGTACATTAATGGTAGCATATTTTATAAATTTAACTATTAATCCAGAATATCACTATGCATTAGGTAAAGTAGGATTGTACTTTAAGTTTGATTGGATGAGTTTGACATTTATAACTCTATCAATAATATTTTTGCTTCTAGCGTATGCATTAAGTAAATGTGAGTTTGATTATGTAAAAAAGAAAAATATCATTATTTTTTATGTTTTAATAATTGGTTTAGTGTTTTTAGTTATAATTGGAATATATGTGTATGATTTCACACCAAGATATAAACTAATATATGAGGTTCATGAATTACTACATGGAAACCTTAATGATGATTATGGTACTTACAGAATGTTCTTATGGAAAAGGTCAGTAACCTTAATTCAAGATTACCCTTTACTAGGTACAGGTCCAGATACGTTTACACCAAGATTTATGGACAAGTACACACAAGATATAGTAAAGTTGGATGGAAAAATTTCAATAAATGATACGGCCGCAAATGTATATTTAACCATGTGTATTAATATAGGTATTGCGGGACTTATAACATATATTACATTTTTAGTAATATTAATAAGAAAAATATTTAAAAATTATAATGTTTACTCTCTTGTTATATTATCTGGAGTAATATGTTATATGGTACATGATTTAGTCAGTCTTTGGGCAGTAATTGTTACACCAATCTTTTGGATAACCATGGCGTTATTCTATATTAGTGTAATAAATTATAATAAAAAAGAAGGGAAGGAAGAATAAAATGAATGAAAAAGTTACTTTTTGGAAAATAGGTATAATATGTATTTTTGTATTTGTATTTGGCTATTTTATGGGCAATGTTTTTGAGTTTAAAAGCTTAGCAAATATAGAGGGATATGAATACAATGCACTAGAAGGAGAAGCAACTAGTTCAAATGCAACTCCATGCAATGCAACTGGATCAAATGCAACTCCATGCAATGCAACTGGTTCAAATGCAACAAGTTCAAATGCGACTAGTTCAAACGCAACTAGTTCGAATGCTACTAGTTCAAATATAACTCCATGTACAACAACTAACACAAACGCAACTAGTTCAAATGCTAATACAACAAACAATACTACAACTAATACAGCACCTGTTGTAGCACCCGTTATAGCTACACCTGATCTAACTGTTAATAATGAGAATGTTTCTTTTGAAAACAGTAAGATGACTATGGCTCAAATAAAAGAAATAAATGATTCAGTTAAATCTTTAAATGTAACATTAAATTGTGATGGAAATACCGTTGTTACTGCAAGTACATTTGATGCTATAAAAAAATCTAATAGCAAACTTATACTTGTTTCTGGACAAAACAAGATGACATTTTTAGGTAGCAATATTACACTATCAAAAGATATTAATTTTAGTGTAGGTTTATCAGAAATTAGTACAAATGATAAATTAAAGAAATTTGGAACTAGTGGCTTAGTTGCAGAATTTCCAAACAATAAAGATTTACCTGGTAATGCTTTAGTTAGTATAAATATTGATCCAAAATATACTAGTTATTTCACTAATGGAACATTAGCAGTATATTATTACAATGAAACTACAGACCAGTTAGAGTTAGTAGTGAATAATCTAAAAATCACAAATAACACTATTGAATTCGCTATAGATCATAACTCAAGTTATGTTTTAACTAGTAGCACAATTAACCAAACAAAAAGTGCAGAAGAAACAAATAATGCAGTTGTTAAATTTGTAAATAATAAACTTATATACATTGTTGTTATAGCAGTTTCAATTATATTGATTATTGCA
>Ga0123336_10005535_pt1 | contig 10056 bp, 7 predicted proteins | sample SSSSmetaG_FD_96466 | JGI IMG/M metagenome (GOLD analysis project Ga0123336, IMG submission 96466) | Glacier valley bacterial and archeal communities from Borup Fiord, Nunavut, Canada, to study Microbial Dark Matter (Phase II) - ​SSSS metaG | ecosystem: Environmental > Aquatic > Freshwater > Ice...
GGATTGATAATATCATAACCTGCTTCAATTAAATCTGGCATTAATGGATAGATGCCGCCACATGAGTGTAAAAATGTTTTCATTTTACTATTTTTATGCACATAGTCACATAACATTTTGTGTCCTGGCTTAAAGATCTCACGATATTTGTCTGGTGACATGAACGGACCACTATCCATTCCTAAATCGTCTCCAAATCTTATGATATTTACGACATCTCCTACAGCATTACAAACTTTTTCTAATGTTTCTAAATGTTTTTCTAGTAGAACATTTACCATTTTTTCCACATTTTCTTGATCTGCATAAATATCCATAAGGAAATTATCCATTCTTCTTAAAAATGTTCCCCATTCGAATAAATTGCATCCACACACTATCATAAGTGCTTTGTCTGTATTGTCTCTTAGATAAATAGCTTTTTCTCTAAGTGTCGTCCAAAAACTTGAGTCTGCAGCATGATCCCATGGACTATGCACTAACTTTTGCCATAAAACCTTATCCATAGCAAGGCTTATATCCTTATAATTTTCTGGATAATCCTCTACATAAGGAAATATTGTTTGATCAAAAAATGTAGCTCCTTGAGGCATTTTAGCAACAATTTCTCCTATTTCATTACGCGCTATATAAGCACCATTACTTTGGAGCTCTGGCTTAAACCATTTAGGATAATAAGCAGTAGCACCATTTGCCATTGTTGTAGGATACCAGTCATCTTCTTTATCATTAAAAGCTCTTCCTATATCAATAACATCTATTCCAAATTTGCTAATAAAAACATCCTCTGGCTGTGCGAGTTGTTGCACCACATCATAGATCTTTGTTTTCGAATTTTCCATACCTAAGTATTTAGTGAAATTATTATATCCTATTGCAGAAATACCGGAACTTGGCGTTGAACCTAAATCAACAGGAACCTTACCTATTTCTTTATGATTGATACTTGCCATAACTAATTCTCTAGAATTCATTATTTATCCTCCCAATTTTTTATTCATAAAAATTCAAAATTGTTTTGCGCAATAACCATTAAGAATTTCTTTATAGTCTTATTTTACACGACTTATCATTTAATAAATACGCATATTACGAAATAGAATTGACTTTTTATGAATAGTTAACTATTATTGAGTTGACAGGAAATCCAATAAATACGGGGTGTACAATGTTTAATAATTATTCAACTTTAATAACAAATAAGAAATTCGAATGCAAATTTGGTAAATATAATTTAGTATGCAAAATAGGGGAGTATCAAGAATTTGGAATGCAACAAATCTCCAATGATAGTCACATGCATTCTTCTTATGAGCTCTGCATTATCTTAAGTGGAAAAGGGGAATTTATTTATAATGATACGCCTTTTGATATAGGCGCTAAAGATATTATTCTTGCAGATCCACATGTGACGCATGAAATAACCTGTGACCATTATGACGGTTTATTATTGCTGTATCTATTTATTGATATTCATTGCAAAGAAGAGATTACGCCTATTTCTTCTACTGAAGATCTCTTAATTGATGAATTTTTGAAGCATCATTTGTCCCTCTATCGTTCAAGTTCTAAAGTTTTGCCTTATATGGATTTTATTAATACCTACGCTTTTACCTGTTCCACTTTTAACTATGGACTTTATCAAATAACAAAGACGCTTATTATGGAGTGTCTGCAAGCGCTCACTATTAATAAAGTGACCTCTCTGCCTCATGTAGTTCCCTCTACAACACTTGAAAAAGCTCAAGATTATATAGATGCTCACCTTCATATGAAAATCTATGTAGGGGATATTGCTAAACATTGTTCTATCTCCGTTAGATCTTTACAATATATTTTTAAAAAGGAATTAAATCTTTCAATTATAGACTATATTAATCAGCATAAAATTAAACTTGCTTCCCATTATCTATTAAATCATTTTTCTATAGTGGATGCGGCGAACCTCGTCGGCCTATCTGACATCAGTCATTTTAACAGAGTTTTTAAAAAGTTGACTGGTTTTACACCTAGTCAACTTCAAAAGCTAGGCAAATATAATCATGGATTTGGACGGAGGTTATAGCCCTTATCCTCAAGCTTTTACAGCTCTAAATAAAGCCTCTATGTTTTCAGGATGTATATCTGGCAAAATAGCTTCATGACTTGGAGAGATAATGAGCCCCGTTGGGAAAATACTTTTTAACTCTTTTACTTTATCTTCTACCTGCTGCGTAGTCCCATTAACAAGTAGGAACTGCGCATCGACGCCTCCAACAAAACTCACTTTATCTCCAAATGCTTCTTTTAACTTAGCTGGTTCCATTCCTGCCGCAAGTGCTTGTATAGGATGCACGGCATCTACTCCTGCATCTATCAGATCTGGAATAATATCAAAAATAGCTCCGCAAGAATGATGTATAACCTTTAAGCCATATTTTTTTGCTTGCTCAACAAGTTTTTTGGTGCCTGGAAGGACAAATTCACGAATGAGCTCTGGCGATAGCATCAAACACTGTTGACTACCTAAATCATTGCCTATCAGTACACCATGCATTTTACCTTTTGTCGCCTCATAAAAAATCTCATTGGCTTCTAGGTAAAAATCTACAATCTTATCTATAATAACCTGAAACATTTCTGGTTCACACATCATTTTAATAAGAGCTTCTTCCATACCAAATGCAGCACAAGCATCTTGGAAATGAGCAGACCATATAATTCCCACTATTGCCTTATCCTTGGGTGCTTCATCTACTATTCTTTTGCATTCTTTAGGATCAATATATTTTTTTGGATCTGGCCAATCAAAATCATTTATTAAACTTGGATCTGAATAATCCTCGAAGAATCCTGGTGCTGTTAAAGTTCTGTCTTGTTCATCAAAGTTTCCCTCTTTAGCAAAATCAAAGGCTGCATAAATAGCATTACTTGTTGGAGAATGGTAAGGTATCTCAATTGGATAAATATCATCTTCTATTTTGTTTTTTAGCTCATCCATGGATTTTGTACCGAAATAACTATTTAATTTAGGTTCAGCCAGAACGGCTGGGAGCCCTAGCCAAGATGCTGGCCTATCCACTGTTTTTCTATCTAATGTAGCATAAAATCTTTCTATTGAATTCATTCCTATCACCTCTAATTTTTATTTTATTCAAAAATGAGATAGAGCTTTGGCTCAATTACAATAAGCCAGAGCTCTATCTCATTTATCTTATATTCTTTTTACCATTGTGCTGGCATATATTGTTCTACATCAGCTGCTGTAATGATATGTTTTGGTAAGTATCTAACAGGTTCAACTTCAACACCGTTAAACCAGTCAGCTGCCATCTTAAGAACTACTGCACCGTCAGCTTCTGCTGATTGATAAGTAATCGCTGTTACAGTTCCTGCTTTAACTGCATCCATACCTACTTTACTGTTTCCAGCTGCGATACGGATAATGTCTTCACGTTTTGCATTTTTACATGCTTCATTAATACCAATTTGTTGTGCTGAATCATCAGCTGCCATAATACCTTTAAGTTCAGGACCAAATTTTGTAATCCAGTCTGATGTTAATTGCATTGTTTTTTCTGCTTCAAATCCTGGAGCTTGTGCATCTAATAATTTCATTTTTGGTGCTATTTTCTTAAGTTCTGTAACAATACCATATGTTCTTGAGAAGTATGGTGATCCACCTGGAGCATGTTGTGTTATAGTGTATCCACCTTCAAAGTTCATTTTTTCTGCGAATGTTTTAGCAAGCATTCTCATCTGGCCCCAGTCATCTGGACCTGCCCAACCAATAACATATTTCATACCTTCATCTTCTGGTAGCGTATTAGCTGCTATAAGAGGAATACCTGCTTGATTAATTTTTCTAAATTGTTGTACAGCTACCTTAGCATCTGTTGGTATCTCAACAATCATATCTGGTTTTGCATTGATAGCTTGATCTACTAATTGATTTTGTACGTCTACGTTAAAGTTTGGACTCATGACATTAAGTTCCATTCCATAAGCTGTTGCAACTTGTTGTGCGCCTTTAATATAGGCTGTTACATAAGGATGATCCCCATGTACAATTAAAGTTACTTTTTTACCTATTGAACCATCTGCTGGTGATTTTGGAATATTTACTTTTTCTGCACTCCAACCTGAATATTCTAAGTCATACCAGTGTAATGGATCTTCTTCTGGCAGTGCTTTAGGATCTTCTGGTCTTGCTGGTATTTCTTTTGCTTCTGTTTTAAGAAGTAATGGTTGATTATCAGAAGATTTAAGAGTACTTACATCAACTGCTAAAGACTTAGTTAAATTATCACCCGCGTCTCCTCCAGTTGTTGTAGCTGCTGGAGCTGTTGTTTCTGTTGTTTCTGCTGGTGCTGGTGTTTTGGCACCTCCGCAACCTGATAATAATGAAATACTTAGTGCCCCCATCATAAGCAATGCTAACGACTTTTTAAACATAAAATTCCTCCTCGTTTGTGTTTGATCTGTTTTTAATATGTGTTTAATTAATGTATTAAATACAATTAATACCCATGTTATTACAAAGCACCTTTTTTAAGTTCTGCCATTAAAGCAGGTCTTTGCCCTTTTACTTTATCTTGCTCGTAAAGTGCATAAGATTCACCAAGCACGACTGCCGCTAAGACAAGTCCACTGGCAAAAATTTGAACTTCATATCCAGCGCCCAAGCACATAAGGCCATTAAATAGTACTACTAGCATGAGAACGGCTATCATACTTCTAAAGATATCTCCCGTTCCACCTGCCATAGAAGTCCCGCCTATAATCGTTGCTGCTATCACAACCATTTGTGAGCTAACGCCTAGCGTTGGTACTGCTGAACTAATACTCATAGCAAGGAGTGCGCCGCCGAGTGCCGCTGTCGTCCCTGATAGTATAAAGGCTAGTATAAGGTATAAGTCAGTATTAAGCCCTGCGAGCCATGCTGTTTCTTTATTACCGCCTACAAGATAAAATCCTTTTCCAAATTTAGTGTATTTAACAAGTACAAAGAATATCAAGACGATACTCACTGTTATGATAACTCTAGGTGGAAATAAGCCAAATAGTGGTGCTTCTAACCAGTCTGCTAAAGTAAAATCATTAACACTTAAGGCTGATCCTTTACTAATTAAAAAGATAAGTCCTTGTACAATAGTCATTGTTCCGAGTGTTACAATAAAAGAGTGTATCTTAGCTTTAGCAACTAGAAATCCATTAATAGCTCCAACTAAAGAACCTGCTAAAACTGCTACAATAAGGCTTGGAAACCAACCTAATGTTGGTTGCAGACCAATAACAACCATTGCTCCAAGTGTTAAATTAGATCCTATAGATAGATCTAACTGTCCACATATCATAACAACAGTAAAACCTACTGCTACCATCGCATTGAGACTCATACCTTTCAATATATTGATGATATTGAAAGTGTTAAAGAAATTAGGAGCAAACAAACACATGAGTATAAATATAACTGCAAGTATCATATATATACGATAATAATCTAGCTTATTTAATATTTTTTTCGTATCCATATCACGCATCATCCCTTCCGAGCTTTCTAAGCGACCTAGCATTAATACCTACAACTGCAATAAAGATAATGCCTTTAACGATAGATTGTGAGAAAGTATTAATGCCTATTAATGTCATAACGTTACTTAGTAAACCTATAACTAGAACACCACCGAGCACGCCTACTACGTCACCACGTCCACCTGTTAGCGTCATACCACCAATAACAATGGCTGTTACTGCATTAAAATCATATCCTTCTCCATTGTAGAATGCACCCGTTTTAGCTAATGAAGTTAAAAAGATACCTGCTATTGATGCAGTTAAAGCGGTTACTATAAAGGCTCCACTTACAACCCCATTCACATTAATCCCTGTCATCTTAGCAACTTCATAGGAAGAACCAACAAGCTTAACTTGTTTACCAAATTTTGTTTTAGTCATCACGAACTGTCCTAGTATCATAAAAATAATCATTACGATAACAATAAGTGGAATCGTACCGAAAACATTTGTCCTTGATAAGCTAATAAATACTTCAGCTGCTGCCCCACCGTTTACATCCGGATAGATTTGTTTACCACTATAGAACCATCTCATAAATCCACTGCCAACAAAGGCTACAGATAATGTCCATATAATAGGATTAGCTTTTAGCTTGCCTACTACTGTACCATTTATGATTCCTATTACAAGGCCTGTTGATAAACCACATAATATACTGACAACAATACCGTATTTCAATGTATCCACTGCGATCATCCCCGAGAATGCCATAATACAAGGGATAGACATATCTACAAAATTGCCGCTATAAGTGACAAAGGATACACCTGCTGCTACTATACCTAGTAGGGATACTGCTTGTATAATATTCATAAAATTACTTGTTGTTAAAAATTTAGGAGATATAATAGTTCCTAATATCATAAGTGCAATAACAAGGACATACACACCTAATTTACTAATGATACTGCTGACTTTACCCATTTCTCTTTTTCGTACGTCTTGGTTTTCTGTATTAGCTTGCATAGATGTCTTCACTTAATTTATCCCCCTCTCCATTAGCTGCTAGTAATATTGTTTCCTCACTTAAATCTTCTTTAATTAATTCTCCTATAAATCTGCCCTCTTTCATAATTTTAACTCTATCAGATAAAGCTACTAACTCTGGCAAATCAGAAGATATAAGAATGACAGCATTTCCTTCGCTAGCTAGCCTTCTTATCGTATCATGTATAACCATTTTAGCTCCAACGTCTACACCTCTTGTTGGCTCATCTAAAATAAGAATTTGTGGTTTCGTAGCCACCCATTTTCCGAGTAAGACTTTTTGCTGATTACCACCCGATAAGTTACCTACTGTTACCGTTGGATCTGGTGGGTATACTTTGAGCTCTTTCATGACTTCAAGTACTTCACTTGCGCCACTTTTTGCTGAATAGATACCGTTTTTAGTGTGTTTTTTAAGGAGTGGCGCAAGTATATTCTCACCTATTGTAATACGGAGTGCCAAACCTTCTTCTTTTCTATTTTCTGTTAGATAAGCTACTCCATGTTCAAGTGCTTGACTCATATTTTTGATTCTTACTTCCTTTCCTTTAATATAGATCTTGCCTGAATCTATGGCATCAGCACCTACTATGCCCCGAGCTAGTTCGCTTCTTCCAGCCCCTGATAAACCACCTATGCCTAAAACTTCATTAGCTCTTACATTAAACGATACATCATGGAAAAATCCATTACGCGTCAAATTTTCGATGCGTAATTTTTCTTCTCCCAAAACTTGATTTTTGACTTTTATAGGTTTATCATCAATGGGTCTACCTACCATCATCTCTACAAGGCTCTTGGTAGTGACTTCATCTATGTTATAAGTTCCAATTTTTTTACCATCTCTCATAATCGTTACGCGGTCCGCAATCTCGAAGAGCTCTGGTAAATGATGTGATATATAAATAATAGCTAAGCCTTGTTTTTTGAGCTTCTCTATAATACCAAACAAGAGTTTAACTTCTTCTCTTGATAAAGAAGATGTAGGCTCATCCATAACAAGTATATTTGGGTTATTGCCCAAGGTTTTAGCAATTTCTACGAGTTGTGCTTCTTGTTGACTTATTTCTTTGATACATGAAAAAGGATCTAGATGGCCTAGCCCTACACGTTTCAAACATTCTATTGTTTGCTCTCTCATCGCTTTTTTATCAATAAAGATTTTTCCTTTTGTCGGAAGCCTTCCTGCTAATACATTTTCTGCAATCGTTAAGGGCATAGCTAAACTGAGTTCTTGGTAAACCATTCCTACTCCCTTTGCCTTTGCAGCCGATGGCGAACAAAGTTCTACGTTTTCACCTAAAACACATATCTGCCCCGTATAATCCGAAAATGCTCCTGCTATCATCTTCATAAGCGTAGATTTACCAGCACCGTTTTCACCTAAAAGAGCATGTACTTCTCCAGCTTTAACCTGGAAATCTACATTATCCACCGCGAGTGTTCCAGGAAACTGTTTGCTAACGCCTTTCATATCCAGTGAAAATACCTCATTCATACTCACTTTGTTTCCTCCTTATCCAATCTCTTTCAAAATAAATATTATTTAAAACGCATCAAACGTTTTATTTACGTTTCATTTACGCTTTGTATGTTTTATCTAATTATAGCAAGTTACTGTTCAATTTTTAATACAATTTTTTTATATGATTGTATACTTTCTTTATATCTTTTGTAATTTTGTATGCTTTTTTTGTCCTAATAATATTATTTTACAATTTTTATCAAATTGCCAAAAGCGAATAAAAAGGGTAAAATATTATTACGTGATAGAATAATACTAAACGAATGGTTGGGTGTTAATATGAATAATTATGTATTAATCGTAGAGGATGAAGAAATCGTTCGAAAAAACATGTGTCGCATTGTCGACTGGAAATCCCTTGGTTTTGAGGATGTTTATGAGGCAGAAGATGGCCAAGAAGCTTATGTTTTAGCTCTTCAGGTAAAACCCCGCCTTATTATTACAGATATACGCATGCCTAACATGAATGGTCTTGAACTGATTAGCAAGTTAAAACTTGAGTTGCCTAACTGCTTAATTGTTATTATAAGTGGGCATGATGATTTTACATATGCTCAGAAAGCTATTTCTCTTGGCGTTTCAGATTATATATTAAAACCAGTGGGGGCTAAAACTTTAACTGCGTGTATTAAAGAAATACTTAAAAAAAATGAGGACCGTTACAATCAAAGCTTCGAGCTTGAAGAAACGAAAAAACAACTTTTTGAATCGCTCCCCATTGTACAAGAAAATTTTCTATCAAAACTCGTCTGCACTTCCGGCGCAAAGGATAATATGGATGAAAAAATTGATTTTTGGAAGATTTCTATCAATAAGCCTCCTTATATTGTCATTATTATAGAACCGGATTTATCTGATTTTGATTCCTGCGAACAAGAAATCTATCTATACTCTACAAAAAAAATGGTGTGCGAAGTACTAGGCAATAAACATACCACCTTTGTTAATAAAGATGAAAAAATCGTCACGCTCTTCTCGCTAACAGAAAGTGAAGATATTTATATGCTGCGCGAATATATTTCAAGCGTTATGAAAGTCGTACAATACTCACTTAAAAGTTATCTCAAAATCCAGAGTACTATCGCACTAGGTTCAAAATGTACAAGTATAGATACTTTATATCTATCCTACCTTGATGCTTTAGCTGCACTTGAAAATAAGTACCTATTAGGCAACTATAAAATCTATGACTTTTACGATTTAGCACCTACAAATCACTTTTTTTATTACCCCCAAGATAAAATCTTGGATTTTCAGCTTATTATTAAAAGCTGTAATGTTGTACGATTAGAATCTGTTTTAAAGGATATCTTTTCACCCAAATCAGCTGTTTCTCTTACAAGTATTATGCCTTTTAAAATTATTGCAGATGAAATTATTCTCTTTTTAATTAAAGCTGTAAGCCATACCTCTGATGCGAGTGAGGCGCTTTATGAAGATGGCATTAAACTTTTTAATAAATTAAATCACTATACCTCTATAAGTGAAATTTCAGAGAACGTTTTACAGTATAGTCAGGTCGTGGTACACTATCTTTCTCATGCTAAAACTAAAAACGGCTCCATTATTGTAGAGCAATCTATAGCCTATATTGACAATAATTACTCAAAAAGCGATCTCTCCTTATCTTGCGTAGCCAAAGAACTTTCTGTAAGTTCAGGATACCTAAGTATTCTATTCAAGAAAGAAAAAGGCTTTAATTTTTCCGATTATGTCAATAAAGTCAGGATGGAAAAATCTATTTATTTATTGCGTACTACGCGTTTAACTACTTATCAAATAGCTGAAGACATAGGTTTTAATAATTCTCATTATTTTAGCTTGTGTTTTAAAAAATATACAGGAGTATCTCCGTCAGAATATAGAGATACAATATGTGAGGATCATTATGAAAAAACAACGCTTCATTAGTCTCACAACTAATATGGTTTTTACATTTTCTTTTATCATGTGTTTCCTGATCAGTTGTATTGTTTATTTTTCTA
>Ga0123336_10005536_pt1 | contig 10054 bp, 6 predicted proteins | sample SSSSmetaG_FD_96466 | JGI IMG/M metagenome (GOLD analysis project Ga0123336, IMG submission 96466) | Glacier valley bacterial and archeal communities from Borup Fiord, Nunavut, Canada, to study Microbial Dark Matter (Phase II) - ​SSSS metaG | ecosystem: Environmental > Aquatic > Freshwater > Ice...
CAGCGCGGCGGCGGCCATCAGCATGCCGCTCTGGCAATAGCCGCACTGCGGCACCTGATGCTGGACCCACGCTGCCTGCAAGGCGTGCGGCCGGTCGGGTGCGCCCAGGCTTTCGATGGTGCGAATCGGCTTGCCGGCCACCGCCGAGAGCGGCGTGACGCACGAGCGAACGGCCTGGCCATCGACGTGCACCATGCACGCGCCGCACGCCGCCACGCCGCAGCCGAACTTGGTGCCGGTCAGGTCGAGAAGATCGCGCAGCGCCCACAGCAGGGGCATGTCGGGCGGTGCTGCCGCGTCGTCGAGCGTCAGGGTCTTGCCGTTGATCGAAAGGTCCATCCGGTCAGTCTAAGCTGACCTCGGTGCGCACCGCCCCCGCCCGGTCGGCGCGCGCGGTGAGCGCGAGGCGCGTGCCCTTCGGTGCGCGCACCACCCATTCGACCACTGTGCGGTCGGCAGTGATCTCGCGGTTCGGCAGGAAGGCCTGCAGCGACGCCTTCGGCGCGTGCCCTTCGAGCTGCGCGCCTTCGATGCGCTGCTTGCCGCTGACGAGCGACACCGCAGGGTTGCCCGGCGGCAGGTGGATCTCGAACATCACGCCGCGCACCACCTTGCGCGCCAGCGCGCGCTTCGTCACATAGGCGGGCAGCCAGCCGCTGTTGGCCACCGCCATGCGCACGCGCCAGGTGTCGGGCCCGAGCGCGCGCACCTCGGTGCGCAGCAGCTCGAGCTTCGGCAGGCTCAGCGCGATCTGGGTCATCCACTTCGGGAAGCGCGCGGCCTCGCGCTCGCGCAGGTGCGGCGGCGGGTTGCGCCAGAAGTTGAGTTTGTCCCAGCCCCCGATCTCGACCGCGCCGAGCTGCGGGTGCATGAAGGCGCGCCAGTCGCTGTGGGCCTGGCCGGCGCACTGCTCGTCGCTCCACTTCAGCAGCTTCAGATCGTCGGCGACCGGGTGCTCGCGGTACCAGTCGATCCACTTGTAGTCGGTGATGCCGGCTTCCTTGTTGGGCGCCCAGATCTCGACCACCCAGAACAGCGCGCCCAGGTGCTCGTAGAGCCAGTCCTGCGTGCCGCCGATCGTTTCCTTCGGGTGGTACTTGAAGTCGTGGAAGATGCTCACCGCCGGGTAGCCGGTGAGCTGCGCCCCCAGCTCGCTGAAGCGCTTGATCGACCACAGGTCTTCGGGAACCATGTCGTCGTCGCTGAGCGTGGCCATGGGGCGCAGGATCGCGCCGCTGTGCGTGTGGTAGCTGACGGCCGCGCCGATGTTCGGGTGCGCGAGCACGAAGTCGACCATCGCCTTGACCTCGGGCTCGCTGGTCGGGTAGGCGCCGGCGCCGACCTGCTCGAACTCCTGGCGCCACAGCGCGGGGAAGTTGCGGTTCAGGTCCAGGCCCTCGGGGTCTTTGTTGACCTGGATTGTCAGGCCGTCGTAGTGCGTGAGCGTGCCTTCGGGCATGACGCGGTAGTACTCGCCACCGAACTCGCCGGGTTCACGCGGCACCATCAGCCGCGGGTCTTGCGCGCACTTCTTGTACGGGCCGTGCGGGTCGGGAATGCGCATCGAGAGCACCCGGCCGTCACCGTCGATGTCTTCGACGGTCAGGCCCTCGACCGGCGCTTCCTCGAACGGGTAGCGCCGCGTGCTCGAGCGGATGTGGCGCGGCACTTCGGCCAGCGCCAGCTCCGCGCCGTCGGGGTTCAGGCGCGGGCAGAGGTAGACGGTGCGGGTGTCGAGCAGGTGCGTGATCTGCCGGCCGTCTTCGCTGTTCTGGCCATGGCCGCTGGCGAGCTGATGCAGGTAGTACAGCACCGCCGTGCTGGCGGTGAGCTCGGCGGCGTGGATGTTGCCGTCGGCCCAGAACGCAGGCTTGTCTTCGGGCGCGCCGGTGGCGCTGTTGGTGACGGTTGCGACCCAGATGTCGCGCCCCTCGAAGCTCTTGCCGATCGAGGCGACCGAGACCAGATCGGGGTAGTGCTCGGCATAGTCGCGCAGCAATTGCGTGAGTGCGTCGTGCTTGTAGAAGATGTCGAATCGGGGGGTCGGTGCGGTCATATCCAAGACATTCAACAGCGGGGGTTCGCGGGGCATGCAGCGTACCGGAGCGGCACCGACTTGCGAACAGTGCAAGCCCTGTGCCGGCGCGTACCGCCAGGCGTCAGCCGGGATCCAGCGCAGCGCCGGCTTCGAACACCCGCAACTCGCCCGGCGCGAAGGCCTGCCAGGCTTCGTCGGATGTGAGCGGTTCGGTCACGACGATGGCGACGCGGTCGCTCGGCAGCGTCAGCTCGGCGAAGTTGACGGTCACGTCGTCGTCTTGCAGCGAGGCCCGCGTGAACGGGTGCCTGCGCTCCACGAAGTGCAGGTTCGTCGAGCAATGGGCCCACAGCGCCTGGCCGTTATCGAGCAGGAAGTTGAAGGTGCCATGCACCGCCACTTGCGGTGCCAGTTCGCGCAGCGTGCGCGTGAGCTCGGTGACAGTCGGCACGCTGGCGTGCGCCTTCGCCAGCTCCTGCATCAGCCAGCAGAACGCGCGCTCGCTGTCGGTCTCGCCGACCGGGCGGAACGCGCCGTGCAGGCGCGGGTTGAAGCCGCGCAGATCGCCGTTGTGTGCGAACACCCAGTAGCGCCCCCACAGCTCGCGCACGAACGGGTGCGTGTTCTGCAACGCGACCACGCCCTGGGTGGCTTTGCGGATGTGCGCGACGATGTGCAGGCTTCGGATCGGAAAGCGCCGCACCATCTCGGCGATGGGCGAGGTGCGCGCGCTTTGCGCATCGACCATGAGGCGCACGCCCGGGCCTTCGAAGAAGGCGATGCCGAAGCCGTCCTTGTGCTCCTCGGCGCGCTGCGCGAAACCGGTGAAGCTGAACATCACGTCGGTCGGCGTGTTGGCGTTCATGCCGAGGAGCTGGCACATGGGTTTGTGGGTTCAGCGCGATGGGTGTGACTGATGAGGAGCGAATTGATCCCCCTCACCCCCGGTCGAGGAACAAGCGGCGGAAGCCCTTGAAGCTGACCAGGTTGCCCGGGTTGCTGGTCTCGTTGAGCACGCCGCTCATGCGCCGCACGATGCCGGGGTTCTTCCTGGCGCGCCAGATCAGCAGGTCGGCGAGCCAGGGGTGGCGGTTCACGCTGTTGGCGCGCTCGTAGAGGTCGAAGCGCGGCTTCAACGCGAGCAGGCGGGCTTCGTAGTCGGCACGCACTGCCGTGTCGGCTGCGCTGGCGGTTGCCGTGCCGGCGGTGCTATTCAGACCGCCGGCGAGCACGGCTTCGGCCGCGCCGATGCCGGTTTCCATCGCCTTGCCGATGCCTTCGCCGCTGAACGAATAAGTGCTGCCCGCCGCTTCGCCGGCCACCAGCAAGCCGGGCCGCGTGAAGCGCGCGCCTTCGAGCGTGCAGCGCAGCGGCGCACCCTTCAACGCGCCGAGCAGGGTGCCGCCGGCCATCAGCTCGCGTGCGGGTTCGTAGACGCGCTTGAACTCGTCGAACACTTGTCTCAGGTTCATCTCGCGCATGCCGAGCTTGCCGTCGCGCTCTTGGCCGTGGCTGTCGGCCACGCCGACGCCGATGTTGAAGATGCCGTCGCGGCACGGGAAGATCCAGCCGTAGCCCGGCGTGACCGCGCGGTGCCAGACCACTTCGAGCTTGTCGATGCGGCCGACCATCGCGTCGTTCTTCACGTAGCCGCGCAATGCCACGCCGCTGGGCGTCTGGCGGGTGCACATGCCGGCCGCGATCAGCGCCTGCGGCACCGCACCGCTGGCGAGCACGACCCAGCGCGCCCGCAAGGTGTGCGTGGCAGCGCCGTGCTGCAGCGTGGCGCCCACGACCGCACCGTTCGCCTCCAACGGCGCCATGAAGCGCACTGGCGCGAACATGCGCGCGCCGGCGGCCACGGCCGCGCGGCACAGGATCAGGTCGAGCGCCTTGCGCGGCAGCACGGCCAGCACGCCCGGCACGTCGACGCGCCCGCCGCGCGGGCCGATGCAGCCGACGAACCCCGCCGCCTGCGCCTGCGCCATCACCTCGTCGAGCACGCCGAGCTTGGCGCAAGCATGGTGCGCATCGGGAATGAGGCCGTCGCCGCAGACCTTGTCGCGCGGGAACGGGTGCTGGTCGACCAGCACCACGTCGAGCCCGGCGCGGGCCAGTGTGATGGCGGCGGCGCTGCCGGCCGGGCCGGCGCCGATGACGAGCACGTCGCAGTGCGCAGGAAGAAGTTCGAGGGCGAGGTTCATGGGTGGGGAGTCAGGACGAAGCAGAAGCAGATGCGGGCTGCGCGGCCGGTTCAGGCGGCTTCATGCGCCAGGCCGCCAGCACCGCCAGCGCGGTCACGCCGCCGATCAACAGGAAGGTTTCATGGAAGGCGCGCAGTGGGGTTGCGGGCTGCTCCTGCAAGCGCCATTCGAGCACGATGCCCACGAGGCTCACGCCGACGGCGCCGCCGAGCTGGCGCATGAAGTTGATGGTGCTGGAGCCGTGCGAGATCAGCGCATCGGGCAGGCCACGCATGGCGCCGAGGTTGAGCGACGGCAGGATCAGCCCGAGGCCGATGCGCCCCAGCACCGCCCACGCCGTGATGAGCAGCAGCGCCGTGGTCAGGCTCACCGACATCATCGCGAAGAACGAGCCCGCCAGCAGCACCAGGCCGGTGCTGACGATGCGCGCCACCGGCAGCCGGTCGGCCAGGCGCCCGGCCAGCGGGATGGTGACGGCCAGCATCACGCCCGCCGGGAACAGCACCGCACCGGCCTGCGACGGCGGCAGGTGCAGCCCGATCTGCATGAACACCGGCACCAGGTAGGTCGAGCCGAACAGGCCCATGCCGTAGATGAACGCGACCACCGCGCCCATCGAGAAGGTCTCGTGGCTGAACAGGGCGAGCGCCATCAGCGGCTTCGTGGTGCGGCGCTGGTGGCGAATGAAGACCGCGACGGTGACGGCACAAAGCGCCAGCAATGCCGCGCCGATGGCCGGCGAGCCGCCGTGCAGCCAGACCATGCCGTTGAGCAGCGAGAGCACCGCCACGCTGACCATCGCCAGGCCGGTCTTGTCGAGCCGCGCCGCGCCCGGGCCGACCACCGTGCCGCCGGGCCCGCCGACGGGAAGGTAGCGCTGCGCCAGCAGCGCTGCCACGGCGCAGAACGGCACCACCACGAAGAAGATCGAGCGCCAGCCGTACCACTCGACCAGCACCCCGCCCACGCTCGGCCCGAGCGCTGGCGCCAGCACCACGCCGACACCGAAGATGCCCATCGCCTTGCCCTGCTCGTGGCGCCCGAACGCACGCAGGACGACGATGGCCGGGATGGGTTGCAACACGCCCGCCGCCAGGCCCTCGGCCACGCGCATGGCCAGCACCAGATCGAACCCCTGCGACAGGCCGCCGGCAATGCCGCCCACCATCAGCAGCAGCACCGCGCCGAGGTAGGTGTGGCGGTAGCCGAAGCGCTCCAGCAGGAACGGCGTGGTCAGCATCGACAAGGTCATCGCCGCCATGAAGCCGGCCGACAGCCACTGCGCGCGCTCCTGGCCGAGCGTGAAAACCCGGCTCATGTCGGGCACCGCGACGTTGATGATGGTCGAGGCCATGATCGCCGCCATCGTGCCGATCATCACCGTCAGCAGCACGAACCAGCGGTAGTTGGGGCCGAAGCGCTCGGCCAGCGCAGCGCGTGAATGGGGGTTGGGGTCGTCGGTCATGGAGTGCGGCACCGATTGTGCCGCGCCCCATGACCGACGCAGGGTCAGGGCAGCGTCACCTTCAGCAACTGCGCTTCGCTGCTCAGCACGAGTTGCTTCGGCCCGAGCACCGCGATCTGGTCGATGAATTTGATGCGCGGCGCCGCGCCGAGAACGACGCCGTTGCCGGGCGGGATCACGACCGTCGCTGCGGCCGCGCCTGCGGGCAGCATATACAGGCCGCCGGTGTTGTATTCGGCGTAGTACAGCGTGCCGGCCGCGTCGACCGTCAGCGGGCCGACGAAGGGGCCGGCCACCGTCAACGTCGATACGGTCGTGCCGTCGGCCGAGATCTTGCGCACCAAGCCGCCGCCTGCAAGGGTGCCCACGTCGACCACATAGAGCGTGCCGTCCGGTGCGAAGGCCATGCGGCCCGGGCTGACGAAACGCGACGCGGCGACCGCCCCGTTGACGAGTTGCGACTGCCCCAGCACGCCCGCGAAGGTGCTGACGTTGTTCAAGGCGTCGAGGCGGCGCACGGCGGCGCTGCCCGGGTCGCCGATGAACAGGTCGCCACCCGGCTTGACGGCCAGGCCGAAGATGCGGTTGAAGCGCGCCGTCGGCCCGGGCCCGTCGACGGGGGTGACGATGTCGGTCACCGAGCCGGCCGGCGTGGTGACGGCATTGTTCGGGGCAATAGCGCGCAGGCCCGAGCCGTCGGCGAGGTAGATGGTGCCGGCAGCGTTGATCGTCATCGCGTAGCCGATGCCCAGGATCTGCGCTTCATTGCCAACGCCGTCAACCGGGCCGCCGAGCGGAAAGCCCGACGGCAATGCGTTGCCCAAACCGCCCGGCAGGCCGGCGACGAGCGTGACCGCACCCGACGGCGCGATGCGGCGCACGGTCCGGGTCGCACTGTCGGAGACGACGACGTTGCCGGCGCCGTCCACGGCCAGGCCCTGCGCGACGAAGGTGCCGAGCGAGAACGGCATCTGCGGCAATGTTCCGATGCCGGTCGAAGTGATGCCGGCCGCGCCTCCCGATGCGATGGTGCGTACCGTGCCCGTGGCGCTGGCGCTGCGCACCATCTGCTGGTCGGTGAGCATGAAGCCGCCGTTTGGCGCACCGGTCACGCCCACGCCGAGGCCGTCCAGCCGTGCGGTCGTGGCGCTGCCGTCAGCTCGACCTTCGCCCAGCGGGCGTGAGCCGGTGAGCGTGGTCACAGCGCGCGTGGTGAGGTCGATCTGGCGCAGCAGGCCGACCGAGTCGCGCAGCGTCAGCGTGTTGCCCCGTACGACCATGCCGCTGGGCCCGGCGATCACCGCTGCGGCGCCTATGCCGTCGGGCGTGCTGCTGGCCTGGCCGGTGCCGATGGTGCCGTTGCCGGCCAGCGTTTCGACCGAGCCGGCCGCATTGCCGGCGCGCACGATACGGCGCACGCGGGCATTCGAGTAGTCGGCCACCAGCACGTCGCCATTTGCCGCAACGGCCACCGCGTACGGCGAGTTGAACTTCGCCGCCAGCGGCGCGCCGTCGGCGTAGCCGCCCACGCTGCCGGCGTAGGTGGTGACCACGCCGGCCGAGGTGATGCGGCGGATCAGGTGGTTGTTGCTGTCGGCCACGTACAGGTCGCCATCGGGCCCGAGTGCCATGCCGCGCGGCGAATTGAAGCTCGCGGCGGCACCGGTGCCGTCGGCCGAGCCGGGGCTGCCGGCCACGCCGGCGAGCGTGCTGACCGTGCCGTCGGGCGCAATGCGGCGGATGGTGTGGTTGCCCGAGTCGGCCACGATCACGTTGCCCGCAGCGTCGTGCGCCAGACCGAGTGGCTGGCTGAACGACGCGTTGGCGCCCACGCCGTCCGCCGAGCCGGCGAACTGGCCACCGGCCACCGGCGTGATGCTGGCAAGGTCGGTGCTCACGCGCTTCACGCGGTTGGCGGTAATGAAGGTGAAGCTGTCGGCCGCGTCCTGGTCGATGGCGGCGGGCGACGAGATGTCGGCCTGGTCGCGCAGGCCGGTGATCGGCAGCAGCGCGAGCGTGACGGACGCCGGCGCTGTGACGGTGAGGGTGGCCACGCTCGTCACCACACCACTCTGGCCGCTGCAGTCGAGCAGCGCGCGGAATATCGCGCCGCTGTCGCCGATCACGGTCGCAATGCTGTAGGTGGCCGCCGTGGCGCCGCTGATCGCGACCCAGACCGGCTCACTCGCCGGGCTGCGCTGCCACTGGATCGCAAGCACGCCGCTGCTGCACGTGGCCCCGACCGTGAACGACGCCGAGGTGCCGGCCACGACCGAGGTGTCGACCGGCTGCGCCGTGACCGTGAGCACCGGCGCCCCGCTGGTGACGGTCAACGTGGCCGCGTTGCTGGTGGCGCTGCCGGCCACGTTGGTAACGACCGCGCGGAAGGTGGCGCCGGTGTCGGTGAGCGCGGTCGTGGGCAGGGCGTAGGTGGTGGCCGTGGCGCCGGCAATGTCGGCGCCGTTGCGCTGCCATTGGTAGTTCAGCGGCGCCGTGCCGCTGGCGGCCACGCTGAAGCTGGCCGGCTGGCCGGTGGCTACGCTCAGGTCGGCCGGCTGCTCGGTGATCGCGGGTGCGACGGCCGGTGCCGGGCCGGACGCACTGGGCCCGGGCGGCGGTGGCGCGTCGGCGCTGCCGCCGCACGCGGCCAGCACGAGACACGCGGTGCCGAGGAAGGCGCGCAAGGCATGGGTATGCAAAGGGAGGGCGCGCAAGGTGTGCATGAGGTTCATGGCGTGGGCCCGATCAGAACGAGAGTTGGGCGCTGACGCCGAGCATCTGCAGCGGCCCTTGGGTGGTGTGCACCTTGAAGCGCGTCACATCCCAGTCGACGCTCAGCCGCACCGTGGGCGTGACGGCATACGACAGGCCGACGCCGACGAGCGGCTGCGCGGTCGTCTTGCTGGCGCTGCCCCACACCGGGTTCGCGTAGTCGAAGCGGGTGCGAACAACGGCGAGGCCGGCGCGCCCGGTCAGGCTCCACTGCGGCGCCAGCGCCCAGCGGTAGCCCGCCGTCAGGCCGACACCGCTTACCTTGAACCGCCCGCCGAACTCAAGGCCCTGCGGCGTGGTGTCACCGCCATCGAAACGCCCGGCGTCGAACCAGGCGGCGCGCAGCGCCACGGTGTCGCCGAGCGCGTAGTCGGCGAACAACTGCCAGTGCGTGCTGCGGTGGTCGCACGGTGCCGATGCAACGCAGTCCACCTTGCCGCGGTCGGCGCCGGCACCGAGGCCCACGCTGAACTCACCGGCCGATGCGGCCCCGGGCGCGATGCACATCGCGACGACGGCCAGCGCAATAGGCATGCGCGGGCACGCGAACAAGCGCACGGGCATCGACGGAGCGGCACGCCGATGCGGCACGCGGCAGAAGGTCAGGCGGTCGGTCGGGCAGTCCAGTGTCATGGCAACTCCGTGCGCGGGTCAGCAGGCCGCGCTGCCCCATCGACAACGCCACCGCTTGTTCTCTGAAACGCGCTGGCCGCCTGGAAACTGCCATCGGCGCACGCGAAACGGCTTGCCAACTTAGGGGTTGCGCGCGTCGCCGGCCGGGGTCGAGCTCAGCGCTGCGCCCAGCGCGCCCAGCGCGGCAAGCTCGGTGCGCACCGGCCCCAGCACCTCGGGGCCATCGACCTGGCCCGCCTGCCACACGGCCAGGGCTTCGACGAGGTGCGCTCGGGCCGCCTCGACGCTGCCGCCCGTGGCCAGCGTGCAGTGCGCTGCTTCGGCCCGCGCCAGACCGTGCTCGAGCGCCAGGCACATCGGGCCAGCGGCGGCTTTCAGCGCCGCCAACGCGGCGCGGTGCGCGGCCTCGGGCTGGCCACTGCGCCGCAGCGCCACTGCCTGGGCGCGCAGCGTGCGCACGGCCACGGTGGCCCGCGGCGGTGGGCCGGGGGCGATGAGCTCGGGGTTCGCCGTGGTGGCGATGTGCCCGGCGCTTGAAGACGAGCCAGCGTTGGCCTGCGCGAGCGCCCAGATCGACAGGCGCGTCAGCCGCGCCCCGGGCGCCTCGCCGAAATCGGCCACGAGCGCGGCGCCCCGTTCGAGGTGCAGCAACGCGGCGTCGGCGTCGCCTTGCAGCGCGCGGGCCAACCCGAGCCAGCTGCTCGTGGGCACGGCCTCGGCGTTCTGGCCACCTGTCAGGCGCGTGTGCATCGCTTCGGCTTCGGTGAGCAGGGCGATGCCCTCGCTCAGGTGGCCACCGGCGACCAGGGCCCGACCGAGCATGACCATCGCCGTGCGCACGCGCGAGGTCTCGACCACGTCGAGCGCGAGCAGGTCGACCCGCACCTGGCGCAACACGACCACGGCGTCGCGCGGCTGCCCGCCGAGCGCCACGGCATCGGC
>Ga0123336_10005537_pt1 | contig 10054 bp, 6 predicted proteins | sample SSSSmetaG_FD_96466 | JGI IMG/M metagenome (GOLD analysis project Ga0123336, IMG submission 96466) | Glacier valley bacterial and archeal communities from Borup Fiord, Nunavut, Canada, to study Microbial Dark Matter (Phase II) - ​SSSS metaG | ecosystem: Environmental > Aquatic > Freshwater > Ice...
AACCCCACCAGCACCATCCCCATCGGCCGCGCCTTCGCCCCCCCCGACGCGCCAACAGACGCGTCCATCCGGCCCATCACCGCCGTCATCAGCCGCAGCCACTCAAACAATCCAGAACCCGAAATCGCCGCCCCCAGCAGCAGAAACACCGCCGACTGCCATCCCAGCTTCCACCACACCACCGGCGCCGCCACCGCCGTAATCACGGCCAGCAATCGCAGCGCCCGCCAGATCGTCCGCTTGAAGTCCTCATCGGAAAAACTCGACATCCCCTCGTTCATATCTTTGCCCATACCCGTGCCATGCCTGCACCACTCACTTATTGCTCCGCAGATACCCCGCCGCCGTCCGGCAGATCTGGATAAAACCCGCTACCGCCCCCATCAGAATCCCCACCACGTAGATCCAGTGCGTCCCCAGCCACTTATCCATCAGAGACCCCGCCACCCAGCCAATCGCGCAACCCGCCGGAATCATCAGCGCCAGTTGCACCATGCTCTCGGCCTTCACCAGGTCCTGGTTCGCGCCGCCCTTCTTCGGAGTGTTGTCCTGTTCTTCTGCCATCACAGCACCATTACATCACGCACCGCGTACCTCAGTCTTGTTCACCTGATCCAACTTGAGGCCAGCCACAAACCGCATCACTTTACCGGATTAGCGTGGGGCCATACCGCTGTTGCTTTACCGGATTAGCGTGGGGCTTCAGCCCCACGAACAGACTCGACCTCAAGGGGCTTTAGCCCCGGGGACTCTACCTCAGCCGTTATACTGGAGCGTCAACGTCTATTAGAATCACAAGCAAATCTTCGAAAGCTTCTCTAAAGGAATCACCGTGTTCGAATCAGAGTTCGAAAAAAACCTCTACGAGCTCCGCCAGCAGAAGCTCAGAGACATCGTCGCCCTCGGCCAGCAGGCCTACCCCAACAGCTACGCCGCCACCCACACCATCCCCAAGCTGCGCGCCGCCTACGACGCCTTCACCGCGGAGCAATTAGGTTCTGCCCAGCTTGAAGCCGACAACGTCGGCGGCAACAAGATCGAAGTCTCCATCGCCGGCCGCATCATGGCCATCCGCGTCCAGGGCAAAGCCGGCTTCGCGCAGCTCCAGCAGGGCGATGTGCTCTTCGAAGGAAAGGCCGCGCACTTGCGGCCAGGTATTAGGCTCCAGATTTACGTCCGCAAAGACGACGTCGGCGAGTCCGCCTTCGCCCTCTACAAACTCCTCGACCTCGGCGACCACATCGGCGTCACCGGCTACCTCATGCGCACCCGCACCGGCGAGCTCACCGTCCACGTCGCCGCAGTCTCACTCACCGGACACGAAGCGAAACCGCCGATCACCTTCCTCGCCAAGGCCATGCTCGCCCTCCCCGACAAGTACCACGGCCTCGAAGACACCGAACTCCGCTACCGCCAGCGCTACGTCGACCTCTTCATGAACACCGGGCACGCGGTCAAATCAACCACAGAGCCGGGTGCCCCACGTCTCGCTTCTGAGACATGGGATGGACCACCACCAACCTCTCCGCAGCCGGCCGTAGAAGCCCCCATCAACGTCCGCGAAGTCTTCGTCAAACGCGCCGCCATCCTCCGCGCCATCCGCACCTTCTTCGACACCCGCGGCTACCTCGAAGTCGAAACCCCCATGCTCCACACCATCGCCGGAGGCGCCGCCGCCCGCCCCTTCAAGACCCACCACAATGCCCTCGAAATCCCGCTCTCCCTCCGCATCGCCCCCGAACTCTACCTCAAACGCCTCGTCGTCGGCGGCCTCGACCGCGTCTACGAGATCAACCGAAACTTCCGCAACGAAGGCGTCAGCACCCGCCACAACCCCGAGTTCACCATGCTCGAGTTCTACCAGGCTTACGCCAACTATCACGACCTGATGAACCTGACCGAAGAACTTGTAACCTTCGTCGCTACAGAAGTAAACGGCACCACCATCACCCACTTCAACGGAAACGAAATCGACCTAAGAGTATGGACCAAACTCTCCATGCGCGATGCCATCATCAAATGGTGGCCACCTGCAATTGGAGTGTCACCCGTGCTCCAAGTATTTGATTCAGCTGCTGCTTTTAGGGAGTTCCTCGATATGGCGTCGGACGAGCTCATGGGCTTCGATCATCCATTAGTGCATCACCCTATAGGGCTCACCTATCTCAAAAAGATAAGTTTTGCAAAAGATCATTTGCCGCCTCATGATGCAGAGCATCCAGGGAAAGCAATTGCAACTCTTTTTGAAGAGTTTGCCGAAGAACACCTCATCCAGCCCACCATCATCTACGACTTCCCCCTGGCCGTATCCCCCATTTCCAAAGTAAAACCGGACGAGCCCGACTGGGTCGAGCGCTTCGAGTTCTACATCGGCGGCTTCGAAGTCGGCAACGCCTTCTCCGAGCTCAACGACCCCGTCGACCAGCTCGCCCGCTTCGAAGCCCAGGTCGCAGGCAAGGACCCCGAAGCCATGGTGGAGGTCGACGAAGACTACGTCCGCGCCCTCAACTACGGCCTGCCCCCCACCGGCGGCGAAGGCATCGGCATCGACCGCCTCACCATGCTCCTCACCGGCTCCAAGTCCATCCGCGACGTCATCCTCTTCCCCCTCATGCGCCCCCAGGCAAAGCACACGCAAGCGCTCGAAGCCCCCCACGGAGAATCCGCCGAGTAGCCACCCGCAGCTCCACCGAGCCGTCCTTGCTCTCGTCTCTGCTATTGTCCTTGCACCTGTGGCGGGTCCGGGCTCTTGCTCTCGTCTCGGCTGTTGTCCTTGCATCAGTGGTAGGTCCGGGCTCTTGCTCCAGTCCCGGCTGTTGCCCTTGCACCTGTGGTAGGTCCGGGCTCTTGCTCCAGTCCCGGCTGTTGCCCTTGCACCTGTGGTAGGTCCGGGCTTCAGCCCGGACATCAAACCCACGCGCGAAAGTGGGCTTTAGCCCCCGAGGTATGCACTCCTCTCCCGGCCAACGCCCACCCGGCCGCTCCCAACTGGAGAAAGCCCTAACCCTTCTTCAGCCGCTTCACCACACCCGAAAGCGAGTGCTCATTCATCGCTGCCACCGCATCCGTGCGCACCTTCTTCATCAGCGTCCCCAGAGCTTTATCGTCCACGACAAGCCAATCCCCTGCCGTCGCGACGAACACATCGCCCAGCCCGATCTGCTTTGCCGGAACCTTCAGCTTCGCCCCGCCGTTCGGCCCCTTGCGTTGTACGATCAGCCCGGCCTTATGCAGCAGCAGGAATGCCCGCCGCACCATCACCGCGCTCTCGCCCAGCTCTTCGGCAATCGCAGCCGACGTATGCATCGTCTCCGGCCCACCCGCCAGCACCGCCAACACCCGAACACTCAATTGAAAACGACCACTTTGTGCCATGCAAAAAAGCTACCACAACCGCACCCCCGACACCCAACCCACTACCCAAAAAGCACCACCAGCAGTTGCTTGTTTTTCATCCGTGCCGTTCCGTGAAAATCCGTGGTCGCGTCTTGTTCTTATAGGTCTAAGGTAAACTTTTTAGGTGAATATCCTTTTCGTCGGCGACGTCTTCGGCTCCGCCGGCCGCCACATCGTCCGCGAACATCTCCCCCACGTCCTCGAAACCCACGCCGTAGACCTCCTCGTCATCAACGGCGAAAACTCCGCCGGCGGCTTCGGCATCACGCCCTCCATCGCGGAAGAGCTCTTCGACCTCGGCGCCCACGTCATCACCACCGGCAACCACATCTGGGATAAGCGCGAGATCTTCGAATACATGTCCGTCCCCGCCGACTCCCACGGCCGCGGCCGACGCGTCCTCCGCCCCGCCAACTACGCGGTCGGCACCCCCGGCTTCGGCGTCTACCAGGGCCAGCTCGGCAACGGCCAAAGCTACGCCGTCATCAACCTCCAGGGCCGCGTCTTCATGTCCTCCTGCGATGACCCCTTCCGCAAGGCCGATGAGCTCCTCAGCAAAATCACCGCGAAAGTCATTCTGTTAGACCTCCACGGTGAAGCCACCTCCGAGAAAGTCGCCCTAGGCTGGTACCTCGACGGCCGCATCACCGCCCTCCTCGGCACCCACACCCACATCCCCACTGCGGACGAGCGCGTCCTCCCCGGTGGAACCGCCTACCAGACCGACGTCGGCATGTCCGGCCCCTACGACTCTGTCATCGGCGTCGAAACCGAGCTCGTCTTGAATCGCTTTTTGACGGGTATGCCGGGAAAGTTCGAGCCCGCCAAGGGCAACCCCAAAATGTGCGCCGCCCTTATCCAGTGCGACGGAGCCACCGGCCGCGCCCACCACATCCAACGCCTCATGCTCGGCGAATAACTCGCCTCCCGGCTTTTCGGGAGTCAGCGTGGGCTTACCCCACCGCCACCGTCTTTCGGGAGTTAGCGTGGGGCTTTAGCCCCAAGACCCACCCACCTCAGGAAGGGGCTTAAGCCCCGGGCTCTCGCTCACCAACCACTACCGCTGCGGAGTCACCTTCACCGCATTCGCCCTGCAACTCCTCACATTGCTGCACGCAATCGGCTGCAAATCCTTCCCCAAGCAAACCTCCAACGCCGTCAACCGATTATTCCCACAACTCAACGCCAGGCTCCCCGCCGGGAACGAAGGGTTCGCTTTCGCAAACTCCCCCAGAATCCCCGTCGGCGGCAGCATAAACTCGTGGTCCGTCTGCGCAAAATCAGCCGGAATCTTCACCGCCTTGAATGCCTTCCGGATCAATCCAAAGTACGCGTCGCCATCATAGGGCGTACACGTTCCATGCGTCTCCCACTCATGCCGCACCAGCCCCGTATCGGGCATCACGTCGCTCCACGCGCCAGCGTTGGTAGGCCCCGGCCGGCTCGCGCAGTGCTGCGGATAGCTGCCATCGTTATTCTGCGGCCACAGCCCATGCACGATAAACCCACGATGCTCCGTACACTCCAGCTGGCTTCCCCCCCTCTGTGACTGATGCGTCGCGCAGAACTCCGGAGCCCACGAAAGATTCAGCAGGTAGAAGTCGTAAGCCTCACCCTGCGCAGTCGCCTGCGGCATAGCCCCGGCAGAGCCAGACCCACCAGCAGAGCCAGAACGATATGCAGGCGAAATCCCATCCGGCCCGACAACCACGGAACGCGGCCCACACCCCGCCACCAACCCGCTGAACATCAGCACGCCCACACCATACATCTTCAAATTCATCGTCTTCAGCATCATCACAGGAGCAAAACCTCCCTCCGCCATCATCCACGAAAAATCGGTACAAACCCCTAAAATCGGTGTCAGGCCTCTGCCTTCGTCACCCGAAAGCCACAATCGCCGACACCACCAGCAGCGCCGACCCAATTACCGCACATCTCAACCAGAAGTCGCGCCGCTTTTCCATTCTGCTATCTTGCAAACGCCGCATACGACACACCATCCTCCATTCGTGCCACCCCATACATCGCCAGACGCAGTAGAGGCAGCCCAAAGGCTGCCTCTACTGTTCCCAACTCAATCGACTTACTTCTTACGCGGAGCAGCCCTACGCACAGGAGCAGCGGCCTTCTTCGCCGGAGACTTCTTCGGCTCAACCAACTCACCGTCCGTCATCGTAATCATCACCGGCGTCTGCGTGTACGAGCCATACGTCCCCGTCAGCACAATCTTCGCGCCCACCGTCGGAACCGTCTTCAATGGCTCCTTCATCGTGAACGTAAAATCAGCCGTCTTCGACTGCACAGCGTCATCCGACACGGCAACCTGCACGGAGCTGTCCGTCGCCGCAATCACCGTAGCATCCGGAATCTGTACCGACTTGCCCTTGATCGTCGTGAAGACTTTCTCAGCCTGCTCCGTAGTTCCGTACTGAAGGATGAACTCCTTGTCACTCAAAGCCAGAGTGCTCAGGTCGGCTGTGTTCTTCATCGTGTCTGTGACGATTGACGCATTCGTCGGTGCGGGAGCAATCGTCAACGTCGCGGGATACGTCAGGCTGGCCTGCGCAGCAGTCAGAACCGCGTCGTAGCCGTCATCCTTGCCGTGGTACTTGCGATAGCAGTACTTCGCCGTCGGTGCCATCTGCGTCTTGTAAGGCTCCGGCGCAAACGCCACGAAGCGCGATACGAAAAACGTGCAGTTCAGCAGGTCCGGCGGAGTCGACTGAAGGTAAGCCAATCCTAGGTAGTACGTATCCTGCAGCACAGGACCCGGCGTCTTGGTCGTCGCCTCGGGCACCGAGGCAAGCTCCGCTTTGAAGTTCGTGATCGCCGTAGCGGTGTCCTTCTTATTCAGCGCAGCGGTACCAATCGCGCTGTAGAAGATCGGTGTCGCGCTCGTCTTCACTGTGGTGAAGTCCGCGTCGCTCATATCCTTGGGCTTGGTCGCCGCCAGGCCCTTCTGCGCGAATCCCGCCGCCGCGTCCAGCGCAGTCTGCTTCGCTGCGGGATCGGTCAACAGGTCAGCGCCCGACTTGCGGAAGTAAACCTCGAACGTCAGTGCGCGCAGGTTATTCGGATCCACCTGCAGCAGACGATCCGCCGCATCCACCGTCTTGGTCGGGTCGAAGCCGCTATACGCCAGCATCAGTTGCTGCAACACATCCGACTTCACCGCCGACTGCGGATACGCCGTCAAATAAGCTTCCAGCGCCGGGGCCTTGGTCTGCGGAGTCGTCTGGGTAATGGCATTGTTGTAGGCCGCATACTCTGCCGCCGACATCTGCACACCACCTTGCGGGTTGGAGCCAAGATTCACCTGGGATTGCGCGACCGCAAAGCGCGTTACTGGAACCATGCTCGCGACTGCCAAAAGAGACGCAATGACTGCCTTCTTCATTCCACACTCCTCGTACTTCTCATTCGTTCAGATGCTGCCACCGGTGCTTCTGCGGTCAGTCGTAACAAACTAAATCATAGTCCATATTTTTTACAGTCCACAAAAGTGCCATCCACCGCCGCTGCTCAACGACTAGGCACTCCGTCCATAAGCAAGCTCGTCGATTGGCGATAAGGGCTGTCAGTTGTGGCATGTGAGGGGATACAAATCGAATTATAGGAATCCCTCCGTACCTGCGCAAGTCTCCATCGCCACCAGCCTCCTGCGCCCGTCTCTACACCGCTCGTCTCCTCATCGAATCAACGAACCCGCAACCACGTCACTCATCAGACGTTCCATCCGGCACTCCGTTACAGCCACTCGCCTCAACACCCGGCCCCCGCAATCCACACCCCGCATTCGCGCTATTCTCAACTCTCCACACTGCTCTACCTCGCCCCGCCGATTGTGCCCAACCTGCCCCCACGCCCCATTCCTAGCGTTCTATCCCTCTTATCCACAACGGGTAGTGTTGTCCCCGTTGATTCCCGCCCGCCGCCCAGCTACAGTGGAATCAGTCTTACCAGCAGGCGCGGGTCGCATCGCAACCCCCATCTTCCCCGCCACATGAGGTTCACCTTGCTCAAGCTCAAGAAAGTCCAGATCCTCGGCTTCAAGTCCTTCTGCGATCGCACCGAGGTCCAGCTCTCCGGTGAAGGTATCGCCGCCATCGTCGGCCCCAACGGCTGCGGCAAGTCCAACATCTCCGACGCCATCACCTGGGTCCTTGGTGAGCAGTCCGCCAAATCTCTCCGCGGCATCAAGATGGAAGACGTCATCTTCGCCGGAACCCGTGACCGCAAGCCCACCGGCATGGCAGAAGTCTCCCTCACCCTCGTCGACCCCGAAGTCTACGACGGCGCCTCCCTCTCCAGCGACTTTCCCGAGATTGTCATCGACGAGTCCATCCCCACCGACTGGGACGAGACCGACCTCCGCGAGCAGAACGCCGCCGAAACCGAAGAAGCAGTCGCCGAAGCCCAGCCCGGAACCATCATCGAGTCCGAAGCCAAAGGCCCCCACATCGTCCCGCCGCCCACGCCCGAAAATCCCGAGGCCGACGCCGCACACCCCGCCAACCCCAACAACGTCGTCCTGAAAATCCGCCGACGCAAATTCGGCCGCGCCCCCATCCGCGCCGGCGAGCTCACCATCACCCGCCGCCTCTTCCGCTCCGGCGACTCCGAATACCTCCTCAACGGCAAAATCTGCCGCCTCCGCGACATTCAGGACATCTTCATGGGCACCGGCCTCGGCGGCGAGTCCTACGCCATCATCGGACAGGAGCGCATCGGCCAGCTCCTCTCATCCAAACCTCTCGACCGCCGCGCCATCCTTGAAGAAGCTGCCGGCATCACCCGCTTCAAGACCAAGAAGCGTCTCGCCGAGCTACGCCTCGAAGCCGCCCGCCTCAATCTCTCCCGCGTCAACGATATCTTCGACGAAGTCACCCGCCAGATGACCACCCTCAAGCGTCAGGCCGCCAAGGCCGAGCGCTACGGCGCACTCCGCGACGAATTGCGCACCCGCCTCCGCGTCGTCCTCGCCAGCCGCATGGCCCAGCTTGATACCGAGCAGGCCGCCACCACCGAGCAGATCACCCTCCTCGCCACCCAGATCGACGCCCAGGCCGCCAACGTCGAAACCATGGACGCCGAGCACTCCACCGGCGTGCAGCAGGGCTACGCGCTCGATACGCAGATTCGCGAAGCCGGACAGCTCGCCAACCAGTCCGCCGTCGAACTCGAGCGCATCACCGCCCGCACCACCGCCAACGCCGACCGCGTCGTCGAGCTCACCGCCCGCATCGCCACCGGTCAGGACGATCTCGCCCAGGCCCAGGCCCAGCTCGCCACTCTCTCCGGAGAGCTCGAGCAGCACCGCAGCTTCCTCGAGAACGCCACCACAGAGGCCACCAGCTCCCGCGAAGCCGCCCAGCACCAGCAGCGCGAAGCCCAGGCCGCCGTCACCGCGCTCGGCACCGCGGAACAGCAGGCAGAGCAGCACCGCCGCAACTCCATGCAGCTCATGCAGCGCGCCGCGCAGACCCGCAACGAAGAGGCCCAGGCCACCGCCGCCCTCGCCGCCCTCGAGCTTGAGTCCGAGCGTCTCCTCGCCGAGTCCTCCACCGCCCGCCAGGAGCTCGAATCACTCGGCCAGCAGCGCGGCCAGGTCGCCCTCACCTTCGAGTCCGTCACGGAGCGCCTCAAACGCCTCGAAGCCGGCATCGCCGACCTCCGCGAGCAGCTCACCGAACGCCGCAACGAAGAGGCCGAAAGCAAGCGCGCCGGAGACCGTCTCCGCGGCGAAGCCGCCACCCTCAACGGCCGCCGCAACTCGCTCGAAGGCCTCATCCGCGAGCACAGCTACTCCACTGACACCGTACGCAACATCTTCAAGTCCAACGCCGCCAAAACCGACCTCGGCGACATGGCACCCCTCGGCACCCTCGCCGACTTCCTCGAAGTCGACGCCAAGTACGAGAGCGTCGTCGACGAGTTCCTCCGCGACGAGCTCAACTACATCGTCGTCAAAAGCTGGGACGCCGCCGACGCCGGCATGCACCTTCTCCAGACCGACGTCACCGGACGCGCCACCTTCCTCGTCCACCCCAACGACGCACAGGTCAACTTCGCCTTCGCAGAAGGCATGGCCAGCGAGGCCGCCCACAACGCCGCCAACATCGAAGGCGTCATCCCGCTCAAGGACTGCGTCCGCGTGCTCGACGGTTTTGGCAAGTCCCTCGAAGTCATCCTTCCCAAGCTGCGCGAAGGCTTCGTCGCTCCCGACAGCTACACCGCCCGCACCCTCGCCCTCTCCAATCCCCAGTCCTTCTTCCTCTCCCCCACCGGCGAGACCTTCCACAACGTCACCGTTACCGGTGGCCGCCCCCGCACCCAGGGTCCTCTCGCTCTCAAGCGTGAGCTCACCGAGGTCCAGCAGAAGCTCACCCATGCCGAGCAGCAGCTCGCCCAGACCGACCTCAACACCGCCACCCTCCAGCGTCAGCTCACAGAGCTCACCGCCAACATCGACGGCATGACCGTCGAGCGTCGCGACGCCGAGCGCGAGTCCGCCAACTCAGGCGCGGCGCTCCGCCAGATGGAGTCAGAGACCGTGCGCATCGAGCGCCGCCTGCAGGACTGGACACTCTCCACCGAGCGCAACCGCAACGCACGCGACCAGAAGACCGAGCTCATCGGACGTCGTCAACAAGAC
>Ga0123336_10005538_pt1 | contig 10051 bp, 10 predicted proteins | sample SSSSmetaG_FD_96466 | JGI IMG/M metagenome (GOLD analysis project Ga0123336, IMG submission 96466) | Glacier valley bacterial and archeal communities from Borup Fiord, Nunavut, Canada, to study Microbial Dark Matter (Phase II) - ​SSSS metaG | ecosystem: Environmental > Aquatic > Freshwater > Ice...
AATCAATTTCTAAGTTCTGAAGCTAGTAACTTCGGTAGCGACCACCACCGCCGCCACCGCCGCTACCACGGTCTTCACGCGGGCGAGCCTCGTTAACCGTAATCGTGCGACCACCAAACGCAGTGCCATTGAACATATTAATAGCGTTTTGCGCTTCTTCGTCGGTACTCATTTCCACAAAGCCAAAACCCTTGCTATCACCACTGTAGCGGTCTGTGACTACCTGAGCGGAAGTAACCGTGCCAGCCCGTGAAAAGAGGTTTTCTAATTCGCCGTCGCTAGTTTGGTAGGAGAGGCTCCCTACGTACAATTTCTTACCCAAAGTCGTAAAATCCTTTCTTCTGCCGCAAAGTCTTTGCTTGCGGCCAACAAACCCCGGCCACGCCGCAGCCGGTAAATGAACAGCCCGGTTTTTACACTTAAAACCGCAAAAGTTTAGGAATGACAGCTATATACTCAATAGCAGAGAGCCGCACACTAGAAGTTCAGGTTGAAGCACACTGGCAATACGAGGAGTCGATAAAAAGGGGTCTAACGCATCGCAAGAGTCTCTGTCATAACTCAATCACAATATATCATTTAAACAGGCAAAAAGCAACCTCAAGCTGTCCGAATTTGGCAAATAGTTTTGTACTTTCCCACCAAAGCCAACCCCGGATGGGTGGTCAAAGAATTGCTTCAGCCTCCCGCTCTACTGCCATAATAGCTCTAAATATTCAAGAAGTATTGAAAATTCCCCCGCCACAAACTTCTTTTTGGCTTGTTTCACCAACCAAACTCCGAACACCCTACAATCTTGTTTTTCTGACTCAAAAATAGTAAAATAAATTCAGTGAAAAGGCTAAAAAGGGTAATGTAAACCCGGCAAGAGTAAAATATTAAGAAGCTCGTTATTGAACAGGTTTATTACAAGAGCGTTTACTCAAAAATTAGCAGGAGGAAGTATTTAAGAGATGTCAACTATAGAGAAATCTACCTGGAAAACTAAAGCTGGCCTGGCCCAAATGCTCAAGGGCGGCGTGATTATGGATGTGGTGACAGTTGAGCAAGCCAAACTTGCCGAAGAATCTGGCGCAGTGGCGGTAATGGCTTTGGAGCGCGTTCCGGCAGACATTCGCAGGCAGGGCGGGGTAGCTCGTATGAGTGACCCGGAACTGATTGTTCGGATTAAGGAGTCGGTTAGTATCCCGGTAATGGCAAAGGCTCGGATTGGTCATATTGTAGAGGCTCAGATTTTGGAAGCTCTTGGTATTGATTATATTGATGAGAGCGAGGTTCTGACCCCGGCAGATGAGCAATATCACATCAATAAGCACGACTTCAAAATACCCTTTGTTTGTGGTTGTCGCAATTTGGGTGAAGCTTTGCGGCGTATCGGCGAAGGGGCAGCCATGATTCGCACCAAAGGCGAAGCCGGAACGGGCAATGTGGTGGAAGCGGTGCGCCACCAGCGGGCTGTACAAAGCGAACTCCGCCGGATTCAGGGTGTAGGTAAAGAAGAATTGATGACCATTGCCAAAGAATTGCAAGCTCCTTACGAACTGGTGTTGCAAATTCACGAAACTGGGCAACTTCCGGTAGTCAATTTCGCGGCGGGTGGCGTAGCTACCCCGGCAGATGCGGCTTTGATGATGCAACTGGGTAGCGATGGCGTTTTTGTGGGTAGCGGTATCTTCAAGAGCGGCGACCCTATGAAGCGGGCTAAGGCCATTGTCCAGGCCGTCACTCATTTTCGCAATCCCCAGATTATTGCTGAGGTGAGCAAGAACCTGGGTGAAGCGATGGTTGGTATCGAGATTTCGGAAATTCCGCGTGAGCAAGTTATGGCCGAGCGCGGCTGGTAGTCTCAGTTCAGGCAAACCAGGCCGGGGCTAATCCTCCGGCCTACTTCGCCCCGCATTTGACTAAAAGGGTACGGCTTGAAATGGAATTTGTAGGGGTCTAACCCCTGCGCGGGAATGGGAGGGATGTCTCCTATTAATCTTTTACTCCTTCTCTGATGGTGGTAGGGTAATCATTACACTACAGGGTAGGGTTTGGTTTAAGTTCAAGGGCTAAATTAGCTTTACTCAGGTCAAACAAGGAGCGGCCCAACGTCGAATTGCTGAATTGGAAGCGAAGTTAGGTGGGCTTGCGTGGGATAAAAGGTAAAGGAAATTTTGGCTCTGGGCTGAGGAGCTTGAGCCAAATAGTCATCAAGTTTGGCTTTAGATTAACAAATGCAAAATAAGAACGAAAACGGAAACATTGCTCCTAAAATTGGGGTGCTGGCTTTGCAAGGCGCGTTCATTGAACACGTCAAAATGCTAAAGGATATGGGGGCAGATACTCGCGAGGTACGCTTGCCCCAGGATTTAGAAGGACTGGACGGGCTGATTATTCCCGGTGGCGAAAGTACCACGATTGGCAAGCTGATGACCCTCTATAATTTGATAGAGCCGATTAAGCAGTTTGCAGTCCAGCACAAGCCAGTTTGGGGCACTTGCGCTGGAATGATTTTGCTGGCAAAAGATATAGGTGGACTGAACCAGCCACTTCTCGACTTGATGGACATCAAGGTAAAGCGCAATGCCTTTGGTTCGCAACTGGATAGTTTTGAAGCCGATATTAATATAGCGGCTCTGGGCGCGAAGCCTTTTCGGGGGGTTTTTATCCGCGCCCCCTACATCGAAAAAGTTGGCCCACAGGCTGAAGAACTGGCCCGGCTAACCGGGGAAGCGGCCCGCCAGGAACAATCCGTCAATGGGACGGGGCAAGCCGTAATTGTCGCGGCCCGCCAGGATAATTTGCTGGCAACCGCCTTCCACCCCGAATTGACGGGCGACCAAAGATTTCACCGTCTTTTTCTTGGTATGGTAGAAGAGCGGCGTTAAAAGGGTGTTTGGTTTAGTAGTGGGGGTAGTGGGGTAAAGTAGTTTCTCATGTTGTTTCCCTGGCTACAAACCTGCCATATAAAACTAAGGTTAAGGTGGTAATGCAGCTTGATTAGAACCCTGCATTTCAGTGATTTTCTCAAATTGGGTCGTTTGCACGAGGCAGAAGTTGGGCTTAATTTGCCCGATGCCTTAGTTATCCCAAATTCGCCTATTTCTGCGGCTTTAATTCAACGTTTGCCAGTCCATATTCTTAGTTCTTCGGTTTATATTCACGAAGAAGATGGCAAGCCCTCGGCTTTTGCTCAAGCTAATACCCGTCGTCGCAGTGAAGAATGGAATGTGCTGACCCTGGGCATCGTTGACCCTTCTGGCCGTTCCAAAAACGAGGAAACTTCTAAAGCGGCTGATAGTGATATGACTGAACCTCAAGAAACGGTTGCACTGGTAGAACTTGAAGAGGCGATAATCACAGACGGCTCAATTATAGAAGATGAAGAAAATGAGACAGAAGACCCTGAAGAAGAAATAATTCGGGCTGATTTACGTCAATTGCCCGACGATATAGAAATTGCCTGGCTAAAATTATTAGAATATATGGTGATGGATGCAGGCGAAAAAGGAGTAGTGCGGATTTATGCGAAGCTCAGTACCGAGTCAGCCGAACTGAGTTTGTTTAATCAAATTGGTTTTCATTCTTATACTCACGAAAGCCTCTACACTCTACGTTACGAAGTACCGGTTGAACGTCCTGGCGCACTCAAGGTACGACCTCAACGCGGACGAGATAACTGGTTTATTAATCAGCTATATATCGGAATTACTCCCAATTTTGTTCAGATGCAGGAACAAAATACAGCGCGTGATTGGGAAATTCCCAAAGGTTATTTTCCCCGCTCGGTCAAGGAAACGGGTTGGGTTTTAGAAGAGGGTGAGAAGATCGTAGCTTATATTCGGATAACCAGCAACCGCCATAAAACGATGTTGCGGATTATGAACTTTGATAGCCATCGTCAGCAATTGCCTGAACTGCTTCGCTTTGCCCTTTCTACCCTGAAAGTTGGCCCACAATGTCAGGTTTACTGTGTCGTTCGAGAATATCAGGCCGAACAAGAAGGAGTATTGGAAGAAGCGGGCTTTAGTTTCTTTGGTAAACAAGCGGTAATGGTCAAGCACACGGTTCAGTTTGTACGTGGTACTGAACGGGCCTTGAGCCTGGTACGTGACCGCAAATTAGAATTAGCCCGATGGGTGCGGCCTAACTTTTTAATCCGGTTGTTTACAAAGTTGCCGTTTCACTACTTTAACTTATGACATGCTCTAACCTCAATTTTTGCCGATTACTTATAGGAGCGTTCGCTTTTGGTTCGCATTGCGGGCCAAGAGTAGCGAGTGCAGGGGATACTCCGGCAGGCATTCGGCCTGGACTTCCTGGCAAACGCTCCTAACTTAATTGAACCTGCACTTCGCATGGTTCAAAACGAACTATCGGCCCTCTAAATGCGTATATATGTGAGGCAGTTCACAAGCTCGACCACGCCCATGAACTGTAACGCGATTAAATTATATCAGGTGGAACAAAAATTTATGACAAAACAACTAGAGATAAACGAAGAAGAAGCTTTGCTACCAGAACACATCTTGACCGATGACCTGGAACTGCTTCTGGCGGCTTTGCCGTTGCACATTCGCCAGCCTCTCGAAAAGCTTGAAAACCGAAACGAGTTACTTGAAGTTGTGATGGATTTGGGCCGTAAGCCCGAAGCTCGTTACCTTACTCAGGAAGCTTATTTAAGTCAGCGTGAAGTCAACGAAGCCGATATTGAACACGTAATAGAGCGTATCGGTAACTTTGGTAGCGATAATCGGGCCGGTATAGAACGTACTTTGCACCGTATTTCTTGTATCCGCAATCGGGCTGGTAAAGTGGTTGGTCTAACTTTGCGAATTGGGCGGGCAGTTTTTGGTACAATTAGTATAATTCAAGATTTGGTAGAATCCGGCCAGAGCATTCTATTACTGGGTAAACCCGGCGTAGGTAAAACTACGCTTTTGCGCGAAACGGCCCGTGTCCTGGCCGATGATTTGCATAAGCGCGTCATTATTGTGGATACCTCGAACGAGATTGCAGGTGATGGCGATATTCCCCACCCTGCGATTGGACGGGCACGCCGGATGCAGGTGGCCCGGCCCGATTTGCAGCACAATGTTATGATTGAGGGCGTTGAAAATCATATGCCCGAAGTAATCGTAATTGATGAAATTGGTACCCAGCTAGAAGCGGAAGCCGCCCGCACTATTGCCGAACGCGGGGTACAGCTAATTGGTACGGCGCACGGTCAAACCCTCGAAAACCTGATGCTAAACCCGACCCTTTCTGATTTAATTGGCGGTATCCAAACTGTAACGCTGGGTGATGAAGAAGCCCGGCGGCGGGGCACTCAAAAATCGGTACTGGAACGCAAAGCTCTTCCAACTTTTGATGTGCTGGTGGAAATTCGTGACCGTGACCGGGTGGCAGTTCATCTCAACGTGGCTGATACGGTAGATGCAACCTTGCGCGGGCAACAATATACCACTCAAATTCGCTTCCGCAACGAACGCGGCGAAATCGAGATGCACGAAGAAGAATCGGATTATGACGATGAGCAGTCGCTGGGTAGTCGGAACGGTTCGCAATTCTCGGAAGAAACCAGTATGGCCGCCTTTGGTTATAGCCCGCGTAGTGGCTACGGTTCGCGGGGTTCTGGTGGCAGTCTCGGCCCGGCTACCGCTCGACGCAACGGCGGCAGCAACGGTGCTACCGCTACTTATGACCGGGAGCGTGGGCGCAGGGTAATGCAAAAGGTTAATCAGGGTTTAGCCCATGCTACCGAACAAAAGCAAGTTACGCCGGGCCGGGTTTCGGCTTCGGTGGTGCTAGAGCCAGAAATAATTCAAGTTAGCCCTATTGCAGCCCTTAGCCGCTTTAGCCGAGACAAAAGCATGCCAATAAGCGCGGCCAAACCTTTGCGAATCTATCCGCATGGAGTCAATCGTGGTCGGTTGGAAGCGGTTATTAAGCAGATGCACCTGCCCGGTGATATTGTACGCGAGATTGATGATGCCGATATAGTAATGACCCTCAAAAATTACTATCGGCAAAAACCGCTCTCGCTGCGTCAGGCCGAAAGTGCCAGTATCCCGATTTATATTCTCAAAAGCAATACCCTGGCTCAACTAGAAAGCGGTTTGGCTGATATGTTTGGCACAACCCCGCCGCCAGGAGATGAAGATGCGGTAGATGAGGAAATGGATTTGGATAGTGACCCGGTAAAATCGGCGATTTATCAGGCTGAGGAGGCCATAACTCAGGTAATGTCGCAGGGGCAAGCGATTGAACTGCCACCTCAGAACTCTTTTATCCGGCGGTTGCAGCACCAGATGGCCGAACGCTATAATCTCAATTCGCAGAGTCGCGGGCGCGAACCCTTTCGTCGAGTGAGAATATATCCTACCGATTAGGCTATAACTAATATGAAGATGGTAATTGCAATAATCCAGGGCAAAGATGCCGGGGTTTTGACCAGTAAGCTAGTGGCTAAAGCTTATGGAGTTACTCGAATTAATACCAGTGGCGGGTTTCTGCGCGAAACTAACGCCACTCTTTTAATTGGCACTGCCGACGAAAAAGTAGAAGATGTCCTAAACACTATCCGCGAGAATTGCAAGACCCGTAGCCGCTATATTAACCCCTTACCTTCGATGGGTGAACCGGGTGGTGAGTTATATATTCCTCAACCGGTGGAAGTTCAGGTTGGGGGCGCAACAATTTTTGTGGTAGCGGTGGACAAATACCTTAGACTGTAATAGTATACGTGAGGTTTTCGACATAATTAGAAATTTGGGTTACAGGGACACTTCCCTGATGGAGCGGTAGGGGTGTCCCCTGCCTTTCTCTTCTTTAGTTTAGCCGGCGCAACGGAGCGGGCCAACTTCCGAATAGTTCTGATAACAAGCCGGCCAGGGTAATGCGAGAGGTAGAAAAGCTTGAACGCTGACATACAAAAGATTTTGAACCAGGTTCAAGATATACTAAATAGTATCTTGAACGTTTTGCAGGTTATGGCTACTTTTTTGATAGCCTTTCTGGTGATATTGTGGCTGACCCTGTGTTTTTGGACTTTTCGGGATATTCAGTCGCGTACCCGCGATATTATTGCTCAGGTCTTTGCGACTTTACTGGTAATTTTCTTTAATATCCCTGGTGTGTTGCTTTATGTGCTGGTGCGACCTAAAGAAACCCTGGCTCAAGCCTATGAACGCTCTTTACAAGAAGAGTATATGCTGCAAGACCTGGAAGAGCGCGAGATTTGCCCTTCTTGTCGCGTCAAAACCCAACCCGATTTTCTTTTTTGCTTTAGTTGTCGTACCCGCTTGCGCCGTGAATGTACCAGTTGCGGACAGTTAATCAAAGTGAAATGGGCCAGTTGCCCTTATTGCTCCACTCCTCAGAAGGTTCGTAGCCGCGAGGCGACGGTAGACCGGGCCGGGCTGGGCACGGGTCGCTCCCGAACAGGCAACACCTCAAACCCGGTAGCGGGGCGGGCAATCGTGCCAACTGCTACTAACGGTATGGTGAACAGTATGGTTAATGGCGGGGGCGTAACTCCGGCAGCAGCTTCTTACCGTAATAGCCAGCCTACCCAATCTCTGCATACTCCCGGCACAAATCGCCTTAATTCTCAACCGGCTGACGCTGGCGGTCAGAATCCTTTAATTGGTGAAGAAGAGTCTTTTTACACTAGCCCTGGCAATGATTTGGATGACCCGGCTTCCCAGGATTACTATGGCTCAACTGGCAATGATGGTCGTCAACCACCTTCTTCGCGCCATTAAAACATTCTGTTAAAGTTAAAGCCATAGAAATTATCCAGACGGACGACCAAAAAAGCGATATAACTATTTTGAGCGGACACACTGCTCGTCAGAAACGAGTACGGCTGGCCGGGGCAAAGCTTTAAAAAGTCAGGCAAGCTTTGGGACTAAACTAAGCTGAACCCCAATTCTTGAATTACTTTTGCTCTTTTGTCTCGGCCTCGTATTCGGCAATTACTTGGCTGACCGCTACCATTGCTTGCCAGGCCGCCGCAAAGCTGGCATAAATCATTAGCTGAATAACGGTTTCGGTCACTTCGGCGGGGGTTGCTCCACTGTGTAAAGCTCCTCTGGTATGTAACCTGATTTGTCCGTCTCGCTCCAAAGCCACTGAAGCGGCCAGACAAATCAGACTACGGGTCTTCAAATCTAGCGTGGGGCGTGCCCAAATCTCACCTAGAGCAAAGCTGGTGATATAACGTTCTACGTCGGGGCTGCTATTCTTCCAGACCGCCCGCATCTGCTCGGTGGTAGCCTCACCCCATAAACGGTTCATCACTTCAATCCCACGTTCATAACTGCCTACCGAGTCCTCATTTTTGTCGCTCATCTTTCTTAATTCACCTTTCACAATATTTATTGAAAATTTGGGTTTGTCTTTAAGTGGATAATAGCATATATCGCTGCTTTTCGCCTGAATGACCCCAAAGCTCGGATGCTTCTGTGTCCAAAGAATTTAGGCAAATTTTAGATAAAAAGTATTTACAGCGGCTTAAAAATGATTATAATAAAAACTGTCACCGATAAACAAACAAAGGCAAGGCTAAAACAAAATTTAGTCTAAGTATAGTTGTTTCAATCGCTGATTTTGGTCTACATTTTATCACAATTTCACTGTAAAGGAGCTTTCTAACATGCTGCACAAATTACGTCGATTTAACTTTCTTTCTCTCCTTGTTATGTTATTGCTTGGTCTGTTTGTTTCTTTAGGTGTTGATCCAGCAGTAGTGGGCGCAGCCAGTTACAGCAGCACAGGGTCTAGCGGCACTCAAACCCAAAGTGTGACAGGCAAAGTTACGGCTCGCACTGACGCAGCCTTTACCCTTGAAATAGGCAAGCTGCATCCCTCGCTCAAGGTTACAGCCGACACCAAGTTTTTTCAAGCAGGCAAAGCCGTTACTTATGCTGCCCTCAAGATTGATATGCAAGTGACCGTTTCTATCAGGTTTATGGGTGAGGGTCAGGGCTACGCCGCTGTCAGTGTTACTTTGCCCACTGTGCAACCCAGCCGCAGTTTTACCGGTCAAGTAACCGCAAAGGGTACTGACTCCTTTACTCTGATAAGTGGTAGCCAAAGCACCACTTTCCGGGTTACGGCTAACACGCGGATTTACGGGCCTGGTGTCAAAGTTAGCTCCTTGACCGATATGAAGGTGGGTATGCGAGCCGAAGTAGTGGCTAAAGCTAACAATACTGGTAGCTATGATGCTGTAACGGTTGTCCTATCGAAAGACAGCCCACGTGCTTAGAACTTTCAAGGTTTAAGTTCCAGGTTTCGGGAATTTATCACAGAAGTGAATGTTAGTGGCCGGATATTTTTATATCCGGCTACTTTTAATTGAAACCAAATTTAGTAAGAATGATTCTTATTACATATCAAATCTTAATTCATAACGTCTCTTGACAAACTGAAGCTATTGCTCTATAATTGAACCTGCACGAACATTTATATTTATAAAAGAAGCAACCACCCCTATAGGAGTTTATATTAAAGATGAGTATTAAAGAAGTAGTACAAATAGATTTCGAGACACAAGTTGTAAATGCTGATAAGACGATAGTGGTCTATTTTTGGAAGACTAACTGCCCTAGTTGCAAAATGATGTCTCCTCAAATTGAAGCTTTGAGCCAGGAATCTAACAATCGTTTCGAGCTAGTCAAGGTTAATATTGCCGAGCAGATGGAATTGGCTGAGAAGTATGACATTATGAGTACCCCGACGGTAATGGTCTTTAAGCCGGGCCAGAAGCCTAAAACTGCTTACCAGGGCTTTGCCGCTAAAGGTTGGTTGTTAGAAGTGCTAAATAATTACGTTTAGCTAATATACTGCTCAATAAAAAGCTCTTCCTTGCATTACAAGGAAGAGCTTTTTATTATCCGGTCTTCAAAAAGAGCTTGGATTACGGCGTAGTCAAAGGGGTAGGGGCAGCCGTAGTTGCTGGAACGGTGGTTGCGACGGCAGTAGTGGCCGGGGCAGTGGGTACGGCTGGTGGTACGGCTGCGCCGGGTGTACCAGGTGTAACGGGCGGCAAGGTGGGCAA
>Ga0123336_10005539_pt1 | contig 10051 bp, 11 predicted proteins | sample SSSSmetaG_FD_96466 | JGI IMG/M metagenome (GOLD analysis project Ga0123336, IMG submission 96466) | Glacier valley bacterial and archeal communities from Borup Fiord, Nunavut, Canada, to study Microbial Dark Matter (Phase II) - ​SSSS metaG | ecosystem: Environmental > Aquatic > Freshwater > Ice...
GCGTCTGCGCAGATAGGTGCCGCCTCCGCTCGAGTACACCTCGTAATCCTTCTTCGCGCTGTAGTACTTCGAGCCGATGTTGACGGTGACGTTGGCATTGAGCGCGCCGTTCCTACTCGGGTTGGCGAGCGCGACGGGCGTGGTGCTCGATAGCGTGACGGACTCGTTGTTCTTGCGCGCCCACGGCGATGCGGTGTTGTCGTTGCGAATCGCGACGCGCACGTCGAAGTCCTGGCACGCGGTGAACCCCTTGCGGAGTGTCGGACCATGCCATGCCCCACCCGCTCCGAAGCCGCTCGGAGAGAACATCGTGCCCGTGCTCGTCATGGTGCCCGCCACGACGCCTACTTGCGTCTGGTACTGCATGTGGTGGATACCCGTAGACCAGCCAGCGACATTCGAGCAGTCATCGGACAGGAGCACCGTCTCGGCAGGGAGTTCTGGAAGGTCGGCGTGGGGAACTTCTCCGAGTTGCACGAAACGTCCGTCGGGATGCTCAAGGCGCACGTACGTCTCGTCGCCCACGAATGGCAGCGTGAAGCGCGGGCGAGTGGGAGCGGTGCCAGCGTTCACGAGCGTCACGGCGTCGGGCGCAATCGGTACGGGCGTCTCTGTGAGCGCGGCAGAGAGCGGGTCGAAGCACGCGAATGTGAGCGTGAGCGACGTGAGCGAGCCTCCGAGCCGCACGTCGGACGGCAGGCCGGTTGAGACAGCCTGATACGCCCGCGTGGGGTCGTCGGAGAACACGAGCGGGCGCGGAGTCTCGGGAGACAGCCACGAAGCAAGCGGGGAACGAAGCGCGGTGTAGTCGCCTTCGAGTAGCACGTCCACTTCGATGATGCGGATGTCGTCTGTCATGCCCGACAGGTACGCCCCAGCGCGTCCGGGGATGCGAATCGTCTGCGCGGTGCGGTCGGCGCGGAGTCCTCTGCGCGGGTTTCCCACGACGCACAAGCCGAAGGTTTCCGCCGACAGGCCGCCGAGAGTGAAGTCGAGTAGTTCGCCCACTATGCCACCCCCGATGCTCTGTTAGCCGTCATGACGCGTGCTGCGATTTCCTCGGCGATGCGGTCGATGTCTGCGAGTTCGCGCACGACAGCGCCACGCATGTCGAAGTTGAGTTGCTGCTGCGATGTCCCGCCGAGGTTGCCGCCAGCGAGCGATTGGAGCGCGTTCGCTGCGCGGGTGATGTTGGCCTCGCGGTAGCGCGGGTCGTAGCTGATGATGTCCTCTGTGCCGTGCAGGGTGACTCCGTAGCCGCTTGCGGATCCGGTAGAGGTGCCTCCAGCAGAGAACCCCGTGCGGGGAGTCGTGTACGTGCCAGCCTTGAACGATGAGGCCATCTGCTGCGCTCTGCGTGCGAGGTTCGCGGCGTCTGCCACGTTGTCCCACGCGTTGATGAGTGCGGGGAGGCCAGCGGGCGTAGTCACTACCACCTTGCCAGCGAGTAGAGCGGCTGCGCGGTAGATGTCGGCAGACTTCTTCGCGTTCAGTTGCGCGACCTTCACCTTATCGACAGCGGCCTTGTATTCGTCCGAACCCTTCTTGCTGGTTCGGGTAACGGTGTCGAGGTTCTTCTGCGATGCCGCAACGTCGTCATTGGCCTTGGCCGACGCCTTGCGGTACACCTCTGCCGCAGCCTTGGCCACATAGCGCGCCTTGGCCTCGTCTAACGCACCCTTGGCGATGATGGTACCCGCCCTGCCGCTGGATGCTGCCGTCTTGTTGAACGCCTCTACAGCGGCCTTGCCCTCTGCGGTGCGGGCGAATGCCTCGTTCGCACGAGTGGCGGCTATCTTGGCGTTCGCTGCGGCTTCCTTGCGGTTCGTCTCGCCAGCCTTGACAGCGGCGTCATGCTCGCCTTCGATGGCGGTTGTGAGCGCGACGGTCGAACGCTCCTGGTCTAGCTTCGAGCGTGCGAGGTCACGTAACGCGTCGGCGTATTCCTTGGTGCCCTTCTTGCCGTTCTTGACGAGCGCGGTCAGTCTGTCCTGCGCGTCGGCCTCTCGGCTGTTGGCGTCTGCGAGGTTCAGCGTGGCCTCTCTGCGGTCGAGCGTCTTGCCCGCCAACTCGTCGAGTGCGTCTTTGTGGTTGCGTGCGGCGGTTGCTGCTGCGTTCTGCGCGTCCTTGAGGTCACGAGCGGCGTCAGATAGCCCGTCCATGCCTCCGACAGCGCCAGCGACGCCAGCGGCGGTAAGGAGCGCGATTGCTCCTAGCACGATGGTGATACCGCCAGAGGCGAGTCCAGTGGCAACCGATAGCGCTTCTATAGCCGATGCGAGCGCGCCGACCCCGACAACCGCGTAGCCGATGAGCGCGACGATGGGGCCGAGAACGGCAGCGAACACGACTACTTGAAGCGCGGTGTTCTTCTGGGAGCCGGTCAGCGCCGTGAACTTGTCGGCAAGCCCCTTGATGATTTCGGATAGCTTGTAGACGACGGGCGCGAGGACTGATCCGAAGCTGATTGCAGCAGTCTCGACGCTGCCCTTCATGTTCTCCATCGCGCCGGACATGCCCTTCATGCGGGCATTCGCCATGTCGGATGCTGCGGCTTGGTCGAGCGTGGCGTCCACGTAGGTCTGCACGCCGTCCGCGCCCGCACCCGTGAGGATGATGGCCGCGCGCATCGCGTCGGAGCCGAAGATGGTTTCCAGCGTGCTGTTGCGCTGTGCCTCCGTCAGGCCGCCTAGTTTGTCCTGCAACTTCTGCGCGATGACTGTGATGTCGTCAAACTCGCCCTTGCCGTTGACGAACGATAGGCCGAGTTTGTCGAACGCCGCCGTCTGCTTGTCTGTCTGCGGAATCAGATTCAGGAACATGCTCTTCAGCGACGTACCAGCGTCCGAACCCGCCATGCCCTTGTCAGCAAGCAGCGCGAGGCCGCCGACGGTGCCGTTGATGCTCTGACCGTAGGCCGCTGCGACCGAGCCGCCCTGTGCGAGCGACTGGCGCAAGGAATCAACCGACGCGATGGACGCGTTAGCACCACCTGCGAGCGCGTTGGCGACTCGTGCGGCATCCTCGGCAGGAAGGTTGAACTGCTTCAGCGATGAGGCGGTGACGGTAGCGGCGTCTCCGAGTTCCAACCCCCCGGCGGCTGCGAGGAGCAACGCGCTTTCGAGCGCGCCAGCCTTCACCTGCGCGGGCGTCATGCCCGCCTTGGAGAGTTCGAGCATCGCATCTCCGGCTTGTCCAGCCGAGAACACGGTATCCGCGCCCATCTTGAGCGCGAGCGCCCGCAAGCCCTCCATCTCGTCTGCGCTCGAGGAGGTGGAAGCCTGAACCTGATTCATGGTGGACTCGAAGTCGGAGCCGAGTTTCACGGCAAGCGCCGACATGCCGAGAATCGGGAGCGTGATGCCCATCGTCATCGTGCGGCCAGCGGAGACGAACCCGCTGCCCATCTTCTTCGCGTCCGCGCCGAACTTCTCGGCGGTGATGCGGCTGGTAGCGCCAGCCTTCGCCATGCCCGCGCGGAAGTCGTCGGTGGCGGCGTCCACGGCCTTGTACTTGGCCTTGAGCGTTTCGAGCTTGGCGGCCTGCTCCTGATACTCCTTGGAGGTCTTGCCCGTGGTGGATTCGAGCTGCCGCATCTTGGCGCTTGTGGTCAGCATCTCCTTCTGGAGCTTGTCTAGCTCCTTCTGGTTGAATGCCATCGCCGCGCCGAGGGATTGCAGGTTCTTCTCGGCGCTCTTGATGCCGCTGTCCCACGAGCCGTCTTTCTTGAGTTCGAGGCTGTAGCCGATGCTACCGAGGTCTAGGTACGCCATAGCGTCAGCCTTCCTTAGCCGTGTAGCCGGTCATTGCTCGGAGCGCGTCGTAATCGGGTTCCGTCTTTGTGAGCCGCTCGCAGTCGTCTAGGTGCTTGCGACCCTCTGGAGTGGCGTTCAGCGAATCGATGTATGCGCGACGGACGCACGCGCTGAAGAGGTCGCACGGCATGTCGAGCGCTTCGTGGATGCTCACATGGGCGAACGCGCAGACGGTGCCTATCTGCGACATGTACTCGGCATCGTGATCGCCGTCGTCGTCGCCTCCGGGCTTGGAGGGCAGACGCAGCAGGGGGTTGCTTTCGAGTTCGTGCAGGTAGGATGCGAACGCGTTGTACACCGCAACGGCCAGTTCGCCGACGATGCCATGCGCGGTCATCCACTTCTCGTCAACCGCGACACCCTCCGTGTTGTGCGAGAGGATGCGCGTCAGGATTTCCAAGGTGAGCGCCGATGCCTTCGGTTCGTCGCCCGCTGCGATGGCTGCGGGGAAGTCGTGCTCGAAAGCGAATGTGGCGAGCATGAGGCGTACCGAGGGCTTGCGGATATGCCACTCGGAGCCGTCTATGAGGCGTATATCTAGGTTGTTCTCGGCGAAGAGATGCAGGTCGATAATCGGCATTTTGCATCCTCACGCACGACGGGAGCGGCCCGTGTAGGCACCGCTCCCGTGCTGGTTTTGTGACTTCCCGAACAGGCGTTCGTTTTGCCGCTCTGACGCGCTGTAACGCCGTGTGACGTTTCCTAGCAGGAAACCGCACCGCGTATACCCCCCGAAACGCTATCGTCAATCTCGGGGGATACGCGCAGGTCAGAGGCCGCGAACGCGTGTTCGATGCGTTACGTTGGCACGGTGTTTGCCGAAGCCGTCTATGCGGTGGTGAAGAACCCGATGACAGGCGCGCCCTGGACTGCACCGGCCATGTTGTGGACGCCCACAGCCATGTAGCGGAACTTGGTAGCGGCGGTGAGGTTCGCGGTGCTCTTGAACGTCACGATCTTGTCCGTGGTGCGAGTGAGCGCGCCCGCGATGACGGCGTTGGTCGTGTCGTTGAACACCATGAAGTGCTCGGCGGTGATGTCGGCGGAACGGAGCGAATCGTCCGACGTGAACACGACGGCGGCGGTCACGGCAACGGTAGTAGCGGCGTTGGCGGGAACGACGGTGATGACGGGCGCGGTGATGTCGCCAGCGACGGCCATCTCCTCGGCGATTTCCACGAGCGTGCCGAGAGCCTGTGCCAGCGCCTTGAACTCGGCGTCGATGACGGTCTCCTTGGAGCCGTCGAAGGTGAGCGTGAAGCCGTTGCCAGCCGTGCCCGCCATGGTGACGCGGAGCTTGTTGCCGTCGGCCTTGGTGTGGACGAAGCGCAGCGCGTAGGGAACGAGCTCCTTGGCCCCGCCGAGCTTGAGCGTCTTGACGCTGCCGACGGTCGAGATGGTACCCGGAGAGAGCTTGGCGAGGTTGTCGAGATTCCACGTCAGCACGCCGCTCTTGAGCGTGACCTCTTCCTTGGTGATGAAGCGCTTGCGGACAACGCCCGCATCGTTGGCGACTTCGTACTCGGTCGGCTTGTACGCGAGGCTCGCGCCTCCGCTGATGTCTCCGAGGCTGTTGTCAACGGCCTCGAACGCTGCATCGGCGGGGAAACCCAGCGCGGGGTCGTAGACCGTCGCGAACAGTTCGCCAGAGCCGAGCAGGATTGAGCTGGTATCGGGTGCAGCCATTATTGCCTCCATTTGACGTCGAACGTTACGAATCTCTGATAGAGACCGACATCCTCCATCTCGAGCGAGCCGCCGCCGCCGAGATGACACGTGAGGATGTGGGTTTGGTCGAACCACCAGCCGTGGCCGGTGGGCGGTACGTGCAGCGATGCCGTGACTTTCTCTGCGATTGCTCGCGTCAGGTCGAAGTCGGCAGACACCGCGCGGAAGGTGACTTGTGAGCCGTACACGTCGCCACGGGTCATGTCGGTGTACTCGTAGGCGAGTCCGGGACCGGGGAACGCGACCGAATGCGGATGGATGCGGGAATCGCCGGGGGTCACGCCGAGCAGAGCAGCCAGCGTCGCGTTCTCGCGCAAGCGGTGAAGCAGCGCCTCTATCACTTCGGCCTCCCCATGATGCTGTTGATAGTCGCGAGGTTGACGGTGAACGCGTCAAGGATGTAGGGCTGGGGCTGTTGGCCGATGGTGCGGGCAGCCTTGCGCCCGTCCTCGCTGATCCAGACCCAAGGCGTCTTTCGTCCGTTGCCGTCAACCGCGTAGACGCCCGTTCCGTTGTGGACGTATGGCGCATAGTCGAGGTTGCTGTAGACGCTGCCTACGACGCCCGTGGCGGTGGCTTGCACGTCCATGCTGATGTCAGCTCTCAGCGCGCCCTCGTCAACGGGGCACATGATTTTCGCGGCGCGGTTCACCACGAGCAGCGCGGCCTCGACGCGTCTAGCGCCGTCTAACTCCGCTCCCGCCTTGAACTCCCGCAGCCGTCCGATTCCCGCCGCGATGTCGTCCCCGCTCACTCCTGCACGCTGGCGTAGATGAGCGTGCGGCGCGCGGTAGGCACCACCGAAGTGATGCGGTAGACGATTGCGCCGTCGAGCAGGTCATGCTTGCGAGTGATACCGCGAGCAGACGCGATGATGAGATGTGTGGTCTCGGCGTGCTTGACTCCCAGCGAGGCTATCGCACGCTCAGAGAGTTGCGTGATGCTGACGCGCACGGTGCCCGTAGGCGTCATGGTGACGACTTCCGCACCAGTGGGGGACTCGGAGCGCACAGGCGCGCGTACCGTAACGAGACGGCTCCGAGCGGCAACGCTCACCGCTTCACCTTGCGCAGTGAGTAGATGGCGGTCTGAATGTCAGCCGGCCAGCCGTCGATGAATGAATCCGAGACTCCGCTGGCACCCGTGCCCGATAGCCCCTCTGCTCCTTGGCGGTTGTACGCCACGAGTACCATCTTGCGCAGGAGCGGCTCGGTGCTGTCAGGAAGCGCGTCGAGGTTGGTTGCGTCGAGCAGAGCGGAGCGCGCATCTTCGAGCATGAGCGCGAGCACGTCGGGGGAAGCGTCGGGGAGCATGATGAGGAGTCGCTGCACGGTGGTGCTCGCTACGACCGGCTGCGGATTGAGCGTCATGTCGTCACCACCTGTATGTGAGGAGCACGTCCGGGATACTGCGCTTCGAGCGTGTACGTGTCGGCGAGCGGCAGGTCGTAGTGCCACGTGCCGTTGATCGCCACCACGACGGACAGACCGATGCGTGCGCGAGGCTCGTTAGTGGAGTACACGTCTACGATTGTGCCTGCCACGTATTCGCCATACACCGCGCTCGTGATGCGCACGTAGCCGAGCGGCACGCCCGTGCCGCTCGTGCCCGCTGCCGCCCAGTCGCCCGGGTGCGCGGCGGTGATGACGGCGTTAGCGGCGGTCGCTATCGCGGTGCGCTCGGCAGGTGCCAGCGTGGTCGGGTTGACGGTGACGGGCGATGCCGTGACCGTGCCTGTGAACGTGGGAGCGGCAACGGTGAGGATAGCGCCGTCCACGTCTGCCTTGCTCGCCACGGTGGTCGCGGGAAGCTTGGAGGCGATGGTGGTGAGCGTGCCGTCAATGTTGCCTATGCGTCCGCCGAACTCGGGTGCACGGGTCGATACTGCAGCGTCGATGCGCGCCAGTTCGATAGCGAGGTTCGTGCGAACAGCTACGGGGACTCCGCTCATGTTCGTCGTGCTGGCGGGGTCGCTCGGCAGGTTGTCCGTCTTGGCCTTCACAGCGTCGCTCACGGCCTTGTGCGCGGCGGCGGCTATCGCGGCGTTGGTGAGCGCGGTCGTGTTGGCGCTCACGCTCGTCTGCGAGGCTCGTGCTGCCACGTCTGCGGCGATGCTCGCGCCGGTCGGAGCGCCGAGGCGTGCGAACACTTCTGCTGGCTTGGCTACCTCTATCTCGATGACCACATCCACTTGCTCCATGCCAGCCGCGCCCTTGAGAGACACGACGCAATCGTTCGCCCCCGATGCGATGGCGTCGTTTGGCAGGTGGAGTTCGTAGACTCCCGGCTGATTGGCAGCGTCTACCTCTTTCCACGCGGCGGCGATGGCGGAACCGGCGAAGGTGCCGAGCGTCGTGATGGTATTGATTGCCGCGACGAGCGCCGCCGTGCCGCTGCTCCGCTTGTAGTAGCAGGTGAGTCCGGCAGCATTGAAGGCGATGCCCGTCTTGCGCCCACCCGTGATGGATGCGGAGTCGAGTACAGTCACGAGCATGATGCGTGAGGTCGTCCCCGCTGTAATGATTCTCTTGTGTTGCATCTTCAGTCTCCTGACTGTGAAGCGAGTAGACCTAGCGGGAAGAACGACCCTCCAGCGGAGTCGTATGAGACAAACCCAACCTCGGCACCAACCGTCGCCTGCCAGTCCCCCGCGACGGCGTAGGTCGCGTCCGTCACGGAGTTGACGAGCGTGCCGCCCGCATACAGGTTCACCGCGCTGCCGACAATATCGAAGTGCGCGATGGTGCCCATTGGGTTAGACGCAAAGGCGGTCGAACCGTTGTCCGAATACAGAATGCGGGTCATCGTCCCTGCGGAGCTCACTCGCCAGATACTCGTCATAGCGGAATACAAATCAGCGGAATACTTGTAGCCCGTCCGACCTGCGCCACCCGAGCACCTCCCGAAAGCTCCATATCCGTAGTCGGGGTCGGAGTAGGGTGTCGAAATTCGCCCGTCTTTTACTGTCCTAACAGGCATGGCTTACTCCGAGAACGTGACGACTGGGATATTGTTCTGCGGATAACGTCTGCGGAACGGCGAGCCGCTGTCGGCATCCTGATTCGGATACTTCACGTCGAACGCATCCCAATCCGCTGTCCCTGCTGCCACATTGAAGGCTTCCTGACCGTCGCTCATGGTCACGAGTCCGTAGCCATTGGCGAGAAGCGGCTCGTTCTCAAGAGCAGGAACGAGGAACACGTTGCCGAACCTGTCAGACGATTCGACCATCTCACACGAGTAGAATCTCTCTTCCAGTGCCATAGCTACAGCCCCCGCTCGTCATCGACGCCAACCGCGACGTGCGGGATGGGGATGTGGAGGGTGCGAGGATGCATGTGGCGGCTCCTTGGTCGTGGACGGGGTGTGCTCGCTAGCGGTGCGCTCCGTGGAGGGCAGCGCTAGCGAGGCTCCGTGAGGAGCCCCGCTGTGGGTTGCAGGTGGTACTAGGCCAGCTTGTGGTCGAATGCCACGATGCGCAGCTGCTTGACCTCGTAGGCACGCTCCCAGTTCGCAGCGAGTGCGAGTTCGGCACGCGTCGGCGTGGTCGGATTGGCGACGGATGCGGCGGTGAAGCGCACGCCACGCGGGTGCAGGATGAACGTCTGGCGGTTGACGAGCGTATCGACGCCCGACGCGAGCAGACCCTGACGCACGACTTCGGTGGCGACGTTGCCGACGGGAGAGCCGATACCCATCGCGACCGCGCCCTGACCGAAGAGGTAGGAGCGGTAGACGCCGCCGGTGACGGGGCAGCCGTCGTCAACGATGACGCGCTTGCCCTGATACGACGGGACAGGCTGGCCGTTCTCGCTCGGGAGCACGTTGTCCACGATGAGGTTCTGCTTGCGCAGGAGCGTCTCGGTGGCGGAGTGCATCGCGATGGCGGTCAGCACGCCCTTGGCATCGCCGAGCTTCTGGGTGGCGTCGGCGAAGGCCGAACCGCTCCAGACGCCAGCAGCGCCGACGCCGAGGGAGATGTCATGCACGAGCGCGGCCATGGAAGCGGCACCGAACACGCCGGACAGGATGGCGATGAGCTCGGCCTGCTTGTCACGTGCCCAGAACGCGGCAACGCGATCGGCGATGACGCCGGCGGGGTCCTTGCCAGCGAGCGCGGCGTCGAGGTCGGACGACTTCCACGCGGCACCACGGCGGATGATGGGAGCGGCATCCTTGAGCGAACCGAGAGTGCCAGCCGTGAGCGTGGTGCCCTCGAACAGCGGCTCGGACGCGCCGGTGAGGTCGCCGAAGTACGGCATCTGCACGAGCGTGGCGGGAGACGATGCGAGCGTGTTGAACGCGGCATCGGCGGTGATGATTCCAGCGGTCACGAGGGCTGACATCGCGGCGGTGGCCTTGTTCACGTACGGGGTGAACACCTCGGAGACGATGACATTGGAGAGTGTAGCCATGATGCGGCCTTTCTAGGCGTTGGCTTCGGCTTGCAACGTCGCTGCAAGCTCGGGCTGCTCTTTGAGGAGCCGCCCCTGTTCGGTGAGATTGAA
>Ga0123336_10005541_pt1 | contig 10049 bp, 9 predicted proteins | sample SSSSmetaG_FD_96466 | JGI IMG/M metagenome (GOLD analysis project Ga0123336, IMG submission 96466) | Glacier valley bacterial and archeal communities from Borup Fiord, Nunavut, Canada, to study Microbial Dark Matter (Phase II) - ​SSSS metaG | ecosystem: Environmental > Aquatic > Freshwater > Ice...
CGCTCGACCTCGAAGGTGCGGCCCGCGAGCGGCCCCACGGTGCGCTCGGTGTCGCCGTTGGTCTCGACGCTGTTGACGTCCTCGATGAAGGTCACGCGCAGGCGCTCGGCCGTGTTCTCGCGCACGGCGACGATCTCCTCGCGCCGCACATGACGCGCGCGGCTCTGCGTGAGCACGTCCACGGGCTGGTCGTCGGCGTCCATGGATCGGAACGCCATCCGCGTCTCCTCGTCGGCGGTGCGCAGCGTCACTTGCCCGACGCGGACAGGCGTGGTCACGAAGGAAATCTGTTCGAGAACGGTCATCAGCGGACTCCCATGGTCCCGGCGCTCATCGAGGGCGATGCACCAGGAAGGCGTTCACCCCGGCTCCGACCAGCAGCAGCGCCTGCCCAATGCAGGCGAGGCCGAACGGGTCGGTCCAGCTCGTGGGGAACTCTCGGTCGTTTCGGCGCAGTGCGATCATGATTGCCAGCGGAGAGATCAGCAGCGTGAAGATCCCGGCGATCACGGTCGCCAGCACCGTCGCGGTCCGACCCTGGAGCACCGCGGCGACCCCGGCCGGGGGGAAGCGCCAGCCGAGCACGCTCAGGGTGATCACGCCGAGGACCTGCGCTGCCCAGAGGTAAGGCCCCACGAAAACGTAGAACATGTACACCGACATAAGCATCGCTGCTCAGGTCCGGTTCAGGATGGTGATCCGCGTGAGGACGCCAGTGTGCGTGTGCCCCATGGCAAACACGCAGAAGGGGTTCGACTCGTTGCCGAGGAAGAGCTCGACCGCGCCGTTGAGCATGTCGCGCCGACCGCCGGGCTCGATCATGCGCACCGAAGGGTACGAGAAGGCGAGCTGCGTTAGCGCTTGACCGCTGGTGGCGCCGTCGCGATTGGCGCTGTCCCACCTGTGCCCGTGCGACGCGAAGAGGCGAGTCTGCTTCTCGTCGAAGACCTCCTCGCGTTTGAGGTTGCCGCTGGCCTGGATCAGGCTCGTCGGGTTGTGGGCGGCGAAATAGTCGTCGTGATTGCCGTAGAGCCAGTTCTTGCGGCCGTTGGTGAACCCCAGGAAGGCCTTGATGTGCGTCGACTGCGAGGTGCCATTGAGGGTGCGGTCGGTCCAGTGGTTGATCCACGTGACCGGGTCCGGGTTCGTCTTGCTCGTGTCGAGGACCACGCGGCTCGGGTGCTCGATGTAGAAGCGCTCGAGCCCGATCCAGAGATCGAACATGTCGCCGAGCTGGAGAAGGTGCAGCGGGAAGTCTCTGAACGAGTTGAGCAGCCCGACGAACAGCGAGAGATCCGGCCCCGCTTGCTCGAAGATGTCGGCGCCCTTGTGGTCGACCACGCCGGCCCTGTTCGCGCCTGAGTAACTTGCGTACCAGTCGATCGCGTCGTGCTCGACCATGCCTCCGTTCGACGTGTGAGCGGGGATGTGAATGGGCATGCCTTCGCCGGTCGGTATCCACTGCTCTGGCGTGCTGCGGTCGTCGCTACCCGGCTGCCGCCCCATGCGGGCGCCCTGCGCGTCCTTGAAGGCGGTGATGACCGGCAAGTGCATGTCGCCGACGATGACGAAGATCCGGTCGGGGCTGACGTCGGCGTTGTTGGGGAGCAGCGTGCGGGCCGTGTCGTAGCGCCGCACCTTCACGTGCCCGAGATCGGTGTTCGTGCTGAGGTGCTTCAGGAGGGCGTTGATGTGATCGACCTCGGGGCGCTTGTACGGATTGGGGACCGTCGGGGCGCTGCCCTTGTCGGTGCGGTACGCGCACAGCACGGCCGTTCGACCGCAGACGATGCCGAAGTCGCGCGCCTTGGCGTAGTAGTTGCTGCCGCCCCAGCGGCCGACGTCGAGATAAATGAAGCTCCGCTCGGCGGGAGAGAGGGTGCTCGGGCCGCCAGGCGCCGACCACGCGCCCGCCGCGGGCATCGGCGGCCCCGCGCGATCGAACACTTCGTAGTTGACCTGCACCGGGAAGTCCTCGTTCTCGGGGTATCTGCCGAGGAAGTCGGCCGCCGTCGCGTACTTGTCGGCGACCCACAGGCTGCCGCGCACGGCGGTGCGGCGCGCGGCCTGATAGCCAGCCTCTGCCTGCTTCGCGGTGTAGTCGTAGCCCTCGCCCACCTTCTTGGCCGAGTAGTCGTAGCCCTCGCCCACCTTCTTGGCCGAGTAGTCGTAGGCGCGCCCCGCGGCGTCGCCGACCGCGCTCACGCCGTTGGAGATCCCGGTGCCTATGCTATCGAAGAATCCCATCGTGGTGTCTTTCGTCCCGCCGCGTGGTCGTTAGAGGCCGTGCGCCTTGGTGAGCTTGCCCAGCGTGGCCCCCCCGAGCTCTCCGTCGTTAGGAAGGTCCTGATCGCGCTGGAACGCGCGGATGGCATCCTTCAGCCCCTCGCTGTCCTTCCCGTCGGGATCGCCTGTGAAATAACCCAGGTTACGCAGACGCATCTGCGCGCCGCGCACGTCGGCGGCGGGCGGGAGCTCGTCGTCGATGCGCACCTGCCAGCGCATGTGGACGCCCGTCGGAGGATCCTTGAGCCACAGCGTCAGATCGGCGACCGTCGCGGACTTGGGCACCTGTTCGCTCAGGTTCCCGCTCCCGTCGGTGGTGCCGTGGAAACGTTTGCCCGCGACCATGATGTCGTATTGCTTGTTCTTGTACGGTTCGAACGACGGATCGCAGAGCTGAAGCTTGAAGGGCTTCATCTCGGCCGGGTCGACGTCGCGCGTGTCAGTGCTCGCCGAGCCCCCCTTGGCGAGCTTCACCTGCGAGCCCAGGAGCGTCGCGTTGGTGCCCAGATCGAGAGAGGCACTCTTGGCAGTGAGGGTGATCTGATCCGAGGCCAGCGTCACCACGTCGGTGAAATGCATCACCGGCTTCTTGCCAAAAATCGACGTCGATTCGTGGCCATCGATGACGATGGCTTTGGCCTCGATGCGCACCTCGGTAGGCGAAAGCGTTACGCGGCTGTCGCCGCATTCCAGCACGATGGTTTTCTCGGACTGGATCCGGATCTCGTCGCTGGCGAACAGCGTGCTCTTTCCCCAGACGGCAGAGTGGCTCTCCGAGGGCTTGTCGCGTGTGCCCACGACCATCCCCGACGTGCCAGCGACCATGACCTGATAGTCGCCGCGCGCCGTGGTGTACGAAGACCCGCCGATGCTGCGCTGCTCGATGCCATCGACCGTGTCCTTGGCGTTGCCTTCCACGCGGCCCACGCGCGTCCCGCGCACGCTCTCGGTGCGATCACCGGCTACCGTGGAGGCGAGATCGCCGCCGATCGTGAGCGAGTCGTTGCCATTCACGCTCTCGGTGCGGCTCCCTCGTACCGTCTCGCGCTCGTCGCGACCGACCTCGACCGTGTGGTCGAGCCCGACAACCTCGTCGAAGTTGCGCTGGGCGCTGAGGTAGATCTGCTCGTTGCCGCGCTGGTCTTCGAAGCTCAGCTCGTTGTGGCCACCGTTGGTGGGGAGGGTGTTGGTGCGCAGGCCGCTACGAGTCGCGTCCTCCGGCAGGGGGAACGGTTGCGGGGTGACGGCGTTGGGCAGACAGCCAATCACCACGGGCTTGTCCGGATCGCCCTGGTGATAGAGCACCAGCACTTCCATGCCGATGCGCGGGATGAACTGGGTGCCCCAGCCCGAGCCCGACCACGCGTGGAGCACGCGGATCCAGCACGAGCTGTGCTCGTTCTTCTGGCCGACTCGGTCCCAGTGGAACTGGACCTTGATGCGACCCACGGTGTCTGTGTAAACCTCTTTGCCTTCGGGCCCGACCACGACGGCGGTGTCAGCCACCTGCACGGCGCGCGGCGGCGGTCGCCGTGGGCGGATGGTGAGCTCGGCCGGAGCGCAGGTGAACGAGTTCTGGTACTGCACCGTCTCGCCGCCGCGGCCCGCGGCGCCGGCGAACTCCACCGTGACCCCCTCGTGCTTCACGCTCGTGACGACCCACACTCGGTTCATGCGCGGCTCTTCGTACTCGGCGAGGGCGAACTTGTACCCGGGCGAGAGGCGGCGACAGAGGCTCTCTCCCTCGGCCTCGAGCGCCTTGCGGCGGTGCTGCTCGAGCTGATGCTGGGCGTTGGGGTTTTTCGCGTCGAGCTCGAAGAAGTCCGACTGGTGGCGGTAGACCTCTCGCGCCTGAAAATCGGTGGGCAAGCTCGTGAGCAGGTCGAGGGCCGCAGCGCCGACGCTGCCGCTCCCGCCGCCTCGCAGCGCCGTCGCCGCATCGTTCAGGGCCGCCGTCCCGAGGGCGCCCGCGAGACCGGCCGCGCCGAGCGAGCTCGCCGTGCCACGCGCGTCGAAGAGGGGGCGCTCGTACAGGTAATCGCGCAGCATCACCGCGTTGGGACGCATCGCGCGACGGAGGCTGATGCGGGTGACGGTGCGCTCACCGTCGTGGCGCAAGCCCAGGGGATCGCGGTGCACGAGCGAGGGCACCGACCCCGCGAGGCTCGACACCACCGGGTTGCCCGCCATGCCTGCGACCGCGTCGATCATGTCGTCGGACGTCGCCGAGGCGATGGCCGGATAGAAGCTCGCCTGGTCGCTCACCACCAGCGTCTCGACGAACCCTCTGGCGCCCGCCGCGGCCCCGAAGGCCCCCGCGGTGCCGAGGCCAAGCTGCTCGAGAATGCCCGTCGGAGGCTCGAAGTAGAAGTAGCAACCAGCCTCCGCGAGCAGGCGCGAGATGAACGCAAGATCGCTCTCCTGGTACTGGACGCAGTAGTTACGCGGGGGCAGCGGCGTGGAGAGGTTGAAGCGCACCGCGAGCCCTGCCTCGCGCATGATCGTGGTGATCACGTCGGATGCGGCCTGGTCCTGGAAGATCCGCGTATTGACCCGCTTGCCGAGCTTCCACACCGAGGAGACCAGGCGCAGCGTGTACCTCCGCGAGGTGCTCTCGTCCTTCCACGCGTTCTCGGCGCGCAGCCAGGCGGTGATGCCGTGGACCACGCGCGGCGGGTGCGCGTTGGCTTGCATCACCAGCGTGGCCGACTGCCCGACGAGGCCGGCCTCGAGCTCCCAGGGCGGCACTTCGCTGTCGAAGAGGACCTCGAACGCGAACGGCTTCGACAGCGCTTCGCGACCCTTGAACTTCAGGACCCGGAGCTCGCCCTGCACAAACGCCCCGGCGCGCAACTCGTAGAGAGCGGGGGCAGAACCGGCCGACGCTGAGACGCCGAGGCGCGACGTGGTGCTCATGAAATATAGATCCTAACAGTGAGGCGGGTTGCTATGTGGACTTCCCACCAGCGATCCGGTCCCGGGGATCGGATCTGGAGGCTCATGGCCGTGAACGCGAGATGAACCAGGCATGGTATATGGCGTAAGCGTTGTTCCACTTGGCCCCCAGCTCAGGGTCGACCGCGATCCTCGCTCGGTAGTACTCGTCGGCGCTGGCCTTCTCCTGCGCGGTCACCTGATAACAGGCCAGCACTTCGCCGACGCGCGAGGGCTCGAGGGCGATCTCCAGGCACATGGATGCATGCCGCTCCAGCGACATGGGAGGCGGCGCCTCGGGCCACGCGGCGACCGGAGCTGCGACGGGTGGACCGAACGGTCGTGGATCCCGGTGCGCGGCCGGTGTCTCGCGGCTCGGCGCGGGCACGAACGGAAGGCCGGCCGTCTGCACTTTGAACGGCGCTTGCGTGCCGCCATCGTCGGAGGCCGCAGCGGCGCGCCTTTCCGACGCGGGATCGTCGCGCGACGGAGCGGCTCGAAACGGAAGGACCTCGCCTAGGCTGGTGCTGGTGCTGGTGCCGGCCATCGTGCGCACCGGAGGGCGCCGCGTCGCGGGCTCGCTCGCTACGCCGGACGACATTTGAAACGGGAAAACCTCCACCGGTGTCAGGCCACTCGCCACGGTGCTCGACGGATCCATCGCGTAAACCGTTTGCTCCTGATCGTCGTCGGACCAGGTCGGTCGCGCCGGAGCCTGAGGCGACGGGGTGATGAACGACGGAGCCGCCATCCGGATCATTGGCGGCTCCGCGTGCATCCTCGGCGGCTCGACCGGCGCGGGCGCGGGGCCCGGCGTCGAGAACGGCTGCGACGACATCATGACCGCCTCGAACGAGGGGACGGCGGGCGACTCCGACCGGCTCGCGAGCGAGGCGACGGGGGCAGCGAGCCCCGTCCCGGAGCGGACAAGACGGGCCTTGCCGGCGCGGAGGGCTGCGGGCCTAGCCGGAGCGTCCTCTTCTTCCGGCGCGGGCTCGCCGCGGGAGAGCAGCCGGCTCTGGGCCGCGCTGTAGCTCGTCTGGTAGCGGCTCAAGAGCGCGGGATCTTCATCGAGCCGCTCGGTCCAGGCGCGGTCGGCCGCGGCCCATCGGGCGGCGTCGAGCCCCTCGATGGAGAGGACAGCGCGCAGAGGGAAGCCTTCGGCCAGGGCCGCCGTCACGGCCGCGAACTGAGCGAGCGGAACGTCCGCGATAACCGATTTGCTGCTCGTGCTCATCGCCCTCTTTCGTTACATCAACGTGACACGATCGCGTCGTCGACAGCAATACCCGTCGTGCGCGTGGTAGTCTCGACCGTCAGAAAGGGCTCCAGGATGCCGAAGCTCGTCGTTAATGGGGCCAAGCTCAAGTGCAGCCAGGGAGCGGCACCGTCCACCCTCACGGTGCTCCCCGTCATTGGCTCCGCGGCCGACGAGCAGCCCGCGGGCACGATCATGGATTACATCCCCATGGTGAACGTGGCGCCGTTTGGGATGTGTCAGACGCTGGCGAACCCGCAGGTCGCGGCGGCGACGGCGGCCGCGATGGGGGCGCTCACCCCTCAGCCCTGCATTCCTGTGCTCCCGGCTCCGTGGTCACCGGGGGCGTCCGTCGTCACCGTACAGGGTCTCAAGGCCCTCTCCGACGACTCCAAATGCACCTGCGCCTGGACGGGAAGCATAGAGATCACCGATCCAGGGACCACGGTCGAGGTCGAGTGATCGCGGCCGGAGGCCAGTGATGCGGATCTGCAGAAGACGGTGATCACCCTGCACGACGTCGCGTGCGAAGCGGTCGGCGCGGGGCCGATCTTCGTGGCCATGCCGGGGACGCTCCACAAGCCCAACCAGGATCCCCAAGCTCGCCGCCGAGGCTGGGCGACATGCAGCGCTCCGCGACGATGGCTGTGCACCTGGCGATGCTCCCCTGCGGACCGAGCGCGCCGGAAGCGTGGGCGCCTGCGGGCCGAAGGGTGCGGCGACCGAAGAGCTGCGCGCCGGGCGGTGAAATCGGGAAGGTAGAGATCCAAGATGACGAGGAGGAGCTCCTCGCTCCAAGCAAGCGCACCGAAGAACGCAGACGATCTTGTCGTCGAGCGGCCTTCAGCGGCCAGCGGTCAGCCGTTAACGCTTGTCACCTAGACGCCAGCGGCTAGCGCTCAGCCGTCAACACCTGGGCGCCAGCCGCGCGAATCACCCTTCGACGAAGGGCGTCGGCGGACGACCGGAAAGATCGTAGAGCGGGCAGATGGCCACGGCTGCCGGGTGACGAAGCAGCCTGCGGCGCACTGGAAACGCACATCGAGGAGCTCCGGCGGCGACCGCGCGGAAGAGCTGAAGAGTGCCCCAGAAGCGAAGGGGCAAGGCGCCAGGGCGGGCGAAGGTTGCGCCCCCTCAATTGGCCCTCCGGGCGCGGCGTGCTCGCCTCGCGTCGCGCTCCGCTGGCTCGCGCATTGCGAATCTGCCCGGACGAACGCGCGCCCGATTGGCCGCGTGATGGAGGGATATGCGACACCTCGTGATGGCGGTGGTCCTGGCGGCGGTGTGTTCTGCCTGCGCGGCAGACGTGGCCCCCGACGCGGGCGCGGAGGCGCCGACGGGTACGAGCGAGCAAGCGGTCGAGACGGCGTGTCTCGAAGCGTGCATGGACGCGTGGGATCGGCTCAACGTGACTTGTCGCACGCTGCCCCAGTACAAGCGGCAAGCGTGCTGGATCGCAGCAAATGGCGTGCTGGCCACCTGCATCGCGAACTGCCCGGACTGAGCCTTGACGGTCCGCGGGGTGCCGATCAAGACCCTGGATGGACATCATGGCTGAACGCGAGCTCGAGTTTGTCGAGCTGACTACCGGTCGAGCGTCGTCGGTGCGGCTTGTCGTGGGAAAGCCGGAGCGCGATGGCGACGACTGGATCGCGCCCGTCGCCATCGACGGACCTTTCGGCGAGCACTGGGAGAACGGAGGGCACGGCGTGGACTCGCTCCAGGCGCTCCACCTGGGGCTCCATCTCCTGTCGACGATGGCGGCGCACCGTTTCCGCGGGCGCGGCACGTTGACCAGCCGGGGTGGCCCGTGGGACGGGGGGCTCATGACGATGGTCATCCCACCCGCGCCTGACGCGGGCTCCCACGTCCCGTAGGAGCGCGCCCCTCGCGTGGTGGTGCGCGCGAGCTCGCTGAGCTGGACTTTGTCGCCGGTACAGACGTGCACGGCGACCCCAATTCTCCCCTTCTCCTGATCCTCGTGGCCGGGATCGTCCACATGGCCTCGTCCCGTGTCAGCGGCGGGTGAGCCTCGAAGCCTGCGCACGGGCCGATGAGCTTCGGCCCGGTCCTCTTCTTTACGAGCCGGCGCCCGCGATCTATCGAACAGGCAACGGCCAGCGGCTAGCGTTCTGCGGTTGACGGGCAGATGTCAGCGGCTAACATCGCCGCATGATTCTCGCGTTCGTCGGACAAAAAGGGGGCTCGGGGAAATCGACCCTGGCGATCTGCGTCGCTGCGGAGCTGGCTGCGCGCGGGCGCAACGTGCTCCTCGTCGATGCCGATCCGCAGAAGACGGTGATCACCTGGCACGACGTCGCGAGCGAAGCGGGCCACGTGGGGCCGACCGTCGTGGCCATGACGGGGACGCTCCACAAGCCCAACCAGATCCCCCAGCTCGCCGCCGCATACCAAGACATCGTGATCGATACGCCGCCGCGGCTGGGTGACGTGCAGCGCTCCGCGATGATGGTGGCGCACCTGGCGATCCTCCCCTGCGGACCGAGCGCGCCGGATGCGTGGGCGCTCGCCGATTCGATCAAGACGATCACCGAGGCGATCGACTACCGGCCCGAGCTGAAGGCGGTGATCGTCATCAACAAGATGCGCGCGGGGACGGCCGCGGCGAAGGGCGCGCGGGCGGCGCTGTCCTCGGCCGGGCTCCCGGTGCTCGCCGCGGCGCTCGGGCTCCGCCAGCCGTTCCAGGAAGCGCTCGCTGCGGGCCAGGGGGTTGGCGCCTACGCGCCGAAGGATGCGGCGGCCGAAGAGCTGCGTGCGCTGGTCGATGAAATCGGGAAGTTGGGAGATCCGAAATGGCGAAAAGCAAGCCCACGCTCCAAGTAAGAGCACCGAAGAACGCCGACGATTTCGTGGCCGGAAGGTTGATGGCGGCTAGCGGTCAGCCGTCAACGCCTGGACACGAGGCACCAGCGGCTCAAGCTCAGCCGGCAACGCCCGAGCTCGAGCATGAGGTGTCAGCGGCTAGCGCTCAGCCGTCAACGTCTGGGCATGAGGTGTCAGCGGCTAGCGCTCAGCCGTCAACGTCTGGTCATGAGATGTCAGCGGCTAGCGCTCAGCCGTCAACGCCTGGGCATGAGATGTCAGCGGCTAGCGCTCAGCTGTCAACGCCTGGACGCCAGCCGCGGACGGGAAAGGCGACCGCGCCCAGGGTGCGCGGCCTCGTTCAGCGCGCGGACGGTGCCGAGCTGGCTCGAATCACCGTCTACCTCGAGCCCGCGGTGGCGATGAAGCTCAAGCGACATTGCCTGGAGAACGGTCTCCAGGTCACCGATCTCGCCGCGAAAGCAGTCTCAAATTACGTAGCCAAGCTGTGAAAGCGGCGGCGAAAAGCCGGGCTTTCTGCGCTCTCGCGGTCCTGCTCGGCTCCGTGCCCGCGCTTGCGCAGCCGTCGTCACCTCCTCCGCGCACCGTGCGCCTCGAGTACGAGCGCGGCCCCGGGGCGCAGCGCTGCCCTGGGGAGCAGGCTTTCCGGGACGCCGTCGGCGCCAAGGTCGCGCGGGATCTCTTCGCTGCGGAGCCAAAGCCGTCCGTGCGCCTGGTCGTGAGCCTC
>Ga0123336_10005542_pt1 | contig 10048 bp, 8 predicted proteins | sample SSSSmetaG_FD_96466 | JGI IMG/M metagenome (GOLD analysis project Ga0123336, IMG submission 96466) | Glacier valley bacterial and archeal communities from Borup Fiord, Nunavut, Canada, to study Microbial Dark Matter (Phase II) - ​SSSS metaG | ecosystem: Environmental > Aquatic > Freshwater > Ice...
TGGTGGGCCTCACCCCGTACAAAACCTACAACCGGGGCCGGTTCACGCTGCACGCCGACCGCACCATCGACGAGGAGTTTCGCACCGACCTCATCGTCATCCCGGCCCCGCACGGCGACTTGCGGGAGGCGGTGACGTTGAACGAAGCCTTCCTGCCCTGGATAATCGCACAGCACCGGGCGGGGACCGAAGTGGCCAGCTTGTGCATGGGCGCGTTTATTCTGGCCGCAACGGGCCTCGTCGACGGCCGACAGTGCGCCACGCACTGGCTGGCGGCCCCGCAGTTTGCGGCGATGTACCCGGCCGTGCAGCTGGTGGCCGAGCAGGTGATTACCGACGAGCAGGGCCTGTACTCCAGCGGCGGGGCCTATTCGTACCTGAACCTGGTGCTCTACCTGGTCGAGAAGTACGTGGGCCGGGAGATGGCCGTGTGTTGTGCTAAGGTGTTTCAGATTGACATCGGGCGCCGCAGCCAGTCGCCGTTTGTCATCTTTCAGGGGCAGAAGGACCACGCCGACGAGGCCATCCAAAAGGCCCAGGAATTCATCGAGCAGCATTTTGCCGACAAAATCCCGGTCGAGGAGTTGGCGGCGCGGTGCTTGCTGAGCCGCCGCAACTTCGAGCGCCGCTTCAAAAAGGCGACCAGCAACACGGTGGCCGGGTATGTTCAGCGGGTGAAAATTGAGGCAGCCAAAACGAGTCTGGAGTCGTCGCGGGAGAACGTGAACGAGGTGATGTACTCGGTGGGCTATTCCGATGCCAAAGCGTTTCGGACGCTGTTCAAGCGGATTACGGGCATCTCCCCGGTGGCCTACCGCGAAAAGTACAGCCGCAAAGCCCCGGCCGCGCTGGCAGCCTAGCGGGGAGAGCAAGTCGTTGTTAAGGTGCGCTGTTTTCCATTTTCTGAAACGCCCCAGGCCTGCACGTGGTGCGCTGCGGCGCGACCTCGGGCAAGCTGGTGGTAGAATAAGCTACTGCGAAAAGCCAGAACCTTGCCGTTGCCCGCCAGTAGGCCCCCAAATAATTAATAACAGCCCCCAGACGATTAATAACAGCCCCCAGACGATTAGTAACAGTCCCCAGACAATCAATAACGCTACCCAGGAAATAACTGGCCCGCTCAGCCTCTGGCCCGGCAGCACCCGGCCCTGGCCCAAGGGCCGCCAGCCCGGCGCCAGGGCCGCTAACCAGCTACCGCCGGCCGCCGCAGAATATTGCGCTACCTTCCGCCCATCGTAGGTCCCACCGGCCGGTTTGGCTGTGGTGCGGATGCCCCCTACGGGCCGCCCCCCTCCTTTTTACCCGCCCCCGTCATGAAAGACCAGGAACCCCAGCGCAACGGCAATTTTACCGATGCCGACCTCGCCACCGAATGCGCCGAGAAATTCGATGCGCTGACCGCCAACCTGGCGGCCCTCACCGGTGAAGGCTTGACCCCGGCCATGCTCACGGGTTTTAAGGAGATGATTGCTGTCTTTCAGGCCCTGCCCACCGACGAAAACCTGCTCTACGCCATCAGCACCAACACCCTGAAGCGCGACGCGGCCTTGGAAGCCGCCCGCACCGGCCTGCGGCAGGTGGCGCAGCCCGTCGGGCGGGCCTACGGCGACCAATCGCCGGAGTACCGCAGCCTTGCCATTGGCGAAGTCACCCGCAAAACGGTGCCCGAAACCTTGCAGGTGCTGCTCACGGCCCCCACCGTGGGAGCTACGTTCGTGGCCGACCCCAAGGCCATCGACCAAGGGTTTTCGGCAGCCCGCCTCGCGGCGCTGGCCCCGCTCTACGCCGAATTGTTTGCCACCGACGGCAAATTGCACGCCGCCCAAACCACCCGCACGGCCGCCACCCGCAGCCGCGTGCTGGACTACAACGCCCTGAACACCACCTGCGGCGGCCTCTGCGCCCGGGGCTACGACCATTTCATGGAAACCGACCAGCAGAAGGCCCAGCTCTTTGTGCGCACCCCGGCCAGCCACCCGGCCCCCGCCGTAGTGCCGCCCACCCCGCCCAAAGCCTAGGCCCCGCGCCGCGTTTTGCCCCAGCAAGCCCGCCCCATCCGTCGATGGCGGCGGGCTTTTTTGGTCTGGTTGCTTCCCCGCCCCACCGGGCACGGTTACCTTTGGCCCCTAAACTGGCCCTTCGCACCTCGTTATTTACCCCCGCTCGTGACCCTGCACCCCGACTGCCGCCACTTCCGCGGCGACCTGCCCTGCCGCCCCAACAAAACCCACGGCTACGTGTGCGACGGCTGCCCGGCGTACGCGCCCGTCACGAGCCGGGTGCTTATCATCAAGCTCGGGGCCATCGGCGACGTGATTCGGACCACGCCGCTGCTGCGGCGCCTGCGCCAGGAGCGGCCCGGCTGCGCCATCACCTGGCTCACGCTCACGCCCGCCATTTTGCCGCAGTTGGAGATTGAGGAGATTTTGAAGTTTGATTTCGCCAGTGCCTTGCAGCTTCAGGCCCGGCAGTTTGATGTGGTGATAAACCTCGATAAGGAAAAGGAAGCCTGTGCGCTGCTCAACACCATTCAGGCCACCGAAAAATTCGGCTATGCCCTGCGCCACTACGACGGCGTGGCCTGGCCCGTGAACGCGCCGGCCGAGCACAAATACCTCACCGGCGTGTTCGACCAGGTGAGCCAAGCCAACACCAAGCCCTACGTGCAGGAAATCTTCGAGCTCTGCGGCTTCGATTTCCGGGGCGAAGAATACGTGTTCGACCCCCACGACGACCAGGGCTACGACTGGAGCAGACTGCCCCCCAGCCGCCCCCGCATCGGCCTGAACACCGGCTGCGGCGACCGCTGGACCACCCGCCTCTGGAGCGACGAGAAGTGGCTGGCGCTCATCCACGGCCTGCAAGCGGCCGGCTACGCCCCCGTGCTGCTCGGCGGCGAGGCCGAAGACGCCCGCAACCGCGTGCTGCACGCCGCCACGGGCGCCGCCTACCTGGGCACCTTTCCGCTCCCCCAATTCATCAACCTGATGCACCAGCTGGACGGCATCGTGACGCAGGTGACCATGGCCATGCACATCAGCATCGCCCTGCGCAAGCCCACTATTTTGATGAATAACATTTTCAACCCCCACGAATTCGACCTCTACGGCCGCGGCCAAATCGTGGGACCGAACAAGCAGTGTGTGTGCTTCTACCGGGGCTCCTGCCAGCTCGGCACCAGCTGCATGGAAGACCTGCCGGCCGAAAAGGTGCTGGCCGCCGTGCGCGAAAGTGTGCCGTTGTTGTAGCGGCTAGCCATTCGCATTCTTTCCGCAAAATGGCTGGCCGCTCACAGTTCACAGCCAGCGGCTAGTGGCTTGGGGTAGCCACTTCCTTCAGCGCCGCCACCATCACCGGCCACGAGAACTGTTTCTTCTGCTCGCGCACGCCCGCTGCGAAAGTTTCTTCGCGCTGCCGGGCGTAGAAGTCCACCACCGCATCGGCAATGGCCCGGGGCGTGGGCGGCACCACGTAGCCCACCACCCCGTCGGGGATTAACTCGGCCAGCCCGCCCACGTCCGTCACCAGCATGGGCCGCTCGAAATGATACGCTATTTGCGACACCCCGCTTTGCGTGGCGTTTTTGTAAGGCTGCACAATCAAATCAGCGGCACAGAAATAATCGACCACTTCCTCGTTGGGAATAAACTTGGTAGCCCTGATGATTCTTTCAGCCAGGTTATTTCGCTGAATAATGGCCTCGTAGGGCGCGGCATCTTCGTAAAATTCGCCCGCGATAATTAATTTAACGGGCATGGCGGCGATGCGCGGGTCCGCGAAGGCTTCGAGCAAAATATCCAACCCCTTGTAGGCCCGGATAAACCCAAAGAACAATAAATAGCTAAAATCAGGCGCTAATTTCAGGGCAGCTAAGGCGTCGGCCTTGGCTTTAAGCGGCCCGAAATTGTCGTACAGCGGGTGCGGCCGGTACAGCGCCGGCTTGTGCCCAAACCCGAGGCGTTGCAAGTCGCCGAGCACGCTGCGGCTCATGGTCACGAACCCGTCGCAGGCCCGCAAAAAGTAGCGCGTCAGCGGCCCGTCGCCCGGCCGTTTTTCGTGCGGAATCACGTTATCGGTAATGGCCACCACGCGGGTGTGCCCGTTGCGGGCGGCCAGCCGGGCCACGGTGCCCAGCGCCGGCCCCATAAACGGCAGCCAGAACCGGAAAATCACCAGGTCTGGCCGCTCCCGGCGCAGCTGCTGCCCCACCCGCAGCCACGAGAGCGGGTTCACCGAGTTCAGGCTGACTTCGATGGTCAAATCGGCCGGGCCGGCCTCGGTGCTGAACTGCGTTTGGCCCGGAAAGAGAAAGTCCGGGTATTGGAGCGAGAACGTCACAATCCGCACCTCGTCGCCCGCTTCCTGAAAGGCCCGCGCCAGCCGCTCGTCGTAGGTAGCCAGCCCCCCCCGCAGCGGGTACGCCGGCCCAATGATTACTACGTTCATGGACAACGACGTGGGTCGATTTTACGACGGCCGGGGGGCACGATTTCGGCTGGGGCCCCCGCTGCCGGCCCGTTACTTCCGCCTGACCATGAAGAGCGCGAAGACATTGTTTTCTTTTTGGTGAAAGTACAGCCGCTTGCCATCGGGCGCGATGGCGGGCGCTTCCGCGAAGCCGGTGATGCTGGCAACGCGCTTCACTTCGCCGAAGGCATCGGCGGTAGTCGGCCGGGTGGCCACGCATATTTCCGGCACGGATGCGGCCGTAATGGGCAGCTGCAGCCGCGTGAAGTACAAGGTGAGGCCGTCGCTGGCAATGCTGGCGGCGTACTCAAGGGCGCTGGTGTTGATGTTTTGCAGGAGCGCGGCGCTGGTGGGCAGCCGGGCAAAACCGGTGCTGGTTTTGCCGGCCAGTACCAGGTCGGCGCTTTGCGGAATGCCCGCCGAGGTGAGCTTGCCGTCGACGAAATACAGCTGCTGGCCATCGGCGCTCACTTCCACGTCGAAGTTTACCCACCCCGGTTCCAACCGGGAAATTCCATCGACCAGCTGCACGTTCGTCGCGGCCCCGCCCGCCAGCGTGGCCTGGTAAATGGTCGACAACGAGCTGGCGTAGCTGCGCGTCGACACAAAATACAAGTTGTTGGCCGCGTCCAGCGTCGGCACGCCCTCCAGGTCCGGCGTGTTCACGCCCGCCAACTCGCCCTGGTATTGAAAGGTGGAATCGTTGACTACAGTGGCCCAGTGCAGGTTGGTGTTTTCCGGGGCGCTGTTGAGGTTGTTGAAAAACAGCCGCCCCCCGTCCCGCGACAAAAAAGGCTCCATCAGGTTGCCGGTGTAGCCGCGTACCTCCACCCGCCGGGGCGCTCCAAACAACGCATCGGCGGGAGGCGGCACCACGAGGTTTTTTTCGGCTGTGCAAGCCCCCAATGCCACCGTCAGGCAGGCCCCCGCCGCCAGCAGCGGCCAACGGCCCATCACGTTCGGAAGGAAAGAAGCGTGCCGCATGGCCAGGCCAGAGTTAAGGGGAAGATGAAAAAATCGGCCCTGCGGGTGGGGCCAATACGGTCACTAAATCCGCTCTCGCACCAGATAATCGTTGCGCCGCGGGCCGTTCAGCTGCACCATTTCGGCCAGGAAACCCGACAGAAAAAGCATTACCCCAATAATTACGGCGACCAAGGCCAGAAAAAACAGGGGCTGGTCGGTCACGTTGCGGGCCCGCAGGTTGTGCACCGACAACCACACTTTTTCGCCCACCACCCACAGCGTGAGCAGCATTCCCAGGAAGAACGAGAGCGTGCCCAACGTGCCAAAAAAGTGCATGGGCCGCCGCCGGAACCGGCTCACAAACGTGATGCTGGCCAAATCCAAAAACCCGTAGATAAACCGCTCTAGCCCAAACTTGGTCACGCCGTACTTGCGCTCTTGGTGCTGCACCACCTTCTCCCCAATCTTGCGGAACCCGTTCCACTTCGCAATCACCGGGATGTAGCGGTGCATTTCGCCGTACACCTCAATGCTTTTCACCACGCGCTGGTCGTACGCTTTCAGGCCGCAGTTAAAATCGTGCAGCGGAATGCCCGATAGCCACCGCGTGGCGCCGTTAAATAATTTCGTCGGGATGGTTTTCGACAACGGGTCAAACCGCTTCTGCTTCCAGCCGCTCACCAAGTCGTAGCCGTCCTCCGTTATCATCCGGTACAGTTCCGGCAGTTCCTCGGGCGAGTCCTGCAGGTCGGCGTCCATGGTGCACACCACCCGGCCCCGGGCGGCCTCAAAGCCCACGTTCAGCGCCGCCGACTTGCCGTAGTTGCGGTTGAAGCGGATGCCCCGAACGACCGGGCTCCCGGCCGCTAACGCCTCAACTACTGTCCAGGAATCATCCGTTGAGCCGTCGTCAATCAGCAGCACCTCGTACGACAGTCCCCGCGCCACCAGCACCCGCCCAATCCACTGAACGAGCTCCGGCAACGACTCGGCTTCGTTCAGCAGGGGAATAACGATGGATAGCTCCACCGGGAACGTAGCGGGTGATTTATTCAAACTGAGGCTTGGAATTTTTAGTAATTGCCGAAATGACCAGCGCAATCAGGAAGCCGAACAGCAACGAGCCGAGTACCCCAAAGAGCACCATCCAGCCACCGGAACTAAATTTTTGCATCATGCGCATGGCCTGGTCAATCTGCTCGTCGCTCATGCCGCCTTTGGCTTCCATTTTTGCCCGAGTCGTTTCAATCAAGCGGCTCATGTATTCCGGGTCGACAAAGCGCATGTAAACAAAACTGAAAGCGGTGGACAAGACCCCGGAAATCACACTCATCGACGCACCAATGCCTAGCCCTTCGGAATAATCCATAAAGCCGCCATTGGCTTGCTTGTAAGCATTGTGAGCCATCACCATGCCGCCTATTAAAATGCCCAACCCTAGCCAGCGTACCGGCGATTGGTCAGCCTGTGTTGCGAACAGGATAAAGGTGAAAATAATATTGACCAAGCCCGTCAGCAGGCCATAGCGGAGGCCCACTGAGGTAGTGGTTACCGCTTGGGTAGCATTTGTTTCCATGATTGCTGCGTGGTAAAATGAGCCCGAAAGGTAATCCGAATTACTCGCGCAAAAATATTCCGGCCGGCAGCGCCAGCACCAGCCCCAGCAGCAACACTTGGATAAAATTTCGCACGGCCATCTCGCCGATTGTCAGGCGCTCAACGGTTTGCACCTGTTGCTGGCGTTGTGCCGCGCTCACCACCGCTTTGGGGTTCTCGCGTTGCTGCGCCCGCACAATTTCCAACACCTCTGCCCGGTGCCGCGCCAGGGCCGGCTCGCCGGCTCCTCTTGCCACCGCTACCAAGCCGGCGGCCGAGAGCAAGGCTGCGGTAAGCACCGTCAGCCCGCCCACGCCCAACGAGCGGCCCAGCCCAGGCCGTTCGGGCCACAGCCCACGCCGCAACTGCCATTGGCTGGCCACCGCCACCAACGGCACCAGCAATTGCGCCAACAGCTGTTTGGGACCAAAGCCGTTGTTTCCGGACAGTTGCAACCCCGCCATCCACAGCGCGCACAGCAGCCCGGCGCCCGCCCCGAAACGCACGCCCAGCCGCGTCGCCATCCCCGGAGTCGGCGCTTTCGCAGAGGAGTTTGGCGAAGAAGAATAGGCGTCCATGGGCGTTTGTTAGGGTCGGTCTGGGCCGCAAGATACGGGCGGTGGTCACTTTGCTAAACGCATTCCGTAACCAATTGCCCCTCGCGATGCCCGCCTTAGGCAGCGCCGATTGTCGGCGTCGCAATTCGAATTCGGCCGCCGAACCGCACCAACAAAGATTCCGCCAGCAGACAGACCAAAGCTATAATCAGGAAGTACCGCCACAACGGCTGGCCGTTTTGCTCGGCTTGTAGCTTCTCCAGTCCCAAATTGTTGGCTCCAGGCTCCACCACGCGGATGTTGGGCCGGTTTGGCCCAATCAACGCCCGTAGTTCCGCCGCCGAGTACGCCGCCAGTTCCGACTCGCCCTTATCTTGGTTGAATGCCAATGTGGTCAGCAATTTTCCAGACCGTTGCACGCGGTAAAACCCGGGCGTGTCCATCCCTTGGGGCAACTCCAGTCGGGCTTCTTGCCCCACCACCCGTTGCGCCGGAATCAGCGTTACACTGTCTTTCACAAACCGGAAGCTTGCCTCCGAACCAAGTTCGTGCCCCGCGCCGCGTCCGCCATCGGCCGGCAACTGCACCATAACGGCGTTTTGCGTCAGCCGGTAAGCCGGTAATTGTTCATTGCGATAGCTAAGCATCGCAAACCGGTACATCACCGGCACAAATAATGCGTGACTCAAAAAATCAGAATATCCTTGGCCAAACGGCGCCGAAAACACATAAACATGGCCCGCGCCAACCTCAAATTTTGCCAGGTAGCTTTCGCCGTCTCGAAACCGCAAAATGTCCGTTCCCGTCCGCGACCACCTGAGTACTGGCGCCGCCCGTGGCATGGTCGCTGCCCGCGGCTGAGCCCCGAATACCTCTCGAAAAAACGGCTGCTGCGCATTGGGCATTGCCACTTCTCGCAGTTCTGGGACAATCATTCTGGTTTCCCATTGCACCCCCGGAAGCCCCATGGACTTAAATAGCAATTGATAAGAGTTGTGCCCACCCGGTTTTGCCGAGGGCACTATTACCACACTTCCGCCACGCTTAAGGCAATCCCCTACCGCGCCGCGCAAGCCCACGTCCACCGCGTCAATTTCGTGCAACAATATTATGTTGGCTTGGCGCAATGCCGCATAGTCTACTCGTTCAGGTTCAGCGAATTTATAGGCAAACAACGGCTCGTTTTCGTAGAGTTGTTTCGCCACCGGTTCATTGCCAATTTCCAGTATTCGGATGGCCGTCGCAGGTTGTAAAGTAAAATAATAAGTATTATCAAATGTTACGGGCACGTCTTCCGTTACCACCCGGCCTTTAACAAGTGCGCCCTCGTTAACCTGGACTTGTACCACGGTTAACACCGATTGCATGGGCGCAACCGTCACACGAAATGCCGCCACTTGCCGCTGGTCTAGAAATAGTTTCACCGGACAATTCTGCGCTTCAATACTTCCACCGTTGCGTATTCGCAAGTGTATTGCAACGTTGGAACGCATTCTCACAAATGCATCATCCACCCATACACTATCAACATATATATTACTCGCGGCTCGGCCAACTAGGGGCACTAAAAACACTCGCTCTTTACTTCCAATTCCGCTCAACCATTTTTTTGTATGCGCTTTTTGCTGAAAGTCAGATAATAAATAAAGTGACTCCCTTCCGCCTTTAAAATCGTCTTTTCCTAATTGTGGCACCACAACTCGAGCACTCAGCTTTAATCTATCAATTTTGTCTTGAAAAACTGCCGGTGATAACAGGGCATTACCGTTATTTATCAACCTGACTTTTTCATCCACTCTTGTTACTTGGCCTAAAATCCTAGCTTCCTCAATAGCCTCACCAAAAAGCCCATTCTCCCCTACACCTTCTTGCTGCATGCTAAATGAATTGTCAACGAAAATGCTTCTTCCCTTTACGTCCGATGCGGCCTTCTTTTCACCACCAGAAATGAAAGGCTGGCAAAAGATAATTGCCGTGGCAACCACTGTCAACACCCGCAATAATAACAAAAGCAACTGTTGTATTGAACGTCGTCGCGTCGACACTAAATCCACTTCCTTTATAAAAGCAATATTAGTAAATAGCATGCGTTGTGGCCGACGCAATTCCAGTAGGTGGATGATGACTGGAATAGCAACCGCACCTAATCCAAATAAAAACCATGGATATAGCAAGCGCATAGTACTATAGCTCCTTAAGATGTATAACGATAAATATTAATTTCCAATTCCTTCACTTTGTCAATCGAGCAACTATATGATGATGCAATTTATGCAACACATCATTATGCAATGCATGTCAAGGTAAAGGCAAAACCCCTTCGGCTGCTGGCGAAAGCGGGCGAAGGGGTTGCGGAAAAAGGTTGGCGGCGACCGACTCTCCCACCGGTGAAGGCAGTACCATGGGCGCACCGGGGCTTAACGGCTCTGTTCGGAATGGGAAGAGGTGAACACCCGGGCTAA
>Ga0123336_10005544_pt1 | contig 10048 bp, 9 predicted proteins | sample SSSSmetaG_FD_96466 | JGI IMG/M metagenome (GOLD analysis project Ga0123336, IMG submission 96466) | Glacier valley bacterial and archeal communities from Borup Fiord, Nunavut, Canada, to study Microbial Dark Matter (Phase II) - ​SSSS metaG | ecosystem: Environmental > Aquatic > Freshwater > Ice...
TAGATGGCCAGCTCCATGTGTTCAGCCCCGAGGTTTGCGGATGGGGATGGCACATTGGGGGCGATCTTCCTATGTGTTGTGCATGAGCTTTTCCGTGACCGACCGGGCACTGCACCGGGTGAGTGAGATTGTGGCGGCCGAGGGCCGGGCGGCGGCGCTGCGGGTGGCGGTGCTGGCCGGCGGGTGCAGCGGTTTCCAATACAAATTCGATCTGGATGAGGCGGTGGCGGCGGACGATCTGGTGATCGAGCGCGGAGGCGCGCGGGTGGTGGTGGATCCGGTCAGTCTGGAGCTGCTGGGCGGGGCGGAACTGCATTACGCGGACGAGCTGATGGGGAGTTATTTCACGGTCCGGAACCCGAATGCGACCAGCGCCTGCGGGTGCGGGACGAGTTTTTCGATCGATTGAGTTTGTCCTTGTATTGATCGCCCGTCATGATATCTTTGATATCAGACGAGGGAGGCGGCTATGGCCGATTTGTTGGTTCGTGGAGTCGACGAGAATGTTGTGCGTGCCCTGAAGGAGCGTGCGGGCGCTCGTGGGCGCAGTGCCGAGGCTGAACATCGGGCCATTCTGGATGCGGCTCTGGTCAAACCAGCGCGGCGGAGCTTGGCCGAATTGCTGGCTGCCATGCCGCCAGGCGGTCTGGATAGCGATTTCGAGAGGGTGGACGACACCGGCAGGGCGCCTGTTGTATCTGATTGATACGAACGTCATCAGCGAATTACGCAAAGGTGATAGGGCGGATTCCGGTGTCGTTGCTTTCTTTGCCCAGGCTGCTTCTGGCGACGCCAGGCTTTTCCTGAGTGCGATCACCGTAGGGGAGATCAGGCGGGGCATCGGCCTGGCGGCGTATCGCGGCGATCTGGCCTATGCGGCTCTGCTGAATGCCTGGCTGACCGAAGTGCTGGCAGCCTACGATCAGCGTGTTCTGAGCTTGGATAGTGATGCGGCGCAGATCTGGGGGCGTTTGCGCGTTCCCGATCCTCATCCAATTATCGATGCTCAGATTGCAGCCATTGCGATCCTGCACGATCTGACAGTGGTCACCCGCAATCTTGCCGATTTCCGACGCTTCGGCCTAAAGTTGCTGAACCCTTTCAACTGACAGGGGTTTTTGCTTCTTTTTTACAAAAAAGAAGTGCTTCCTTTGTTTCTTAGGCCACACATGAAAATCGCCACCTGGAACGTGAACGGCAGCCGGGCGAGGGAGCAGAACATCTGCCGCTGGCTGGGGGCGAACAACCCCGATCTGCTGCTGTTGCAGGAGATCAAGTGCGAGGCTGCGAGTTTTCCGGCCGTATTCGCGCAGATGGGGTGGCACAGCGCGATCGTGGGGCAGAAAGGATTCAACGGGGTGGCGGTGCTGGCGCGGGCGCCGCTGGACGTGACGGCCGTGCGATTACCGGGATTGCCGGACGATGATGCGCAGGCGCGGTATCTGGAGGTGGCGTTCGCGGGGCTGCGAGTGGGTAATCTGTATTTGCCGAATGGCAATTCCGGGGGGGATGCCGGGTATCAATACAAATTGCGGTGGATGGAATGTTTGGCGGCGCGTGCGTCGGCTTTGCTGGCCGATGACGTGCCGCTGATGCTCGCGGGCGACTATAATGTGTGTCCGGAGGATGTGGATTTCGCCGCCGGCGTGCTGGGGCCGGAGGATGCGCTGGTCAGGCCGGAGACGCGGGCGCGGTATTGGGCGATGATCTGGGGCGGGCTGACGGATGCGCTGCGTGCAGTGCGGCCGGAGGGGGCCTGCTACACGTTCTGGGATTACCAGGCCGGATGCTGGGCGAAGAACCGCGGGTTGCGGATAGATCATGCGCTGTTGTCGCCGGGGGTGGCGGAGCGGCTGGTCTCCGCAGTGCCGGACAAGCAGGCCAGGGCGGAGGATACGCCGTCGGATCATGTGCCGCTGGTGTTGACCCTGAACTGAACCTCGACTTATTTCGGGTCCATGCTGAAATGCCCGATCCCGACGCTTCGCTATCGTGACGCGCAGGCTGCGCTCGCCTTCCTCTGCGCCCTCGGCTTTGAACGCCATGCGGTGGTGCTGGACGGCTGCATGGTCATGTTCGGTTCAGCTCGGCCGGAAGCTTCAGACAAGCCGTTCGGGTTCTGATTCCGTCCCAGGCCGCCGGTGTGACCATGTCGGTCTATGTCGTGGTGACCGGGATGGAGGCGCACTACGCCCGCGCCGGGGCTGCGGGCGCTGCGTTCATCAGCAAGCTGCACGACAACGAGGGCTATCCTGGCCAGTCTCTCGGCATACGCGATCCGGAAGGCAATCTCTGGCATTTTGGGAGCTACAACCCGTTGGCTGCGGCCGAGTCCTGAGGGAAGCGCGATCACGCTCCTGTTATCGTTAACGGTCCGTTAAGATTAGGCTTGCCGACTCAAGGGGAGGCGACCTAGCGTGCGCCACTCGCAGGACAGCCTTGCACGCACTTGGTGTGTGCGTCCTTCAGCAACCCGCTTGGAGAAAAACATGACGCGTATGTTGAGTGGCTTCGCTCTGCTTGCACTGGCCAGCCCGGGCCTGGCTTTTGCCGGCGCGCTTCCCGATGTCATTCGTGCGCCCGCGATGGCGCCGGTGGGCACTGTCAATTTGCGCGCGCTGTCCAGCACCGCGCTGACCCGCGCGGATGTCACGCCCGCACATGTCATTGCCATGCCGCCACTGCGCTTTCCGGGAACCACCCGCCCCGGAGCGGCGCTGCCGCGTGTGACGTCTCCTGCTGTCACCATTACAAAGGTGCGCAAGGCGCCGTCCAAGCTTGGATTCACCGGCATCTATGATGGTTCCAACTCCGCGGCGATCGGTGGCGAATTGGAGCCGCCGGATCAGGGATTGGCCGCCAATAACGGCACGGTTGTGGAAATCATCAACAATTCGCTTCAGGTGTTCGACAGCACCGGCAAGGCGCTGATCAATCCTGTCAGCACGGCGACGTTCCTGCGGGTCGATTCCAGCTTCGGCCTGAGCGATCCGCATGTGGAATACGATCCTACGACACAGCGCTGGTTCGTCGAGGAGCTGATCTACAGCAACACGTTCAACGGGTTTGCATTGGCTGTCAGTTCCAGCAGCGATCCGCTGGGCACGTACATCATCTACAAGATCGACGACAAATCCACCGGGATCAGGGCCTGCCATGGTTCGTGTTTCCCGGATTATCCGCAGGTGGGGTATGACGCCAGCGGGTTTTATATCACCGGCGATCTGTTCTCCAATACCACGGGTCAGTTCGTGTCGGCCGCGATCTATGCGCTGCCGAAAGCTGTGCTGGTCGCGGGCGGCCCGCTGGCCTACCAGGTCTTCCAAGTGCCGGAATTCGTGTTGCAGCCGGCTATTCCGGCCGCACCCGGCGGATATTCGTTTGAGGCGGGCGGCACGGAATATTTCATGACCGCGCGCAATATTTACGATAGCTCCACCAACCTTCGCGTTTATGCACTAAGCAACACGTTTGCGATCGGCGACGGCACGGGCCCGTTGACACTCTCGTCGGTGGATGTGGCGGCTCAGGCCTATGGTCCGACGGTACCCTCCACCGAGCCGAACATCGTGGGCGCCTATGGCCAATCGCTGGGCGCCACCACAGCGCCGCAACTGGATGCCGGCTACAACGCATTCGGCGGCGGCGTGAAATACGTTGGTGGCAAGCTGGTGGCGGCACTCGCCACCGGGTCCACCGACGCAAATGGCCTGGCACGGAACGTGATCGCCTGGTTCACGGTGAAGCCGACAACGGACAGCTCCGGCGTGACAGCGAAGATTGCGAGCCAGGGGTATATCGTGCCGCCGGATGGCTACAGCCTTTCCTATCCGGGCATCGCACTCGGGGCGAAGGGCCAGGGGATCATCGGCACCACGATCACCAATACCAGTGCCGCGGTCCCGGGCGGGCTGCCCAGCGCCGGCTATATCAACTTCAATCCCACCGGCGGGGCCGGCAAGGTCTATACGGTCAGCGGTCCGGGCGGCGCCACGGATGACGGCTTTACCGGGTATTTCGGTGCGGGTCCGGCAGGTGTTGGCCGCTGGGGCGATTATTCGAGTGCGACGGTGGATCCGACGACAGGCACGCTGTATGTCGGCAACGAGTATATTCCTGATGAGAACGTGTATCCGCGGGGCACGTATGCGAATTGGGGGACGTTCATTACCGCGGTGCCGGCCGGCAAGTAAGGAAGGACTGGCAAAGTAAAGAAGCGCCGGGGGGACCGAGCCGGTCCCCCCGGCATCAGGGCGCGCCACCTTTTTTTCTGCAGCCGTCGCTGCAGTATTTCACTTCGTCCCACACCAGTTTCCATTTCTTGCGCCAAGCGAAGGGGCGTTTGCATACGACGCAAACCTTCTCGGGCAGATCGGCTTTCTTGCGCATTTTCACCGGCGGGGACGCTGGTCCAGCTTGCTTTGCGGGTAGTCCGAGCCGCCGCGGCCGAGGCCTTGCAGCTCGTAGGGGACATAGGCGGCGCGGGGGAGCTGTTCGCGCAAATCGTCGGTGAGCGAGCGGGCGTCGCGCTGGTCGTGCAACACGTGCGGTGTGAGGAGCACGAGCAGCTCGGTGCGGGCGCGAGTGTTGTTCTGCCGGCTGGTGAGCAGGCTGAGGACGGGGATGTCTTTCAGGAACGGGATGCCGTCGTTCACGCGCGTCAAGTTGTCAGTGATCAGCCCGGCCAGGCCGACCGTCTGACCGTCCTGCGCCACGATACGGCTTTGCACGGCGCGGTCGGTGAAGGTTGGCGAGTTGATGGATGATCCCGTTGTCGAGTTGTTCGCGCCGCTACCTTGGGCGACGCCGCTCACTTCCTGGGTCACGTCCAGGGTGACCAGGCCGCCGCTGTTCACCCGCGGCGTCACCTGGGTGATCACGCCGGTCTTCTGGTAGCTGGTGGAGTTGGTGACTGAACCGGTCAGGCCGCTGCTGATTGACCCGTTGGAATAGGGCACCAGGTTGCCGACGGAGAGCGAGGCGGTTTCGTTGTCCAGCACCAGAAGCTCGGGCGAGGACAGCACCTTGACGGTCGTGATGCCTTGCAAAGCTTGCAGCACGACGTCGGCACCGGTGCCGGCGTTCACGCCGATTGAGAAGGCGCCGGGTGCAGCCGAAATGCTGGAGCCGCCACCGATCACCGTGCTGGCCGCCTGAGAGAAGGCGCCGAACAGACCGTGATGGCGGAAGTAATATTCGGTGCCGTATTGCAGCGTGTCGTTCAGATCGACTTCGGCGATGATGACGTCGATACGCACCTGCAGGGGCAGGATGTCGATCTTGTGCAGCATCGCCTCGACCGTCGCCTCTTCCTCGCCGGTGGCATAGACCAGGATGGCGTTGTTTTCCGGGTTGGGGATGATGCGCATGGCGTTGGCACTCGCGGCCTGGCCGCCGCTGCTGGACAGGCCGCCCAGCAAGGGGTTGGCGCCTGCGCCGGCGCTGCCGCCACCGTGGCTGGGCGCACCTTGGCCGCCCGACCCGCTAGTTTGCACGCCGCCGCCGCCGCCTAGGCCGCCGCCCAAACCGCCGGCGCCCCCGGTGCTGCCCGACCCCAGTCCGGAGGCGCTGCTGCCCGTGCCGCCGGCTGTGCCGCCGCCCACGCCGCCGGATTCTCCGGCGCTGCTGCTGCTGCTGCCGAGGATGCCGCTGGATTGCTGGGTCTGCTGGCCCTGGCCGTGGGCGGTGGGCTGGGCCGTCACATTCTCGGGCGTGAAGGCGGTCTGCAGGATATAGGCAGTGTCGTTGGCCGTGCTGTTCTGGATGTAATAGACGTGCCAGGTGCGCATGGTCTGGCGCATGCCGCGTTCCACCACGGCGTAGAGCCGGCGCGCGTCGTTCAGGTAGCGCGGCGAGTTGGTGACCACCAGGACCGCATCGACGCGGGCCAGCGGCACCACGCGCACCTGGCTGGCGAGTTGGCCGCCCTGGGCGCTGCGGAAGGCCTGCTGCATGGCCGTGGCGAAATCTTCCGCAGCGCCGTTCGGCACCGGAAGCAGGGCGTAGGACTGGCCGGCCAGCACATCGATATCGAAGGCGCGCACCAGTTCCACCAGCGCGTCGCGCTGCGCCGGCTCGCCGCTGATCACCAGCGCGTTGGCGCTGGATACGGCGACCAGGCGGGCGCCGCCCTGCACGTAGGGTTGCAGTGTCTTGGCCAGGTCCTCGGCCGCGGCATAACGCAGCGGCACCATCATGCCGCCGGCCGTGCCCGCGCCACCGGCCACGCCACCCGCGGCCGCGGTAGGCAGGATGCGGTAGACGCCGCCATTATTGACCAGGGTGGCGCCGTTTTGCGCCAGCAGGGATTGCAGCACGGGGATCAACTGGCTGTCGCTGAGCGGCGAGACGGTGCGAAGCGTGGCGGTGCCGTGCACGCTGGGGTCGATCGCGTAGTTCACGTGCAGCATGTTGCCGAGGATCTGGGAGGCGACTTCGCGGATATCGGTATCGGCGAAATCCAACGTGTTCGTGCCGCCGCCGGCGCCCGCGCGCGCGCCTGCGGTGCCCACCACCACGCCGGGGCCGTTGCTGACAGCCACCTGAAGGGCCGGCGGATTGCCGGCGACGCTGCCGTTCACGCGGGGGGTGGCAATGCCGGCCTCGTGCGTCATGGGCGGGAGCGGGGGGAGCAAGGTGGGCACGGGGTGGGGCGCGCAGCTGGCGAGCGCACTGCAGAGCAAGGCAAGTTTAAGGCAAGGCAAGCAGTTCTTTTCTTCAAAAAAGAACGGCTTGCTTCTCGCTCGGAGTGGCCTGGGTTGCGTCATCAGTCTCTCCGTTGCGGGGCGAATTGGTTGCGCGGACTGGGCGGGATCGACGTGACCGGGCCGGAATCGTCACTGACCGGCGGGGGCGGGGCCGCCATGCCCTGGGGTGCCATGGCAGGATTGGGGAAGTTGGGATTCGGAAAGGCGGGGTTGAACGCCGCACCGGGGAAGCCGGGGGCGGTGAAGCCGGGCGGGGCGAAATTGGGTGGTGGGGGCTGGAACGGTGGCGTGGTGGCCTGGCTGCGGTTCTTGTCGTAGGCGGGCAGCAGCACGGTGCCGCTGGCCAGGATCACACGGTCCGGCTGGATGCGGCGGATGGTGCTGTCGTTCACCGCGGCGCCCTCGGCCAGAACCCTCTGCTTGCCGCCGCCCTCTGGTGCGAAGATGGCACGGCGCGTTGTGCGGCTGATCATGATGCCGGCCAGCCGCGCCTGTCCCACCGCGGCCACTTGCCCGCCATTGCGGACCGCGCGTGGCGGGCGCCGGCTGATGGTGAACAGCGGCCGCTGCAGGATGGTCTCCCCCCAGGCAGCGGTCTCGCGCAGGGCAGCGGGCTGGCCCACAGCATGCCCGGTGGGCAGACGGGGCGGCGGGACAAGCGGATCGCCGCCCGACGGCCAGCCCCATTCCAACGCCAGCACCAGCCCGAATGCGGCGATGCCGGACCAGAGCAGACGGGGCTGCAGAAGCGGCGACAAGCTCAGCGTCATGGCTGCTGATCCTCCTTCGCGGTGCCGATGCGGAAGGCATAGACGGTGAAGGCGCTGTCCAGCGGCAGCTGGGTGTTCTGCGGCCCGACGGGGGTGGCCGTCAGGCGGAGATCGTCGATCAGCATGCTCGGCTGGGCTTCTTCGACCGCGCGGAGCAGGGCGATGACCACGCCGAGCTGGGCCGATAGCTCCACCCGCACGCCGATGCGGCGATAGGCACCCACTTGCTCGGCGGGCAGAGTCTCGATGCTGGTCAGCTGGGCGCTTTGGCTGGTGGCCATGCTCTGCACCTGCTCCTGTAGGGTGGCGCCGGCGATGGCATCGGTGTTGCCGGGCAGCACGGCGCGTTGCGGCGTGCGGGCGGCGCTCTGCGCTTCGGCCGTCAGTTGCGGCAGGGTGGCGATCAATGCCGCCTCGCGCGCGGCGCGAGCGCGCAGATCTGTCAGCCGGTCGGCGCGGGTGGCGTAGAAATCCAAAACAGGAGTGATCAGGCCGAGCCACAGCACGAAAGCCGCCAGCAGCAGAAGTGCGGCGGCCAAGACCTGGCCGCGCCGGCCGGTGGGCAGGGTGGATAGCATCAGCAGCGCCTCGTCATGGCGCCAGCTCGGCGCGGATGGCGAACACGTCGTTATGGTTGGTCTCGCTGCGGGTGACCGGGGCGGTGAACGCGGGGGCCCGGATGCGTTGGTCGGCGGACAAGGCGGCGATCAGGCGAGGGGCCGAAGCGCCGAGGCCGGACAGTGTCATCTTGCGCTCGCGCATGGTGAACTCGGTCAGATAGCTGTCGTCGGGCAATATCTCGGTGACGGCGGACAGCGCCTCCAGCGTGTCGCCGAGGCGGCGGGTTTCGGCGGCGACGGCATCGCCGCCGGCGGTGGTGCCTGCGATGCGGCTTCGCAGCGTGTTCACCTGGGCGATGCGCGGCGCCATCAGGTCCAGCCGGTCCTGCTCGTCGGAGAGTGCTAGGGACTGGCGCAGGAACGGGCTGATGGTCACCAGCACGGCCAGGGCCGCGGCGGCAAATGCCAGGCTGCGAGCGGGGAGCAGCGTGCTGGGCGGCGCCATCTGGTCGAGCTTGAGGGTGCGTGTGCCGTCCGGCAGCAGCGCCTCGATCGCCTGGGGGGCGGCGCCCTGGTCGCGCAGCTGGCCGATCAGCGGATCGATGGCGGTGCGCGGTACCATGGTGAGGCGCAGGGACAGGCGGGCTTGGGCACGGTCGCGCTGCTGGACGGCGTAATCCCACACCAGCTCGGCGGCGGTGAACGGGGTCAGGCGTTCCATCTCATAGCCGAGCACGCGGGCCAGGTCGCGTTCGGCGGCCAGCGGCAAAGTGACGGAACGTTCCAATACCATCGAGGGGTTGATCCGCAGCAGGATCTTTTCGCCGCTGGGCTTGCCACTCAGGGCGGGACGCAGGCTTGGGATGGCGTTATTGTCACGCGGCCCCTGGGTGAGGCGGGTCAGCGTGCCGCGGCGTCGGCGCAGCAGGGTCAACATGCCAGGGTCACTGGCGTCGGCGATCAGCGCGTCGCTGCCACCTTCCGGGCTGCGGAGGCGTTCCGGGATCAGGTCGGCAAGCTGGCCGCCCCACCACTCGAAGAATTCCGCTAGCAAATGTGCCCCGTTGGTTGTCTCGCCCGCGTTACCGCGTGCGGGGCGTGATGGGAAGGATAGGGGCGGCCGTGTTGCGGAGGATTAACTTAGCAAGAAAGGAAGCAGTCCGTTTTTGCAAAAAAGGACCAAAAAACTTTTGTTCCGTCAGCTGCTGCGGCAATCGTCGATGCTGGACTCACATCAATCGTGCGCGCGCAGCCTGATATTCCTGCGACCACTGGGCGATGCGGGCGGCGGCGGGGACGATGGACTTGACCAGGCCGACGCCTTGCCCCGCGCCCCAGATGTCGCGCCAAGCCTTGGCGGACGAGCTGCCGAAATTCATCGCCGACGGGTCGGAGACAGGGAGCGCGTCCGGATCGAGGCCGGCGTTGATGATGGAGCTTTTGAGATAGTTGCCGTGCACGCCGGTGAACAGGTTGGTATAGACGATGTCGGCGGCCGAGCTGTCCACCACCGCCTGTTTGTAGGCGGCTTCTGCGTTCGCCTCTTCGGTGGCGATGAAGGCGGAGCCGATATAGGCGACGTCTGCGCCGGCAGCCTGGGCGGCCAGGATGGCGCCGCCGGTGGAGATGGCGCCGGACAAAGCGAGAGGCCCGTGGAACCAGGTGCGGATTTCGGAGATCAGCGCGAAGGGCGACGTGGTGCCGGCATGGCCGCCGGCGCCGGCGGCCACCGCCACCAGACCGTCCGCGCCCTTCTCGATCGCCTTGTGGGCGAAGAAGTCGCTGATGATGTCGTGCAGGACGATGCCGCCGTAGGAATGCACCGCCTCGAACACGTCCGAACGGGCGCCGAGCGAGGTGATGACGATCGGCACCTTGTATTTCACGCACAAAGCGAGGTCGTGCTCCAGCCGGTCGTTGGAACGGTGGACGATCTGGTTGACGGCGAAGGGGGCGGACGGCGCGTCGGGGTGGGCCGCGTCATACTCGGCGAGTTCGGTGGTGATGCGGA
>Ga0123336_10005545_pt1 | contig 10046 bp, 9 predicted proteins | sample SSSSmetaG_FD_96466 | JGI IMG/M metagenome (GOLD analysis project Ga0123336, IMG submission 96466) | Glacier valley bacterial and archeal communities from Borup Fiord, Nunavut, Canada, to study Microbial Dark Matter (Phase II) - ​SSSS metaG | ecosystem: Environmental > Aquatic > Freshwater > Ice...
ACGGCGCGATCATGCGTTTGCATCTGCGTCCATATCTGGCAGCGAATGGCAGTTTGCCCGCGCTGTTGGATGTGTACGTCAAATCGGCGGACGCAGTGAAAGGCGATCCAGCAATGATGCAAAGCTGGTGGAACGCCTTTTCACAGATGATTCTACCCGACGCGCCGTTCGCTGGACGTTTCGATGAGCGCTCAGTTGGTCTGGTTGGCCGAACGCGCGCCGCCGAGTCATGGGCCACTGCGCCACATTCGCCCCGCTATATAGCGCTCTACAAACCCTATTATCGGCTGCTGACGCGCGAATACGCGAATGGGCTGCTCAGCCAACAAACGATCCCATCCAGCGATATTTAGCACCTCACGCGTACTACTTTTGATCCCGTCTTGGCACTTTGCGGCTGTTAAATTTCGCAGCGTAGCCAGATTTGCATGGGACTCGGTGCACGATTAGCCCATGCAAAATAAGGAATCATCGTAATCGCCACCGCCTTTTGATCGGTTGTAACCGCCAACATGTTCACGGGCTGATAAAGCGCATGATTCCATATGACTTCTGTGTCTACGAGTGTGGCGTTACCCTTCAGCACCACCAGACCGCCGAGCAAATCCGGTACATATTCCGACGTGAAATGTTCAGCATCGCTGAGATGCAGATAATCGATGGCAACATCCGAATTATCGACGCCTTCGATGCAGTATAAAAGCGGCCCCCGTCGCAACGCTGCTCGCCCCTGATTTTCGATGACCAATGGGTGACTGCGTATCCATTCAGCGGGCATTGGCAGATGGAGACGGATTGTATCGTCGGCTTGCCAAACACGGCTGATGCGCAGGTAGTGATCCGGCGTGAGGGTAGTTTCAAGCGCCTCGCCGTTCAGCTCCAGCGTCCAGCCCGCATCACACCAGCCCGGTACTCGCAAATGCAGCGCGAACTCACCCGCTGTCTGAACCTGAATCTGAACGTCACCCGACCACGGATAGTCGGTTTGCTGTTCAAGCGCCACGCTGAGCGAATCGGACAGAGCGATTTGTGCGGTGTTAGCAACGTATAAATGGACCCAAATCGCGTTTTCAGAGGTGCTGTACACATAGCCCGGCAGTTCAGCCAAAGTACGCGCAATGTTCGCCGGACAGCACGCCGTTGTGAACCAGCGCTCGCGCCGATGCGCCCCATCGTCATCAAGCGGATTCTGGTAAAAATAAGCGCTGCCGTCCAACGATACGCCGGACAGCACACTATTATAAAGCGCTAATTCCATTACGTCGGCATAACGTGCATCGGGTTCTATGCTGAGCATTCGCCAATTCCACATCATGTTTGCCACCGAAGCGCACGTCTCGGCATGAGCATGACGGTTTGGCAGTTCGTAATCGGTTCCAAAACCCTCGTTTTCCCACCGTGAGCCGAGGCCACCGTGCGCATACATCTGGCGCGTGACCATGCTCGTCCACATCCGTTTGAGCGCGGTGAGCAGCGCTTGTTCGCCAGTCTCGGCGTAGAGGTCGGCTGCGCCACAGTTCAGGTAGACGGCGCGTACTGAGTGACCATACAACCGATCCATCTCGCGGAACGGTTTGTTATCCTGATGATACTCCGGCGTTTGATGATCGAATGGCCTACCGAGCCGTCCGCTTCCGCGCACATCAATAAAATATTCTGTTTGTTCCAGATATTTGCGGTCACCCGTGATGCGATAGAGTTCTACAAGTCCCATTTCTACTTCTGGATGGCCGTCCACGCCGAAGCGCTTGCCTTGTTCTTCCGGGCCGAAAGTTGCGCAAATATGATCAGCGAGACGAATAGCGATATTGAGCAGCGTCGTCTTGTCGGTACAACGATAATGGGCGGCGGCAGCCTGGAAAAGATGTCCTGCGCAGTACATCTCATGCAAGTCGAAATTTGTCCAACGCTGTGCCGCGCGCTCACCCATAAAATAGCTGTTGAGATAGCCGTTTGGCTGTTGAGCCGCAGCAATAATCTCAATGATACTATCCATGCGTGCGTCAAGTTCGGGGTCTGGCTGTTCAGTAAGTGACCAACTGGCAGCTTCAAGCAATTTGTAGACATCCGAGTCGTTGAAGAAACGTCCTTCAAACGTACCCGGCATCAGCCCTGCCGCCTTACGCAAATTGTCGATCCGCCCCGTCTCTTCGCATAGCTGGAACTGTGCAGGGATCATGACTTCACGGTTGACACGGCGACGCGACTCCCAGAAGGTGTCGTTCAGGGTCACCGCAGCAATGGGGACAGGTCGCAGCAGCGCATAGGGGCTGTGCGTCGTATCGGTAATGACGGTTTGAGGAGTGTTTGACATATTATTTGACTGATCCACTGGTGAGTCCTTGAATATAGTAGCGTTGCAGAAGCACGAACACGACGATGCAGGGCACAATGGTAATGGTCACACCGGCTTGAAGCGCGCCCCAATCGACCGTGCCAAAGCGCCCGGAGTGAACGTTAGCAAGTAGAATCGGCAGCGTGAAGCGGTCTTCTTTGGACATAAAGATAAGCGCTGCCAGGAACTCGTTCCACGAATTCAGAAAAGCATAGAGACCAACGGTCACAATGCCAGGCCGCGCGAGAACGATCATCACGCGCCACAACAGGGTCAATACGGTACAGCCATCCAGGAGTGCCGCTTCTTCTATCTCACGCGGGATTGCGGCGAAAGTATTCCGCATCACGAAAACCCCGAATGGAAGCTGAAAGGTGATGTAGACCAGCGCCAGCCCGAACAGCGTATTCTGTAAATGTATGCCGGTCAGGATCACAAATAAAGGTGTGAGGATCGATTGAAATGGGATCATGAGTGAGGATAGAATCAGAAGAAACAGCGGGTTCTTACCACGGAAGTTAAACCGTGCAAACCCGAACCCGCCGAGCGTGCTGAGCAACACCGAGCCAATCACGGTAATGAACGCGACAACGACGCTGTTGAAAACGTACTGTGCAATGCCTGCCCCGTAGCGGTCAAGTTTCAGGTAGTTATCGAGTGAGATACGGCTTGGCAGTCCGGTGGGCGGTGCAGCTAAGGCTTCAGCAGCGGGCTTGAAAGAAGTGATCACCGACCAGATAATTGGTGCCAAAAAAAGGAACGCAAAAATCAGGCACAGAACGTATGCGCTTGTCTGTCCTAAGATTCTCCCGTTTTTGCGTGGATTGTTCAAACTTTTTGTCGTCATAAAGCTGGTATTCTCTCAGTTCAACTCAAATGGCTGTAAACTACGCGATCATTGAGTCGTATCATCGCGCAGGACGAAAAGCTGGAAGGCGCTCAGCGCAACTAAAATGACTAACAATACAATCGAAAGCGCAGAGGCATAGCCCATTTTGAAGGCATTGAAACCATTGTTAAAAATCCAATAAACGACGCTGATCGTTGAGTTGCGCGGCCCACCGCGTGTCATGATGTAGAATTGATCGAAGGCCAAAAATGAGCCGATCACTGAGAGCACCAATGCCAACGCAATCGTCCGACGCAGCAGCGGAAGAATAATCCGCGTGAAGCGCGTCAGGAAGTTTGCGCCATCAACCATCGCTTGCTCGTACAAATCGGACGGAATCGCCTGTATTCCAGCCAGCAGCAGCACCATTGTGAAACCGACAACCTTCCAGACGACTGAAACGATGATAACAAACAAGGCCGTGTTTGCATCGCCTAACCAGATAATCGGTTCGCGAACAATTCCCAACGCCATCAGTACACCATCGATGATTCCCACTCGATCATTCAGCATCCACACCCACAGCAAACTGGACGTTCCTAGCCCAATAACCACTGGTAAGAAAAATGCCGTCCGAAAGAAGCCGATACCACGCAGTGGAAGGTTCACCAATAGCGCTAACACAAAGGCCAGTCCGAAGATAACTGGTGTAATGATCACCGTGTAGAGTGTAGTGAAGCCGAGTGCGGTCCAGAATTGTGCATCCTTCGTCAGCGCGATGTAATTATCCAGCCCAATGAAGCTCGTCTTACCCAAAAGCGGCCAATTATGCAGCGACATCCAAGCCGTGAGAATAAGCGGCAGAATAAAAAAGGTAAGGGTGAACAGCACGCACGGCAAAACAAACCATAAACCGGGACTTATTCGCCGTCGTGTTTTGGGGCGGACTGTGACGGCTTTTACTGCCACATGGTCTATATCGATAGAGGCCATAAAAACGATTTCCCTTAAAGCTCTGCCAAATGACAAACGCTGTGTTTGCCAGATAAGCCCTGCCAAATAAGACAATAGGCTGCTGTGCACTCAGGTGAATGCACAGCAATAATCGATCTAACTTTATTTCGTAGCGAGAAGCTGCGTGGCGCTATCCTGAGCTGCCTTGATTGCCTCATCGACCTTGCCATCGAAGATCGCGGTTTGCATCATGTTGAGCCAGGGACCATTTGGATCATTGAAAACTTCATTGTAGGCAAGTGAGTAGGGTGTGCGACCCAAGGCCATTGCTTGCGCATTGGTGGTCAGGCGCGCATCCAGATCGAAATACTTGTTCTTAGAAAGATCCGTGCGGAGTGGTAGTGAACTCGTCTTGGCGTACTGTTCAAGCTGAACATCATCCGTGTACAACCACTTGATGAACTCGAATGCTTCCGTCACATGCTTAGAGCCTTTGGGGATCACAAAGTTATCACCCCCGGCGAAAGAGCCTTTGCCACCATTTTGACCGGGCAGATAGGTAACGCCGAAGTTGATCTCCGGGTGTTCGTTTTTGAGCGTGCTGATAGCAAATGCACCAGAGCCTGTCATTCCTATCTTGCCAGTCAGGAACGCGCCCAGGAAATCCGTGCCGGTATCAGTTTGTGCACCGGGTGCAATCAGCTTTTCACTCCAAAGTTTCCGATACAATTCAAGGGCGGCTTTGACTTCTGGCGTATTCAGTTTCATGGTTTTACCATCATCGCTGATCACATCGCCGCCGCTTGCCCAGATAAGCGGGATAAATGTGAACACGTTACAACCGGCACATGCACCGGCGAAGTAATAGCCATAGTTACCGTTTCCAAGTGCTGTGATCTTTTTGGCGTTCTGATAAATCTCGTCCCAGGTTGTGGGTCCTTTTTCCGGGTCCAAGCCTGCTTTTTTGTAGAGGTCTTTGTTCCAAAGGAGGATCGACCCTTCGGCACTGAATGGAAGCGCGTAAATTTTGTCCTGATAGGTGCCGAGCCGTACATGAGATGGCGACAGGGTTGCAAAATTCGGCAGGGTTTTCGCCAAGTCGGTGATGTCGGATAGCTGGTCGTTGGCAGCGAGTGCAGGCGTGAAAATGAGGTCAATGGCGAGCATATCTGGCGCTTCACCGCCAGCAATACTGGTTGCCAATTTGGGAAGCATCTGGTCACCGGGCAAGATCGTCACATCGATCTGTTGAGGATGCGACGCGTTCCATGCTTTCACGAGTGTTGTCACCAAAGCCTGATCGCTATCCCGCGACCAGAAGGTGAGCTTATCGGTGGACTGCGCTGCGGACGGTTTTGACCACACGCTTAGCGCAGCGGTGATGACCACGACGGTCAAAACAATTTTGGAAAAACGGTTCATTCTTAATGCTCCTAAACTAAAAGACATTTCTTCAGCAGAAAACCGCAAAACAGCTTCTGCGTGGAAGGCAAATTATGTGCGAGATTACCTCGCTCAGGACATCATCGTTAAACGGCGCTGGATAGCAGTCGGTTTCAGCTTGCGTCCAGACTGTGGTGCAATCGCACCGCACGACTCACGTATCATGAGTTCACCACGAATCCGTTGTTCTTCCTTGTAGTCATCACTTCCTGCCAAAAGCTCAAGCAGCATACGTGCAGCAGCTTCACCCATTTCATAACAAGGCAGGGTGACGGTTGTGATCATCGGTTGCACTAAACTCGCCAGCTCGGTGTCGTCATACCCTACTACTGCCAAGTCATACGGAATCCGCAGTCCCAGTTTTTGCGCCGCGTAAATCGCGCCAAGAGCCATCTTATCGTTCGCTGCAAAGAGTGCTGTTGGACGTTCGGGATGGTCGAGCAGCCGCAGCGCGGCCTCAAAACCACTGCGCACCTCCCAATCCCCGCGAGCGATGAGGGACTCGTCGAACGCGATTCCTGCCTCATGCAAGATCGATTGATACCCTTTCAGGCGATCAGTCGAAGCATAATAGTTCATAGGGCCATTGATATAGGCAATGCGCTGATGACCAAGATCCACGAGGTGCTGCGTTGCTAATCGCGCTCCATAAATTTCATCAGGAACGATCGAGTACAGCGATGGTAAGGAGAACAAACGATGTACGAATACCACCTTCTTGTCATTTAATCCAAGCTCAGAAGTTGCTTGTCTGTGCCAGGTTTCCACAAAAATGATGCCTTTGATGGAATGCTGTGCCAGCTTGCGAATAGCTTCTTTTTCAACTTCAGGATCCCAGTCAGTGTTCAGAATGACGCACGAGTATCCCGCTGCTTTCAGCGTATCCTGGATACCCCGAATGATGATCGGTGTAAAAGGCGTGGTAATGTCATCGACAATAACGCCAATTATTTGCGAGCGATCTGTGCGCAAACTGCGAGCCGCCTCATTCGGCTGATAGCCCATCTCAGCGGCTAGCTCATGGATAAGCTGACGTTTCTCGTCACTTACGGCATGTCCCGTATTGTTAAGTGCCCGCGAGACCGTTGCAATAGATAATCCGGCGGCTTTCGCCACATCGTGGATAGTGACTGGCATCGCATTCCTGACAAAGATGGTAAACGTTTTCCAAGCACGCCAACATAATAACCGTAAACGTTTTCCATGTCAAGCATTTGAGGTAGTTGCTACAACATTAGAAAGCTGTGTGGCGTTGAGTTAAAATAGCAGCGCGGCAAGTGTTATCATGCTATAGGCCACCAACATTCAGGATATGTGAATGCCATGTCAGATGAGCGGTACTATCATCAACGCTTTTAAGCCGCTGGTCACGCGATGCATAGCGCTCACCCTGTTTTTTTGCAGCCTGATTGTTGCAGCGAAAACCGTTGGCGGTCGGCTGCCGAGCGTGAAAGGTGGCGTAGAAGCGTATTTTCAAAGCTGCGTGCTGCCTTGTTTTGACGGGATCACACTCGGCAGCACATCGGCACAAGCAGCACGCGCCGCATTAGCCCGACTCACGGATTCACATGGCAGTGCGCGTGCGTTGAACGTCAGCCAATGGGTATACAGCACAAACCTTGTACAGATTTCGCTGAGCGCCGAACGTGGGACTGACACTGAATACGCCACACGCCTGGATATTGACAGCATTCAGCAGCCCGCTTTGATCCGCCTGGGGGATGTGCTGTTGCAACTTGGCGCGCCGCATTGCAGCGCCCGCTTACCCGCTGCGCAGCCCGGCCAAAGCGAGCTTATTTTGGAGTATACAGTTGGTCGCATCGGCCTCTATTTTCTGTTTCGTATCGTGGACGCACCCACTCCGCAGCTTCACGCCGATGCAGTCAGGATTTACCCGCTGGCAGACACACAAACTGGCGCGGTATCGCTGCTACCTGCCAATTTATGCCAAATCTGGCACGGATTACGTACACGCTGATCTTGCCGAGCGCGCCTTGATGTACTAGAATCAACAATATTCAACCTGAAACAGATTAACCAACAGCGCATAAAGGGAAAAACCTTGGATCCGAATACCTATGTAAACGTCCTCAACGTTGGGCTAGTTGCCTTCGTGATCGCCGTAATTGTGATGGTCGGGGTATCCATGATGTTCGCCTCACAAGCAAACACCGCTGCCACGCAAACCAATCGCCAGAATAACAAGCCCATCTCTAACGGCTATGCGATTCCGGCAACAGTTCTGATTGTGGTCATCTTTGTGCTTACTGTATTGTTTGGATTTGTGCCTGCGATCTTGCGGCGCGGCTGATGCTGCGCAGCGCAATGTTCAAACGACTACCAGGCACTGCACCCTAATCATTTTGTGGATGTACTTTCCCAACTCACAAATACTCCAAGGCGCACTCCATGCGCCTTTATTTTTACCTGAAGATACTATCAGTAGTATGACTGAGTGGTATCGTTTTGCCAATCAACAGACTAAAGGCCTAAAATCGTCTTTTCAAATTGTTCCATAAAGCACAATCTTAATCCAATTCTCATAGCAAATCATTGATTAACATTGAAAAAAGGTATAACATGATGAACAAGGTATCAAAAACCTGATGCGCTGATCGGTAAAGGAGTTATAAAATAATGTCCAAAGTTGAAGATCATTCATTGCCTGCACGTTCTACTCGCCGTCGAAGCTCCACCGACAGCCACCCTACTATGACGGATGAGGAACGCGAAGGCCAAGCGACGCGCGCCGCAGTTGATGTGAACGCTGACCTTGTACAGTTTTACTTCCGAGACATCCGCCCTATTTCGGGGCTGTTATCACTTGACGAAGAACAAGAACTTTCGCACGCTGTACAGACGGCTCGCCATGCACGACACCGCTTGCCACGTCAACCCGCACCCACCAGCGAAGAACGCGCTAAGCTGGAATCAAGCATCGCGATCGGTGAGTCGGCACGTCTCAAACTGATCATCGCCAATACGCGGCTCGTCGTCAGCGTCGCCAAAGCGTATCAGGGGCGCGGGCTGTCATTGGCTGATTTGATCCAGGAAGGCAATCTGGGTTTGATGAAAGCCGTCGATCGTTTCGACCCGGAGCGCGGCGTCCGGCTGAGCACTTACGCTACCTGGTGGATTCGCCAGACCATTGCGCGCGCAGCAGGCGACAGCGGACGCACCATCCGGCTGCCCATCAATCAGGGGCAGCGTTGGGGTCGCTTACGGCGGACCGGCGAGGAGCTTTCGCAGCGGCTTGGCCGTGAACCGACTTTTGAGGAACTCGCTAAGGCATCCGATTTGACGGTCGAGCAAGTGCAGGCGACTCTTTCAGCGGCACGTGAGCCGATGCAGATCGACGAGTTAGTGGGTGATGAAGAAGAGCGCCCTCGCGAAGATTTGCTGGCCGATACGGAAAGCGAACTGCCCGAAGAAGCGGCTGCCCGCCAACTGCTCAGTGAAGCGATCGAGTTTTTGCTGCGCTCCTTACCAGCGCGCGAAGCTGCTATTCTCAAGCTGCGCTATGGTTTGGACGATGGCGAAGGTCACAGCATGGCGCAAATCGGCGAGATCATGGGCTACAGCCGCGAACGTATCCGCCAGTTGCAACATGAGGCGCTCAGCAAATTGCGCCGCATGAATCAGAAAATGCACCTCAACGATTATCTGGATTAGTGCCCGTTTTAAGTCAGGTATGCTTATTCAGGGCGCAGCATGTTGCGCCCGATAGCCTTGAGTGAATGTCCTATCCAACCTCAAACAGCCAAATATTGTTTGGCGATGGTTTGATCAAATTTTGCTGCCGGACTGTCGAAAACGATCACTCCTTTTTCCATGACATAGCATCGATCGGCGATGCCCAATGCAAAATCAAGGAATTGTTCGACCAACAAAATTCCCATTGATCCCTGCTGTTGGAGCATACTGATCACACGCTCGATTTCGATCACAATCGAGGGCTGAATTCCTTCCATCGGCTTATCTAATAGCAACAGTTTGGGACGGCGCACCAGAACACGCGCAATTGCCAACTGCTGTTGCTGACCGCCGCTCAACGTTCCGGCAACACGCGTTTGCATCGTTTTCAATACCGGAAAAAGCTCATAAGCCTCTGCAATGGCACTTTGATCGATGCGTTTGTGCGGCAGCGCTTCAAAACCCATCAGCAGATTTTCGTAAACCGACAAATAAGGGAAAATGCCGCGTCCTTGTGGCACGTAGCCGATTCCAGCCTGAGCGCGCTGGTACGATGGGCTGCGCGTGATGTCCTTATCATCAAAATGAATGTGACCGGTACGCGCTTTAAGTACGCCCATAATCGCTTTGAGCAGCGTCGTTTTACCCACCCCGTTACGCCCCATCAAGCATACAACCTGCCCGGTTTCCACCGTCAGATCGACATCATTCAAAATTCGGCTGCCACCATAATTGACACTGACTTTTTCAATTGTGAGCATTGTCATTATCCGAACTATTTTAGCTACTAAA
>Ga0123336_10005547_pt1 | contig 10046 bp, 10 predicted proteins | sample SSSSmetaG_FD_96466 | JGI IMG/M metagenome (GOLD analysis project Ga0123336, IMG submission 96466) | Glacier valley bacterial and archeal communities from Borup Fiord, Nunavut, Canada, to study Microbial Dark Matter (Phase II) - ​SSSS metaG | ecosystem: Environmental > Aquatic > Freshwater > Ice...
CCGCCGTCGCCGATGAGGTGCACCGCGATGGTGATGTCACTCGCGGTGCGCTTGCCCTCACCAAACTCGGCGCGGAACTGTCCTGGCAGCCATTGATTGAAAAACTCCGTCGGGGTGATGTCGCGCGGCGGTCGAGCGGCTGCGGTCACTCGCCGCGGGTCCACTCGGCGCGGATGCGCTGCTTGACGGCAGTACCGGCTGGCAAGATCTCGATCTTGACGTCGTTGTCCTGCGTCGACGCCAATAACTTGCCCGAGGTCAGCTCGAAGCGCACTTCGCCGGTCGACTTACCGGACATCTTCTGCGTGGCGTTGCCCGACCCGGCCTTGCCCTCGGTCGTCCCGACGGTGGTGACGGTGACCACGCCGCCTTCTTTCTTGGCGTAGGTGTACTGATAGCTGATGGTGCCGGAGTAGTTGGAGTTGGCCGGCATGGGTAGCTCCACCTTCCAGGTCTTCGACAGATCGACCGGCTCCTCGGGCAGCACGGCGCCGCGCTGCGCACCGAAGATCGCGCTCACCACTGCGCGCGCGGTCTGCTCGTCGAGCGGCGCATGCACGTTGGTGATCTGCAGCGACGAGACTTCGCCACGCGGACTGCGCTTGAAGACGATCTTGAGATCGTCGAGCGCGAGCGCGAGCTGGTCCGCGGTGTCCTGCTTGGCGCCAGCGATGGCCTTGGCGGTGGCATCGGCAAATCGCGCCGACACCTGCGCGCCGTCGGGACCGGCCATCTCGACCTTTTCCTCGTCGACAAAATCGAACTGGAGGCTGACTTGAAGCACCTTGCCCTTCTTGCCGGGCGCTTCCTGATCGATGGTCAGCTTGACCTTGCCCTTGTTAGCGTCGCCCTGCGCCGCCTTCAAGCGCAGCGTGTCGCCGGTCGGCTCCGCTGGCTTCGCGATCGGCTCCTCGACCTTCGTCTTCGTCTTCGGCGGACACCCAACTAGCCCCACCACACCCACCAGCATCAGACCCCGTAGCGTCATCGACATGGGTGCACGCTAAACGACCTCGCCCAGCCGGTCAACTCGCAGAAGATCGCTCACTTGCCGCAAAAGTGGCTGTCCTTGGGGGCGCAGTTGCCGGCTGCAAGGGTCGTCCCCTGACCGTCGCAGCAGTCGTAGCCGTTGCGGCACTTGTTCACCGGGCCGCATTTGACCAGACACACCGACTGGGTACCCACCGTCTTGCAGGCGCCGTCGAGGCCACAAGCGGTCGGGTCGGCTGGCGAGCAGACGTTGCTGCACATACCGTCGGTCCACTGCGCGTCGGTGAAGCAGGTCCAGATGGAGGCGCACGTCGAGCTCGTCGAGGTGCCGGTGCAGGCGGCGCCGAGCTGTCCTCTTGCCCCCGCGTCGCTGGTCACTGACGCCAGATCCGAGCCGCCGAGCCCCAGATCTGGGGCGGTGACGAAGCCGAATTGATCAAAAGCGCTGACATTACAGGCACTTAAGAAGAACAGGACAACCAGGTGCCGCATCTTAGAAGTATAGCAGCACTCCGTCTGCAGTGGCGACGACAGGGGGCGCGGTGGCGGCGTGTTTCCCGACGGGACGGCTCTTGACCACGAGGAGAACCACCGCGGTGATGGCCGCGGCCCCACCCACAGCGACGAGAACATCGGTGGCGATGGCCAGACTGCGGCCTTTGCTCGCCTGGCCCCGCAGCGAATCCGGGCACAGGTTGGCCGGGCACTGGGCGACGAGATCGTTGTGGATGTTATTGCTGACGATGCCGGTGCCGAGCGAGGCGCCGAGGATGGCGACTGCGGCGCCACCGACGGCGGTGCCGGGGATCCACCAGTTGTGGGCGCGCGCTGGCGGCTCGTCGACCACGGTCAGCACCACCAGAGGCGTCGGAGCCGGTGGCAAAAGCGGCTTCGGTGTCGGTGGTGTCGGCAGCGGAGTCAAGGGCTCTGTCTTGCGCAGCTCGAGCGCTTTGATGCGCGTCTGGATCAGATTGCGGTCGGGGGCGTTCGGTTTTTCCCGCAGATAGCGCTGCAACGCGCTGATCGCACCGTCGAGCTGGTTGAGCCGCTCGAGGCACAGCGCGATGTTGTACAGCAGATCGTTGCGCTTCGACAGGCGCAGGGCCTCATTGAACTCTTTGAGCGCGTCCTGATAGTTGGCCTGCTCGTAGTAAGCCGAACCGGCGGCGAAGTGGGCCTTGGCCGCCTCGATGTCGTCAGCGAGAGGCTGCGCCGATCGCTGCGCCGACGCCGTGCCGAACAGCAGCATCAGCACCACGAGAGCGCGCGCGATCTTCATCATCGACATAATCCCACGCCGACACCCTCGACGTCAATTGTTGCTCGGAACCCTGAGAGGGTTCCGAACCTCCGACGCTGTGCGCGGGCAAAGCCCGACGCTCCGCTACGGAGAGAGCCGAGCGGCGAGCTACGCTTAGCCCCAACCCAGGCGCTTCGTCAGGATCTCTTTCATGATTTCGGAGGTGCCGCCGCCGATGGTGATGAGGCGGGCGTCGCGCCAGGCGCGTGAGATGGGGAACTCGTCGGAGTAGCCGAAGCCGCCGTGCGCTTGCAGACAGCGGTCCATGACGCGGTTGAGGAGCTCACCGGCGAAGAGCTTGGCCATGGTGATCTCTTTGGTGGCGTCTTGCTTGCGGTTGAAGAGGTCGGTGGCGCGATAGGTCAGCCAGCGGGCAGCCTCGATCTCCGTCGCCAGCTCGGCAAACGTGTGCCGCCAGACCTGGAACTTCAAGATCGGCCGGCCAAAGGCGTTGCGCTCCTGACAGTACTTGATGGTGCTGTCGAGCGCTTGCTGGGCCGCGGCGACTGCACCGAGCGCAGCGACGAGCCGTTCGCCCTGGAAGTTCATCATGATGTAGTAAAAGCCGGAGTTCTCCTCGCCGAGCAGGTAGCGCGTGGGGATGCGGCAATCTTCGAACGAGAGCTCGGCGGTGTCGGAGGCGTGGTTGCCGAGCTTCTTGATCTTCTTGGTGACCTTGAAACCTTTGGTGTCCGTCGGGAACAGCACCAGCGAGATGCCGCCGTAGCCGCTGTCGGCGGCGCCGGTGCGGACGGCCAAGGTGATGAAGTCGGCGCGGGTGCCGTTGGTGATCCAGCACTTGGCGCCGTTGATGACGTATTCGTCGCCGACCTTCTTGGCCATGGTGCGGATGGCGGCGACGTCGGAGCCGCAGTTGGGCTCGGAGACGCCGAGTGCGGCGATCTTTTCGCCGCGGATGGCCGGCGTCAGGAATTCGGCTTTTTGCTCCGAGGTGCCGAGGTCGTTGATGATCGGCGTCGCCATGTCGGTCTGGACCATGAGGCCCATGTTGAGACCGGCGCACTGCGAACGAATGAGCTCTTCGGCCCACACCGCCGAGTACCAAAAATCGCCGCCGGCGCCGCCCACGTCCTCGGGATAATGCGCGCCGAGAAAGCCGAGCTGGCCGGTACGGGTGAAGACCTCACGTGGGAAGAGCTCAGCGCGCTCCCATTCCTCGACGTGGGGGGCGAGCTCTTTCGTCACGTAGTCGCGCACGGTCTTGCGGAAGATCTCGTGCTCTTCGCCGAAAAAAGTAGTTAGCATGCGAAATATTTCACACGCAAAAGACTTTCCGTCAAGCTGAGATCACCACCTGGCGCCAAGCTGGTGTGGGTTGGCGCGCGCCCGACGACCAGGGATGCCAGGATGGGTTCATGAAAACCCTGATGCTACTGACTGCATTCTTTGCCAGCGCGGCGGCCTCGACGCCGGCCTTTGCCACCGACGTCATCAACCAGGACTCGAAGGCCTACAAGCTCACCATTCTCGACGGCAGCTACACCTCATCGAAGACCATCGGCCCACGCGGCAGTCACTATGGCTTGTGCGGCTCGGGTCCCTGCACCTTCAGCATCAAGGGCTCGAAGATCTCCGGCATCGGCAAGAACGACCGCTTGATCATCAACGGCGGCGTCATCAAACGCCAGTAGCGCCGGATCGGGCGTCGCCGCGAAACATCCAATCGATCGATTCGGATAAGTGGTCGCGGATAGCTCGACCTGGCGCAGGATCATCGTACCGAGTCACCCGAGGACTCCGACAAATCGCGCATCAGCCGCATCATCGACAGCGCCTGCTCGAGGAGTGGCGGGGTCATGGCGTAGCTCATCTCGATGCGTGCGCCGTTGCGACGGAGCTGCAGCGGCTGCAGCATGCCGCGGATGTTGAACATGCCGCCCATGCCGTTCTTCATCTTGGCGATGGCGGCCTGCATGCGGGTCAACAGCGACGTGGCGGCGGCTTCGCTGGTCATGATGATGGTCGCCGCCATGCGAAACCCGGTGTCGAAATCCAGGGTGAAAAACAGGCGATCGGCGCTGTCGATCTCCGGCCATTCTTTGCGCGCGTTGAGCTTCATCGTCGGAGTGACGAGACAGGCGCCGCGCGAAGCGCCAGTGTTCAGGCCAGCGACGACATCGCCCAGCGACGAGCGTGTGCCCACTCCGCGCTTGGCGCGACGGACCAGATCACCGAGCGGTCGCGGCGCCCCAGCGGCAAAGCGGCCGTCGCCGAGCGCTGTCCATTCGGCGCGCGGACCGTCGGCCTCGATGACGAATACCGCCTCGCCCTGCTTGTCGCCAGTGCGGGAAGCCGCGCCACTCACGGTGCGCACGCCAGCCAGCGGAAACATCCCCACCCGACGGAGCTGCGGCACGAACTGGGGCATCGCCTCCAGAAACCGTCCCGAAAACCCCCAGCGCGCAAAAGCCGCCACGTCCATCTGACCGACGCATTCGGCGCCGCGTGGCAAGAGCGCCAGCGCCGAGACCGGCTTGAGGGGCGCAAGCGCCGGCTCCAATGTCGCAACCGGCGGATCCGCAGCCGCGACGGCAGACACAGCCATCATCACCCACACGAGCCTTTTCATGACGACTCATCATGAACCGTCTCGGCCGAGATGCACGTTTGTGATCCGTTGTGCAGGGCTGTGCCCACACGGAGCGTCGGAGGTCCGGAACCCTCTTGGGATTCCGGGCTAAAAGACCCTAAAACCGATTGGCTTCGTCGATGAGGCGGGCGCCTTCCATCAACAGATTCGTCGTCGAGGCCTGGACCTCGTCTTCCATGTCGACCTCCAGCGCCGAGAAGTCGAAGCGGCCGCTGGTCCAGGTGAGCATGTGATAGACGGCATGCGCACCTTTCTTGGCCTCGGGTGGAACCGATTCTCCGTCGAGACGCGCCGACAAAACCCGACCGTCCTTGGCAAAGATGCGCCCGGTGGCGCCGACCTTCTCGACGCGGAGGACGCCGCTTTTGCGCTCCATCTCCAAGATCACCAGCAGGCTCGATAGGCCGAGCTGCTCGAGCTGACCGTGGATGCCGGCGGGCTTCGGCGGTGCGGCTTTCTTGGTCGTGCCGGGTGGCATCGGCGGCGGCGTGCCAGTGGGCCCGGTCTGCGTGCCAGCGACGGCATAAGCCGCCTGGCGCGCGGCTTTGCCCTTCAAGATCGCGTTGGCCACGCGGCTATCGAGCTCTTCGAAACGAAAAGGCTTGGGCAGATAGTCGTCCGCGCCCATGCGGAAGCCTTTGATGCGGTCTTCCTCGCCGCTCAGCGCCGTCAAGAAGATCACCGGGATGAGCGCTAGCTCCGACCGCGAGCGCAGCGTCTTGACCATCTGCCAGCCGTCCATCTTGGGCATCATGACGTCGGAGATGATCAGATCCGGCCGGCATTGATCCGCCCGCAACAGACCTTCTTCACCGTCGGTGGCGGTGACGATGGCGTAGCCCTTCTTCTCGAGGATGGCCGACACCATTCGCAAGATCCAAGGGTCATCGTCGACGATGAGAATCCGCTCCGACATGCGCGAAATGGTAGCAGGTTCAGTCCCCCGTCGCTACAACCCGAACATGTAACGCCGCCTACAGCAGCCGCCTACAACAGCCGCCTACAACAGGGTGACCACGGCAATTCCGGCCGCGATACCGAGGCCGCCGACCAGGGTGGTGGGTGCTGGCCGTTCGTGGAGGACTGCGGCAGCCATGAGGCCGCCCATGAGCGGTTGCAGATAGACATACACCGCGACCAGCGACGAGGGCGCGCGCTTGAGGGCAAAGGCGTTGAGGAAATAGGTCCCCACCGTCGGGAACAAGATGATCCAGGCCAGTGCCGACCAGGCCGTGGCGGACATGTGGGCATGGGCAAAGGCGTCGGTGGCGCCAAAAGGGATGACCCCGATGGCGCCGAACAGGAACGTCCAGGTGACCACCGTGACCGTGCGGTAGCGGGCCAGGATGGGCCGGCTGATGACCAGATAGATGGCGAAGGACAAGGAGTTGCACATGATGAGCAAGTTGCCGGTCACGTAGCCGGCGTCGAACTTGCCGCGTCCGCTCACGATGTAGAGCGCGCCGCCGAGACCCAGCGCCAGGCCGACGAGGCGCGCCACGGTGGCTTTCTCACGCCGCAAGACAACCGCGACCCCGACGGTAAAAACTGGAATGACCGCGCCGATGACGACGGCATTGATGGCGGTGGTTCGCTGCAGCCCCTCGATGAAGATGATCTGGTTGGCGATGATGCCGAAGAACGAATACACAGCCAGATGCAAAAGATCCGGCGCCGTCACCCGCTCACGCGGACTGAAAAACCGCACAGCGACGAAGATCAGCGCCGCGACCGACACCCGGATGGCCACCACGCCGCGCGCCGGCATCTCTGCCAGCACGATCTTGCCGGCGACCGACAGCGACGCAAACATGATCTGCACCGCGGCCAGCGCCAGGTGCACCGACGGTGTGGGCTTATTCGTCTGCATCGTCGGCGGCGTCGCTTCCGCCGTCGATCTCGTACTTGCGCATCAGCTTGCGGAAATATTTCCTGTCGATATCGGCCTCTCGCGCGGCGTGCGAGATGTTGCCCTTGTTCTTCTTGAGGAGGTTGGCGAGATAGTCGCGCTCGAAGCTCGACACCCAGCGCTCTTTGGCATCTTTGAAGGTGGCGTCCACCTCGGTGCCGCTCGTCGACGGTGCGGATTGCGATCGCGCCGAGCGCGGCGGCTCGGCCTCGCCGCGAACGGTCTCCGGCAGATCGCGCGGCTCGATGATTTCACCGTCGGCAAACGAGACGGCTCGCTCGATGGTATTGACCAGCTCGCGCACATTGCCCGGCCATTTGTAGGCCGCCAAGAGATCACCGGTGGCGCGCGAGATGCCGGTGATCTTGTGGCCTCCGTCGGGCCGCTTGTTGTAGTGCGCACTGTTGAGGAAATGTTTGACGAGCAACGGAATGTCCTCGACACGATCGCGTAGCGGCGGCAAAAAGACGCGCACCACCGAGAGCCGATAGAACAGATCCTGCCGAAACCGCCCCGCGCGGACCTCGTCCTCGAGATTGCGGTTGGTGGCGGCGATGATGCGTACGTCCACCTTGATGGGCTTGTTGGAGCCGACGCGGCGGATCTCCCGCTGCTCGAGCGCGCGCAAGAGCTTGGGTTGCAGATCGAGCGGCAGCTCACCGAGCTCGTCGAGAAACAAGGTGCCGCCATGCGCCATTTCGAAGAGGCCCTGGCGCGTCATGATCGCGCCGGTGAAGGAGCCCTTCTCGTGGCCGAACAATTCGGACTCGATGAGGTTTTCGGGAACAGCGCCGCAGTCGACGACCATGAAGGGCCCGGTCGCGCGCGTCGAGAGCTGATGGATGGTCTGGGCGACGACCTCTTTGCCGGTGCCGGTCTCGCCCTCGATGACCACCGTGGTTGCCGTCGGTGCGATCTTCTCCAAGATGGCGTAGAGCTCGCGCATCTTGACGTGGCGGCCGACCATGGTGCCGAGCTTTTCTTTCTTGCTGGGGACGATCTCGACTTTCTCGTCGGCGGAGTGGAACTTGAGCTCGAAGTTGCCGAGCCCGACGGTGCAGCCCGGCTTGAGATACGCCTCTTTGATACGCACCCTATTGATGAACGTGCCGTTGGTGGAGCCGAGATCTTGCAGGAGGTAGGCGTTCTCTTCCTGGACAATCTTGCAGTGGTAGCGCGACACGGTCTCGTCGCTGACGACCAGGTCGTTCTCTTCCATGGCGCCGATGGTGACCGAGGGTTTGTCGAAGACGTGCTCTCTGGTGCGGCCGCCGACCTGCGTGACCAAGGTGCATTTGCGGAGGTGGACGGTGGTCGGCTTGTGTCCGTCGTAGTGAACCTTGGTTGGCGGAACGTAGTCCGGGAACTTCTTGGGTGCCGCTGCATCAGGTGGGGACATCGCACCCCATGTTATACATCCCGCCGGCCATGCCAAGGCAAAGCGACTCCCCAGCGGATATGATCGAGTACGCATTCGTCGTCGAGAACGAGTGTGTCGGCTGGCGGCTCGACCATTTTCTGATGAAGAAGATCCCGCGGCTGTCGCGCAATCGGCTGCAGCGGGTCATTCGCGGCGAGTGCTGGGTCGACGGCCGGGACGCCAAGCCAGCGATGATTGTGGTGCCGGGCCAGAAGGTCACGTTTCGTCGCCCAGCGCCGCCGGAGCCGGATGCCCCGCGGACGTTGCCGGTGCTGGTCACCGACGAGGAATATTACGGCCTCGACAAGCCCGCCGGCATCGCCATGCACCCCACGGCCAAGTATCATCACTCGACGATCACGTCGGTGATGCGCGAGCTGTTTCCGAGCGAGGCCCTGCAGATCACCCACCGGCTGGATCTCGAGACGTCAGGCGCGCTGCTGGTTGCGCGCACGCGGGACTCGGCGATCAAGCTCAAGGGGGCCTTTGCCAAACGTCGGGTGCGTAAGCGTTATCTGGCGGTCGTTCATGGTGCGCTCGTCGGTGAGGGCGTGGTCGACGCGCCGCTGGGCGTCGCCGGGGGCCTGGTGCGGGTAAAGATGGGGGTCAAGACCGTCGCTGAGGGTGGCCAGCCCGCGCGGACCCGCTGGCGAGCGTTGCAGACCTTCGGCAACCACGCGCTCGTCGAGTGCTGGCCGGAGACCGGGCGGCAGCATCAGATCCGCTGTCACCTGTTTCATCTGGGGTTTCCTATCGTCGGTGACAAGCTGTATCCCGACGAGACCATCTTTGCCGATTATCAGGACCACGGCTGGGAAACGATCAAAGACCGCGTCGCCTTTCCGCGTCAGGCGCTACATGCGGCCGGGCTGTGGTTTCCGCACCCCATCACGGGGGTGGAAGTGGGGATCGAGAGCCCGCTGGCGTCCGATCTGAGTGCGTTGCTCGCGACGCTGAGCTAGTTACCAGTCGAGCCGCGCCTGCGGCGTCGACGGTGCCAGCACCAACGAGCCCGGCAAGGCACGCAGCAGCTCCGTCACGCCGGGCACGGCCGACAGCGACAACGAGAGGCTCTCGGCCTTGAGCTCGATGCCCAGCAGCGACGCAATCTGGCCGAGCAGCGTCGGCTCGTCGGGGCCAAAGTCGAGCTCTACCGGCGCGGCTAGAGGCAGGCCCGAGAGCCGCTTGGCCTCGACGATGGCGTCGTTGAAATCGCCGAGCTGATCGACGAGGCCCTTGGCCTTGGCCGCCTGCCCCGACCACACGCGGCCACGCCCGATGTTGTCGACGGCAGCGACGGTCAGATTGCGACCCCGCGACACCTGCGCCACGAAGCGATCGTAGTGATAGCGCAACACGCCGAGGATGAGTGTCCGCTCTTCCGGCGAATAGGGCCGCCACATGGTCTCCATGCCGGCGTGCGCGCCACGCTCGAAACGCTCGATGCCAACGCCCAGCTTGGCGGCGAGGCCAGAGACGTCGAACTTGCCGGTGTAGATGCCGATGGAGCCGGTCACCGTCGACGGCGCGGCAAAGATGGTGCGGCATGGCGCGGCCACGTAATAGCCGCCCGAGGCCGCCACGTCGCCCAGTGAGCACACCACCGGCTTGCCCATCCGTTGCCGCTCGATCTCGCGCGCCAACAGATCCGCCGCCAGCGCCGACCCACCCGGGCTATTGACCCTGAGAACGATGCCGCGTACGCGCGGATCGTGAACGGCTTGCAGGAACACCGGCAAGAGCGAACGGATGCCGACGAACTTCATGTCGAGAAGCGGAATGGTGTACGATTTACCGTCGGTGAGCTCACCGTCGA
>Ga0123336_10005548_pt1 | contig 10046 bp, 10 predicted proteins | sample SSSSmetaG_FD_96466 | JGI IMG/M metagenome (GOLD analysis project Ga0123336, IMG submission 96466) | Glacier valley bacterial and archeal communities from Borup Fiord, Nunavut, Canada, to study Microbial Dark Matter (Phase II) - ​SSSS metaG | ecosystem: Environmental > Aquatic > Freshwater > Ice...
CCTGCCCGAGCGGCCCTTCACGCCCGAGGACCTCGTGGCGATCGAGAAGAAGATGTCGGAGATCACCCGGCAGCGGCAGCGCTTCAGCCGCCGGGTCGTCGCCGAGGACGACGCCCGCGCCGAGCTCGCGCACGAGCCGTTCAAGCTCGAGCTCATCGGGCTCAAGGGCTCCGGCGCGGAGGGCGGGGACAGCGCAGAGTCGGTCGAGGTCGGCGGCGCGGAGCTGACGATCTACGACAACCTCGTGGGCGAGCAGACCGCGTGGTCCGACCTGTGCCGCGGCCCGCACCTGCCGACGACCCGGGACATCCCGGCGTACACGCTCATGAGGTCCGCGGCGGCGTACTGGCGCGGGGACCAGAAGAACCCCCAGCTGCAGCGGATCTACGGCACGGCATGGGAGAGCAAGGAGGCGCTCAAGGCGCACCTGACGATGCTCGAGGAGGCGGAGAAGCGCGACCACCGGCGGCTCGGGGTCGAGCTGGACCTGTTCAGCTTTCCCGACGAGATCGGCAGCGGGCTGGCCGTCTTCCACCCCAAGGGCGGGGTCATCAAGCGGGAGATGGAGGACTACGTCCGGCGTCGACACATCGAGGAGGGCTTCCAGTACGTCGGGACGCCGCACATCAGCAAGGAGGGGCTGTTCCACACCTCTGGGCACCTGCCGTACTACGCCGACGGGATGTTCCCCCCGATGGTCATGGAGGGCAGCGACTACTACCTCAAGGCCATGAACTGCCCGATGCACAACCTCATCTACCGGTCCCGGGGTCGGTCCTACCGCGAGCTCCCGCTGCGGCTGTTCGAGTTCGGCTCGGTCTACCGCTACGAGGCCTCGGGGGTCGTCCACGGGCTCACCCGGGTCCGTGGTCTGACGCAGGACGACTCGCACTCCTACTGCACGGCTGAGCAGGCGCCCGACGAGGTCAAGCACCTGCTGGGCTTCGTCCTGTCCCTACTGCGCGACTTCGGGATCACCGACTTCTACCTCGAGCTGTCGACCCGCGACGACTCCAAGCCGGACAAGTTCGTGGGCTCCGAGAAGGACTGGGCCGAGGCGACCGCGGTGCTGGAGCGGTGCGCCCAGGAGACCGGCCTGGAGCTCGTGCCCGACCCCGGGGGCGCTGCCTTCTACGGGCCGAAGATCTCCGTGCAGGCCAAGGACGCCATCGGCCGGACCTGGCAGCTGTCCACGGTCCAGTACGACTTCAACCAGCCCAAGGGCTTCGGCCTCGAGTACCAGGCCTCCGACGGGACCCGCCAGCAGCCGGTGATGATCCACTGCGCGAAGTTCGGCTCGATCGAGCGCTTCATCGGCGTCCTCACCGAGCACTACGCGGGTGCGTTCCCGGCCTGGCTGGCGCCGGTCCAGGTGGTCGGGATCCCGATCACCTCCGAGCAGGACGGTCACCTGCACGAGGTGGCCCGGCTGCTGCGGGCGCAGGGCGTCCGGGTGGAGGTCGATGACTCCGACGACCGGATGCAGAAGAAGATCAGGACGGCCCAGAAGCAGAAGGTGCCGTTCATGCTGCTCGCCGGGGCCGAGGACGAGGGGCAGGGCGCCGTGTCGTTCCGCTACCGCGACGGGACGCAGGAGAACGGTGTTGTGGTGGCGGACGCGGTCGCCAAAGTGGTCGCAGCCATCGCGGCCCGCACGTGACGGCGGGCCCCGGAGCCGAGCCCCAGCAGGGCGTCGGGCTGCAGGACGCCTTCGAGCGGCTCTACACCCCGCACCGGATGGCCTACATCCAGGGCGAGGGCGCAGACGGCGGTTGCCCGTTCTGCTCCATCCCGTCGCTGCCCGACGGTGACGGCCTGGTCGTCGCCCGCGGGGAGTCGGCGTTCTGCGTGCTCAACCTCTACCCGTACAACTCGGGGCACCTCATGCTGGTGCCCTACCGCCACGTGGCCGGCTACGACGAGCTCACGACGCAGGAGGCCACCGAGGTGGCCGACATGACGCAGCACGCGATCCGCGCGCTGCGGCTCGTGTCCGGCGCGCACGGCTTCAACGTCGGGATGAACCTCGGCACCGTTGCCGGCGCGGGCATCGCGGCTCACCTGCACCAGCACGTCGTTCCCCGCTGGGGTGGCGACACGAACTTCATGCCGGTCGTCGGGCAGACGCGGGTGCTGCCGCAGCTGCTGCCCGAGACCCGCACGCTGCTCGAGAAGGCCTGGTCTCAGGTCTGAGGGTCCGCGCCGCCGGTCTGTCGTGCCTCCGGGCTGTGCGGCCCGGCCCGGGGTGGGCGTCTGGGGGTGGGTGTGCTGGCGTTGCTGGGCGGGGTGGCCTCGGGCCCGAGGGGGGCGAAGCTGCCGGTGCCGTGCGTGAGCGCGGCCAGCACCACGGCGTACGTCAGCAGCTCCCGGTTCGGAAGCGTGAAGGTGAGCACCTGAACGTCCTCGCCGTCGCCGGTCCCGAGCGCGTGGCCGGCATCGCCGTGACCGGAAGGCGGCACCAGCGTCCCCTGTCGTCCGGACAGGTCGCTCACGACAGTGCGGACGTAGACGTCGGGCACCAGGACGCGCAGGACCGTGCGGGCGTCGTCGACCACCTGGAGCGGCTGGGTCGTCACCGCGAGCCCGTCCAGCAGCTGGGCGGCGTGCGTCGGGCCGAGCGTCCACAGGACGTGCTGGCCGTCGTCCGACAGGCGGGCCGTGAGGTCGGTCTCGACGCGCCTGACGAGCTCGGTCGCAGGAGGTCCGGCCAGCCCGGTCGGGTGCTGTGGCTCCGGCACCCGCCAGCCCTGCACGACGACCCCGGCCCCGCCCAGGGTGTCGCCCGGACGCTGCCCGGGCGACGGCACGACGACGCAGACCTCGCCGGGGCCGGCGCCCTGGTCCGTGCCGGACAGCACCCGGACCAGGGCGCCGGCCTGGGTGACTTGCAGGACCTGGGCGATGTACGGCCCGTCGGGCGCGGGGGAGATGGGCTCGGTGGGGGAGCCGTCGGCAGCCGTCACGACCGGCGGCTCGTGGCGGGTGCTGGCCGCGAGGACGTCGAGCAGCTCGATCAGACCTACGCCCGCGCGGGGTGACACTGGCAGGACTGGCTGGACGGCCCCGCCGGCCACGGCCCCGTGGAGCAGCTCGACGAGGTCGTCAGGGACCACGTCGTCGTCCAGGTAGGCGTCGAGCAGGGCCTCGACGGCGGCCTGCGAGAGCACGGCCTCGACCAGCTCGCTGCGCAGTGAGTCGACCAGCGGCAGGTGCTGCGGGTCGGGGTCCCGCTCGACCCGCTGGCCTGTGGAGGAGTCGTGCAGCCGCTGCGTCAGCAGGTCCAGCACACCCTGGACCGCCTCGTCGGGCCCGTCGCCGTGCAACGGCAGCGAGAGCGGGTGGATCTGCTCCCCGAGCAGCCTTCGACACAGCGCGACGGTCTCGTCGAAGTCCGACCCCGGCCGGTCCAGGCCGGTCACCGCGACGACCCGGGGCCGTCCCTCGCACTGCTCCCAGAGCTGGACCGTCCGGGCGTCGGCCCCCGCGGAGAGGACGACCAGCACCAGGTCGGCGGCGTGCAGCCCGGCCAGCAGGGGGCCGGCCAGGAAGGGGTCACCGGGGGCGTCCAGCAGGTGCAGCACCGTCCCGGCGTGGGTGACCGTCGACCACGACAGCGGTCCGGACAGGCGCGGCGGGCCACCGGTCAGGGCGGCGGCCAGCGCGGTCTTGCCCGAGCCCGCCGGCCCGACGAGTGCGACGGTGCGGTGCGGGGTCACGGTCACGAGCCTGCCGCCCACCGGAGACGGTCCGGACACCGGGTGGCCGCCGCTACCCTTGCCCACGATGCCCGCCACCCGACGACTGCCGTGATCACCTCGCTCCTGCGCCCCGTCATGGGCCGCGTGGTCACGCCGTTGGCGACCGGCCTGCGGGCAGGGATCACCCCGGACGCCGTGACGGCCGCCGGTACCGTCGGGGTGGTGGCTGGTGCCCTGGCGCTGTGGGCCACCGGCCACTTCCTGGCCGGCACCGCCGTGATCACGCTGTTCGTCCTCACCGACGTCCTGGACGGGACGATGGCCCGCACGCTCGGGACGACGAGCAGGTTCGGCGCGTGGCTGGACTCGACCTGCGACCGGGCGGCCGACGCGGCGGTCTTCGGGAGCCTCGCCTGGTGGTTCGCCCACGGCGGCGACGACTCGCTGGGGCAGGCCCTCGCACTGGTCGTGCTCGTCACGAGCAGCCTGGTCAGCTACGCCAAGGCCCGGGCGCAGGGGCTCGGGTTCTCGTGCGACGTCGGGATCGCCGAGCGCACCGAGCGGCTCGTTGTCGTGCTGGCCGCGGGATTCGCCCTCGGGTTCGGGGCCCCAGGCACCGTCATGGTCGTCGCGCTCGCCGTCCTGGCTGCTCTCACGCTCATCACCGTCGGGCAGCGGGCCCGCGAGGTCCGCCGCCAGGCCACCCTGCTGGGCCCGTGAGAGCGGCCTCCAAGGTGGCCGCGCTGCTCCGCGGCCAGGTGACCAGCGCGTCGTACCTCGCCGGCTGGGCCCTGGTCCGGGCGCTGCCCGAGCCGCTCGCCCGGCAGGGCTTCCAGGCCGGCGCCGACCTCGCCGTACGTCGTGGCGGGCCCAGCATCGACCGGCTGCGCACCAACCTGGCCCGGGTCGCGCCCGGGCAGGACCTCACCCGGGCCGCGGTGCGGAGCTACGCCCGCTACTGGCTCGAGGTGTTCCGCCTGCAGTCCATGAGCGCGCAGCGGGTCGTCGCCGGCACCCGCACGGTCGATGAGCAGCTGCTCCGGGACGCCGTCGCGGCCCCGACCGGGACGATCCTCGCCCTCCCGCACGCAGGCAACTGGGACGCCGCCGGTGCCTGGTGCGGCGCGACCGGCGTCCCGTTCACGACGGTCGCCGAACGGCTCGAGCCGGCCGCCGTCTTCGACGCCTTCGTGGCGTTCCGCGAGTCCCTCGGCATGGAGGTCGTCCCCCTCACCGGCGGCCCCCGACCGCCGTACGACGTCCTCGCCGAGCGGCTGGCCGCGGGCGGGACGCTGTGCCTGCTGGCCGACCGCGACCTGACGCCTCGCGGCGTCGACGTGACCTTCTTCGGGGCGGCCACCCGGATGCCGGCCGGTCCGGCCCGCCTCGCGCTGGAGCACGGGGCGCGGCTGCTCCCGACGACCCTGAGCTTCACCGACGACGGCTGGCTCATCACCTTCCACCCCTACGTCGGGCACACCGACGTGGCCACCATGACGCAGGAGCTCGCCGACGCCTTCGCCCGCGGCATCGCCGCGCACCCGGCCGACTGGCACATGCTGCAGCGGCTGTGGCTGGACGATCTCGCGCCCGATGACCCGCGCCGGGCGGGCGCGTGAGGATCGGGCTCGTGTGTCCCTACTCCTGGGACGTCCCCGGGGGCGTGCAGGCCCACGTCCGCGACCTTGCGACCAGCCTGCAGGGGCTCGGCCACGAGGTGTCCGTGCTCGCCCCCGTCGATGATCCCGAGGCCGCCGACCTGCCCCCGTGGCTGGTACCGGGCGGCCGGGCCGTTCCGGTGCCCTACAACGGATCGGTCGCGCGGCTGGCCTTCGGGCCGGTCTCGCTCACCCGCACCCGCCGGTGGCTTCGCCGAGGTGACTTCGACGTGCTCCACCTGCACGAGCCGACGGTGCCGTCCCTGTCGATGCTGGCCTGCTTCGCCGCCCGCGGCCCGATGGTCGCGACCTTCCACACCGCAACCGCGCGCAGCCGCGCCCTGCAGGTCTTCGGCACCACCCTGCAGCCGGGGTTAGAGAAGATCACCGGCCGGATCGCGGTCTCCCCGGCTGCGCGTCGGGTCGTCGTGGAGCACCTCGGGCACGACGCGGTGCTCATCCCCAACGGGGTCGACGTCGCTCGCTTCGCCGGGGCCAAGCCGCTGCCGGACCGCCCCAGCGGCCCGACCGTGGTGTTCGTCGGTCGCATCGACGAGCAGCGCAAGGGCCTGCAGGTCTTGCTGGCCGCCCTGCCCGACCTCGTCGCGCGGGTACCCGACGTCCAGGTCCTGGTCGCTGGTCCCGGTGACGTCGAGGAGGTCCGGGAGACCGTCCCGGAGGGGCTGGCCGGGCACGTCCGGCTGCTCGGGCTGGTCAGCGAGGCCGACAAGGCCTCGGTCTACGCCAGCGGTGACGTCTACTGCGCCCCCAACACCCACGGCGAGAGCTTCGGCGTGGTGCTCATCGAGGCGATGGCGACCGGGACGCCTGTCGTCGCGAGCGACCTCGAGGCGTTTCGCCGGGTCTTGCAGGACGGCCGGGCAGGGGTGCTGGCCCCCGTGGGCGAGCCCACGGCGCTCGCCACCGCCCTGGCTGACCTGCTCGAGGACCCCGCGCGGCGGGCCGCCCTGGCGGCCGCGGGCAGCCGCGCGGTCCTGGCCTACGACTGGTCCGAGGTCACGCGGCAGGTCCTCGAGGTCTACGAGACGGTCGCGGCGGTCCCGGCGGTCGTGGTCGTCGACGAGGACAGCGACGAGCCTGACGTCGAGGACGAGGGGCAGGACGACGACCCGGGCCGGGTCTCCGAGGCCCTGCGCCGGTGGCTGGCTGTCGTCAAGGACCGGGTCGCGCCGTGATCGGCTGTCCCACGTGATCGGCTGTCCCACGTGATCGGCCGGGTTCGTGATCGGCTGTCCCGCATGATCGGCCGGGCCTGTGATCGGCTGTGCCCCGTGATCGGCTGTGCCTGTGATCGGCTGTGCCCCGTGATCGGCTGTGCCCCGTGATCGTGCTCGCGGTCGCGGTGGTCGTGCTGGCGGCGGTCTACGTGACCTGGACGGCCGGGCGGCTGGACCGCATGCACGCCCGGGTGGATGCCGCGTGGGCGGCGCTGGATGCCCAGCTCGTACGCCGGTCAGCGGCCGCCCGTGCCCTGGTCACCGTCCTGCCGGCCGGACCCGAGGCGACGGCCCTCGCCGTGGCGGCCCACGACGCGCTCGAGGCCGGCCTGGCCGACCGGGCCGAGGTCGAGAACGCCCTGTCCCGAGCTCTCAAAGCGGCCACGCCGCTGCTGCCCGACGCGCCGGGCGTCCAGCAGCTCACGGCGGAGCTGGAGACGGCCTCCAGCCGGGTCGGCCTGGCCCGGTCGTTCCACAACGGCACCGTCAACGACACCCGCGCCCTGCGCTTTCGACGACTGCCGCGGGCGCTCCGGCTCGCCGGCAACCGGGTGATGCCGGTCGGTTTCGACATCGACGACACGGCGTTGAGCGACGCGGCCTGAGCCCCCTTCGGCGCGGGCCTCAGCCAGGCCGGCTCCGCCCTCGTCTTCGACAGGCTCATCAGGCTCCCACTGAGTAAAGTAGATCGCATGACCACTACGGGGACCCCACTTCTCAAGCGCGGCATGGCGGAGCAGCTCAAGGGCGGCGTCATCATGGACGTGGTCGATGCCGAGCAGGCCAGGATCGCCGAGGACGCCGGCGCCGTCGCCGTGATGGCGCTCGAGCGGGTGCCGGCCGACATCCGCCGCGACGGCGGCGTCGCCCGCATGAGCGACCCGGACATGATCGACAGCATCAAGGCCGCCGTGACCATCCCGGTGATGGCCAAGGCCCGCATCGGCCACTTCGTCGAGGCGCAGGTGCTGCAGGCGATCGGCGTCGACTACATCGACGAGTCCGAGGTCCTGACACCGGCCGACTACGCCCACCACATCGACAAGGACGCCTTCACGGTGCCGTTCGTCTGCGGCGCCACCAACCTGGGTGAGGCGCTGCGGCGCATCTCCGAGGGCGCGGCCATGATCCGCTCCAAGGGCGAGGCCGGCACCGGCGACGTGAGCCAGGCGACGACCCACATCCGCACGATCCTGGGTCAGATCAAGCGCCTCACGGTCCTGGACAGCAGTGAGCTGTTCGGCGCCGCCAAGGAGCTGCAGGCGCCGATCGAGCTGGTCCGCCTCACCGCCGAGCTGGGCCGGCTGCCCGTCGTGCTGTTCACCGCCGGCGGTGTCGCGACCCATGCCGACGCGGCAATGATGATGCAGCTCGGCGCCGACGGGGTCTTCATCGGCTCCGGCATCTTCAAGTCCGGTGACCCCAACGCCCGGGCCCGGGCCTGCGTCGAGGCGACGGCCTACTTCCAGGACGCCGACCGGATCGCGAAGGTCTCCCGCGGCCTCGGCGAGGCGATGGTCGGCATCGCCATCGACAGCCTTGGCGCCGGTGATCTGCTGGCCACGCGCGGCTGGTGAGCTCCTCCGGCCCGGTGTCGGAGTCCAGCCCGCAGCCGGTTCGCTGCGGGGTGCTCGCCCTGCAGGGCGACGTGCGTGAGCACGTCGTGGCGCTGCGCAGGGCCGGGGCGGAGCCTGTTGAGGTGCGCCGGCCCGAGGACCTCGATGGCCTGGACGGCATCGTGCTCCCAGGCGGAGAGTCGACGACCATGGGCCGGCTGCTCACGCTTTTTGGGTTGCTCGAGCCGCTTCGGGCCCGGCTCGCCGGTGGGCTCCCGGCGTACGGCACGTGCGCCGGGCTGATCCTGCTCGCCGACGAGGTGATCGACGGGCAGGACGGGCAGCCGCTGCTCGGTGGGCTGGACATCACCGTGCGGCGCAACGCCTTCGGGTCGCAGATCGACTCCTTCGAGGCAGAGCTGGACGTCGTCGGGGTCGGCGGCGTGCACGGGGTCTTCATCCGCGCCCCCTGGGTCGAGCGGGTCGGGCCCGCTGTGGAGGTGCTGGCCTCGGTCGACGGGCACCCGGTCGCCGTCCGGCAGGGGTCGTTGCTCGCGACGTCGTTCCACCCCGAGCTGACCGGGGACCCGCGCCTGCACGGCTCGTTCGTCGACCAGGTCCGTACGATCGGTGCAACGACCCGAGGGAGATCCCTGTGAGCGGCCACTCCAAGTGGGCGACGACCAAGCACAAGAAGGCCGTCGTCGACGCCAAGCGCGGCAAGCTGTTCGCCAAGCTCATCAAGACCATCGAGGTCGCGGCGCGGATTGGTGGGGGAGACCCGCTGGGCAACCCGACGCTCGCCGACGCGATCCAGGGCGCCAAGCGGCTCTCGGTCCCGGCCGACAACATCGAGCGGGCCGTCAAGCGCGGCAGTGGCGAGATGGGTGACGCCGCGGCGTACGAGGAGATCGTCTACGAGGCCTACGGGCCCGGCGGGGTCGCGGTGCTCGTCGAGTGCTTGACCGACAACCGCAACCGGGCAAACGCCGAGGTGCGCACTGCGCTGACCCGCAACGGCGGCAACCCGGCCGACCCCGGCTCGGTGTCCTACCTGTTCGGGCGCAAGGGGCTGGTCCTGGTCACCAAAACCGACGGCGTGACCGAGGACGACGTGCTGATGGCGGTCCTGGACGCAGGGGCAGAGGAGGTCACCGAGCTCGACGAGGGCTTCGAGGTGCTCTGCGAGGCCAGCGCCACGCACGCCGTCCGGACGGCGTGCGCGGACGCCGGCTTCTTGGTCGACAGCGCCGACATCGCCTGGGTCCCCTCGCTGCAGGTCCCGCTCGAGGAGGAGCCTGCCCGCAAGGTGCTCCGGCTGATCGACGCCCTCGAGGACCTCGACGACGTGCAGAACGTCTACAGCAACGCCGACATCAGCGACGACGTCCTCGCCACCGTCTGAGGTGCGGGGGGCTGCCTGCGCCCCGGCTGCTCGACCGAGGTACGAGCTGCGCCCCGGCTGCTCGACCGAGGTACGGGCTGCGCCCCGGCTGCTCGACCGAGGTACGAGCTGCGCCCTAGCTGCTCGACCGAGGTACGAGCTGCGCCCTACAGAGAGGCAGGATTGGGGGGCGCAGGTCAGTCGAGGTTGGAGTGCCCCCGTGCAGGTGGTCTGATTCGCCGCTGAACGGCCCACCAGCAGAAAGCCGTCCTCAACGGAGGTGGCGGGGAAGGACGTCCCGGCCAAACAGCCGGGCCTGACGCAGGTACGACGCCGTCACGCGCTCGACCATACGGGCGGGCTGGACGTCGTCCCGCGACGTGGTCACGACGACCTCCCAGTCCCGCCGCCTCGCGAGCTCGTCGCGATCGACGTCCTTGCGCCGTTGCCGCTCACCCTTCTGGAAGTGCACGGCCCCCTCGTGCTGCAGCGCAACCTTGGCGACCTAGTCG
>Ga0123336_10005551_pt1 | contig 10043 bp, 7 predicted proteins | sample SSSSmetaG_FD_96466 | JGI IMG/M metagenome (GOLD analysis project Ga0123336, IMG submission 96466) | Glacier valley bacterial and archeal communities from Borup Fiord, Nunavut, Canada, to study Microbial Dark Matter (Phase II) - ​SSSS metaG | ecosystem: Environmental > Aquatic > Freshwater > Ice...
AGCCCGATCGCCCGTTAACGAAGCTTGCAGAAGAGGATCGAGAGTGATTGCCCGAAATATCAGCATTTGGAGACAAGACTCAATCTTGGGGAGTTGAGTAAATGCCGAAGAAATTGGTAATTTTTAGTTAAGGTGGATTAGTGCTATTAGCGGTAAATCTATAAATAGATCGAGAGAGCCAGAGATACAGAAGTGTTTAGCTTCCTGCTTCTTAACCTCTTCCCAATACCCGCTGGCTGTATCTACTGGCTGTAGCTGTCCGGCCGCAACCACCTTTATGCCCTATGCTCGATCGTAATTTATGTCTTCAACTTCTCCCTCTTCTTGGCACACCGTAGCAATTGACAAAACTCTCCAGCAGCTAAGCAGCAACAAAGACGCTGGCTTGAGCAGCCAACAGGTGTCAGAACGCTTGCAGCAATACGGCCCCAACGAACTAGAAGAAATAGCAGGGCGTAGCCCTTGGTCGATTTTTGTCGATCAGTTCACCAACATCATGTTGCTGATGCTGATGGGTGTAGCCGTGATTTCCGGTTTCTTGGATATCAAGTCCAACACTTTTCCCAAAGATGCGATCGCCATTTTTGCGATCGTGGTACTCAACGGCATTCTCGGCTATTTCCAAGAGCAAAGTGCTGAAAAAGCCCTCGCAGCCCTCAAAAACCTCGCTTCCCCCTTAGTCAGAGTCCTGCGGGACGGCAAAACTTTGGAAATAGCAGCCAAGGAACTCGTACCTGGAGACGTGATGCTGTTAGATGCTGGGGTAAAAATAGCAGCAGACGGACGGCTGATCGAAGCTTCCAACTTGCAAGTTAGAGAATCTGCTTTGACAGGAGAAGCTTTAGCCGTTACCAAGCAAGCCGAACTCGAACTTGCCGAAGATGCTTCCTTGGGTGATCGACTCAACCTGATTTTTCAGGGTACAGAAGTTGTTCAGGGACGGGCTAAGGCGATCGTCACCAACACCGGAATGCAAACTGAACTAGGCAAAATTGCGGCCATGCTTCAGTCAGTAGAAAGCGAACCGACTCCCCTCCAACAGCGGATGGGCCAGTTAGGAAATGTTCTAGTTTCCGGCGCCCTAGGCTTAGTCGCAGTTGTCGTCATCGGCGGTATGATTACCTTCAAAAACGGCGGCATCGGTTTCGATACCAGCAGGTTTGAAGAACTGTTAGAAGTTTCTCTCAGCATGGCTGTGGCTGTGGTTCCCGAAGGACTCGCAGCAGTTGTGACAGTCACTTTGGCACTCGGAACTAGGCGGATGGTGAAGCGAAATGCCCTAATTCGTAAACTTCCTGCTGTAGAAACCTTGGGTTCAGTTACTACCATTTGTTCCGACAAAACAGGTACTCTGACTCAAAATAAAATGGTAGTTCAGCTAGTGTCTACGGGCGACTGCACGATCGCCGTCGCAGGCGATGGCTATGCCCCGATCGGAGATTTTACCGATCGCCATACCTCAACCAAAATTGATAATTTAGAAGAGTATCCAGAACTCGAATCTTTATTAATTGCTTGTGCAGTTTGCAACGACGCAATATTGCAACATGAAGAGCAAGAATGGAAGATTTTGGGCGATCCCACCGAAGGAGCTCTACTTTCTTTAGCCGGAAAAGCAGGCATTTATAAAGAAAAACAGTCTCAATTGCTGCAAAGGACAGCGGAATTTCCTTTTTCTTCCGAACGCAAGCGGATGAGCGTGATTTGCGAAGTCCCCGGACATTCGGGCCATTCGGGATTTCCCGCAGAAAAAGGACAGCAATCCAATTATTTGATGCTGACAAAAGGTTCTCCAGAGTTGACTTTGGAGCGTTGCAAAGGCATTATAGTCGGCGATCGAGTTGAACTGTTAACTCAGGAAATGCGCGATCGCATCCTCGTCGAAAATAACAATATGGCAAGCGGAGGTTTGCGAGTCCTCGGGTTTGGTTACAAACTTTGGGAAAATGTGCCGCCCTCTGGTTCTGAGGAAACCAGCGAACAAGAGATGATTTGGCTGGGACTCGTTAGTATGCTGGACGCCCCGCGCCCGGAAGTACGGGAAGCTGTGGTGAAATGTCGCGAAGCAGGCATTCGGGTGGTGATGATTACAGGAGATCACCAGTTGACTGCAAAAGCGATCGCCTATGATTTAGGTATTGCCACAGAGGGCGATCGAGTTCTCATCGGTCAAGAATTAGAAAAGCTCAGCCAAGAAGAACTCAAACTGCAAGTCAAACAGGTTAGCGTTTACGCCCGCGTTTCGCCCGAACACAAATTGCGCATTGTCCAAGCTTTGCAAAGTTTAGGCGAATTTGTAGCCATGACCGGCGACGGTGTTAACGACGCGCCCGCCTTGAAACAAGCCGATATCGGCATCGCTATGGGGATTACCGGCACCGATGTCAGCAAAGAAGCTAGCGATATGGTACTCCTCGACGACAACTTCGCAACGATTGTCGCCGCCGCTGAAGAAGGGCGAGTGGTTTATACCAACATTCGCCGCTTTATTAAGTACATTTTGGGCAGCAACATCGGCGAAGTTTTGACAATTGCCGCCGCACCTTTAATGGGTTTGGGAGGAGTCCCGCTAACCCCGCTACAAATTTTGTGGATGAACTTAGTTACAGACGGCGTTCCCGCTTTGGCTTTGGCGGTGGAACCTGCCGAACCGAACGTGATGAAAAAGCCTCCTTTCAGTCCGCGCGAAAGTATTTTTGCTCGGGGTTTAGGTTCTTACATGGTGCGGATCGGGATTATTTTTGCAATTTTGACGATCGCGATGATGTCCTGGGCTTACAAGTACACCACAGACCCCAGCCATCCCGGAGATCCAGATGCTTGGAAAACAATGGTGTTTACAACTCTGTGTTTGGCACAAATGGGTCACGCGATCGCCATTCGGTCTAATACACAGCTAACGATCGAGTTAAATCCCTTGACTAATGTCTTTGTTTGGGGAGCTGTGATTGTGACTACTGCTTTGCAATTAATGCTGATTTACGTTCCGCCACTAAGAGCATTTTTTGGAACTCACTATTTGACGCCCTTTGAATTGCTGGTTTGCTTCGGCTTCAGCGCCCTGATGTTTGTCTGGATTGAATTAGAAAAACTGTTCGTGCGCTTGTACAAAGCTAGAAAATAGTGTTAACGGCTGACGGATAATGAGCAATTTTTGGCGTTGCTGAATGTAGGTATGATTCACTCGCTATAGCAATCCCTGAAATTTAGAGTAGGGGCAATTCATGAATTGCCCCTACTCTAAATTTCGGAGACAAATCATACTCCTTTCTCAGCAACGCCTAAGTAAGGTGCGCAATGCACATCCTAGGATAACCAATTTCCAATTTCCAATTCCCAATTCCCAATTCCCAATATTATGTATTTGAAAACACTGCACCTACGGCAGTTTCGGAACTACTTGGATCAAAAGGTAGCATTTGACGCTCCCAAGACTATTTTAGTAGGAAATAACGCTCAAGGAAAATCTAACTTATTAGAAGCAGTGGAATTGCTTTCCACGTTAAAAAGCCACAGGGTGGGGCGCGATCGCGATTTAATACTCGACTCAAAGCCGATCGGGCAAATTGACGCTACACTCGATCGCCAAACCGGATCGATCGACTTATCCTTAACTCTGCGCTCCCAGTCGCGCCGCACCTGCAAGCTCAACGGCGAACCGCTGCGCCGCCATTTAGACTTTTTGAGCGTCTTAAACGTAGTACAATTTTCTTGTTTGGATTTGGACTTAGTGCGCGGCGGGCCCGAAGGAAGGCGCAATTGGATCGATCGGCTAGTCATCCAATTAGAACCAATTTATGCTCACATTTTGCAGCAGTACAACCAAATTTTACGGCAGCGAAATGCTCTGTTGAAACAATCTAGAGAAATCAGAAAAGAGCAATTTTCCCAAAGTTTTGACAAAATTCCATTTCTTTCACCCGAAAGTCCCGAACCGGAAAATACAGAAGACTTCCCAATTCCGAGTTCCCAATTCTCCCTTCCCCATTCCCAATCCCCAATTAAGAGCTCAGAATTAGCTTTGTGGGACGCGCAGTTGGCGACAGCCGGGGCTCGGGTGATCCGCAGGCGCGATCGAATTTTGGAGCGCTTGATGCCTTTAGCTCGAAATTGGCACGGCTCAATTAGCGGTTCAGCAGAAATTTTAGATGTCAAATACGATGCTAATATTGAAGTAGGCTCGGAATTAATTGCTAAAGACAATCTCGAAGGAGTGCGGCAAGCATTTTTAGATAAAATTCAACAAAGGGCGATCGCAGAACAGTTTCAAGGAACCACTTTAGTCGGCCCCCACCGCGATGATATTATATTTACAATTAACAATACCCCAGCTCGTCAATACGCCTCCCAAGGCCAGCAGCGAACTCTCGTATTAGCATTAAAATTAGCCGAATTGCAGCTTATTGAAGAAGTCGTCGGCGAAGCACCTTTACTCTTACTCGACGACGTACTTGCAGAACTCGATCTCAGCCGCCAAAATCAACTTTTAGAAACAATTCAAGAGCGATTTCAAACTCTGATTACTACAACTCACCTAGGCGCTTTTGACAGTCAGTGGCTGCGACAAACCCAAATTCTCTCCGTCGTTAGCGGACAAATCCATCAATTTTAGATTTGGGATTTGAGATTTTAAATTGATAAAACAATCCATTTTAGATTGACAAATTTTCTATTTCATGGTAATGGTACAAAAAGTTTAAAAAATTAACATAATTAGCTCAATTCGAGATAGGATAAAGAGTAATTTTGATTGCTGCTTTCGCTTCCATTTTTCTAACCCTTATGAAGCATTACATTTCCCGTCTGTTAGCCCTCGTATTAGTTGTTGTCATCGGCGTAGCGGGCTGTACCAATGTTCCGGCCACTCTGAGTGGAGATTATGGCCAAGACACATTAGCATTAGTGAAAAGCTTGAGAACAGCGCTCACTTTGCCAGAGGGCGCGCCCGAAAAAGCAGCCGCTCAATCCGCAGCTCGCTCAAGTATCAACGATTTTTTTGCTGCATACCGCCGCGATCCAGCTCTTACCAAGCTCGCATCTTTCACGACAATGCGCACGGCATTGAACTCTTTGGCAGGACATTATAGTTCCTATCCAAACCGTCCCGTTCCTGAAAAGTTGAAAAAGCGTCTTGAGTCAGAATTTCAGCAGGTAGAAAATGCTCTGAACAGAGGGTCTTAATCTCAAAACTTAAGGATAAAAGATAAATTTTAATAATTAATCTTTCATCCTTAACATTTGAGTGTTAATAATTTTTAGTACAAATATTAACTGTTTTTAGCGCCCAGTGTACCGAGGCGCTTTTTTTGCTAAATTTTAGTCAAAAAATATTGAAGGATTAAACTGGCTCTGAATACAGCTTTATCCAGGAACTCATATTAATTCTGGTTGCACCGGAATAATACGGAGGAGACTGCACGTGCCGTGTCCCTACCCCAAATATTGTAGGGACACGGCACTGCCGTCTCCTAATTTCGGTTAATAATAATTCCGATGCTACTGGATTTGATATCACAATATTATATCGGAAAAAATTACCCCAATCAATTTTTATTTCACACTCCATACGAGCCGGATATCTCGACATGAGATAGGCTTTCCTGTATAGAATGCTCGGACTCCTAAAAAATGCTTTTACCACCAAATCGGGATGCTCCGATTTGCATTGTGCGATCGACTTGTGCCATAACTAGGTCAACCAAAAAAGTAGAAAATTTGTAGCTGCTTGTTAAGGGCGATCGGCTTGAGCGGCGATCGCCACCCAATTTAAACCAAAAACCCCATTTAATTCACCCATGAAAATTGCACCAACTCGCATCGCGAAATTGCCACACCAGCGACGCTTTTTAAGTGCGGTAACTGCTGTTTTAACCAGTAGCTTCATCAGCCAGCTTGTTTTGCCGTTTATCGAAAATCAACCAGCATTTGCCGAAACATCAGCCTATTGCCAATTATCCAAAGAACAGGTAAATCAAAAAGAAGACTTGCGCCGCGCCGCGCTGTCAGGAAAACCGGAATCTCAGCAAGCATACTTTGCCGTTTTGAGCAAACACGCACGAGAAATAGCAGAATGTCGCCAAAAAACTTGGCCCCAAACCCAAGCAGTTTGGCTCCGTTTGTATCCCTGCGATGTCAGGCCCGGAGAGATCGATCGAGTATTAGACAAAGTTGTCAACAAAGGCTACAATCAAGTCTATGTCGAAGTATTTTACGACGGTCAAGTGCTACTTCCAGCAGCCGACAATCCAACTGCTTGGCCTTCAGTTTTGAGAAATCGGGGCTACGAAAAATACGACTTGTTAGAAAAGGCGATCGCCAAAGGCAAACAGCGAGGTCTAAAAGTATACGCCTGGTTATTTACCATGAACTTTGGCTATACCTATTCTCTGCGTTCCGACAGACCGCAAACCCTCGCTCGCAACGGTAAAAATCAGACAAGTTTAACAGTAGTTCAAGACGCGGGTTTAGACGACCAAACCGGAGAAAGTCACGCCACACACGCCTTTGTTGACCCCTACAATCCGCAAGCAAAGCAAGACTATTCTTTGTTAGTAAATCAAATAGTCAAGCGCAGACCGCAAGGAATGTTGTTCGACTACATTCGCTATGTAAGAGGTGTCGGAGCCGCTTCAGTTGCTACCAAAGTTCAAGACTTGTGGATTTACGGCACTGCATCCCAGCAAGTCCTTTTGCAGCGAGCAAGTAATCAGCAAGGGCGAGATTTAATTCAGCGATATTTGACTAAAGGATTTATCAATACTAATGACGTAGAAGCAGTAGTCAAACAATATCCGACCGAGCAAGAACCTCTTTGGCAGGGACGAATTCCCCGCCCGATGCCGATAGCAACTCCAGCTTCTCGAAAGGAGAATCCCATATCAAGAGCAGCTTCAAAAACTCCCGCTACTAACCAGCCAAATACATCAACACCAACACCAACACGACCGCTTCCTGATACTGGTATTCTGCAAAAAGACCTCTGGCAATTGAGTATTGGTCATGCAGTCCAAGGAATTTTAGATTTTTTTGGAATGGCAACTCAACCTGCTCAAAGGATGGGAATTCCTGTAGGAGCAGTGTTTTTTCCCAATGGAAATCAAAAGATCAATCAAGGGGGATTTGATTCGAGATTGCAACCTTGGGACAGGTTTCCTGCTTCCGTAGAATTCCACGCGATGTCTTACGGAAATTGTGGGAATGTAAGCTGTATTGTACCGCAGGTGCAGCGGACGCTGAGTCTAGCACCTCCTGGGGCAAAAATCATTCCTGCAATTGCTGGAGATTGGGGAAAATCTCTCAAAAATCGACCGTCTTTGGAAATACAAATGCAGGCAATTCGCTCTGCAACGCCGCAAATTAATGCGGTGAGTCATTTCTCTTTTGGATGGCAAGAACCGGAGGATGAAAGGGCGCGGCAAACTTGTAGGTTGTAGGGGAATTAGTTGTAGAGATGCGATTTGTAGCGTCTCTACAAGCGGCAATTTGTGCGATAATTTTTGGAAATGCTCCTTTCTGTTAGCAGCGGAGCGTCATCCAAGTTTTATTAGGACAATACGGGATTGTAATAAAATTTAACACAAAGGAGTATTTCCTATGGTAAGTCAGCCACAACCATATCAGCAAGTATCCAACCAAGATTCGATTGATGACTTAAATTTGAGTCAAGAAGAAGATAACGATGATGAACCTTATGAAACCGACCGATTGATCTATGACCCTGAGAAAATTAATATTTTTACGAAAGAACCAACTATTGAGCAACTCCTAAGAAGAATCGATGAGGAAGCTCTTGATTTAGCACCGGACTTTCAACGCCATGCAAACATCTGGAGAGATGACGCTAAAAGCAGACTGATTGAGTCGATCCTAATTCGGATTCCATTACCAGCTTTTTATATAGATGCAACTGATGAAGATAAATGGTTGGTTGTGGATGGATTGCAGCGCCTATCTGCTCTCAAGCAATTTATGAGCGATAAAACACTTAGGTTATGCGGACTAGAATATTTAACCAATCTTGACGGCAAAACTTATGATGAAATAGAACGCCGATACCAGCGTCGCATTCAAGAAACTCAGGTAACAGTTTATTTGATTGAAAAAGGTACGCCTCCTGAAGTTAAATATAACATTTTTAAACGCATTAATACAGGGGGATTACCCATGACTCCCCAAGAACTCCGCCATGCTCTTAACCCCGGGAAGGCAACAAAATTTTTAGCTCAACTTGCTACATCTAATGAATTTGAGCAAGTGACTAATCTGAGTAAGTTGCGTAAAATGCGGATGGACGATCGGGAATTTATACTCGGTTTTTTAGCATTTACGCTTACATCTTATAAAGATTATCAATCTGAAAAAAGAAATTTATTTTTGAGTAAAGCATTATATAAAGTTAATAATATGTCTGAACCAGAATTACAAGCCATTGAAAAGAATTTTAAAAAAGCTATGGTTGCAGCCTGGGAAATCTTTGAAGAAAATGCCTTCCGTAAAGTATCTCAAAACCAGAAAAAAAAGTTTCCAATTAATAAAGCATTGTTTGAAGTTTGGTCAGTCAACCTCAGTCTACTTAGCGACGAGCAAATTTATATATTGAAGCAGCAAAAGGAGCAGTTAATTAAAAAATTTAGCAATTATGTAAATAGCGATCGAGATTTTCTGACTTCTATCTCTCAGGCTACGGAAAAAATAGAGTACAGATTTAGAATAATTGAAAAAATAATTCAGGAGGTTCTGGCATGATTACTTCGCTGCACTTGGTCAACTTTAAACCTTTTGCAAATCAGTTATTGGAATTCAAAAAACTCACTTTGTTTTCGGGTTTAAACAGCACGGGTAAATCTTCTGTCATGCAATCGCTCTTGCTGCTGCGCCAATCTTACCAACAGGGCTTATTGCCAGAAAAAGGGTTGGCGCTTAATGGGGATTTCGTGAATATTGGTACTGCTCAGGATGCACTTTTTGAGGGAGCAAAAGAAGACTTTATTGGTTTTGATATTGTTTGGGAAAACAACAGCGAGGGGAGATGGCGTTTCAAATATGACAAAGAGGTAGATGTGTTGAACATTGACTCGGAACCAGTTAGCTTGGAAGTGTATAAATCGAATCTTTTTGGCAATAATTTTCACTACCTTCAGGCAGAACGGATCGGACCGCGCCCATTTAATAAAATGTCAGATTACCAAGTACGACAGTTCGGTCAACTAGGTATCAAAGGTGAGTATGCTGCTCATTTTCTTGCTATTAATGGACAAAAAGTTATTCCCAATAGCAGCCTCAGCCATCCAGATGTAAAAGAAAAAAGTAGAAACCCGCAACAACGCCCTAAAAAATCAATGGATTTGATGGATCAAGTGGAGGCATGGATGGGAGAAATTAGTCCGGGTACGCGCCTTAAAATTGACCCCAAACTTGATGTCGATCTGATGATTTTTCAATATTTCTATGGAGATAGCAATCCTTACCGGGCAACTAATGTGGGATTTGGAATTAGCTACATTTTACCGATTATTGTAGCGGCACTTGCATCAACACCTGGTACAATCATTTTAATTGAAAATCCTGAAGCGCATCTCCATCCGAAAGGACAAGTTAAAATGGGTCAATTATTAGCTTTGGCGGCTAGCGGTGGCGTTCAAGTTGTTATAGAAACTCACAGCGATCATGTTTTAAATGGGATTCGTCTTGCGGTTCACGGTGGCAAAATTGACCCGATAGATGTTCAGTTGCACTACTTCCACCGTGACAATAAAGAAAAAGAAGGACAAGCTGTGACTGAGGTAATATCGCCAAAAATCGATCGCAACGGACGAATTGATCGATGGCCGGATGGTTTTTTTGATGAGTGGGACAACAGCTTGGAGATTTTGTTGGAACCTGTGGTGGAAGGAGAATAAGTGATGGATTTGGAGATGGTGTTTAATGAACTGTCTGCACGAACTCTTGCTCCTGATATTTCTACAGCACGACAATGGATGGCAGAATTGATTAGGACGATGGTTGCAGCTAAAGGCTGTGGGCTGAAGGGAATTCGCATTCAA
>Ga0123336_10005552_pt1 | contig 10041 bp, 10 predicted proteins | sample SSSSmetaG_FD_96466 | JGI IMG/M metagenome (GOLD analysis project Ga0123336, IMG submission 96466) | Glacier valley bacterial and archeal communities from Borup Fiord, Nunavut, Canada, to study Microbial Dark Matter (Phase II) - ​SSSS metaG | ecosystem: Environmental > Aquatic > Freshwater > Ice...
GTTGCTGTATCTTTATGGGCCGTTCGCGGAGGCGGGGCTGCACACGTCGGTCTCGAACGCCGCGTTCGATCGCGATCTGCGCGCGCGCGATCCGGCGTGGGGGGTGCGCGATCTGGAGGCGGTGGCGGGCGAGGCGCGCGCGCGGGGGTTCGCGGTGGAGGCGGTGGTGGCGATGCCCGCGAACAACCGGAGCGTGCTGTTGCGGCGGGGGTAGGTAATCCGGGGACGGTACCCTGTTGCGCGGGAGCATTTGTCAGGACGCGAGCTTCGCGCCGGGCGCAATAGGGTAACTGTCCCCGGAGTGCTCACTCGGGCAGGCCGAAAGGCGAGGCGATGCGCGCGGCGGCTTCGGCGGGCGGGGTGCGGAGCGGGATGCATGACGAATAGGCGAGATTGCCGAGCCTGCCCATGGCGACGTCGTCCGGGCGGATGGCCCAGCGCCGGGCCGCCTCGCCGAAAACCTGCGCATCGACCGAGATTACGAACGCCGCCCGCCGCGCCTCCTGAAGCGCGCCGCGCAGTCGCGCGCGGTCCGCGTCCGGGATCGCGCTGCGCATTGTCGTGAGCGAGCGGAGCTGCGCGAAGGCGGCCGACTGTTGCCGCTCCGCCTCGTCGAACTCGACGAAATCGGTGTAGAAGTTAGCAATCGTGCGCTGGTCATCCGGGTCCAGCAAGGCGAGCCTGCCCGCGCTGCTTGCGGCTTCGTACCGCGTGCGCGGCGTGTCGCCGACGGGGCTGGGCCCGATCCAGATCGGCGATCGCACCGGATCGAGGCGGGCGTCCGGATCGTCGAGGATATGGCCGACCTCGGCCAGCCGCTGGAGGATGCACGGCGTGCGACGCCGCACGGCTTGCTCCACCCCGATATCGTGCGCCACCTCAGTGCGGATGTTAGCAAGCGCCTGCGCCGCGACGTTGCGCTCGTGCAGCCACATCAGCCCTGCTCCAGCGCGAGCGCGATCAGGTGCCGGTGACGATGGTCGCGATCTCGCGCGCGAACTCGCCGAGGCTGTGCGGGGCGTGGGGTTTGTGGATGTCCATTTAGCGCGCCTCCCCCTGCTCGGACGCGAGGCTAGGGGCGTAACGGTGGCGCGCCAAGTGGGCGGCAGGCAATTGCCCGCCGCCCGGTCCGGTTACTTCTTGGCGTGGGCCGCCGATTTGCCGTGCGCTTCGGTGGATGCCCCGTGCGCGCTGGTCGAGTGAGCGTGTGCCTTGGTCGAATGCTCGTGACCGGCGGTGTGATCGCCCTTGGTGTGATGCTCGGCGGCGGCGTGGTGCGCCTTGGCGGCGGTTTCGTGATGCTCGGCGGCTTTCTTGTGGGTTTCGACAGCCATGGGATCCTCCGGAGTGTATTTTCGGGCGTTCGTGCCCGTCTGTATAACGAAGCCGGGACAGGTTCGGTTCAATGACGTGACGGGGTGGATCGGACCGCGCGTTTTAGCATTGCGGCGGATCGCTTCCCTCCGTCGTGCAGTTGCATTACAAGGTGACGCTATCGAGAGTAACGCAATGGCTGCTTCCGCCCTCGTGCAGACTCGCATCGATCCCGAGACCAAGGCGCGTGCGGCGGCCGTGCTCGAACGCATGGGGCTGAGCGTCTCGGACGCGGTGCGTATCCTGCTGACGCGCACCGCGAACGAGGGCGCGCCGCCGATCGCGCTGATTGCCGACCCGCAAGCGCATGATCGCTGGTTTCGCGAGAAGGTGCGCGAAGCGCTGGGCGATCCGCGTCCGGCGGTACCCGCCGAGGAAGTGGAGGCACAGTTCGCGCTTCGCCGCGCGGCCGCACAGGCGAGGGTCGCGGTGGGCGACGAGTGAAGCTGGCGTGGTCCCCGTTCGCCATCGAGGACAGGACAAGGATTTTCGACTGGATTGAAGCCGATAATCCATCATCCGCGATTGCAGTGGATACGCGTATTGCACAGGCGACCGGACGCCTGAGCCGCTTTCCCGAAAGCGGGCGACCCGGACGCGTGGAGGGCACGCGCGAACTGGTGATCGTTCGCACATCCTATATCGCCGCCTATCGGATTGCGGACGGGACGGTTACGATCCTGCGCGTGCTGCACAGCGCGCAGCTTTTGCCCGGGACGGTTTGAGACAGATATGGCCGAACCCGTTCTTGCCCGCATCGATGCCGCGCTCGGCGAGGCGCTGGGCGCGGAGAGTGCAGGGGTGCGGCTGAAGCCGGTGTGGAGCGAGGCGCGCGCGTGGCTGAAGGCGCGGCGTGCGGCGCGGCCGGGGCGGGGCCGCGCGCATGCGGCCGAGCTCGCGCGCGCAACCGATATGCTGGTGACGCGGCTGTTCGCCCATGCCTCGGGGCCGGTGGGGGGCGAGCGCCTCGCGGTGATGGCGGTGGGAGGTTACGGGCGCGGCGAGCTTGCGCCGTTTTCCGATATCGATCTGCTGTTCGTCACCGAAGCCAGGGCGGGCGCGCACGCGCAGGCGATCATCGCCGCAATGCTGCACGCGCTGTGGGACTTGGGCTTCAAAGTAGGCCATGCGACGCGCACGCCCGACGAGGTGGTGCGCCAGGCGAAGGCCGACCTGACGATCCGGACCGCGATGCTGGATGCACGGTTGGTGACGGGGGACGCGGCGCTGGCGGAGGCGGCGTGCGAGCGGTTCCGCCGCGAGGTGGTCGCGGGATCGGGCGCGAAGTTCGTGGCCGAGAAGCTGGCCGAACGTGCGGCGCGGCACACGCGACTGGGGGACAGCCGCTATCTGGTCGAGCCCAATCTGAAGGAGGGCAAGGGGGGGCTGCGCGATCTGCATACGCTGTGGTGGATCGGCAAATATGTGCACCGGGTGGCAAGCATCGACGATCTGGTGGGAGTAGGGCTGCTGACCGCATCCGAACTGACCGCGTTCAAGCGCGCGGAGGATTTCTTCTGGTCGGTGCGCTGCCAGTTGCACGATCTCGCGGGACGCGCCGAGGACCGGCTGACGTTCGATGTGCAGCCCGAAATCGCGCGGCGGCTGCGCTACGCCAAACGCCCGGGATCGGCGGAGGTGGAGCGCTTCATGCGCCATTATTACCTGCACGCACGCCATGTCGGTGCCCTGACCGGCGTGTTCCTCGCGCAGCTGGAGGAGAGTTTCGGCACACGATCGTGGTTGCCGCGCATCACACGGCGGCCGCGGCATCTGGATGGGTTCACGCTCAAGCGCGGGCGGATTGGGACGCCTTCGGACAATTTCTTCGAGGGGGATCCGGTGCGGCTGATCGCGATCTTCCGGCTGGCGGACATCCATGCGCTGGAGATCGATCCCGGCGCGCTCAGGCAGGCACGGCGCGATGCGCGGCTGATCGACGAGACTGTTCGGCGGGACCCGCTGGCCAATGCGCTGTTTCTGGACGTGCTGTGCTCGCCGCGCGATCCCGAGACGATGCTGCGCGCGATGAGCGAGGCGGGGGTGTTCGGGCGGTTCGTGCCCGATTTCGGCCGGGTGGTGGCGCTGAGCCAGTTCAACATGTATCATCATTATACCGTGGACGAGCATACGATCCGCGCGATCGGCCTGCTGGCGCGGATCGAACGCGGCGCGCTTTCGAGCGAATATCAGCTGGCGAGCAGTCTTTCGACCGAGATATCAGCGCGGCGCGCGCTGCGGGTGGCGATGCTGCTCCACGATATCGCCAAGGGGCGCGGCGGCGATCACTCGGTGCTCGGCGCGGAAATCGCCGACCGGCTGTGCCCGAGGCTGGGGCTGAGCGCGGGCGAGACCGAGACGGTGGCGTGGCTGGTGCGCTGGCATCTGATCATGAGTGATACCGCGTTCCGGCGCGATCTGGCCGATCCCGCCACCATTGCTGAGTTCGCGCTCTCGGTAGGGAGCCCCGAACGATTGCGGCTGCTGACCGTGCTGACCACGGTGGACATTGGTGCCGTGGGGCCGGGCGTGTGGACGCCGTGGAAGGGGCAGTTGCTGCGCGAACTTTACGAGGGTGCAGAGGAGCGGCTGCAACTGGGCCACAAGGAGCGCGGACGCGAGGCCGAGGTTTCGGCGCGGCAGGCGCGGTTGGGCGGCGCGCTGGGGTGGGACGTGGCGCGGGTGGATGCGTATGCGGCGCGCTTCGAAGATGCCTACTGGATCGCCGAGACGGCGGACACGCTGGAGGCCAATGCGCGGCTGATCGCGGCGACCGATGCGGCGGGGGCGGGCTTCGGCGTGTGCGCGACGGCGGATGCTGCCGGCGGCGTGACGCAGGTGAGCCTGTATGCGGCCGACGCGCCCGGGCTGTTCGGCCGCGCGGCGGGCGCGGTGGCGATGGCAGGCGCGAGCATCGCGGACGCGCGCATCCACACCACACGCGATGGCCGCGCGGTCGATAATTTCACCGTGACCGATCCGATGGGCAAGCCGTTTGCGGAGCGGCGTCAGCTGGCGCGGCTGGAGGATGCGCTGCGCCGCGTGGTGGGCGGCGGCGAGGCGGTGGCCCCCACGCTGGCGGCGCGTCCGCCCGCGCGGCCGCGCGCGGAGGCGTTCGGGCGCGCGCCGGCGGTTTATGTGAACACGCGCGCATCGAACCGGTTCACGATCGTGGAGGTGAACGCGTTGGATCGGCCGGGGCTGGTGCATGCGCTGGCGGATGCGATGTTCCGAGAGGGCGCGGTGATCCGCTCGGCGCATATCGCCACATACGGCGAGCGCGCGGTGGATGTGTTCTATCTGACCGATACGGCGGGCCGCAAGATCGTGGGCGAAGCTGCGCTGGCCGGGCTGGAGGCGGCGCTGAAGGCGGCGGCGGGGCCCGAGGAGCTGCGGCGGGCGGCCTAGCGGCTCGACGCGCGCCAGCGGGCGACGTTGGCGTTGTGCTCGGCGAGCGTGGTGGCGAACACATGGCCACCATGGCCGTTCGCCACGAAATATAGCGCGGGCGTGGCGGCGGGGTTCAGCGCGGCCTCGAGGCTGGCGCGGCCGGGGTTGGCGATCGGGCCTGCGGGCAGGCCAGGCTTGAGATAGGTGTTGTAGCCGGTATCGGCGTGCAGATCGGACTGGCGGATCGCGCGGCCGAGCGGGCGGCCCCGGGTGATCGGGTAGATCAGCGTGGGATCGGCATCGAGCTTGATCCCCTGGCGCAGCCGGTTGGCGTAGACGCCTGCCACAAGGCGGCGCTCCTGCGGCAGTGCGGTTTCCTTCTCGACGATCGAGGCCAGCGTGAGCGCTTGGTCCGGGGTGTGCGCGGGGGCGGCGGGAGAGCGGGCGCGCCACAGGCGGGCGAGCGTGCGGTCCATTGCCGTGGTCATGCGCGCGAGGACGGCGGCGCGGGGTTCGCCGCGCTGGAAGGCGTAGGTATCGGGCAGCACATGGCCTTCGGGCGGGGTGGGCGCGGGGCCGGTGAGCAGCGGCTCGGCGGCGAGGCGCTGTTGCACGAGGACGGACGGCAGGCCCTCGGGGATCGTGATCAGGTGCTGGATGACGCGGCCCGATTGCAGCAGCGAAAGGATTTGCGCCCAGCCCGCACCCCTGGGGACCGCATATTCGCCCGCGCGGATCGGCTTGTCCGGGCCGAGCACGCGCGCGGCGAGCACGAACAGCGCCGGTTGGCGGATCAGGTGCGCGGCGGCAAGCCGGTGCGCGACCCCGGGCAGCGATGCGCCGGTGGGAACGGTAAGGGTAACGGCAGGGGCTTGCTCTGCGGCGCGGATGTTCCAGGCGCGGCCGAGGAGAGCGGCACCGACGAGCGCGAGCAGGACTACCAGGAGGGCAAGGCGGCGCATTGGACTTGCCTAGCCGCTCCGGGGGTGCCCGCGATAGGGTGAAGGCACGCTGGGGACAGGTTGCCGCTTCATCACCGCGAGCTTGGCGGAGGCTGGGTTTCCCTAGCACAAGGGGCAACGCGTGCCCGGCTTGCAGGTCGGCACGGGCGCCCTACGGTCCCGGCGTGCGGGATCGCGGCAATTCCAGGCGTGCGAGAGGGAGAGGCACCATGACGGTCGGGCGCGGCGTTCCACTGGCGGAGGCCGCACGCGTTTGGCTGCGCGTCGCAATGCTGTCCTTCGGCGGGCCGGCCGGGCAGATCGCGATGATGCACCGCATCCTTGTGGAGGAGAAGCGCTGGCTCGGCGAGCAGCGATTTCTGCACGCGCTCAACTATTGCATGTTGCTGCCCGGTCCCGAAGCGCAGCAGCTAGCGATCTATATTGGCTGGCTCATGAACCGCACTAGCGGCGGCGTGATTGCGGGTGCGCTGTTCGTGTGGCCGGGGCTGGTGTCGATCATGGTGCTGAGCTGGATTTATGCGCTGTTTGGTCATGTCGGCTTTGTATCGGCGCTATTTTTCGGCTTGAAGGCGGCCGTGCTCGCGGTGGTGCTGCAGGCGGTGATCCGTATCGGCCGCCGTGCACTGCGCAACCCGGCGATGCGCGCGCTGGCGGCCACCGCCTTCGTGCTCATTTTCTTTCTGGGCGTACCATTTCCCGCGATCGTGCTCGGGGCGGGCGTAATCGGCTTTCTGGGCGGGCGAGCCGGGCTGGCCTCGTTCGAGGTGGGTGGCGGCCACGCGGTCAAAGCAGGCGCAACGGTCGAAGATGCGGACACTATCCTCGGCGACGAACTCCCTGACCACGCACACGTCAGCGTTCGGCAGTCGCTGCACAGCGCCGCGATCTGGCTAACGCTGTGGCTCGCGCCGGTAGCACTATTGCTGATCCTGCTCGGGCCGGACAATGTGTTCAGCCACATCGGCGTCTTCTTTTCGAAGATGGCGGCGGTTACCTTTGGCGGGGCGTATGCGGTACTCGCCTATGTAGCGCAGCAGGCGGTCGAGCAATATCACTGGGTCAAGCCCGGCGAGATGCTCGACGGCCTGGGCATGGCCGAGACGACGCCGGGTCCGCTGGTAATGGTTTTGCAGTTTGTGGGCTTCATGGGCGCATATCGCGCTCCGGGCTCGCTCACGCCACTGCTGGCAGGCACGCTCGGCGGGCTGCTGGTGACGTGGGTGACTTTTACCCCATGCTTCCTGTGGATATTCCTTGGCGCGCCGTTCATCGAGCGGCTGCGCGGCAACCGCGCACTCGGCGGTGCACTTTCCTCGATAACGGCTGCAATCGTCGGCGTGATCCTAAACCTCGCGACCTGGTTCGCGGTACACACGGTCTTCCGCGCGGTGCGGCCTTTGCGCGCCGGGCCGCTCCATTTCGATCTGCCCGTGGCTGCGAGCGTCGATCCGTGGGCGTTGGCTTTGTCGGTGGCGGCAATGGTTGCGATGCTGCGTTTCAAGGCGGGTATCATCCCGACGTTAGCGGCCTGTTCGGCGGCGGGGATCGCGTTGCACCTGGCGGGACTGGAGTAGGCAAGTGCCGACCTGACACGGTCAGGCATTGCCCCGGAAATCATATGTACCCGCGAGAGACCGCAGCCACACGAAGCCCCTAAACTCCCCGAAACACCACCGTCGCGTTCGTCCCGCCGAAGCCGAACGAGTTGTTGAGCACCGCCTTGACGCTTCGACGTTTCGCCACGTGGGGCACCAGATCGACGCCTTCGGCTGCTTCCACCGGGTTATCGAGGTTGAGCGTGGGGGGCACCACGCTGTCACGCATCGCGAGCAGGCAGAAGATGCTTTCCACCGCCCCCGCGCCGCCGAGCAGGTGGCCGATGGCGGACTTGGTGCTGCTCATCGAGACCGTTGCGATCGCGTTGCCGAACAGGCGCTTGACTGCGCCCAGTTCGAGTTCGTCGCCCATCGGCGTCGAGGTGCCGTGCGCGTTGATGTAATCGATGTCCGACGGGTTCAGCCCCGCGCGCCTGAGCGCCATTTCCATCGAGCGGTAGGCCCCCGAGCCCTGCGGGTGCGGCGCGGTGACGTGATATGCGTCTCCGGTGAGGCCGTAGCCGACAACCTCGCCGTAGATCGTGGCACCGCGGGCCTTGGCGCGCTCCATTTCCTCGAGCACCACCATGCCCGCGCCCTCGCCCATCACGAAGCCGTCACGGTCGCGGTCCCACGGGCGGCTGGCGCGGGTGGGTTGATCGTTGAAATGCGTGGAGAGCGCCTTGGCCTGGCTGAAGCCGGCCACACCGAGCGGGCAGATGGTGGCCTCCGATCCGCCCGCGACCATCACGTCCGCATCGTCGAGCATGATCAGCCGCGCCGCATCGCCGATCGCGTGCGCGCCGGTGGAGCAGGCGGTCACGACCGCGTGGTTCGGCCCCATCAGCCCATATTTGATCGAGACCTGCCCCGAGATGAGGTTGATCAGGCGGCCGTGAACGAAGTGCGGGGAGACGCGGCGCGGGCCCTTCTCGTGCAGCACGAGCGCCTCTTTCTCGATGCCCGGCAGCCCGCCGATGCCGCTGCCGATCAGCGTGCCCGCGCGCAGCCTTTGCTCCTCCGTCATATCGGTCAGGCCCGCGCTTTCGAGCGCCTGGCCTGCCGCATCGATGCCGAAGATGATGAAATCATCGACTTGGCGCGCGGTCTTGTGGTCCACGCGGCGGGTGGGATCGAACGTCCGCGCCTCGCCCGCGATGCGGCAGACATAGTCCGCCGCATCGAATTTGGTGATCGCGCCGATCCCGCTTTCGCCCGCGATCAGCTTCGCCCACGTGGTTTCCACATCGCAGGCGAGCGGGGTGACCAGGCCCAGGCCGGTGACGACGACGCGGCGCATTATGGGCTTCAGGCCGCCTTGTGATGCTCGTCGATGAACGCGATCGCGTCCTTGACGGTGGTGATCTTTTCGGCGGCATCGTCGGGGATTTCGACGCCGAATTCCTCTTCGAACGCCATCACGAGCTCGACCGTATCGAGGCTGTCCGCACCCAGATCGTCGATGAAGTTCGCGTCTTCCGTCACCTTCTCGGGCTCGACGCCGAGATGCTCGACGACGATCTTCTTCACGCGCTCGGCGGTATCGCTCATGGTTCGCTTGCCCTTGATGGTGCGGGGTTCAGCCAACGGGACTAGAACGTGGGGGGCGTGCGCGCAAGCAGGGAAGGACAGAGGGAACGGAGTTGACGTCTGATCGAAAGCGTGATTCAAATCTGATAGTATCAAGGCCGTAGGTGCTGGAGGGTCGGTGCAGGGTCGCATTCGCTGGCTGTGTTCGGCCTTGCTGCTCGCGGGCGCATGCGCGGGGAACGCGGTCCGGGTGGAGCACGCGGGCGAGGTGGCGGCAGCCGGTTCGGCGGCGACCGCGAAAACGGGCGTGTTTCTGGACACGCTGCGCGCCGCTCGACGAGAGGCGAATGTCGCGCTCGTCGCAAGCGATCCCTCCTGCCGCTGGGGGCCGCAAATCGTGATCCGCGGTGGCGGCGGGTCGGGAACGGCGCTCTGCGTGGACCGGCCCATTCCGGCGCGCGGCGATTTCGTCTATTCGCTAGCTGCCATCCGAGACGCGGACCTTCGGCCCACGTTGACCCTGCTCGCCGCGCTCAGCGCCTATGTGGACGCGGTGGACGCGATCGTCGGGGGGCACGGCGAAGAAGCGCATGACAATCTCGCGGAGGCGCTGCGTGGCGCGCTTGCAGCGCAGGCCGACGTGGCGGCCGCCTTGGGGAGCCGACCGCTTCTGTCGGTCGAGCAGGCGGATTCGGCGGGCAAGCTGATCGACATGATCGGCGAACTGCACGCCGAGGCGGGCAAGGTGCGCCGGTTGCGCGTGGTCGTCGCGGGGCAGAAGGTGCGGGTCGAAACGCTGGCCGGAGCACTCAAGGCGCAGGTGAAGCGCTGGACCGATCTGTCGCTGCGTGGCGATCTGCAATCGACCGCGCTCGCCTATGCGCGGGCCCATGCGGCGTGGGAGGCTTCGGGACCGCACGAATTTGCCGAGCGGCGCGACCGTATTGCTGCCCTGGATGCACAGCAGACGCGGGTGGACAGCGCGGACGCACTTGCGCGCTGCACGGGACAGGCGCTCGACGAACTCGCGGCAGCGGACAGGACGCTGATCGATGCGCTTGCGGGACGCTATTCGGCGGCCGATCGGCGACAACTAGCGCGGGTGACGCGCGCGCGGCTGTTGCGCGCGTTGCAGGCGACCGGCGAGCTGGCCGGGAAACTGGCGAAGGCGGCGGCATGAGCAGGGA